>Ga0209611_10000668_pt1 | contig 53475 bp, 45 predicted proteins | sample S1TSphgellanicum_3_FD_187693 | JGI IMG/M metagenome (GOLD analysis project Ga0209611, IMG submission 187693) | Host-associated microbial communities from peat moss isolated from Minnesota, USA - S1T2_Fc - Sphagnum magellanicum MG (SPAdes) (version 2) | ecosystem: Host-associated > Plants > Peat... | reverse complement strand
AAAAAAAACTTTGCACACAACAACGAATAACATAAATTATAATTAACATGCAAAAGACATAAAGAAAAAGCAAAACAAACAAACCAACAACATAAAGAAAAAAAAAACAAAGAAAGGAAAAAAAAATTAAAAACATATTTTTTAAAAACTTGATTTTGAAAAAACCTTGAAGAAGCTTGGACTTGAAATTAAAGCTTGAAGTTTGTCCCACACCTTCAAAAAGAAAAAAAGAGGAAATATCAAGTTAAAAAGGTGCAAAACCAAAAATGAATAATAATTAACAAAGAGCAATGATACATCGATGAACATGTTAAAAAATGTACCTAATATTTGTCATGCACTTTGATATCATCCAATGTTGTGATCTAATAGTAATTAGTTCAACAACAAATTGAATCTTATTCAAGTGAACCAAACAAGTAACAAAAACAAATAGTAGAAATGAAAAACAAAAATAAAATGAACAACCAAAGCAAACAACAAAATCAAGTGACCAATGTGAACAAATGAACAACTAAAGAAAACATCAGAAACAAACAACCAAAGCAAGCATCAAAAGCAAACAACCAAAATAAGTAGCAAAAGCGAAAACAAAAGCAAGCAATTGAAGCTATCAACAAAAACATGCAACAAAAGCAAGTAGCAAAAATGAATAATCAAAGTGAGCAACCTAAACAAACGATAAAAACAAGCATAAAAAATGAATAATAAAAGTGAATAATAAAGAGGTGTTGGGGCTTGCAAAAAAATGAACAACAACAACCAAAACAATGGAACAACAAAAGAAAATGAAGAATGAGAAGTGAAGAAAAGAGAGCCGGCTTTTTATTGACAGAGTGAAGGAGGGAAAGAAGCCTTGGCACAAACAATGACTTTGCAATGCCATCTTCACCCTCAAACCCTAAACCTATTTTTTTAAAGCCTACCTACTACTCTAAATGCTAGAATTAAAATCCCACTCACCTTAAACCCTACTACTTAGTACCTTGACCATTTTACTCATTAATACCCTAATAAGGTATCAATTGTTTTTTCAAAAGTCAAATTTCAAATGACTAGTTCTCAATCTAGCGGGAACCTATGAGATGGTTTTCAAACAAGGTATCAACAACGATATTACCCAGCGATATTCCACGTGGTACCAATGTGGGTGCTGGTTCACCCAAGGCCTGGAGCACCCTGGGCCATTCAACCAAGCCAGAGGAGAAACTTTGGATAGCGGTGGAGGTTCCTGGTTTGCCCAAATCAACCTACGATACTTTAGGCATATGAAAAGTGTATGATGCAAGGAAAGGTGGAAAAGCAATGCTGGGTGAGGTCACCGGGTACTGCTGCTCTCTTCATAGCCACTGATGCTCAAATGCCTGCAATGTGGCCCAATGCAGACCTCTTGACACTCTTGCTTTTTTTGCCTTCTTCCTACTGGTCCCCTTCACATTCCCTTATTGCTGTTGTTTTCTTGTTCGCACTGCAATCAGAGTCCACCCATTCCTCCTTGTCACAGAAATCTAATTATAAAGTGCCATACCAAGTGCCATACCTAGTTTGTAAACACTGGCCCTATTCTTGTAGTATACTAATATAGCAGGAATGTACTTTACCCTCCACCAAAAAGTACATTCCTGCTATGGTAGTATGCTCTAGTTGGGCTTATTTCATCACACATGTAGTAACTGCTGTTTCTTTTCCTCACAAATTTTGTCATTTTTCTGAACAAAAATTGGAGAAAATTTTCGAAAACTTTGTTTGTCCATTGTAAATTCAACTGACTTTACTATTTTTTGGAAAAAATTCATCAAATCACACACACACACACACACACATATTTATTTATTTATTTGACCAAAAATCCCTGATAATAACAATACTTGTTATGAAAAAATACCAAACACAAATATAAGTAAGCGTACAGTAGAGTCCAAGGAGGGCTGTATGGAAATAAGGGATCTAAGAGCTGAGGTGGGGTCCCCCATTACTTCACAGCCTTGCTCTGAGGACTCTACATGGCGTAAAGAATGAGGCCAGTTTTTCTTTCCTAGCGCTTGGGAGGCGCAGAGCAGAGAGCAGGAGCAAGACAGACAACGGGCAGGGAAAAAAGGGAGGGCAGGAAAGAAGGGAAACACAATTTCCCATTGCTGAAAATGTAATAAACATGTAAGATCCTGGTCAATGTGTAATTTTCCTCTTAGTCTCGGACTTGAAGGGAAATTACACTCCACAAAGCATGTTGGATCTACACAACCTAAACAGGCTAGGTCTTTACATGAAGGGTAATACTCAAGGAGTGGGGCGTTCCCAAAATAAGCACCCCCAAGGTAGAGCCAAGGGGCTTCTTATTTGGGGAACGGCCTCCTCCAAGGGCATTTGTTACTCCATGCAAACCACCACACCAGAAAAAAAATTACTCTTGTTTTTTTCCGTGATACTTGATGGGTATCCAACAGGTACCTGCTGGGTATCATGGGGGGAAAAATAGAAAAACAATGTGACACATCCTAAAAACTGGAATGCCCACTCCTGTGGGTGTTTCATTTTCCAAAATGCCTTGTGAATTTTTATGCTCTGTAACAGAAGCAAACCTAATTGTGTCCATGTGTATGAATTTGGTAATTGGGAGGGACTGGGCAGAGTGAGAGGTGGCTGCAAACTAGGTCAGATCGAATAACCATTCTCTGACATAATTGACACTCAAAAGGACTCTGGGACATTGTTAGGATCTTTGTAGACTAGCTGTGTCTAATCAATGGCAATTATAAGATGTAATTGGCATTCAAGAGAGATTCTGCCACATCTTTACCAACTTTGTAGACTATTTGCTACAGCTAACAACAGTGGAACATTGCTTCTTTCTTTTGGCTTTTGCTTGGGCACATTGTTGCAACACGGAATTGTCACTCAGGAGAGATTCCAGGGCACATTGTTTTGAGACGTACTTATCACTTAGGAGAGATTCTGCCCCTTTCCCCCTAAGCTTCTGGGTCACCTGCTCTTTCAAATGCATGTCACCCTCATATAGAACTTCCTGAGGGTCTAGCAAATAGGTACTTAGTCTACAAAGTTGCAAATGATCTGGCAGAATCTCTCCCAAGTGCCAAATATGTCGTTTGAATGCCTTGCAACTGACACAAAGCTTGTTTCCGCAAAGAAGGAAGGACTCGCAGGAAGGACTGATGCTCTCGAGCGAGCACATACATGATGCCTCTCGACTGCCACTACGTAATACAAAATTTCCTGCAACAAACAAAAGAATCCAGAGAATGATCCCGATTGAACGAGGTACACGTCGTCATTTGATTTTTTTCTTCTTCTTTTTCTTCTTCTTCGTTTCCCTTTCTACTACCGCCAGTGTCGTCCTCTATTTCAATGAGTTCTCGTGAACGATGGGTTCTTTGTGAAGTTGGTTGTTTCCTCCGGTTCGTTTTTTTTCCCCTGTGGGTCCCCCCTGTTTTGTCCTCTAGCGCTTGCAATAAACACTCTTCTTTTGCAGTAAACAATTTCCTCCGATATCCACTCCCGTTTCTCTATTGAAACTCTGTGGCTAGCAGCGAGCTTACCTCTTTGTGAAGCCCCTACTCTGTGTGTGTGTGAGAGAGAGAGAGAGAGAGTACTGGGGAAAGTCTGCGCGGCAGGTCCATAGAAAAGAATCCCCACTCCTGTAACCAGCTATTGAGCTTAAGCGAACCTGCACTCTCTCATTGGTAAGAACGCATTCTTCTACTTGCATTTCTGAATGTTGTTTTCCTTCCTGTGGTCTGAATTCTAGAAGAGCTCTAGAGGTCTCAAGTGGATGTTTTCTTCTGGAGTCTCTGAAGTGTGTGTGTCTGAATTGTGTGTGTGTGTGTGTGTGTGTGTATGTGTTTTACTCATGAGCATTTTCAATTTCTCTCTTGCAACAGAAGTGGTGGTGATTGTAGCTGCTGACAGTTGACCGAATTTTTGTAGTTGATGATGAGCAATTGAACCACCCCTCTCTTGACACAGCAATAGGTTGTCAAGTTTTGGATTGCTAGTTAATGTTGAATATGACTTTACATTTCAAATTCATCTCCAATCCAGAAAAACTGCAACTGTGACAGTCCAAACTATCCACCTAACTGTGCTTTCACCTTGCAAGAAGCGTTTCATCCTGCAGGAAGCAATCAACATTCTGCTCACTATAGCTCCCAACTGCACATGGATGTCATTGGGTATCCTAACCTTTTTGTTCTTACTATGCTGGGTGGGTGGGTACTACACATCCCATTTTTTTCTGATACTAGTTTTGGTGAATTTTGCAGCAGAGTTGTGCGATTGCTTCAAGCACTTGTCCTGACAAGAGCAGAGAAAGCTGGCTTTGTTGGAGTAGTCCAGTTGTTTGCTAGCAAGCTGAGCTCATGATGGGGCCTAACACTCGAGTCAAAAGCAATTTGAGTCATACAACACGTGGCTCTCTTGAAGTCTTTGGAGGAGCTCCTCGCCTTCTGACAGAAGGTGTGTTTGGAGATGGAAGCCCTCCTCCTAAGATGGAAGAAGATGATGTGCATGACAAACTGCCAGGAGCATCTCTGCTTGGTAGCAGCGTGCCAGAAGTGGTGGTGGTACCAACAACACAGACAATTGATCGTGTGGCCAAGAAGCAGCAACAACCAGTGTTTCCTGCAGTGTTCAAAGAGATTACGCAGGAGGAATCAAGTAGTCTTGGTTCATCGGTTTTTGTTGGTGGTGTGCCAAAAGAGCTGCAGCCAAAAGCTTCACAATTGGGGGTTGTTGATATCTTGGCTGTCAAGAAACAACCACTACTGTTGTCAGGTGCAGGTGCAGCAGCAGCAAAAGAGGTGCCTCCTGCCCTTGTGCAAAGTAGCCTCAAACTGGCAGGGATTGAGAAATCCTTGATGCAAAGAACATTGTTTGTCGATGGTTTGGATCCAATAGCCAGCAATGGGAAGGATGAGACTGGCAGGGATCTTCTGCAAAGTAGTACTCTACAAAAGTCTTGGAGTGATCCAAATCAACATGTAAAATTTTTTTCCTCTCTGACTTTTGAAATGTTTTTACATTCAAGAGATCACATGTTCATTAGACTGCAGAACTTTGTAAGTGTGCATTCAAGTACAGACAGTTGTAAGCCAATTTAAGGAAGCAAATGCAGGATTTGTTTGATGCCAAGAGGGTCCAAGTCTTCTTGGATGTTGAAGCAGCAGCAAGACAGAGCTGAGCATTCTCATGAAGAATTTGATCATATCTACAATCCTTGGGTGGTGGCAGGTGGCAAATGTGAAGGCAGATGGCAATCTCCTAACACACTCTGAGACTGACATTCGCATAGCAGAATTGACTGATGATACAATTGCAGAAAAAAGGGCACTAGAGTGGGGCTCAGTTTTGAATCCAGGTGCTTCATCAGGAACATCACAGAGTGTCATCACCACCCGAAGATCTGGAGATAGACAAATCTCTGGTGAGAGGTCTCTGACCAGGAGGTCAAATGATCGACCATCTGGAGATTTCCGAGCCCCTCAAGCTAGTGGTTCTTTCACACAATCTGAAAGCAGTGACCATGACTCAGTGAATAAGCATGCACCCCATGTCTCAGAGGACCTCCAGAATGCACTGTCTACATTTCAGCAGACTTTTGTGGTCTCTGATGCAACTCTACCAGACTACCCAATCATGTATGCAAGTGCTGGTTTCTTCAGCATGACAGGTTACTCTTCACGAGAGGTCATTGGCCACAACTGGTGGGCTCTCTCTCTGTTCCAGTTCTCTGATGTGTTGGCCAGATGCAGTTGTCTCTTTCCCTCTTTTGTTATCCTTCTCTGTACTTGTCCAGGTCTTATCAACTTGTGTCAGAACTTGGGGTTTTGCATCCTGTTCCAGCACCTTTAGCTGTGAAATGAAGGTTCATGTGTGCTGCAAGCTGTTATAGGGGAAGTGTTCAGCACCCAGTAGCAAAGACATCAATTACTTGTAGTATATACTTGTTCTGCTCCTTCATTGTTCTTGTGCATCTTTCTTTTTACTGCTGACAAATTGTCCCAATATGTGAGACACCTTGACCCTCAGATGTGTTCACAAATTGTGGGGTTGTTGGGCATATCAACAGCCGGTTCTTGCAAGGACCTGACACAGACCCTGCAGTTGTGGCCAAGATTAGAGATGCAGTGAAGAATGGAAAGAACTTTTGTGGGCGCTTGCTCAACTACAGGAAGGATGGTACTCCATTCTGGAATCTGCTTACCATTACTCCCATCAAGGATGATGATGGGAAGCTTCTCAAGTTCATAGGGTGAGCACCTGACCAAAGAAACGAGTGCTGGCTGTTCTGCAACACAAGTTCTAGTAGTTCCCCGAGCCATGATTATACTTTCTAAGTGGAGAATTATGTCAAGTTTGATTTCTGATCAGTTGAAGAAAAATTACTGATATATGACTCAATGGTGAAGAAAATTGTGTGCCAAATAAGTCAAAGGACCCTCTTTAAAGGTGGAAACTGGGTGCAGAATGCAGGTTGAAGTGAGCAAGATCACAGAGGGATTGAAAGAGAAGTCCCGGCGGCCTAATGGCCGTCCTGAGTCCCTTATCAGATACGATGGTCAGTTTTGATATTTTCTGATATCTGTATGTAATTTGTAAAGCTCTTGCCAGGTGATTGGGAAAATTGTTTCTTTGAAACAGTGATGGAAATTTTGTTGTAGGCAAAACCTTGCATAATTGAATTGAAAATACAGTGGTTGTGCAGCACGGCAAAAGGTGAAGGCAACTGAGTCAGTAACAGAGATTGTGGGTGCATTCAAAAGGCGTCAGTCTATAAACCAGGCTTCAGTCCCAGATAAAGCTGACATATCACCACTCCAGTCTAAAGTTGGAGTTCTACCTAGTCACAGGGGCTCCACTGAAGGGAAATGGCCTTCAAAACAGAATCTCTCCCATTTGCCAGACAGTGCTCTCAGAGGGGTGTCTGGCCACAGCAAACGCTCATCTGGGTTTCTATCACGACTTGGGTATGCATTTTTGCATTGCAATTGTATCTCAATTTCAATTCTCTCATCAGTGTGGTGGATAGAAAGAGTTGATGAAATGAATTGGAATTTAGATTGTCCTTTTACCCAACATCCAAAATCATCAGAAAAAACTGCCAAATTTGAGATAATCTGGCATGTTTTTGCAGAGTGTTTTGTGCTCTTTCAAGGCTCTTGAATTTTTTTTGTGTTTGTTTCTCCTCTCTTTACTGACTGAACCAGGAGTTGATGTTTCAAGGTTGGGTGCGAAATCTCAGCGAATTGTTGAAGATGTGAAGCAGTTTGAGCCAGAGCTCATGATGTTGGATGATGAGATGCATGAGATTCCATATGAATTTGACCGAACTCTGGGTACTCGCCGAGGAATTGATTTGGCAACTACTCTTGAGCGAATTGAAAAGAATTTTGTGATCACAGATCCACGACTTCCTGATAACCCAATTGTAAAGCTGCCTGGCATCATCCCCTGCAAGTGCTATAAAAAATTGTCCAAAGTTCTAGTGCTAGACTAGTGAATGGGATCTTAGTCTGCAACTGACCACACTTGACTAAGCTAATATATGGCTAGTGGGTAAGACATTTGCACAGTGCAGAGCCCAATCAGGTGACTGAAGATGGTAGACATTAGGTGACCTCTTGGTGTAATGGTATAATAGGCTACTAAGTGAACTTCTTTCATGTGCAGATATTTGCGTCAGATGAATTCTTGGAGTTGACAGAGTACTCCAGAGAGGACGTTATTGGGCGTAATTGCAGGTGTGCATCAGATTTCTCTTCACTTTGACTCAAAACAGTTGTTTCAGTGACTGAAATTGATTGTTGTTGAAAAAGTTTCCTTGACCAGGCAAAATTGACTCAGAGAAAACAGCTTCATGTTGAAATAGATTATTGGGTCTGAAGATAATAATTGCTTGAGACTGATTTGCATCATGGCCATGATGTGACTCTGCATCAGGTTTTTGCAAGGACCTGATACTGATCAAAGCACAGTACAGAAGATTCGGGATGCTATTGCAGAATGCAGGGACATCACTGTGCAGCTGCTCAACTACACTAAGAGTGGTATGGATTTTTTTAGTGCTGCTCCATGTAATCTTTACACAGTTTCTTCAGAAATTTCAGAGAATATGTAGATGTAAAGCTCATTTACATGACTACATGTGATCAATCACCCAATTGATGTTCTTTTGTGTTCAGGGAAACCTTTTTGGAATCTTTTCCACCTGCAGGCTATGAGAGATGCAAAGGTGAGTGAGAAACATGCAGCTTTAAACTTTGCTGCAAATTGTTTGCTGAAATTGCACAGTTGGGTTAGATTCTTGATCAAGAACTTGGGGAAAAACAAGACTGTCATCATGAGCATCTGTTACTGAATTGTTGGTCATTGTTGGATAGCAGGGCGAGTTGCAGTACTTCATAGGTGTGCAGCTGGATGGGAGTGAGTATGTGGAACCTGACCGTAAACGCCTCTCTGAAAACACTGCGAACGAAGGTGCCAAGATTGTAAGACTGCCTTACATCATGATCTCCAATGTGTATCAATCTAGATCCAGAGTCCAATCTGCAAAGCTCCTTGCTTTTTGCTCATGCTAACCATAAAAGTGGTACCTAATGCTTTGGAGTTTCATTCTCTAATATTGAACTCTGTGAACATTTTCCTTATAGTTTGAAAAAGAAATGCACATTGTTTTTTTCTTGTCTAATGCTTGTGTATTGCTGCTGTAATGTGTGACATCCAGGTGCAACAGACTGCAAAGAATGTTGATGGAGCAGTGCGGGACCTTCCGGATGCAAATCTGGTATGTTGTAATATGCAAAATTCTTCACTGCATTCAGGATTGTGGCTGAGCTAGCAAACATGTTAGTTTGATGACTCAGGGAGCTGGCTAAGAGTTGGCATTGTGAGATGTTAAGAATGCTGGTTATGTAACTTGTTCAGGAACCTCAAGCACCTTTTCCTCGATTGGGTGCTTCCATTCAAGCATGTGGTTGAACCTCATGAAACTGGGCATAAAATGATTGTTTTGTACATGATGTAAGTGCCACATCTCACATGCAGGCCCCAGAAGACTTGTGGGCCAACCATTCGAAGCTCGTCTACCCTAAGCCTCACATGAGAAACTGTGTCACATGGAGTGCAATGATCAAGGTAAGATCTTTACTCAAAGCTAGATTTTTTGCCTGAAACAGAATAAAGAAAGTAAAGGAAGCATTGAAAGGACTAGAATGTAGTAGAGCCATGTGTCTCCTAGAAACATGAAATGGAAATCATTCAGCAGCACTGGCTGGACAAAAAAGCTTGGAATCATAAATTACCAGAAGGATGCAAACGTGAAGAGTTTTGAACTCCTTGAAACATGGAATTGAGCTCTCTGAGTGTTACCATGTGGTTACTTTTTACTGTGAAGTTTAGGTTCGGAGCACAGGCCAGAAGATAGGGTTGAAAGACTTCAAACCCATCAAACATCTTGGCTCTGGTGATACGGGAAGGTTGTGTAAAGACTGGCTCATAAACACTCCTTTTTCTTCCTTCTTGTCATAGGCTTCTGTCTTCTTTCTTTGCATCAGGCTGCCAAATGTTTGGGCATGAGGAGAAAAACAGTGCTGGGCTGCCTGACTTCACATGAACATGCTAAAATACAGCATAGTGACTTTTGTTGTGCATTCTTTCCAATCCACTAGTTTTTGTGTTCCTTCAGATAGTTTATGATGAAATTACAGATTTGAGAAGATCAGGGTTCTTATGTGTCATGTAACTGTGTTGGTATGTATGCAGTGTACATCTCGTTGAGCTTAGAGGAACAGGCCAAGCCTATGCTATGAAGGCAATGGATAAAAATATGATGATGGATCGTAACAAGGTTTTTTCTCCCCATCCTCTAAGTGAATTTTTCAGCAGTCTGCTGTTGGAAATTTGAGTGCAAGATTGAGTGATCAATGTGTGACATGAATGTCAGCTCAGGACATCAAGAACAACGGGTTTTAAGTTTGGAATTGTGGTGTCTTGACAGGTGCATAGAGCATGTGTAGAAAGGCAAATTTTGGAGCTCATGGATCACCCCTTCTTGCCCACCCTATATGCTTCTTTCCAGGTGGATTTTCTTCCCATATCATGCAGCTTTCAATGGACTAATAAATCAATGATCCTGTGGACATGATGTGGTGCAATTGCAATTGCCTCTTCTATGAAACTACCTCAATCCTGGTACCCTTTTGGCAAAGATTTCAAGGAAGAGTACCTGGTGATGAAGGGTTAAAGTTACAGAGGAATGGTCGTGCCATACTCTTGCAGAACATATAAACCGTGGAGAAGATGGTGTGAGGAGGGAACAATACAAAACAAACTGTGGTATCTTATGCATGACATTGTAATGCAGACTCTGACTCATGTTTGTCTCATCACCGACTTCTGTTCTGGTGGTGAGCTTTTCTTGGTCCTTGATAGGCAACCCCAAAAGCGCTTTCGAGAAGAGTCAGCTCGGTAATTTCCTGTGGTCAGTTGAATCCTAGTTTTTTCCCAAATACTCAATAATCCATGTCCATCAGATACTGAACATTGATCTCTTTTTCTGTCAGTCAAATTGTGCACTCCCACCTCTCTACTAAAATGGGATGATTTTCTCAGCTCTTGAAATTTGTGCACATTTTTGCAGGTTTTATGCAGCTGAAGTTGTCCTTGCACTTGAGTATCTACACTGCATGGGTGAGCTCAGCTTTCAATCATTTTGGAAAACGGACATCAAACAGTTGTCTGGTAGTTGTAGGTTATGTGAAGGTTCACACAGTTCTGGATTCCATGTTCACTTGCAGGATTTCACACAGCTCTCTAGTCCTATGAAAAGACAAAACCCTCAAAACTGATGAGGTGGGTACCAATACTAATACATTCAAGGTATGGATGCAGGGGTGGTGTATAGAGATTTGAAGCCAGAAAATGTGCTGATACAAGAAAACGGACATGCAAAGCTCACTGATTTTGATTTGTCATTTTTCACATCTGCCATACCACAGGTGTGAAAGAGCATCCTGTCTGTATACACCCAAATTTTGTCATCTTTTTGCCAATTTCAAGTGTTGAAAGTTTGGTGCTTGTTCAAGAAAATCAAACATAAGCATGCTAGTATTCTAGCATGGTTACAAAGCTAAGATTTGGGTGCATGTGGTTGCAGCTCGTAACACCCATTATTCAAAAAGGGCGGCGCAGAAAGCAGAAGGATTTATCCAAACCTCTGTTTTTTGCAGAGCCATCTGTGCATTCGAACTCCTTTGTTGGAACTGAGGAGTATATTGCCCCTGTATGTTCTCTCACAATCATCCACTTACCCACCCCGCCAGGCTGCTAATACTGGTTCTATTGGCGCTTTCTTCTGTCCAAGAAAGTCATTGAATTTTTTATTCTGATATTGTTTCCATGATAACAAGCTGTTGTAGATCGTAATATGTTTTCAACTGATGAAATAAATTTTGTGAATGCAGGAAATTATCTTAGGACAAGGGCATAGTAGTGCAGTGGATTGGTGGACTCTTGGTAAGCACAAGCTTTCGTTCGTGCATTTGTTTTTCTTTGCTTACAGTCTAAGATAATAACCTTTGGAGCTTTCCAACTATCTTGTAATAGTTGTGAAATTATTACATTGGAAGTAACAGCAACCGATGAAGAAGTTGCATGTAGGCCTGGCCTGTGCTTGACTTTGTCAGTTGGACTCTTCATTGCACAATCAGGATCATTTTGTTCAGTACTCTGTGACAAAAAAACTAGGTCAGGGCTTTCACTGGATTTTTCTTGAATTCCAGCAAGAGTCCTCAATTTTGGTTCATGTCATTTACAGGTGTGCTTATTTATGAAATGGTGTATGGACGAACTCCATTTCGAGGGAAGAACAGGCAAACAACATTTACCAATATATTGGAGAAGGATCTTTTGTTTCCTGCAAATATTCCTGTGAGTAAACTTCATGCTCAACAACATTCTATCTCTCCAGTTGAGGAGTCTTTGTACTTTGTTTCCATGATATCATCTCTTGCATTTCAGTTCAAACCTTTGATATTGATAATGTTAAATCTATTCTGGCACATGTCAACCAGGTCAGTTTGGAGGGAAGACAGTTGATGCGAGTGTTGCTGGAAAAGGACCCTGCCAAAAGGCTAGGCTCCTTGCATGGTGCCAATGATATCAAGACCCATCCATTCTTTTATGGCATCAACTGGCCTCTCATCCGCAACATGGTAGGCAGCATTCTTTTCTCCCCCCCCTCTTGTTTACACCACTGGCCTTTTTTCTTTCCCTCTTCCTATCCATGCTATTTCAGATCTGTATCTCAAGTTGTTTTTAAATGGCACAGTTGGTACACCATTTTGTACCAAACAAGGTTGCATCAAGCGGGCTACTTTTGTTTGTAGAGTGTTGCACTCTGAGATTTATGACTCATGTAACTTCTCTCTGCTTTGTGGTCAATGTCATTCAGTAATCCAGAACTCTGAAATTGAACATTTATGTTGTTTTCTGTGTGAAAAGACACCCCCACCCCTGGATGTGCCACTCTCCATCATCACATGCATGCCAGACATTGATCACCAAGGAGGTGAGCTTGAATGGGATGAGCTTGAAGCAGCTACAACATTTACTGACACTTTCTGAGGATGGGTGGGTATGTTGTCCCCATCTTGTGGTTTTCACCTTTCACTAACCCACAAATAGTGGAACTTCCATTTAAGCAGATGTCAAAAGAAAAGGGATGAAATTGCACAGAGTCTCAGGCTTGAAAAACAGAAGACATTGGACACTGCATTGAAAATTCTAGTCCAGTGCAAACTTGTGTAGCAATTTCAGGTGTCAGTGGAGTTGGATTAAACTGAAATTCTCTAAGTTGCTCAATGTAGAAATAGTTCCATCACAGATGATAATAGCTAGAAACTCTTGATTGATTTAAGCTGGTGTAGAATACTTCTTCCATTCCAGATGATGATGATGGTAGCTGAGGAGTTGTGATTGATATCTGATTTTCCAGTGGTTTGTAGTTGTTGTGAAGGGCTGTTGAGGAGTCCTCAGAAATTTCCTCCTTAGAAAACTCTAGCAAGTTAGAAAACTCCTTACAAGATGAGAAATTGTAGAAGGCCATTTAAATTGCAGGTCTACATATTGTGAAGAGATTCATGTTTTTTCAAGAGTTTTACTAGCACGTATTGCGTATTTGGAAGTCTTTCTTTGACTTCAAGGAAAGTTTAAACTTTGTTCTGGCTTTCTTAATCATGAGTTTCAGTGTTTTTTGTTAACAATTTTGTGATGCAGCTAAGGTGAGTATGGAAATGTGAAATTATATTTCATGTAGTATGGACATATTTCATAATATTTTGTGATTAAACAAAGGTCTAAGTTGATTATCAATGTTTTTCTTTTTCAATTTTCCAAAGACTAGGCGTTGAGCATCAAGATAGAATTAGCATTTATTAGTGACAGTTCTTAGAAACAAAGTTCTCCAAACAGCAGCAAAGTGAGAAGAGACTTTTGGGGCAGTTGAAAAGTGGCTACATATACTCGAAAATCAAAGTTTCCCTCATTTTTTAATGATTTAAAAAACCAGGCATCTTCAATGAAATATTCCAATTTTGTGTGTTAATTTTTTGCTGCCACCAAAAAAAGCAGCATTGGTGTGTTTGGAGATTTCTGTATAGGAGAAGGGCCTGAGTACAGGCCCTTTCGCGATTTGAGATATGTGCCCGAGCTGGTAGGCCCAGGGAACAGGCCGAAAATCGCAGAAGCGCCTGTGTACTCAGGTCCTTTTCCTATGTAAACCAGAGCTGGGATTTTTTCACTTTTTAGAAATAGTGACAGGCTGGGTGGTACCTTCGACTGGTCATAAGATCCCAGTACAGCCTGGCTGGTACCTTCCACCGCAGAAGAGCCTGCTTGCTGAAAACAATCTCCTTCAGGCAGGTAAGGGAGCTGAAAATTCAAAGGAAAAATCCAGCAGTGCTTTACAGATTCTCATGAGAGTTATAATACAAGAATCCTGATCAGTTGCACAAGTTTGTTTTAATTCTCCATGACGGTTGGTTGTTATCAATTTTCACAAGTACTCAAGTTTCTTTGCCCTCTATATTGAAGTTTGTGCCAACTATGCCTCTCTATCCTTTATCATGGAAGTTCAAACTAACTGAGAGATTTCTGCAAGATGGACCCTTGTATTCACCCAACTTTTTAAAATATGAAAAAATTTCTAAGATGGTGTCATGGTGAATTGAACCCCTGCTGAATCCAAGCTGATTGCAAAGGGGGCATGTGGTGGAAGTAGCTGGCAATAACTATTGCTTAGAACCTTGTTTCACATGAAAATAAGGTGACTAACCATATGATACTTGTCAATAGATGAAAATTTGACCTTTTTAAATTATGATAGCTAAATTTTATTATAATATGAGATTTGAATGATGGATTGTATAAAAGCTTTTATGAATTAATGTGTAAATGGATCTAATGCAAACCATTACTTTTGATGTGATCAAAGGTAATATAAGATATGCTCTTGTAATATAATCTTCTACTTCATTGTCTTAAGAACATCTGAAAGCAACATTGACACACAAACATGCTTGGAAGTTGGAAGTAGGAACCAATATTTGAAACAGTTTAGTACCATAATGAAACTAAGGGAGGAATTAGTATGAACGTGTGTCTTGACATTTCAACTTGAATGCCATTTACAAACTTTAGATTAAAGCATTACAATTTGACAATACATTGCACCCATCATTTACTTCACCATATTTTTCACCACTTTTCATTTTTCTTTTTCTTTTCTTTTTTAGTCATTAAATTTTATAAAAAAAAACTTTATGGAGCATTTAATTTCATAAAAACCTCACAAGATTTATAGAGGATATTCACGTTTAAGGGACTACTTTTTGGACATAGGAGTCAAGGACTTTGTTTTGTTATTTAACAAACACAAAGTCTACATGGAATAAATTTAAGTGCAAAATATTGGATAATTCAAATTATGTTAATTTGCATAGTGGTGGTGATCTTTCACATGTGTATATAATTATGCATCAATATTTTAGTAAAAAGTCAAAAATGCAAAAAATGAATACATAGGCATTTATAGACAACTTGATATGTTTTCTTGCATAATTATTTCTTGCACATGTTGCCAACACTTGGGGCCACAAATTCTAAATCTAGTGAATACAAAAAATCAACCAAATGATCAAAAAACAATGTCATTTTCCTTGAAACCCTTCCAGAATGGATTTTGTAGCTTTCAAAATTCTTGTATCGTATATTATCTAATCAAATGCATTATATAAACATTGTCAAACATAGATGTATGCATTATTTATCCATGAAAGTAAATTGAAATCAATTGCACTATTTAATGCATTCATTTCAATTTTTTTAAAATGAAAATTGTAGTTAAAATAAGGATTCAAAAGTACATTTATATTGTATCCAAATATTCTTGGATTTTTTAAAATTAAATTAACATGACATCATTATAATTATAGTCATACACCACTCCATTATAGCCATGAAATAATAATTTTAATAAAAACTCAAAAATAGTCCTTTATAATCTTTTTTTTTTAAGACCATGTTTTTCAGTACCCTAACTATGAATGTCAATTAAGAAAACTTGCTGAATTGCATTTTCAATAGTTTTCATTTGGTATCAACTTTTGAACAAACTAGTTTGATCCTTTGATTTCATATTTTTTAAAACATTTGTATGACTCTAGTCTTGGTAATTGGGTCCTTTCTAAACTTCCTTGCCATGGTTTCATCATTTTTGAAACTTTCTTACCACCCTAGTCTTATAATGGTATATAAGACAAGGGTTTACCACCTTAGGAATTTTTTTATTACCAACATATATACCATTAAAAAATCAAGAAAAAATCCAAAATTTCAGAAAAGTAAAGGCAAAAATTAGTCAAGGCAAAAAGAGATTCAATAAATTGGAAAAATCCAAAAAGTCAAGATCAAAATTGAAAAAACCCTTAAAACTTTTATTCCAAAATCGGAGATGTTTACAAAAGTTTGACACTATCAACTCAAATATAAACTAACCTACTTTTTATCTTTTAAATTTAAACATCATTTTTCCAACATCTAAAATCAAACATCAATCAACAAAAATAATTTAACCCATCAACTTTAACTAGACATGATCCAATGAAAAAGACAAAAAATTGACACAAGACATGAAACTCAAAAAAATCCCTAAAGCCCGAGACCATTATCTTCCAATTCAAGCAGCCCAATTTTCTTAATGACATTTTTGTTTTCATCCAATAAGGCTTTTTCTATTTCCATGAATTGTTTCATGGACCCCAAGTTACCAACATGGGCATCATCTAACTAATTTTTGTAAATGTTTATAACCATCTCAAGATTATCTATGCACAACCAAGAATGCCAAAGATTTGTGTAAATATCAACAAAACTAAAAACTCTCATTGCTTCAATTTGGGAACCAATAATCTCTAAAATTTGTCAAGCTACAAAACCAACATATGAAAATTGTGTTTCATGCACCTTCCACCATTCTAATGGACCTTCTTCACCTTAAAATGATTAAATTGTTTTTTCAACATTGAGGATGCCATCTCTTCATTAGTTTCCATGTGATCATAAAAACTTGTGATTTCAATATTTTCATGCACTTGCATCACTTGGGCTTAAAATGTTGTATGCAAAAATAAAGAACAAAATAAATATTTGATGGTCATACTCATGTATAATTTGTAATGTTTTCTATGTGCCAACAAACTAAATGACCAATCCCAAATCATTGTAATGAAGGTTTAACATCACGCACAAACATATTGTGAGTTTTAGTCTTTTGGAAAGAGTGCATAAATAAAAGGAAAGGTTTTAGGACTTGAACCACTTGGTTTTGCATGTTCTATTCAATGAATTGGAAATCTCCATCAAAATCTTGAGTTTCATTAAAATCAAATGTTAAATAATTTGTTTGAAATTGACACACAAGTGATATGAAAGCAACAAGAACATTGAAAGCAACCAATATCCTTTACTTTGATCCAACACACATTGTTGAACCATGTGCCCTAAAATATCAACACAATTTAGGCCATTGCCTAAACTTGAAATTTTGGCACACAACCTAGCGATGTTACATTCCATAACAAAGAATAATAACATGTTTGAACTCAAGTATATCTTGGAATATGATGACTCTTGAAACAAAATGAGTCTTTACAAAAATTTGAATTTCTATGAAAACACCCTAGCAATTTCATATGGCTTGAGCCATTCTTGCCATCCCTTATCACTTTTGTTGGTCCAAGTGATGGTATTTTGCAACATTGATCATGCTATTTAAATTGAAATTGAAGTTAAGCCAACACGTACCTTGGAATCATTTGTAGCACATTAACAACACTTTAAAATTGCATGGCCCCAACAAGTCCCTACAAAAGGTGTAGACAAGCCCAAAACTTCACGAAACACAACAAAAGTTAAAATAGAAATCATGGTGGAAAAATCACCTCCTTCATCTTTGACATATGTAATAACATGAACATTAATCCCATGTTTTGCAAGCAAATCATTCACTTACAAAACCATGGCATTTCATATGTATTTGCAATCTCAAACAAATTTAAAAGTTATGTGACAAGGTTCCCATTTGTCATTTAAGAAAAGGGTAATAAACACAAAAGTATTAACACTCCTTAATGACACCCATAAATCAAAAGTAACCATGCATGTATGACATGAATCAAAGGTTGCAAATACGGACGTTTCCATGATGTTTTTTGCCATCCTAGGCAAAAGATCATTTTTCAATTACCATTTCAATGGAAAATTGAAATGAGAATTATGTCCCAATATTAATTTCATAAAAAATGGTGCTTCCATAAATGACAATGGCAAAAGACCTTTGACAATCAACAACCCCAAATCCTCTTTGGATTGAATTTGGTGAAGATCATTTTTGTTGTAAGGAACAAATTTACCAAAAAAATAGAAAATGTTGTTAAAGGTTAGGACCTTTTTTTTTGCTAAACATTTTTCTCCTTCAAGCCCATCTTTTTCTCAATCACTCCATTCATCCAAAAATGCCAATAATTCTCCTCCAAATGTTTTTGCAATGCAAGTTTACAATATAGGGTTGAGTTTGAACTTGGACTTACTTTTAATGAAAAAAATTCATAAGCACATGAAATGCCCAAGTTGTGACAGTCTAACTTTTAGGTTTTCAAAAATCTTGGTTTTTGCCAACAAAGCCCATAACTTTGGACAATTTGTGATTGCATAATTTTTTGCTAGTGATATTGATGTTGTAGGGATTTCAAACCCAAAAACAAAAACATAACAATCCATTTCCAATGGAACTTCTATTGGGAACATTATTTCCCTTGGAAAATCCATTACCCTGATCACAAACACCCTTAGTCCATTTAGAACAACCAAGGTTGTGAAGAGCAACAACAAAAAAGCATGAAAAGCAATGGCAAAAGAATGTGACCAAGGCCACAAAAAGTAACAAAAGAAAAACATGACCAAGGCCACAAGAAGTAACAATAGAAAATAACAACCAAGGCCATGAAAAGTAGCAAGAGTAGAGCACAACTGAAACAATAAAAAAAATAGCAAAAGAACACCACCAAATCACAAGCTAAATCAACAACTACAACCTTTGGAGCTTGAGCTTTGAAAAGAAATAAAGCACAAAACCATTGAAAGATAAAGCACAAAACCCTTGAAAAAAACTTGAGAAAAGATAATGTTTTGGAACTTGAAGCTTGAAACTTCAACAAACATTAAAAAAAGAAAATTAGCTAACTTGCATAAAACTAACCAATAAAAACAACATCAAACTCTCTAAACCCTAAACCTAAAATAAGAATTGGAACTGGATTTGTTTTTAATATTCCAATCTAGTTCTAGTTTTGGTCAAGGTCAAAACCGAAGGTCGGTTCCCACCTAGTTCCAAAACTTTTAAATATAAAAGCTAGTTTCAAGTCCAACCGCTTGCATAATTGAGACCAATTCCAAGTAGGTTCTTAAGAATCAGAACTAGAACAACCAATTCTTATTTGGCAATTTGGGTGCCCGCCCAACACCAGTCCAAATGTGACGAATTTTTTTCAAAATTAAGATTTTTTTCAGGAAAAAAGAACATTGAGACAGATTATTCCTCTTTATTTTTATTTTTCAAATTTTAGCCTGTAACAGGTTGGTATGAAAATTGAAAAGAGAAGCCCGTACCCAAACCAGTTGGTATGAAAATTTAAAAGAGAAACCAGTACCCAAACCAGTTGGTATGTTCAAAAGTAGAGATACCCACCAACACCTGCAACAGAGTTATAGTAGAAAACGTTCCACGAAGTTCCCCAAAAATGAAGTCAGAGTTCACATCTGGCGAGTATTCGTCAAAATGTGGGACCAAAAAGCTACGTACCTTGTCCCCTGGTGAGTCAACGAGGACTCGCATTAGTGACTGCAGTAGAAGAATCTTCCACACCGTCAGCCAAATCCAGTGCCCCTAAATTAGGCAAATTCCAGCGTACGCTAGATTCCATTCCATCCTCGCAGCACTCATCGTAATACCGGCCATGTCGGATTGCCACCATTGTCCTCTCGCTCTAATAATGAATCGTAGCGCAACCCTTCTCGGATCGGCCCAGTTTTGCAATATTTCCTTGATGACAAAAATCGGCAGAAATTCTGCAAAGTTGTAGAAGGACCCATTTTTATTTATCTTTAATTCTTTCTTCTTCTGAAGACGAAAAGTTGCGCGACTTGGCGTGGGAGCAGGAGGATTGTGGTGGGTGTACCTCAAAGGAGGAGGAGGATCAAAGAGCTGCTGAATATGCACTTGAAAATCAAGTTGCACAGAGGCCAGCAGCTATGGTTGGCGGGCTTGGCTCTCATTCCCGGAGCCTTGGCAGTGTTGCAACTGATACCTCCTGTGTACGCCGCACTCGCGTTGGTGGTGCTTTACTTCGTTTCAAGGCGGCATGCCGTTGAGGTTCAGCGCCAGTGGGAGAGGCAGCAAGCGGCGGAGCTAGCGCAGCAGAGCGAAGAGCGGCGACGGTTGGCTGCCCTCCCTGCCAAGAAGAGGAAGACATCGAGAAGGGGAAGCTGAAGAAGCAGCAGCAGCCTGCGGATCGGTGCGAGGAGCAGGAAGGCGGGGAGGCTAAGGACGTCGCTGCTGTGGAAGAATAAGGCAGCCGTGAGAGATTCTGCGGGATCCTTCCCCTCTCCGTAGAATTTTTTCTTGAGAAAAAATCCTATGAAGTGAAAGATGTAGAGAGTATGTTTGGAGAGCTCAACCAGGATCTATAGCTAAAGTTTGTGATTCTACGAAATTCTGGACACAAACAGCTTGGGTTTAGGGTTTGGACAGGAAACAAAACCAGTTCCAAAACAGGTTCATACTAAAAGATTTATTGTGAAGAAACAAAGGCGTTGTTCCAATGGCAAAGTAGAGATAGTCTCGTCTGCAAGCTGAAGCTGATTAAAACCCTACTTTTAGATTTGAGCATATTTGCTATTTCCAGACATGCACTCAAATCTTTTTGGTAATTTCTCAAAGCTGTACCAAATACTCAAGATTTAATGAAATTAATTATGAATCAAGGGAAGAATTGTTTGTCCTTCTGATTCATGCCTTCAAGCACAAATGAATGTTTTTACTAACTAGTCTTAAATGTGTTCTCCACGTGAGATGGTTTCCTAATTGAATTTCTGTTTCTTTGGTAAAGGCAGTTTTGTCTGAAACATTGTTTGGGAGGCTTGTGCAGGATGCACTACCAGGAGCAGATGACACTGGAACTATTTTCACCAATGCTGTGGAAGGTATGCAACTAGTCCCTATGATGTTTGTGTGGGGGTCCTGAATGCATATGTGATTGTTGCAGCACTCAAGGAGGGGGAGTGTGCTTTAGAACTGTTTTGACAATGGCAATAGAGAGGTTTGCAGCCAGATCCTGTTGTATCTGTGGAGGTTGTGAATGTGCATGCCAGTGTAATGGTACATGAAGAGGGTAGGCATGATTCTCATGATCAGATCAGTAAAAGTGGTTGTGGATGCATGTCTTGTTGGATATTAAATTGAGTAAATGAAAATTGACAGGGGGGTTGAATCTGTTTGAGTTCCAATGGCTGAACCTGTTTGCCTAGTTTGATGTGCATACTTTGACAAATGAATTTGAACACATGGTGGATCTGAGTTTCCAAGCAATAGAACCCTTGCAACTCATGATGTGGATTTGAATGCTGTCACTGTGAAAGTCCCACCATGAATATTTTGGGAGATCTGATCCCGCTGGGACGGAGGATCATGCTTGCAATAAAGTTGTGGAAAAGAATCCAACTCCAGGATCAAACTCTCACATTGTTTCTGCTGATCGTAGGACATCTGTTGATCTTTTGGACTTGCTGATTGAGGTGTGTGTTTTTACTGAGAACCACACGCGCAAGTCTTGTAGAAATCTTCTGGATACAATGGTAAGCACAATCTCAACACTGCCCTATAGTTGTGGCCTTCAACAAGCTTTCTATTGAGACATTTAAGATTCTCAATCTTAATCATCATTGGCTCTGTCTGTAAGGTGAGAGAGACTACAGAATGTAGTTTTCATTTGGTCCAACATTTTGAGGAATGTGTTAGTGTGAGTTCATTTTCTGAGAACTATATGGAATGCTTCCTATGTTAACTGTTACTGGGTTGAACTTGCCACAAAGAGGCAGAGCCATTGTGCAATGAGCCACTTGCTTGTTGTTTGTGGTCTGCTCAGTGGATGTAGGAACTCGCATATTACTTAGCTCTATAATAATACTAACAAATGTAGTAAATCTACTTTTCAACATTGTGATTGAAACAAAAACTGACATTGCTCTCTGTAATTGTAAAGCATATCTTGTAAGCCTATGCTACTACTCTGCACTATGCTACAAACAAAACCTCACATTTAACCTTTTGAGTTGTTGATTTGATTTCAAAACATGAATTATTTTGGTTACTCAATCCTACTCTAGGAAAAAATGTAATAAGTCTCTAAATCATCAGGCTCTATGATTCAAAACGAAAACTAATATCAACTTATTATCTATGATATAAACAAGTCCTAAGGCTTTCATTCTATCATTCTAACATGGTCTAAAATTCACATCATGTTATGGTCTTACATCACTCTATATTTAATGCATTTTTAGTCAAGTTAATTCACCATAATAAATTATTTATATATATCACAGGTACAGTGTGTTTTAAAAAGTTCAGAACTTATTGAACCATTAGCTGCTTTCAATCAATTTTTGGTTAGTATTAGGTCCAACATGCTATTACTTGATGATTTCCTTGATGGTTGTTTTTAAGTTCAAGGAGGGGCAAAAACGTTTGCTACTATATTAAAACCATATTTAGCATCCTTGCAACTTAGTGGGCAAGTAAATAAATGGAGAAAATCATAGCTCTTTCAATTGTTTTTATGGAGTAGACCATTCAATGGAAACAATCTTACAACCAGTTATTATAACCCTTGTACTACTCTAATGACATGCTATGATCTTCTCCACATGCAAGTGATATTTTGTGGGGTAATTTTTTTTTTAAGAAGGTGATATCACCTACATATTTTTTGCTAATACTTTGGAGGTTCACATTTTTATATTTGTAATGGTTAGCATATCATGAAGGATGAAGATAAGAGCTAGAAGTTGTGCTATTGGTTATATTAGTATGTGGATCTTATAATAGAGTATGGATCTTTCAACACATCTACCCTAATTTTTATTTTATTTGTGAAGGCATGAAAATGATCAAGAACACAAAAACCATTACCATAAATACAAGGATTACAACAAATTATGTATACGTAATATGCTTAAACATTATCATGAATGTACACACAAACATGAATATAAATGATGGCGCAAAACATGCAAAAGGTTCCAAATCAGATTGTGTTCATCACATGGAAAAACTTTGAACAAGATTAAAAGATTGTGTTGTAAGGGTAGACCTCATTTGGGTTGGGTTGCATCTATTTCCACCGATTTTTGGGAAAGGAGGGTCAAGGGTTATGCCCCCAGAAGCTTTCACAAAGCATTTTGTAATGCCTCGCATCTAAGAAATCACAATGACTTGAATTGCATTCATTCAAGATTACTCTGATATCCAAACCATTAAACCACACGAATTTTTGAGCATTCTTCCTTGATCATCTAAGTCATTAAAGTGATTGTCTATTTTTTAAATATTCTATTGTTAAAAGATTTAGAAATTAGGGTCCCATTTTATTCCACAATATAAATTTCTCCTTTGATGTTGACATAAACATTAGGACCTTTAGTTCTCAAATGTTTTTTCATGGTAACATAATCAGATACTTGATAGGACAACTTTTTGTAATGGATCTCATGCACATAGGTGATGGACTAATTTGATTTCAACAAAGGTTTCCATTTCTATTACATCCTCCGTTTGATTTCACTATCAAAATCACAAAAACACACCTTGAGACCTTTATTTTCTATTACCATCGACATTTCACAACAAAGGCCATCAATCAAGTGAATCAATATTTTGGTTCATACATTAAAAACTTAACAAAGTTCAATGAAAACACATTTAATCCAATACATTTAGAAAAATGTAAAAATGAACATCCCATTAAAAAAGAACACATGTAACATGTTTCTACTATGATAGGTGCTACATTTTTAATGGTCAATATGAAAATAACACGAAACTTTTTGAAAGGTCTAACTATCTAACTTGATAATGGTCCAAATCACCTAGTGAACGTTAGGCATTTCTCTCTAATATGACATAGGAAGAAACATTTAGCAGCCACAAGGTGTTTATCTTTGATATGACAAAAAAAGAAATGTCTAGTGGCTACCAAACATTTGTTTCCAATAAAAAAAAAGGAAGGAAATGCCTTGTGGTTGCTAACACTAGAAATAATTGTGTCTTTTGTAACCAAGAAATCTATGACTACAAGTCATAAATGACTATATATATGAATTTAATAAAGAACTATTATTTTGAATCCTATGTGTAAAAAGTGATAATCATATATTGATGGGGCCTCATGTGATTATTAGATGATGAGGTGGTAACAAGCTAAAGGGTATCAATTTTCATCACTTTTATTTCATCTATATGGCATTCATGACTGATGACAGAATGACATGGATATCCAATTGTCATTATAATTATTTAAAAATGCCTACAAGTCATTTGATATGAACATAAACAATCCTAACCCCCCCCCCCCATCTACCTACTACTTGCCTACCCATCCACACACCCACCTAACCTATTACCTCCCTATATATATATAATTTTAAAAAAAAAATTTAATATAAGTATGAATTCGAATATTCAAATTGGTCCAATGTTTGCCAATCATATTATAGTCATTTGACCATTATATGACACCTCAACATTCTATGTGACAAATGTTTTTTATGACTTGTCTAATATGACTATAGGATGAAAAATGGCATGTTGAACATTCAATGACTACTTGTCCTTTGCTACTTCTCTATTACGACTAAGGGCCTTTAGTCATATAATGTTCATTGAGTACAACATTAGTCATATATGGAATCTTAGATTTAAGAGTTGTTTCTTGTGTAGATGTTTTTTCCATAATGACATGAAAAAAAATGTTTGGCAATTGTTAAATAATTTTCCTTGATATGACATGGGAAAAAACATATGGGGGCTTCTAAGCATTTCTCCCTAATATGACATGGGAGGAAATGCCTAATGATTACTAAACCTTTTTTTTTGATGTGAAAGAAAAGGAAAACAAAGATTGTCTCTGAATAGACAAAGTAAGAAATGCCTAATGGTCACTAGGCATTTTTTAAAAAAAAGACATGGAAGAAATGCCTAATAATTGTTAAACATTTCTCTATGATATGAAAAGGAAAGAAATGTTTCACAATCATTAGCCATTTGTCTATGAGGAAACATGCTAGCAAACGATTGGCAACCAAGTTTAGTTTTTTTCTCCAATGTGAAATGGAAGCAAACGCTTAACACCCGCCAAGCTACTTGGAAAACTAAAATTGTTGTCAAAACTTCATAAGAATTGACAAAATTATTTATTTAATCACCTAGTGGCCATAAATCAATTCTTCCATTTCACATTGATGACAAACATTTAGTGGTTGCCATGCATTTGTTTTAAATGTGAAATGGAACACAATTATGGAAACACTTCACATTATTAATGTTCATCATATAACATCATGATAATGATGTTTTGATAAATCAATTATGACGGGAAAAAATCAACCTATGGCAACATTAGTCAAATTTGGTGATGCCATGATTAGTATGTGGGAAATTTTAGCAAGGATGGGGAGGTGAAACTAAAAATCAAGAAGTGCTTACAAATTAGTTACAATTGTGCAACTCATTGTATATGGTCATTATATACAATGATAAAAATCTGTGAAACTTAATGTAACTACTTTGCAACTAAAATGTCAAAGTGGACAACTCATTACCATGTGTTAAATAGGAAAACAAACATCAAATAATTTATTATTTAATCAAATAATTTGGTCCTATTAAACAAGTTGAAACACTCAAACCCAAGTCTCAACTAAAGGGATAGTCATGGAATATTCCTAATATCCACATGTGCTATGTTGGGACGTAGTTGAAAATGACCTATTGTTTTAAGTATTGTGGTTGAAAAAAAAGGGTTTTTTACTAATGTTAGAAAACACATTTAAATTCAAAGTTCATGTTTTATTCTTTGTTTCTTCACCACTATGTTAATGCTTTCTTTATTTAAAATTGAAAAAATCAAACATTTGTAATATTAAAATGCGAAAATTAGAATCGAAAACATGAAAAATCTCTAGTTCATAACCTAACAAAACTTTAAAACTACATATTATGTCTTTATCATTATTCTTTAGCAACTTTCCTAAATTTGTCCATGTGTGTGTAATAACTCCCAACCTTCATCTAAATTATAAATAAAATCCTAAATCCTTTCCCTCCAAAAGTAATTTGAAAATCAAAATCAAGTAAATGTCTTAACCATGTCTTGTTAAAGCTTAGTCATACACTTGGTAAAAAATAATCTTATCATATAAACTAATCCTTATTGACAATCTAATTATACCATAGTGTGGGTTTGAGCCATGGTCAAACATGTTGCATCTTATAACATATTAGTTGGTGGAATGATTTAATATGCATTAGGTATTACCTTGCATTTTTGGGAAGAAACCACACATTATCAAATAGGATGGTAAACAAAAAATAGATGTAAGGTGTTATTACTAATGAAATTCATTGGGGGGCATTCAAAAAAATCAAACAAGTCAACTATGTTGGCTAGATTTATAGGCTTACCCCATGGTTTTGAGTTGTTGGAGCGTAACATCCATGATCATGATGACCCCTTTAATGGTGGATTAACAATGTTCATGGTAAATGGGATATTAGTTGTTTAAAATTTGGCATTGGACCCCATGCCACCTTGGGGTATCTTGTTGGAGTTATAAGTGACGCACCCCCAAGCTCCTTAATCGACTCAAATGTGAATCCAAACTGAAGATCTTGGAAAAAAACAAGGAGTCAGGGCACGCTCCCTGGCTTGCAGCATTTTAAGGGGTAGAGGGGCGTGCTGGAGCTCTAGGATGGGACTATGAAAAGTGACAAACATCAACTACTCACACGAACCTGCACAAAAGTAACACAAAGTGGTTAGTGCATAATTGAAGCACTTTTGGTGCTAAGACGAGCCATGGGCAATTCAGATTCACAAGACTCACCACGACCTAGACTTGGGGAAAGCCACCACCTTCCCTTTTATAATATATTTTATGCCTCTCCACGAGGCCCACATCCAAATGGTTTTTAGTCCCGGGACTCCCATTTGGGAGTCCCGAAATTGCCAAAGTTGGGACTCTCACGACTTTGAGGCCCCATAATTTTGTGTGCAGACCTCTAATCGAGACGAGGTCTCAAATGAAGTTGTAGCCCTTGTCAAGAACTTTCCAACAGTATGTCACACTTCACCTACACCCAAGGAAGTCGGGGTGATCCCTGACTTTTAGTGGTCAAAAGTCAAATTGTCAATTTGACTTCCGACCCTTCTTTTGGCCATAACTTGTGTTTCAGATGTCCAAATGTGTGATGCGAGCTCATTTTAGACATCTATGTTTCAATAACTTTCCAATGGTATGAAGAACTCCTCAAGCCATTGGGTTTTGACCCTTGCAATCACTCTCTGAACATTCGGGAGTCCATTGGGACTCCAATTCCCAAAGTGGAAGCTCCTTTGGGAATGTGATGGTTCACTCCCTCACATTTTCCTTCATTCCCGACTTCCTTGTTGACCCACAACCTTGCAAGCCCTTGCTTTAGTCGCGAGCCCAAGGCTAGGATTACAACAATAAGTATTAATTAGTCATTATATTCATCAAATTTTGCCCACTCTATTATCACCAAGTTTAAAATTATTCGTGGATGGTAGTAATGGGCCATTAGGACCATGCCCATTGGATACAAAGTTTATCCAATGGCACACTCCCAAACACAAGCTTTATTTTTTTGAATGGTTTGGAGGCATTAGTTTAAGTCTAATTATAATATTTTAATATAGGATTTTAATTAAATAACACCATTATGGGGTGAAAGCACACTACAAGGGGGTTACTTTAGGTAAGAAAATGTATTTTTTTTAGGGTCTGTTTTATATTATTTTGGGTGCAGTTTTCAAAATTTTCATCTAGCGTTTTGATGAACATATAAAATGGATTTTGATACAAAAGCCTCCAACATAATTCTTTTATTTCAAATGAAATTAAATTTTTCAACAAAAATGTTTGTTTTTCAACACATTTATGTTTGTTTAAATGAAAAACTTGTTTAGATGTTTTTTTGTGAAATCACATGAGTCAAATTTTTCAATTATAAGTGAAATGGTATAATCAATTCATATTCAATATATGACTAAATACTTCATCAAGTTTTGCAAAAAAATGAATCATTAAAAAAAAATATTTGTATTTCGCAGTATATTGTGACAATTACATTCGTTTTCTCACAATATACTCTTTAACAATTTATACTAATTAAAAATATAGTTTCCTTTGACAATTGCATTATTTGGTAAGTGAACTACCTTATTTCAAGTATAATTTATGAAAATCTTTTCTAATATTGGCTTGGTGGAAGTTGAAAGTTGCATGGTTTTGAAAAACAATATTTATGACAACATTTTTTGGCCACATTGGTCATACAATGTTATCATCATTCATTGTTAAATAATACCACATTATTGGGGGCACAAGATTTGGACTTGTTTGGCCAATTTATTTCGTCATTTAAGGATGACCTAGTGTTAGGGTTTTTCATAAATTAGCACAAGCCATGGCCTTTCAGATTTAAAGTCATCATCTTTTTGGGAATTAATTCGTGTTCTACAATATTTATAGATCACATAGATGCATCCATGTGCATATTTGCAAGATAATGTTCCATTGGGAGATTCTTGGCCAATTGTGTTGGTAGGATGTTAATATATTCAAGCTTGGATTAGTAACCAATGTGAGTGGATGTTATAACAATTGGTTCATGTGCCCATCAATTCTAATATATGTGGATTAACCTAACACCACTAAGTGACCCAATGATCATATAAATTCATTATGAGGTCTTAGCTTGGAGGATGGCATATTGGATTTGGATGCTAGTCATGTGTAATTTGCTATGATGATAAACCACCTTTGGTTCTAGTCAATAAAGTTCGCCTTTCACAAAAAAACCATATTAACATTTTAAAAATTTCCATGATTTCATGCATTTTAAGATGGAGGCCCAAAAATAATTTGGGGTTCCAACTCATTTAGTATAGAGATGCCCAATGTGGATGAGAGGGGGTGGATCATGTTGGTTTTTGAACCAACGCCATTGTCACGCAAGGTATTTTAGAATGAATTCTTAGGTGGATTTTGGGGCAAGTTATGGATCCCAATGCCTAACATGGATATTCACTTTAGGTTTGATAGAATAAAAACATTTTGCACATTCATTCCCACTCACCCACCTTCCAAATCATTGTATTGCACCTTTAATTGGGATAAACATGTTGCAAAGGGGGGTGCAACATGTTTTGTACATCATTGCATATGCGGGATCATTAGGATCACCAATAGGGATGTATGAATATTAGAAAGGAAGTTGATGATGTTAAGATGCCAATACAGTGTGGCACCTCCCCACATTTGGTGTAATAATCACAGTCCACACCTTCAACTTAAAATATTGGGGACATTTCATCAACCCAACCCAAAGAACAATTTAATTATGGAAACATGGGAATTGAAGATTGGTCCAATGATCACATGAGGTGAAGCACAAAAAACATGATGGTTGTTTTGGAATTACATTAAATGTTCTACATTCAATTTGAAAAAATTGGGTTAGTTAAAAAGATAATAGGTATGTATCATACTTGAATATGATAATTTGATTTTTAGGTGACCTTATAGGCTTAGTGAGGTGGAAAGGGCTTTGGTTTAGGTTTAGATAGTATAATTGTTGGATGCATGTTTGGTGGATTTGTTTAAGGGTGAGTATGTTTCAACAATAGTTATGCTAGCCAATAAAAACATTTTTATAGTTGAACCAAATGTTGCATGTGCGGAAATTACCATTTAATGAACAAATGGACCTATTTAAAGAATATGTCATGCCATTATTGAAGGAAAAATCTTTACACCTTCATGCAAGCCAAGGTTTTTAGTATTTTGAACTTGCAATCTAATTATCATCAATAGTTACCATTGAGAGATGATGACAAGGTCAAGATAACATTTTGGGAAATTGATCTTAAGGGAAGAATTATTTATACCAATGGTGAATAATGGCCTTGCAAAGTTTCAAAGAATTATGAATCAAGTGTTGGTACATTTTAGCTTTGCCAAATGTTACATAGATGACAACATCATCTTTAGCCCAACTTTAGGAGATCATATGCATCATTTACAATAGGTGTTTGGAAGACTTGAGGAACATAACCTTAAGTTTCATCTTGGCAAATGTTGATTCTTACACATTCAGGTGGAATACTTGGGTCATATGATTTATTCATGTGGATTCATGGTTGAAAGGCCAAGGTTGAAATCATTTCATAGGTTCTTCAACCATTGGATGCTAATTAATTACAAGCTTTTCTAAGTTTATGTAATTATTATTAACAATTGATTTAACAACATTACCAAACCTTTGATCTAATTCATGAGGATTGAATAAGAATACATTTGGGGAGAAGCACAAAAACATGCCTTTAAATAATTGAAGGTGCATTTCACTTTGACTCCCATTTTGTGACAATCCATGTAAGGGCAATTGTTTTAATTACACAAGGATTGGAGTTTACCCAACTAAATGATGATGGTCAAAAATTCATGGTGGCATATGTTAATAGGTTCAACTATAAGACAAAGGTTAAATATTTCATATGAGAAGAGAGGGGGGGGGTTGCTTTGTTGTTGTTTGGGCAATTTCATCATTCTAGTGTTATTTGTATGGTAGCCCATTCATTTTAGTTATGGATCATCAACCTTTGAATTTCCTAATGGAATTAAATTGTTTCATAAGGAAGTTAGTCATGTGAGCACTTATTTTATTTGATAATGATTTTGACATTTTTTGAACAGTTGGTAAGATTAATCATGATGTCAATGGCTTAAGATGGAACCCAAGTTCCAATGAAGAGGCTACCAATGGGGCTTGTTGACATGATGATGTCAATTTGAAAGCAATTTCAAGTTGACATGCCTTTGCATACTTATGTTCATTGTTGAGAAACTTTGAATTGTACTTCATATTAACATGGGTGTTGGGATTTTTGTGATGTGAATGTTGAATTAAATGATGATGGTGCCATAGGCATATATGAGGATGCACTTGTTATTGCATATATGTAAGCATGTGAAATCCTAGTTAGATTAACACCTAAAGAACATGAATGGTTGTGCATAGGGCCAAGACGTTCGGATGGAAAAGTTGTTCCTTCCTATAGGTGTGGAATGATGGATGAATGTGGGCAATGTTTCATTTGGAGTATTGTGAAGGCCTTGTACAACATGTTCAAAAGGAGTTGGGCCGTTTGGGGTTCAATAATTTATACTTTGTTTTTAGTCATAATATTAGTGATTGTGAAGTCCAATTGCATGTTCAACAATTTGTTTATGTGTGGTGCACGATCAAGTTTGGGCATCATTTAACACACATATATTTCATTGACAATCATTGCCCATCATGGGGTTAATATATTTATGGAATTTGAATTTTGTTGGCCCATTGAATTTGATTATATGACAACCAATATGTCTTGATTATGATTGAACATGTTTTCAAGTGGTTGGAGTTGGTGTTGTTCTAGATCACAATAATGAATGAAAGAAAACATATGCATTTTTGGATAGGCTGTTTAATAAGTTTGGCATTCTAGTTGAAATATTCACCCATCAATGTGAAGAATTCCATGAAAAAATTCAAAATTTGTTTGAGGAAACATTAAATAAGTCATTCTATAATTTCAGAGGACCATTTTGAGGTGAATGGTGCAAATGGTGAAACCAGGTTTACATAAGTATGGGCTCCAAAACAATGATATTATTTGGATGTGTTGTACATTTCAGTGTCATGTGTTGTATGTGTGTTGATAAGGATGATTGTAGGCATTGACATAGGAATGCATGACATGCATGTTTTTCAAGTGGAATTTGTCCTTCACAGATGACAAGGCATTTGGAGAAACAAAATGCCAACTCCAATTAGCATTCCACTTTCCAAAACACCCCACCTTTTTTTTTTTCATTTTTTCAATGATACCTAATGAGTATCACATGAAATTTTGTTTAAAATTTAGTTATATTGTTAAAAGTGACAGAAGATGTGAAATGATATTGGGTGGGTATCACAGGATTTAAGAAAATGGAGTCAAATTGTTAAAAGTGATAGAAGAAGTGGAATGAAACATATGGGTATCACATGATTTTTATTCTAAAAATCGAGTCAAATTGCTAAAAATGGTAGAAGAAGTGGCATGATGCAGTGTGGGTTTCACCGGAATTTAAAAAATAAAAATAAAATCTAGCTAGATTGCTAAAAGTGGCACAAGAGCGGAAAAGAAGAAAGAACAAAAGATCATTTAAGCACTATTCTAATGCAAATGAGGAGGCCCAAATTCTCTCTCTCAAAAAAAAAAAAAAAAAAAAAGCCCCTCAGATGTCAGAGCTGTTATGACTACCTTTAATCTTTTGCGAGGGAAACCGCGAACGCTGAAACCGGCACCCGACATAGCACCTGCGTTACACATCGGTTGGCGCGCTTTTTTTTGGCCCCCTTTCTTTTTCTTTCTTTCTTTCCCCCTTCTTCTTACTTCCTCCTTCAAACTGCGATTTGGTTGCGGAACCCAGTCGGCGCCATCGCCGTCGCCCGTTGTCGCAACCCACAGCTCCCTCCCTCTCTCTCGCTCGCTCTTCTAACATAGCTCCTAGCTCACAATTGTTGTTGGAATGGCTTTCCCCTCCTGTTTGCGTAGCTCACAAATTGCTTGTGGAATGCTCTTTGACGTGACTACTTTCTTTTGTTTCCTTCGAATGTGAGAACATCTGGATGACTCTGTATCTATGTGCTGGGGGGGCTAAGTTCTTTTCTGCTGCTGCTGCTGTTGTGATGGTTTCCTGGTGTTGTGAGTGTCGGGACAATTTTTTTTTCCACTCCCCGTTCTAAGAGAATCTCTCCCCCCCACCCCCCCCTGAAGCAGAATTCTGAGTCTATTCCATTATGATGCTTGCTACTGTGATTTTAGAGGAGTTTTGGAGGGTTGTGGATATTGGTTTCCTGAATTCTGGCATTTTTGTTTGTTGGTTTATTTGTTTGTAGGTAGGAGAGTTGTGTATGGAATGGTTTGGAGGTTTTTGGGAGTTGGGCTTTTCAAGTGTGAGAAGAGTTTTGGAGTTGTTGCCATTTGGAGAGTGTATTTGTGAGGACTGACTGGTCACCACCGTTTGAGTGAAGTAGTTTCCAATCTCAGTGGGGGCAGAAGGGAGTGTTTTGGGTGTCGTGTTGCACTGGCGATGGAGATAATATTCTGTGCTTGAAAATAACGTTTTTAGAGCTTGCTCTAGTGTCCGGGGGGGACTGTGGAAGGAGAACGAGAAGAAGAAGAGAAAAAAGAGAGGGCGGTAGTGGATAGTGGGTAGGGCGGGACGCAGGAGATGGTGGGAGGAGGGGCGAAAGAGGATGGTGCGCAGGCAGTGAAGTGGCAGCAGTTTGGAGGCAAGGTTTCAGAGACCACCAACGCCAATGGTCGTCTCACCCGCACCTTCTTAGCCCCTACTGGTAAGTGCGTGATTTGATGAGTGGGCAATGATTTCAAGAGCAATGTGTGCTGTCTACAAAGCTTTCTGTCCCTGTCCTTATGCCCAGAATTCGGATTTAGGGGGGAGAGAGAGAGAGAGAGATGGAAGCATGATCAGCAAGCTTCCATGCTTATCTGAAACTCTGATGGTATGTAGAGATCAAGCTCATTCGGCTGCAGTTCCAAGGTTTTTATTGAATGGGTGTGACAATTGATGCAGGATGATGGATCCTTTCGGTTGTGGCTACAGCTATAACATGAGTGTTCTCTGTGGTTTGTTTGGATTTGCTCTGGTTTCTTCACATTTTGTGCTGTGGTGATTTGATGAGCACTGCATGGTGGATGACTCTTAAATTGAGCATTCAGATTTGTGGAAACTGCTGCAGATATTTTGAATGGGTTTATGTTATTTAGAGATGCTTGTCCTGTGTTGATAAAGAGTCTTCATTTTGTCCTTCAGCTTTTTTCTCCTGTACTCCTGCATTTTTGGCAGGGGAAAAGCTTCGGAGTTGGAAGGAGTGCATGCGACACATGGAAGCTGCTGCAGCTGTGAAAAGCTCAGAAATTAATCCACAAGCTGCCACTAATGGGGAACACCATCCTTCCAATGGTGCTTCCAATGGTGCAAAACACATGGAAGCTGCGACTGTGAAATGCTCGGACTGTGATTTGAAACCTGCTACTAATGGGAAACACAATCCTTCCAATGTTGCAGAAGAGAATTGTGGAACTTCATCTGAGGGCGAGAAGGATCAGGGGTATAAGAACACGAGCAAGACAAATTCAGGGGCAAGCAAGCCCAAGGGTTGCCATCCCACCAAGCACCAAAAGAAAGCATCAGGTTCATCAGACAGTGAACGAAAACGGTCATGGGAGAATGGAAAATGCGATGATGATTTTGCTGTGAAGAATAAGAAGAGTAAGACATCTGACAGTGAGGGGGATGAATTTCAGTCCAAGGAGAAAGCTGCCTCCCATGCAAGAACCAGGCCCAAGCGAGCAAATGCAGCTACAAATTTCAAAGAGAAGACTTATGAAATTGAAGACTCTTATGTCATACCCAAAGAAGAGAGGGTTACCACACATGAGCAAGAAGCCTTGTTTTTAACAGCTCGAGGAGAAGCTGAAGACAGGAGATTAACGGATTTTGTTGTACATGATGATGAGGGCAATGTTCAACCACTTGAGGTTGTAGGCAATCTTGATATATACATCTCAGGTGTTGTGGTTCCTAAAACTGGCATCCTTGACAAGGTAAATAGTGTACGTTGTGATGCATTTGGGCCACTGATATCATGGTCCATAGAAGGCTATGACAAAGGAGTTGCCAGCATTACACTTTCAACAGCCCTTGCAGATTATTCTTGCATGAAGCCTGCAGGAACATACAAGAACTTTTACAACTTGATGTATGAGAAAGCAATTGTTTGTGTGGAAGTGTACCGAGCCTTAAACCCAGCAATTGGAGGGGATGCTGACCTAGGACTTAATGATCTTTATGCCCGAGTATCACGTGCTCTCATTGGGAAACCGACTGCTGTGGGCCAATTTTTCTCTCGTGATTACTTTTTTGCACAAGGAGAGTTCATTGCCACTCAGCTCAAAGAGCTTGATGTGGAAGCTGATGATGATGACCAGCTTTTCAGTGGTTTGCCTGTGCTGGAAGCTCTTGAGGAGTGTGCGAAACGCACCCATGAGGTGTCCTTCATAGGATCCCAGAAACCTGGAGTACTGTCCATTCGGGAGGGTAATAATGGGCATTCAAGTGGAGTTAACCAGGTGGGGGCAGAAGAGCAGGATGCCATGGATGCTGATGAGAAGTTGGCACGTCACCTTCAAGAATATGAAGATCGCACTGTAGCTAGGCAAGGATCCAACCTCATGTGTAGTGTCATAGTCTGGTCCAAAGGAAAAATGTTACTTTGCTCTCATGACAACATCTTGTGGGCCAACATGTAAATGATTCTGCATCTTGTGGTGGGATATGTTTGGGAGTTTTCGCTACACCCTCAAAGATATGTAATATCTAATTGTAGTTTTCTGGATTTGGTGATGTAGACGGATGCAACCTAAGGGCAAGGTTTATGTCAAGATTAATGAAGATGAGATTGCTGCTGACTATCCACTGCCTGCTCACTACAAACCAGAGGAGTCAGAGATGGACGAGTACCTCCTCCATGAGGATAACAATGCTCTTTTGGCACCAGAGGACCTCCCTCATCGAAAGCTCTATGATTGGACACTGTACAATGCAGACTTTCGGTTAATTTCTTTGGAACTGCTTCCAATGCTTGCAGGTATTGCATTTACACTGCAGTTTCAACAAGTTTGGTAGATTGAAATGCAGAAGATGGATTGTCCTTTGATTAGACTTGCTATCAGTTCTAACCCTTCAGTAGAATACAGCACCGCTGCATTTCACTGTCCGTTCTTCTCAAAGCTTTTGACTTAACCTAGTGATTAATGACCAAGTAAATGCATGCGAGGAAGAGGCTGGCTCTCGGAAGCTTCATCTCATGGTTTGATGTGAATCATTTCCAGATTTTGTGCAATGTTTGGTTGGTTATGCTGTGGCAACTGGGAAAACCTGTTTGTTTTGGTGGATCACAAGTCATGTGTTCTTGAAGCTTTTTGCTAATGGATGCCAGATTCATTACTTTCTTTGAAGGTGCTGAGACGGACGTTGAAATATTTGGGTCGGGCATGATGATGGAGGAGGATGACAGTAGCTTCTGTGTGGATGATGGGACTGCTACCCAATCAGCTGCCATCTCTGGATTATCTGCTGGACAGTTGCCAGCAGGTCCTGAGAATCGAATCATACATAAGGATGTTGGTGTCCCAGAAGGCATGCGCATCTTTCTCAGTGCCATCAAGGAGTGGGTGATTGAATTTGGAGCTGACATGGTGTTTGTATCTATTCGCACTGATGGGGCTTGGTACAGGCTTGGCAAGCCCTCTCGTCAGTATGCTCCATGGTATGCCCCTGTGCTGAAAACTGCGCGTCTAGCCATCAAGGTCATTACTATGCTGAAGGAGGAGCAGCGTGTCTCACGGTTGTCTTTCACAGATGTTGTGAAACGTCTGGCGGAGAAACTTATTGATGAAGGCTCTTTTAATTCAAAACTTGCAGAAGTGGAGAGGTATGTTGTAGTGCATGGACAAATCATTCTGCAGCAATTTGCTGAATATCCAGATGAAACAATCCGGAGGAGTCAATTTGTCACAGGTTTGATGAGCAAGATGGAACAGAAGCACCACACGAAACTGGTGTTCTCTAAAAAGAAGCTGATCAAGAAGGGTAGAAATTCCAACCCCCGGGCCTTGCAGCCTGATGCTAAGAAGCAAAAACCAATGCGTGCCACGACAACCCAGCTTGTGAATCGCATCTGGAGTGAGTATTATGCAAAATTCAGTCAAACAGGAGAAGGGCTAAATGGATTTAATTCTGAGAATGGCTTGAAGGACATGGTTGCAGTGCAGGAGGAAGCAGAGGAAGTAGAAGCAGAAGTAGAAGATGAGAGTGAGGAGGAAGATGACAGCCCTCTCATTAATATGTCGCTAAAAGCAACTCAACGTATTAAAGCTTCTAAGAAGATGCAGAAGGAGTTTAAGTGGTCCGAGAAAGCAGTAGGAAAGACCTCTGTAAATGAGCCTGTATATGCCCAAGCAACTTTTGGCGGTGAAATCATTTCAGTGGGTGGAGCTGTGCTTGTCAATGATGAAGAAGATCCTGAGCAGTTGCCAGCAATACTGTTGGTGGAGTATCTTTATCAAGCTAAGGATGGCTTGCGGATGCTCCATGGCCGAGTTCTGCAGAGAGGTTCTGAAACAGTTCTTGGGAATGTTGCTTCAGAATATGAAGTTTTCTTGACAGAGCAGTGTGCTGAAGTGGAGATTGAGGGGGTAAGAAGTGTGGTGGTGAAATTGAAGAGACACCCATGGGGTCATCCTCACAGGAAGGCAAATGCTGCTGCAGATCAGGCAGAGAGGGAACTAGCCAAAGAAAGGGCAAGGAAGGGGCTTCCTGCTGAATACTTTTGCTCGGCACTGTATGCATCTGACAAGGGTGCATTCTTCAGTTTGCCCAAGACTGGACTCGCAGTTGGAGATGGGACTTGTGAAGCCTGCCAGCTAAGGGATCAGGAGGAGGAGAAGAATGCAACTTGCATGCTTCCAGACAACAAAGGATTTAGATTAAAAGGCATTGAATACTTGGAAGGTGATTTCTTATACCTGGATCCCAGTATCTTTCCAGTGCTGCAGAATAAAGAAGACCTGGAGCTAGCCAAGCCAATTTTCAAGGGGGGAAGAAATAAGGGACTACGGCCATTTGCTATCTGCCAGCTACTAAGTGTCCAAGGGCCAAAGAAGAAAAATGGTATCCCTTCACTTTTGAATGTTCAAAGGTTTTACCGACCTGATGATTTTGGGCCTCACAAAGGCTATATTGCTGACATTCATGAGGCAAGCATCTAATCAAATCCCCCTCTCTAATACACTGAGGAGTTATAGGATTTCCAGATGCACATGAGTTCACCTATTGCTCAACAGGCTGTAAAGAAAACTCCAGGCCTTGCATGCCTTCTGCAGTTATGACTCATAGGTTTTGGGAGCGTTAAAGTCAATGGGTATCTTCAGGGACATGGTTCCAATCTGTTAAGATTTACGAACACTTCCGTATTTTGGTCTGTACGATACAGGTATATTACAGTGAGGAGAAGGCAGTTGTGGATTTCAGTGCAGTGCGGGGCCGGTGTGAAGTGCTTCGCCCAACACCTGTACTTGACACTGCAGTCAAGGCTGCCACTCCCCACTTGTACTTCTGCAGCTGCTTTTGTGATCCCAACAATGGGACTGTTAAACAGGTGCTTGGCATGCTTCCCATTGTTCACCACGTCTTTCAGCTTTTGTAGTGTGGTTCTGTCTCTGCCCCAAAGTGAAGTGCAAGAGGAGCCCAATTGGCACAGTTTTCAAGCCACTGTTCCCTTATAGTTCTTCTGGGATTCCAATGATGACATTGGCAAAATGCTTAGTGGGTAGGATGATCAGTTTCAACTTGTGTGCTTGGTTCTTGTTGGGTTTATCATATTGCATATCTGCAGTTACCAGCTAATGTCAAGCTCAGCACACACACCAGGCTTTCCAATGGTGGAAGTGCAGCAGCAGAGCTGGCAGCCAAGGCCAAGGGAAAAGGCAAAGCAGTTGAGAATGATAATTCTGCTGAAGTGACCCACAGTGTTGATCACCACCAGGATGATTGCCTGGCCACCCTTGACATTTTCGCAGGCTGTGGAGGCCTCTCTGAAGGTTTACGTCAAGCAGGTATACATCTTGTACTTCGCTGTGCATTTTCATCAAGTGCAAGTCTTAGGAAGCACAGTAGTCATGCAGATTTGTCTGCCTTTGGCTCCAAATTAAGAGGCAGGAAGTGGAACATGTATGTCTTTTCCTGTAGCCAGGTCCTACATCCACCAGTTATAATGTCATGTTGTTTCTTAAGACTTCTGGAGGGTTCTGCAGGCATCAGTGTTGCAAAGTGGGCAATTGAGTATGAGTATCCTGCAGCTGTTGCTTTCAAGTTGAATCATCCAAACGCTGAAGTTTTCCAAGAGAACTGCAATGTTATCCTGAGGTATGTTTGCTGTTCTGTAGAGTTAGGAGATCTGTAAAACCCTTCAGCAACTTAATCTAGGTTTTCTTAATTTTATTTGGACAAAAGCCACTGCTAATGCAGACTCTCAAGTGTTACTTGAAAAACCTGTGAAGAACATTTGTAGCTACTGCATTTCAGAGAAGTGGGTGCTGGACACTAGATAGAATGAGGCATTTTTTGGGTTTTCCTGAAGCTTGCAGATGCACTAAGTTATTAATCTGCATGTTGGCAGATGCATAATGGAAAGAGGAGGGGATCTTAATGACTGTTTGTCAACACCTGAGGCTGGTGAAATGGCTTTAAATATCAGTGATGAGAAGAAACAAGCACTACCCAAGCCTGGTGAAGTTGACTTCATTAATGGTGGACCCCCTTGCCAGGTATTCTGCAGCTGCTTGAATGTTTCCCTCCAAAGTCCAGTTTATTATGTCATACTCTTTAAGGTCCTTGAGTTAGAAAGAGCTTTCCAGTGCAACTGGACTTCAGCTGTGTAAGATAATGGGGTACATTTTGTGGCTCATGCTGAGATCCTGCACTGTATCCATGTTAGACCAGTGAATGTGGAATTGCTGTGTCGTTCCAACAGGAAGGTTACAGGTGATATATATAGTAGGCTTGGTGATTACTCATAGCTTAAGCAATCACATTGCAACCTTTGTTTGCTATGTAACAGAAAGTGCTATATACAGTTTGAACAAAGCTTGCACACTTACTTTGAAGGACAATAGTCCCAAGTTTCCTTGTGTGTCTGAATCTCTATAATGGCTGGCTGGGTGCAGGGATTTTCTGGGATGAATAGATTCAATACAGGTGCATGGAGCAAAGTGCAATGTGAAATGATACTAGCATTTCTGTCTTATACAGACTACTTCCGTCCACGGTATTTCTTGCTTGAGAATGTGCGCAACTTTGTGTCCTTTAACAAGGGCCAGACCTTCCGTCTCACTCTTGCCACTCTCTTGGAGATGGGCTATCAGGTACAAGGAGATTCTGTATGCTTCATGCACGTGTCTGTCTTCCTTCATTTGAGTAGCAGGTGGCACCTATTAGTAAATTGATGCCCTCTCCATTGGTTTATTCTATCTTTGACTCTTGATGGGTGCTGTGTTAGAAGTTTGGAACATGGACAACACAACTGGAATTTGAAGGTCACCCTTTGGGAGTGTTTGTGGCAGGTGCGATTTGGTGTTCTTCAAGCAGGGAACTATGGAGTGTCTCAGTCACGAAAGCGAGCATTCATTTGGGCAGCTGCCCCTGATGAAATACTGCCAGAGTGGCCTGAACCAATGCACGTCTTTGCAACCTCACAGCTGAAGATAGGGTTGCCTGGTGGCCTGTCATATAGTGCTGTACCAGATGCTGGACAGGGTGCTCCTCTTCGAGCCATAACTGTGAAGGACACAATATATGACCTTCCTCCTGTTGAAAATGGTGCCTCTACAGAAGAGATCAAGGTAATTTCCACAGCTGACTCAATAAGAAAAAATCTCCAGGGCATTTAGAGATGTTCAAAGGGAGCCTCAATGACAGTTTCAATCAGATACATTAAAGACATCATCATAGAATTTGCCTTAATTTTCTGGGATTTATTTGGGCCTGGGAGCTGAGCTGACCAGAGCAAATGTGGCTGGTTGTTGCAGTATGGCGACCCTCCAGTATCATGGTTCCAGAAGCAGATTCGTGGCCAAGAAATGATATTGAGGGATCACATCTCAAAAGAGATGAATGAGCTCAATCTTGAGCGCTGTAAGCGCATTCCAAAATGTCCTGGTGCTGACTGGCGCAGCCTTCCAGACGAAAAGGTGTTGTATCCTTCTGATAACTAACATGTATGATCTGGATGATTCAGAGAACCAATTGAATAGAATATTTGTGAAGTCCATAATTGAAATTGACTATGGGGGGTAATGTACACAAGAACCTTCTCATGTTCTGTGGGTGATCCACCTCTTCCAGCTGGGAACAATTTCCACATTGATGCTGTGATTCTTTCTGATCCAGATAATTGTTTGTGGGTTTGTGGATGACAGGTGAAGCTATCATCAGGCCAACTGGTTGATTTGATACCTTGGTGTTTACCGAACACTGCAGATCGGCACAATCAATGGAAAGGCTTGTATGGGCGATTAGATTGGGAAGGTAACTTTCCAACATCAGTAACTGATCCACAGCCCATGGGCAAAGTGGGGATGTGTTTCCACCCTGAGCAGGACCGCATTGTCACTGTCCGAGAGTGCGCCCGTTCTCAGGTATGATGCATTCACCTCTTTCTTCAGACTAAAAATATTTGGGCTAAAAGTTTCATTCAGATGGACACTTGTGACTCAAGTGCACCTAGCTACTTGTTCACAAACTGCAAGTTGCAGATAGGTGTAAGTTCTTGTGTTCTTTTTGTGGAGTCCTGTGTGTGAGTCATTGCAATGCTGTGTGCTCTACTTTGATGAGTTGAACTACTTGTGTTGAAGCATTTTTCACCATTGACAAGTGCTTATTAGTTGGTTGCTGATATAGTTGGCCTCCATCATGCAGGGATTTCCGGATAGCTTCAAGTTTTCTGGGAATATCCAGTCCAGACATCGACAAATTGGTAATGCTGTGCCACCTCCATTGGCTCGGGCTCTCGGTCTAAAGCTCAAGGAAGCCATCCAGAGGAAAAAGAGGAACTAGTCACTTGGTAATGCTTTCTTCTTTCCTTGCAAATGGAAACACAAACTGACTTAGCATTCCAAACTCTCTGTTGCTGTGTTGGTGGGTGTCTAACTATGTAGAATACAACTATCGAACCTCCTAGAATTGTGGTTCATGTGAAGAAGTCCTGACTCTTTGATCTATATTTGGACAATGAGAGCAAATGTGGGACTGGTAGACAAACATAGAGATTTGATTGAGCTGCAAAGTAGATTGTTGGTGGGCATCCACAGGAGTTGATTCTTTGTGTATTGATTGGACTCCAAATGGGGACCTACACAGAAAATTGCTGTATGTCTACAGCAAATCAATTTTGAATGCCTGTGTATCATCTCATGACATGATTTATATGGTTTGAAACCACCACTATAGATGTTTCTCTGTCAAGACTGGATGGCCAAAGCTTGTGCTTCCCTGATATTATTGCATTTCAGATATCAGGGAACACTGATGTGTGACTTGCCACTAGGGCAGATCCATTACATGATGCAATGAACTGCTTTCTGGTATGGTCAAGCTACTTCATCTTTTGAAGACTAGGGTAAATCCCAAGGCCACATGTTTTATGAAGCATAAAGACCTGATCCGAGTGTTTTTCTTTCTTTTCTATGATACCTGCCAGGTATCCTGGGAGAAAGCAAAAAAGTGGGGGCGGTGTTGGAAAAAAGAATGCCCCACCCAAGTGGGCATTTCTGTTTTTTGAAAACCCCAGAACAGGCCACGCAAAAAAAAACACTGGGCAACATGCCCACCAATTAAACTAAACAAATAGGTCCTTAGGGTAAGTAGTAACCCCGGGGATCAAATCTTGTTCTCTATGGTCATGGAGATGCTACTGCTCTATGTTCATGAAATGCTAAATTGTGTACATGTAACCATGTCCGATAAGCCATTCTTGCAATGCAGGAAAAACCACAAATGAACTGCCTGACCCCTGCCCCAAACCCCCCTTTTCTATTAGACAAGGTTGTTCATGGTCGAAGTTCTTTTTTTGGCTGATGGGCCAATCAAAATGGCTCATTTTAAAGTAAATTAAAAACCAGAACTCGGAAGCCAGCCCATCTAATGAATAGGAGAGGAGTGCTGAATAGGAGAGCTGAAAAAGTACAGCAAATGGAGGAATGAACCATTTGGTTTATTATGTCCTCACAATTCATGGCCCTACCACTAGCCTAGGCCCAAAATGGTGATAATGCAATTGTGAGCAAATGTCCAAGTTGTTCATTTTTTTGGTTTGTTGTTGGATAACTTTTGGAAAAGTAAGGGAACGGACTACAGACATACAAACTTGGGAAGAATGAATCTGTAGGCTGAATCAAACAACAAAAACGTTGGCCAAATCTAAAGATGCTTTTCACTTTTTTGTTTTGAGCAATTGTCCATTTTACTTTGCTTTGGTTCCCCTGTTGTTGGAGAATTTTGCTAAAGAAAACAAATTGCAAAGGTGCAAACTTGGGGAAGAAGCTAATCATGTCTGTGCATGCACAGTCAGTCGTGACACATGCGCCGTAAAAAATCAAAAAATGCTGTGTGTGACGGCATGACGACAACGGCTGTAGAGAATTCACCTATGATGCGCGAATTCCAATCTTCTTTCTCTTGCGACGATCACCACCCCCTTTATGTGCAGCTCACTTTTTTGTGCAGCTCACGACCACTTTATGTGCAGCTCACGAAATTTGGTCGTCGGCACCATCAAGGGTAGAAATAGATCATGAATCTTCCTCCTTCCATTTCAGCCTGCCCACAAAACTCTAGCCAGGTTTTATGCTTGCTGGTGGATGATCGAAGCAGTCGGGCATGTCCTCGAGTTTCATCATTTTGCTTTGTTAGACGCGAAGTTGGGCAATCGGCTTTTATCGCGCGGTGTCTTGAGGAATCCGCTATCGCCCGTCTTGAGCAACCCGCTATCACGCATCTTGAGCAATCCGCTATCAAGTATCTCGAGCAAGCCGCTATCAAAATGGAGGTTTCCGAAGGTTTTTATCACAATGTACGAGCGCATTTCCATTACTTCCAATCCAACAAAAGGCATCCAGTTTTCTTCGAGAATGCAGGTGGCAGTCAAGTGCCTGCAGTGGTGATCGACGCAATCAGCAACTACATGCGCGACTCGTATGTACAGCTCGGAGCCGGATATGAATTATCGAAAGAAGCGACGCAGATGTTGGCAGATACCCACTCGTTTATGAAGATTTTCATGAACGCCGAGGTCGTGGGTGAAGTGGTACTTGGACCTTCGACTTCCCAACTTGTTGCGAATCTCAGTGCTAGTTACGCAGGAATCCTTAGTCCAGGAGATGAAATCGTTGTGCAGGAAGCGAACCATGAAGCCAACGCAGGGCCATGGGTGAAGTTGGCGAAGAGAGGGGGCTTCTCTCTCAAGTTTTGGAAAACAAATCCGCAATCTTTTGAGTCTAGTATAGACGACTTGATCAAGCTCTTGTCGCCTTCCACCAAGATTGTGGCGGTAACCCATGTGTCGAATATCCTCGGAGAGATTCTGGACCTGGAGAAGCTTGTGAAAGTTGTGAAGGAAGAAGTGGGAGAAAGAGTGCGAGTAGTCGCGGACGGGGTAGCGTATGCTCCTCACAGAGCTATAGATGTGATGAAATGGGGAGTGGATTGGTATGTTTTCAGCACTTACAAAGTTTACGGACCTCACATGAGTGCTCTCTTCGGCACTTTCGACGCTTTTGACGAGGTGAAAGACGAAGGTCCCAATCATTTCTTCATTCCTTCCTCCGACTTCAGCTACAAGTTTGAGCTGGGTGGAGTGTGTCACGAAGGCTCCGCGGGAATTCTCGCGTTGTCTCACTACTTGAAAGCTCTTGCTGCGATGAAGCACCACAATACATACACAGCAATTGGGTTCGATCGACAGGTAGTGGAAGCAGCATTTGCCGCCATCACACAACTCGAACAACCTTTACAACACACGTTGTTAGGGTTTCTGAAGTCCAAACCCGATGTGGTGATCATAGGCCGCTCCAGTTCGCAAGCGAGAATCAGAGTGCCAACTATCAGCTTCGTGCACAAGACAAAGAGCTCGACTGAGATTGTGAAACACATTCAGAAGGCGGGCATTGCAACACGCAATGGCAACATGTACGCATATCGATTAGTGACGGCGTTGGTGGAACAAGGAGCCCTCTTCGGAAACTCGATAGATGATGGGGTGGTGCGAATTTCCATGGTTCATTACAACACGCCACACGAAGTCTCACTGCTCATGGATTGTCTTGACAAGATTCTGTAATCTTCTTCTGCTACAAGAAACGAGAAGAAGATTATGTGATCTGCTTCCAAATAGAAACAAGACCAAGATGAACTGTGATCCATCTGCTACCAAAACCACTTTCAATAGACAAAATTGTTTGTTCTCTAGCTCTGATTGTCCTTCCACATCCCCCTCCACCAATCTTTTTATGTTTTCTCCTGTCTCTCTTTGTGTATTACATCTAAATAAGTTTAATTTCTGCAAGTTGAGTCAGTCTCTAGGGCATCATGTTTTTCAGTACCATCTCCCGCTTCTGTAAAGCTTGCAGTAGTTTGTCCTCTGCAGCATTGTGTAGGATCATTGTGGATTCGTTCTCCAAAAGAGGAATGGATTGTTTGTAGTAGGGGTTCAAGGGCTTTCAACTGCTTGAAGTAGTTTGGCCTTGCAGCAACAGTAGAATTATTGTGCAGTGGTTCTCAAAAGGAGTAATCAGTTGTAAGGTTTCAAGGGCTTTCAACTGCATTGCCTCTTGCATATGTTTTCAATTGTTCGAGTGTTTTTTTCTGATCCCATTTGTTTCTCTGTAATGCTGTTGCTATGGAGTTACTTGATTTTCTTGTTTCTCATCTTTTTGGCATCTGTTCCATCATGGCCAATATATCTAGTTGGCCTGGCATTGTACATGCTCTCTGCAATACCATCCTTTTGTTAAGGAATCCTTCCATGCAAATCCAACATGTAAGTTGTGTGCAGTATTTGGGGTGCCACTTGAGTTGTTGCAGTTTAAGTAGGTTGCTCAACATCCATGTGATCTTAAGAGCTAAATTGTGCACAGTCAAGCTTCCATCACTAAGTTTCCTTTGCCTCATATATTAGCAACATGATCATGTCATTTCCAACCCAAAATCCAGTCACATTCCTACATATCGTATGTGGACTTCTGTTGATGGCAAGAAGTGAGCAGTTTGTGATGGTGACTGTTGATCAGCAGAGTTAGGCTACTGATTCTTCAAGTTGTTTCTTTGATCAGTCCTTTTACATGCTGAGAATTGAAGCAGAACTTGATACTAGGACAAACCACCCACCCAGCGTTAAAGGCAAAGATCTCTCTTGGTATTGGTGGCAGAAAGAATGGTGGTTGAATCAGGCAGGAGGTGATCCAACCAACAAGAAAACCACTATCATCAATGGAGCATTGGAGCTCATTTCAAAGGTCAGCTTTCTAACTTGTGATGTTCTGGAGATGAAAAATTCCTTGTACTGAAGCAACTTTTTGGTCTTTTGTTCCGAAGACTTGCCATCAATGAATGTCATGCAGTGATGTGCTTCATGAAAATCTTCCAGGTGTAAGAAGCTTGAATCAGTATTCCCTTCCGTGCCTTGGGCTTAGGTTCTTGCTTGTACATGGGCATGCTAAAACAAAATGAAGCTTCTGTACCCTTGCAAGCTTTGCTGCAGCTTGAAATGAGGATACTATTGACTTTTTTGACAAGCTGTGCCTCTTGATTGTTAGCTAATGTTCGTGGGAAGTGTTCTTGTTGCTTCTAGAACTGCAACAGAAACTGAGGATGCAGATTTGTGTATAGTTGTATGCCTGAGACTTTGAGCAGATTGTTATGTGCTCATCTACACCAATGAAGAAGCTGATGAAGTCAGTGGGGGAGAAATGGTCAGATAGGTAGGGTCATGACTTGATAGAGTGCCAGCAGATCTGCTTCTGTGTGACATTTTCAATGGATTTCAAAAGGGTAGCAGCAAAATGGCTATAGTTGTGAAGAGAAGTAGCAAGAAGAAGCTGATCTTGAGGGGAATTTGCCAATGTTCAAAATTTGCGGTGAATGATATCCTTGTGGAAGATTGTGTTTTTAATTGTTCATGCTGGTGAAAGATCCATCTGCAAAATGAGAGAGATAGTTGATCATCGAGTTTGTTTTCCTTTCACCTTTCCAATACAATTCTCTGAGCTGATTTTCAAACTGGGAATTTTCAAATTCAAGTGGTTCTGTTTATAAGAAAGCAAATGTCCACAGGCATTGATCAAAGGCAATGTGGAGTCTTTCTCTGAAAGCAGGACACCAGACAGCTATAAAGCACAAAAAGAAAGCAAGTGCATTCAAACTTTCACACTCATGCACACTCTCCTCCTCCCATGGTGTTGAAGGTTAGAGATAAAATAAAAATGACGGTGATGAACAATAACATGAAAGGATTTACCCTTAAATAAGACCTTAATTTGAAATGCTCTACAAAAGAACAGTTTGAGTTTGGAAACACCCACTTCAGCTTAAAAGATATAACCTGTTGAATCTTCACCCATTCACCCTGTAGATAAGATGAATCGTTAATCATGAGGTATGAATGTACTAATGCTACCTATAGTCAATTCTATGACATAGATTTATCAAGTCAAAGTTTGAACTATGTCACTCTAAACTTCTACTTGCAATGTGGAGGCAATCTCCTTGAAAACGCTAGGCACAAAAGCAATGGTCCTTCCATGACCAAATACCAAAGCTAACCATTTGAATTGGCAAAAGACAAGAAATGAGCCAATTGTTATGCAAACAAAATTGAAAGGGAATTTGAAGATTTTTTGAGGTGATAGGTCTTGTTCCCTTTAGTTGTTTTCAATTATGTTTCTCATAAAGTTCATAATTCGAATTGTGTTCTCCATATGTTCATTAATACTCACGTAGCTTGTGTTGTTGGCCCAAATGCGAACTAGTTACCCAACTATATTCCCTTCCAAAACCATTTTTTGTAATTTAATTGAATTTTCAATAACAAAAACTACCCAAAATTCAATATCTCCTACACCTTACATCCAAGAATTTCCAAATTGCCTTCACTAAATCCTACTCAATGAGGCTTTCCAACAATACCAAGAGCATACCCAAATTTATGCAATTTTAAAATTTTGATTTACATAAATTTTCAGTGAAAAAAAATTCAATATTAATAACTTTTGCACTATATAGGTGGTGGAAACATTATGAAACCAATTTTATGCACCCTGCTCATCAAAGGCTCTCCAATGGCACCAAGAGGCACCATGGTTAACTTGGGAAATCTCAATGTGACAAACACAAAAAACATGATTACAATATGTCCCCAATATTGTTCCCAAAGCCCTAGGTACTTTATATCCCATCTTCCTTGCCCAAAGTCCTATTTTTTCAACAAGATTGAAGTGTTTGGCATTTTTCTTACTTAGGTGACACCACATGGAGAAGTTCCAATATATTCTATTGTAGTACAAACGTCACCTCAACACAGGATAGTTAATTAATTAATTTTAAAGATTTCATGTCAAATAAATTCCCAAACATTCCAAAAGATTTTACATTTTCCTTCACAAAAATCCATTATTTGTATTTAAAAATTTCAACATTTTTGCAAATAGTATAATTAGCGTTGAAGTTGCCATGGCATTTTGGGAATATTCAAAGTTCAAGACCACGTTTTAGTGATAGGACAATCAAAGGTTGAGGACTTTGCATGCACCCACACTTAATTGATTCAATGCCTGCTGGCTTCTGTAGTAGCCCTGTTTTATGTGGAACATATTTACAGTATCAGCAATGCTGTCGGTCTGCTATATGTCTTTGGTATAATTGAGCAGATTTGGGTATTGCTGGATCAACCGCTTGTTGCATTTGAAGTGTCCATAGTAGACCTGGTACACCCAAAACACAAAACCAGAGCCCTTTTACTGGAACAGAACCTCACTGAAGCTTATGCAATAGAGAATTCACCACGCCATCATAAAACCTTGAAATTATCTGCTTCATACATTCATTGAGCAGTCCAAAGATGATCCAAAAACACTCCCAGAAAGAGAATTGAATCAAGCAGTAGCAACTTACTTCTCAAGATTTTAGGCTACATTAGAAGATCTACTACAGACAGCTCCTCTAGTAGAGATCTTGTATAGATATTATACAGATCCATACAAGATCCTCTAGTAGAATTCTTGCAAACATTTGATAGTGTACCTGATCAAAGTTGGAAGTAAACAGGTATCACAATTGCATGCAGGTTGAAGTTCTACTGAAGAACATATGAATGCCAGATCCTCTCTATGGACTTCTTGCAAACATTTGACAGTACCTGATTAAATACAACTCTCATGAGAATCAAGAGATCTCCATACTCACTTAATCAAAACGGATAAAAGTCACAAATAAGCGAATATCGCACTCAGTCAATTCACTACCTGCAATGTAACGCTGCTTTGACAATATATCCTCACACTGATCCAAGGCAGCAAACAGCTCCATAAAGGCCTGTTAGTGACCATGGCATGCCACAGTAGATGTTTCACCAAAAGAGATGGGCGTACCAAGCATGACATATATAAAGGTCAGTCTAAATGCCATTGGAACCTCACAATGATAAAAGTTCTAAAACCCTAGTTTGAAGCCAAAATTCAACCATTTGAGTTGGAAAAAGATGCCCATATATTCAATATTGGCCATAGCCCAAGATAAAGGATTCCAATGACAGAAGTTGCACTATGGTCACAACCATATAAATCTGAATGCTCATATGTCAATGTATCAAACTGAAAACAATGATGTCAAATCAGCAACCTATCTTGAAGACAAAAGCAACCATGAGACAAATTGGACACAATCTATGGACATTTCTTAGCTACCCTCCTACGTACAAACCAATCTTGAAATCTTCACATTACCTCCTCATAAGGCTTTTGCTTAGTTGCAAAGCCACATCGGTATACACCAGCGTTGATGGAGTAGTAGGTCCAGCTGTTGACTTGCTCCATATTGCTTTTCAAATGTGGTGGGTACAGATTCACATGTGGATGTTTGGCAAAATCATTGAATTCATCATTGAACATTTTTGTGATCTCTGAACTCTCATTGTTCACAATTGTCTTCTTTTTCTTATCCCAAAGCACCTGCAATCACCCAAGTGGACATGGTTAACAGAATAATCTTACATTACCTACAAAATGTGTACACAAACCAAGAAATCAAACTGAGCCATGATAATTGTGATCAATAAGAATTGGTAGAGAAAATGGGGAGCGTTTAGTAGGGTCTTACAGGAACACTGTATCTTCCATTGTAATTTGGGTCAGCCAAATCATAAAGCTCTTGAATTGACCTAGCCCCCTACAAAGGATCTGGTTGTGCACCATGAACTTCATCTTCAGTCTCAGGGAATACCCATCCATAATGATCATCTCCTTCCTTTGTTCTTTCCCACACTGGCTTCACAACCTAGAAACCACGAGATCATGAAATACAGAACAGTAGATTATTGAACAATGTTGCTCAGTCATATTTTGAGAACAGCCAAAGGCAAGTGTAATACAATTGGTTCTTCCAGATTTTGAAGCAGATTCAATGGCACCTAGACTTTGACAATCTCACACCACCATAAAATTTTTGTAGACAAGCCAAGACTAAACAGTTGCCCATGTTCAAGATTTGCACCAGAAATCAATTAAATTAAATTCTCTTCTTAACCTTAACAAAGAGCACAACTACTAATATGCTGGAACACTAACACTGTCTGTTAGTACAAGGAGGAGGTTACAATGTTGAAAATGTATACAGAAATGTCAGGGGTTGTGCACCCTTTATTAAAAATCAGACTTATGGCTCAATGTTTAAGTTGGCATTTGGGACTTGACTACTTGACCACATGAAAGAAAAGAGATGTTGGAAAAGATATTTGTTTCAAGTACCATGAGATTTATGAATGTTCTAAAAGAAATTCACAAATAGCCCCCACATGGAAATGAATTTATTATGCAAAGCAATTGTGCATGGTATTTAGGTAGCCTTGGATGGTCATCCCAAGTGTGGTGTTATAGGTGAAAGTTGTGAATGCTTTCAACATAGTCTTTTGTAAGGTCATATTTTAGGACCTTCATGCGATAGGCGATTAGTTGTCCTAGTTTATCCTTTTCATTTATTCTTTCTATACCATACAGCTCCCTTTCTTTTTGAGTCATGGTTTTGGGCATTCAATTTGGCTCCCCTTCCTTTGCCTCTTCCTTTTTTTAGTGTGCCCTTGATGAGAATGTGCACCATGTAAAAGCATTTTTGAAGTTAAAGGATGTCTAAGTGGCTTTTTGGAATTCTTTCTTGATGTTTTGCCCAAAGACCATGTTATCTTCTCCCTTTTACCATTCACTCTCAAAATTTCAGATTTTTTTTGACTTTTTTTACTCGATCTTCATGTAGGTTTTTAGAGGCCTTTGGGTCTAGGTTTTTTAGAGTGTCTATAGGTTCCTTTTTTTCATTGGGATGTTTTTTTTCCTTGTCTTTAAAAGGTGATAGGTCTAATTTTAGTTGAGGTCATAGCCTTGGTGACCTATTTGGAGAATTTGGGGTTTGTGGCCCTAATCATTACTTTTAAATTCTTATACAATTGTCACCCATTCTTATTAAAACTTATACATGCCAACAATTCAAGTTCATTTCCATTCTAGGCCCACTTGAAATTGGCACATGAATTTTTTCCCTATGGTAGTGTAACTAGTTTTTAGAAAGGGAAACACATTGCTTTCAAGAGACAAGTTGAGAAAGTTTGCACAAGCACACCTTTTCCAACATCTTCTTTAACATGTCTTCTAATCCTTTTGTGTCCACCTAAGATCTTGCACTAGCTCGAGTTTTGGTGCTTGGTTTTTTACTTGCTTAATCATCCCATCATTTCATATGGCTTCAACATTAATTTCTCTTCAACTTTGTGCATTCGGTTGGGCTTCCCCCATTTAACAACTTATGGCCTAACTTGTTGCATCTATGGTCAACCTATGGACTTGATGGGAATACACATCCTTTGGTGTTCCCATGGGGAGCACATTATAGTTCAAAACACCATTAAAATGTTTTTTCTTCAATTGCAAGAGATGTTCATTTTCATGTTTTGCATGAAGAAACATGTCCTCTTGTCACCCTCCCTTGAGTTTTTATGTTGGTGGGTCGATATTGTGCTCACCATAAACAAGGTTTGCATCTTGATTGATGTTATTATCATCAATCCCACTCGAATGGACTTAGTTTCATGAATTTTTGTTTCTTAAATTCAAATGAACAATTGTCTTTAGGCAAAGGTTGGGCTACACTATGATTGACATCTTAGGGTCAAATGAACAATTGTCCTTAAGCAAAGGTTGGGCTATACTACAATTGACATCTTGGGGATGTGTTTCTCCTTCTTACGATAAATATATTTGGATGTTTACACCAATGATTTAATGATTTTTCTCATCAATGTATTAACATGGTGTAATCAAACAAGGGTTTTGGAAGCCTTCATTTGTTGGCACTATCTTATAGAAGCATTGTGGGAACACCTTCTGTGTGGGTATAGGGGTCGAAGAATCAAAAGTTGGCTAAATGGATAAGGTTATAGGTTTGCGTGTAATTTTTTTATTGGCCCAAGCTAACGGACGAGCATGTGTAGATTTTGGGTGCACCCATCCAATTGATAGGTTGTTTTGAATCTGCCTACTTGTTGGGTTTCTTTTCAAAATATGAATGTTAGGTGATTGATTTAATCATGTTTTTATATCATTTTATTTTTTTGGGTTGTCACTTTTTTTTTGTATCATGAGGTTTCCTATCATTATGAAATGTAAAAAAAATTCATATGATTAGTTTTTTAAATGAAATTTGTTTGATAAACATACAAATAATTAACTTCAATTCTTTTAAATCTTATTAAAATGAGATTTGAAAAATTATGAAAAATTTGACTAAAATAAAACACGTCATTTTAAAATTAAATATAAAATTCGTTTTTGAAATATAAATGTTTTTAACTAATTTGATGTTATTTAAAAAACTTCAATAAGCTTTTGATGAACATTTAATAACAAAAATCATAATGAAATTAATTTTTAATTGGTTAATCTTTTTTGTACTGTTGTTGCTTTTTATGTTATAAAATTTTATTATTTTCCTAAGATAGTATATATGCATGTATGATTTTAGGTTTTAACAAACATGCATAGTTTATAAAGTTGGGTGTGGGGTACAATTGGGTTTATAGGTGAAAATTTAGGTAAAGCAAAGGGGCTAATTTTTTTTCCCCCCCTCTTTCACAGGTTTGTTTTTTATTTGTGGGGTTTCAATGGGTATAAACAGTGGATAATTCAATTAGATTGAAAGAAATACAAGTTGTAAATGGAGTTTTAAGAAAAGGGGACAAAGGGTTAAGAATTTTTTTCTTTTCCAAAAGGGTTTTTTTTTGGTGAGGAAGGGAGGACATGGTAATTCCACCCCCTTCCAAAGGAGGTTTCTTTTTAAGGATTGGGAGAGGTGAATTTTTTTGGGATGGGGACCAACCCAAAGGTTTATTTCTTGAGTGGCATGGAAGGCAGAAGTTTGGTTGTTTTTCAAGGTAGGAAGGTGGGATTTTTTTGATTTTTCAAGGAATTATATTTCTGATGGTGTGGGATGGGGTGGTTGGAAAAAGGAGGTCTATATATATATATATATATATATATATAATTTAATTTTTTTTTTTATTTT
>Ga0209611_10000667_pt1 | contig 53481 bp, 40 predicted proteins | sample S1TSphgellanicum_3_FD_187693 | JGI IMG/M metagenome (GOLD analysis project Ga0209611, IMG submission 187693) | Host-associated microbial communities from peat moss isolated from Minnesota, USA - S1T2_Fc - Sphagnum magellanicum MG (SPAdes) (version 2) | ecosystem: Host-associated > Plants > Peat... | reverse complement strand
ACACGGACACACAAGACTCACCACGTCCCGGACTTGGGGGAAGCCACCACCTTCCCCCTTATAGTATACTCTGTGACTCTCCACGGAGCCCACATCCAAATGACTATTTTTCCCGGGACTCCCGAGTGGGAGTCCTAAAATCGCGCCAAATGGGACTCCCGGGACTTTGGAGCCCCATAACTTTGCAAGCAGACCTTCGATCGCGATGCGGTCTGAAGCAAAGTTGTAGCTCTTGTCGAGAGCTTTTCAACGCCGTGTCGCACTCCTGAATCTGACATCGGAAAAAGGTCGATTCCCGACTTTTTGTGGTCGGGAGTCAAACTGGCAGTTCGACTCCCGGCCCTTCTTTTGGCCATACCTTGTGTTTCAGATGTCCAAATTAGCAATGCGATCCCATTTTAGACATCTAAGCTCCAAGAGCTTTCCAATGATATAAAGAACGCCATGAGACATTAAGGTTTGACCCCTGAAATCGCTCTCTGAAGTTCCAGGAGTCCACCGGGACTCCATTTCCCAAGTGGGAGTTGCCTTGGGAGTGTGAGGGTTCACTCCCTCATACTCCCTCACACTTTCTAACACTCCCGGGAACATGTGATGTGACTCCCGGGCTTCCTCTTGGCCCGCACTCTTGCAATGCCTTTACCTTGACTCCCGGGCTTCCTCTTGGCCCGCACTCTTGCAATGCCTTTACCTTGACTCCCGGGCTTCCTTCCTCTTGGCCCGCAACCTTGCAACCCCCTTAACCTTGGTCGCGAGCCCAAAGCTAGGGTTGCGACAAACTCTTTGTTAATGAAACATGTAGATGCCCTTGAATCAATAAGTGTTTAAGTTCACACAGTTATGGATTTACCACTCTTGATCATGATGGGAAAAAAAACAAGGTGTTGGTTTTGAAGACAAGGTAAGATCGTTTTGAATGCATGATATATCACAGTCCAGCTTTACGGTCCCTACTAAGATTGGACGTCCTCGTGATCCTTCTCTTTTGGCCCTTGAGCAGTGGTAAAAGTTGTGGCACGTGCTACATGTTGAACACAATTCTTTGAACAAACACCAACTATGTGGCCTAGTTTTCCACAATATAATTAGAGATTGTTTACACATCGATGTTATTTTTCCTATTTTGTAAGTGGTTTGAATTGTGTTTTATTGATTTGCATGGGGTTTTCATTGGGTGTAGACACCATATGTTTGGGTTGCAACATGGGTGGCATGAATTGCCTCAATGTTGGTGATGGTTTCCAACGCTTTTCCTATTGATGTTCAAAAAGTCAATTATCACAACGTATAGTTTGTGTGATAACTTGATTCAAGGTCATGGGATTGGCCATGGTCAATAAAAGGTCCTTCACGTTTCCACAAAGTCCAAACTGAAATTAGTTCATGAACACAACTTCATCCCATGAAATGTCACATGCTAATTGCCTGAATTCATAAGTGTACACAAAAGTTAGGCATGCTCCTTGGTGAAGAGTTTGTAACTTGTTTGTTATTATACGTTTTTGTCTTAATCATTAAAAAAAACACCAAATTCTTCAAGAATGAAAATTGGATGGAACCTTAATCATAACATGATGAAATAGTAACCCATATCATGCCATGTGACATATATCAAATGCACAAAAGTCACATAATGAAGGGTCACATTGTATACTACGTAGTTGCTTGTGGGTGGTCTGATTTAGTACCCATCCATGATATTCACACTACTTTCATTGTTGACTATATGAGAACATGCCCAAAATGCATTGGTCTATATCAATACCATCAAAGTACATCCTCTAAGTATCACATTTCAAAATGGCATTCCATTCAGGTTCATTTTGAGGGGGTGGGGGAGGGTTGTTGGTTCAACAACCCAAGGGGGACATAATGTGTGAAGTTTGGGATCTATGTGCGTCAAACAAACATTTTAAGGGGGGGTATTAAATAGTTGTCCAACCTATTTTTTATCACCCTATTATTGTCTAATTTTCTAATATCTACATATTAAAACCACCATGTATTATTTATAATCCATTGTTTCAAATTATTACATACCCTATATTATAATTGAATTGATTATTTGAATAGAATTTACCATTTTTTAACTAATTAATTTATAATTTTTACCAAACAACCAATATATTGCACTCTATATTTTTACTCGTGTGTTTTCTAATTTTTTTTGCTAATGTCCCCCCTAGGTTCAACAATAATCATGTCTCTTCAATGGCTGGTTATTTTCATCCATAAAGGCACATCCCTCATGGCCCACTTTCTTTCATTAGAGTTTAGTACACATTCATTCATCATGTCATTTTATTCATCCATTGTTAGAAGTTAATTAGTTACATTATCTTCCTTCTGGAACTAGGTTTGAACATTTGGTTCTTTATTAGTAAAAGATCTTCATTCTCATGTTGCTTAAGTGAGCTACTTTCTACAAAAGCCATAGTTGCATTGGCATCCATAGCACAACTTGCCATCATTGTTGTTGTTATTGATTGTGCTCGAAAGAAGAGTGTTGCAAAAACACACTTTTGAAATAGAAACATTTGTGTATGCATGAGGAGAACAAAGCATGGAAACTACAAAATCTTTATACCCTTTCACACATCAAACTTTATTCCCAAAAATTACTATGGTTAGGAAGTTGTTGTAGTTAGTATGATTTATCTTGTTGTTCAATTGGTACCAAGTTGACACATATTTATTCCTTCTTTTTTCTTAAAGTATTAGGAAATTTTGAGGATTTTGGTAGTATTTTGTTAGCATTTTGTTGGATGGCCAATTTCCACCTATTATTGAAACCAATTAATATGGATGCATTTGTAGATCACTATGTTTTTTAAATCTTAAGATAGAAGATTTTGTATAGCATTTGTTATGTCACATGTATTGAATGCATGAGATTGCTTATGGATGGATTATGAAATGCATTGAATAATTATTTTATGAATATGTTAATCAATGCATTTCCTTACATTCAAATAATTGAAAGATTTTTTTAACACTTGTTAAGTTGCATGTGTCAAATAGGTTTTTTCATTTGCTTATTGATGGCCATGGAATTCATTGTATTTCTTGATGAATGCATTTTTCTAATGTTTAAGAACTATCATGTTCTAGTCAACAATTGTTAAGTGCACATGTCTAGTCAATAATTGTTTGTTTGTTTATTGTTGTTTATGGAATGAATTGAATAATGGTTCAATTCCATTGTTAGTCAATGCATTTTTTAACCTTCAAACAACTAAAAGATGTTGAGTTGAGCATGTGTTAAATTGCTTGATCTAATAAACAACTATTCATTTTTTAAAATGTCTATGGAACTCATTGAAAAAGGATTCGATACATATGTTAATCAATACATTTTTTAATGTTTGAAGAAATGGAGATTGATGGTTGGTGTGTATTATATTATGATGTACCAAAGATTCATTTGTGTCCCATTGTCCTGGAGTTCATTAAAGATCAATTTGATACATTTGTTAATCGATCTATATCACTTTTGAAGAACTAGAAGATTTTGGTTGGCACGTGTTAAATTACACGTGTTGGACATTTGTTCATTATTCATATGGCTATGGAATTCACTCAAGAAAGAAGTGCAAGTCCTTCAACAAGAACACTTGACGTAAGTCTTTATCATTGACATTCTTTTTCCCAATAGATGCATGAATTTAAGTTTTTTGTTTGTTGTCATCAATATTATAATACCATGGTAAGTTCAACATTTCAATGTTGAATAGTTATATTATTTTGGGTATTCCATCTCGAAAATATTCCAAAATATTATAAATGATAAAAAAATTCTATTTTCTTTTGCACAATTTTCAAACCACATGCACTTCTAATCAACATATATGAAAAATCATGTTTCTTTGTTTGTCTATCAATGATGTTATTTTGGGACATGATAGTCAGAAATGAAGGCAATTGTGATGATGGATTTAATTGTGGATAAATTGAAATTGCTCAACTATTATCAAGAATTTTGTTGTTTAAGGTAAAACTATATTTTTCATTGTCTTTTTTTTAATGAATTAAGTGGGATAATTTCAAAAAACTCATTGTTCACCATCATTTAAAACTTTGAAGCTTGTTTTATTTTGAAATGTTATTAACTTCATGAAAATAACATTATTAATAAAGAAAGCAATAAATGTTCATGTGTATTTATTTATAAACAAAGGTGTGAAATTGAGGATTTTCAGAAAGCCACCATGGCCACAAGTACACAAATTTTATTTTGTCTTTTCGCTACAAAATGGTAATGAACAATTTTTCTATTTCATAAGTATGGTGAGTCCTTCTCACATTCACTTAGATTGTATTTTTATTGGTATTATAAATATGTTGGAAACTTGCCAATTAAATATCCACAAGATATTTGCTCATATATAAATATTCAGATTATTATCAAATTTCCTAGCACTCAATAGTTTTATAATAGTTAGTCAAAACAAATTCATGCCTTATCCCACAATTCAAAATTATGAAATGAATTTCATGGTTGATATATTGAATTTTTACTTTTAGACGTTTTTTTCATGGAACAATATACGCGCTCTTAAAATATGATAATTTATAACTATTGGAAAAAAAATATTGCAAAAAATAATTATGGAATAAAATGAATGCTAACAGGTGGCATGGCTTTTTAGTTTGCTTGGTTGTAATTTTGCGACCCCCACTGAAATTGATGACCCTAATGTCACTTGCACAAACATTTGTAAGTATATATTTTGGTAGATGTTACATATTGTGTTTTGTTATAAAATACATGGTTTAACAACAAGTTACAACTTGCATGAGATTTATTTTTGTATTCAAACACCTAAAATTCCAACAAGATTTCGTACATTTCACATTACTATGTTATTATTATTATTGTTATCATCTGGATAATTTCAAGATAAGTGAAATTTTACATGGTGATATTTCACTTATCTATAATAGATTCATTAATTACAAATTGTGTCATAATATATTCAAAGATTTTAAAGTTTAAACTTTATTATCTTGAATCTATCAATATAATTAACATAGGAATGTGAATGCTTATTTGAATATACTTTCCACACCAAAATCAAGATGCTTGAATTCTATAATTGCTAGAATTTACAACCATTTGATGATGAAAATTCCCATTAAGAACCCAACATTGATGATCAACATTTTTTTTGGTGCAAAATTCGCATTCTTGAAGAATTTTGAAAAAAAATCACCAAAAAAATTAAAAACATCACCACATTTTTATACATGGTTCAAATAGGTAGGATGTTTATGTAAACATAAATATCTAAATATAAATGATGTATTTTTTTGGGTAATAGCCTAAATTGGCTAAATTGGCTTATGAATGATTGCCACCTCAATTATATCACCAACAAGAATTTAATAAAACAAAAATAAATGATGAAAATGTCCAAAATTAAGTCATGAAATTAAACAATGTCTAGTTTTGCACAATAAGCTACCATAATCATCATTTGCATTTCATGCATAGGGTACATAACCAAAAATTATCAAGATGCCATTTTGACCCTTTGTTTCATCAACAAATTTGATTTCCTTAACTAATATATGAAGCTTTAATCAATATTTTAATTAAATCTATAGAATTAAAAATGATATCTATATGTGCCATTTGAGCCTACCAATTCCAACCTTCACTATATTCTTTTGCCTCAACCACTTTTACATGGATGTGAATATGCAAATTAACACATACCTTTTCATGTTCATGCTATGTAAATCAAAACTTGGGCTTTGCACTACTATGCATTACCAATGATAAAAGAAATTAACTAATTTTGTGAAAATCTAAATTATATTCAAATTAAAATATTGAATGAAATTGCATGCAACTTGAATTGAATTGAAATTTTAATTCCATTATATTCAAATTCCCAAATTGAATCCAAATTTTTTAATTTAATTGTTGAGTTGGAATTCAAATTCCATTTATTTCAAATTTTATTGAATTGAATTAAATTGAATTCCAATCTAATTGAATCCAAATAAAATCCAATTCCAATTCAAATTCAAATTGAATCCAAAATTAATTGGATTCATATTCAATTTGAATTGAATTCAAATTTAGTTAGATTTAGATGTAATTAGTTTCAAATTCAATTAAAGAGAAATGATATGCAAATTGGTGCAAAAGGCATTGAAAATTTGTTTGAGTATGGTGTTGATTGTTTTTGAAAATACACAAATCCAAGAATACACCTTTCCATTCCTCTTTACTTGGGAATTGATTAAACAAATTCTACATTGCAACTATCATCCAAAAAAATGAGTTATGGAACCTAATTTGTTGCTTTACCTAAACCAAGCTTAATGAATCATCATCATTAGAGTAATTTAATAACCTACATCTTTCAAACATATCTAATTAAAATTTTCCCCCTCCACCTTTACATGGACATGAGAGATTTAACATAAATAATGATGGCCATTAGGGACCATATGGGACACATAATTGTAATTAATGACATATGATTGAGAGATAAATATGTGAAGTGAACAAGTGTAATGTCAAGTTGCCCTTCAAATTAAACAAAATCCCCCCTTTCTTCCTCTCCCCTGATTTTTTTCCTTATTTTAACATGATTCTTGATGATTCATTATTATTTATGCCATGTTTCAAAATGTGCCTTTTCATGTCCATGTAGATGTGCAAGGGAACATGTGAAACAATTGGGCTTGAAAAATATAGGTTTTTATATTATTTCCATATGAATGACATGGACATGAAAAGGCGCATATAAAATTGCCTTCCATATCCATGTAGTGATAGGAGAAAAGAGCAAAGTAGGCATGTTCAAGGAAGGGTTCAAATGACACAAATGAACACAATCATTTTTGTGATATAGATGTCATGTCATTATGTTTGAAATTTAGAAATTCAAAAATTATATGTAATCATGAAACTAAATACTAGAACCCCATGACATGGGGGAAAAACTCTTGATCTATGGAATGTACATTAATAGTTAAATAAAATTTAAAATTTAAATTTAAGATTCCCTTTGGAAATGTGGTAAAGAGATAAGAATAATTCTAATGGAGATGGAGGTTTATCCATTCAATAATCTAGATAATGAAAAATTGATGTTTGTATGTTTGTTTGTGCCATTCATACCTACCTTTTTCAAGCCAAACTACCTCATTCTTTTCCTAATAATTTCATTCCTTTCTCCTACCCACCTACATGGATATGAAATGGAAAATAAACATGTGCATTTTCATGTCAATGCCATGTATATCAAAAAAATTAATAACCTACCTTCAAATCTATCTATTTATCCCATTTTCCCTCCACATGAAAGATTTTACATAAATAACGATGAATTGTTGGGAACCATATGGGAACATTATTTAAAAGGGGATAGATTTGACCTTTGAAAGGGAAGATATCAAAGGGTATGTGAAATTGAAGTAAAGATAATGATAAATGAGGGGAAAGTTTTGAATGGGTATTTGCAAAGTAGTTGTTAAAGATTTAGGTGGTTAGGGGAAAGGAATGAGGTAGTTAGTGGATGGCATAGACACACATACATACATAATGATAATAATTATGCGACAAATGGATTGAACCCATCGACTTTGGATAATTCTAAAGAATATGTGATATTGATTTCGTTATGAAACTTAAAAACCTATTTAAGTTAATTAAAGACATTATATTTGCATTATTGTTAGTTCCAAAGTCATTTCAGATTATAATTTGTCATAGATCAAATTTTATTTTAGGAACATTTTTTGTTGTCTATTTTGCACACTTTCAATTTTTTGTTTGTTTATATCTTGTTGTTTTTCTCACACCCTTTCAAGGTCAAAGCATGGTTGGGGTACCCAAAGGATTGACTCATTTTATATTCACTAAACCCCTTCACTTAAACAAGTTGAAACTCAATGACACATTCATATTGAAAGTTTGATTTTATTCATGAATAGATACATTACAAAGGTATTATTCTATGCATAAAATGTCAAATTTGAACAAGTTTAAGGATTCCTAGGAAGTCCTTGAAAAAAATCTAGGACTTTGTTTAATGAGAAAAAAAAAGTTCAAGGACTCATAAGGAATGTCTAAACAACTCTTTTTGGCCCAAGAATTTCACCACAAACATTTTATATGCATTAGTGTATAAAATGTATGAATGTGACAAGAACCAATTGTCCTAATGTAATGTAATTTTTTTCAAAAAGTCAAATTTATGGAAATTTTGGGCCATTGATTGAACATGGCCCACATTGGATAAATTTTACTATTATCACTTTTATAAGTGAAAACAATAGATACTTTAGAGGACTACATAAACTTTGGAACAAAATTATTTCATTTGACATGAGAAAAAAAGGTGAAATGTAAGATAGGTCATGGGAAAAGTGAAGAAAAAGATGAATGGGAATCCTTTGAGTGAGTCCTTAGGGTTCAAATGTGGTACCCCAATCATGCTTGGACCATTCAATTTTATTTTCTTTTGTCTATTTGTATTTTTTTGTGAACTTATTTAATGAACTATATTTTTGTTGACATTTTGCCTACCAAATCAAGGATTAAAAAAATATTAAAGGGAAAAAATGACATATAGTGAAATTTATAAAATTATATCCTGAGAAAAAAAAATTGATTAAAAAAATGATTATGTGCCTCAAATATAATTTAATCATTGTCATTGGTATTACAAAACAACATGGAGCCCAAATTAAATGTACTTATAAAGTCAAAAACATGTATTACATAAAATTACAAACTTGCAATTATGTAAATAAAAATGTGAAATTAGCTTCATTGCAAAAGTTTAAACTTACATACCATAGTAAATGAAATTTAAAATAAACATGTCTATACTGGCATGATTTGTCACAAGTTGCAATTGTGGTCAAATAGTTCAAATTATGGTTATGAATAGTTGAATTCAACACTTATGACTTACTTACAATATGGCTTATATGTCATTTGCAATCATGAGTGTCATATTGGGTCACAAACATAGTCATAAATGTAGTCGTATACGATGGATTTTGTGAATATTACACATGTTTTCATTGTAATTAACATGATATGTACCACATCATCATGAATATTACGTGGTTGCCATAGATCCAACAAAATCAAAAAGTACAAAAGTTATAATTCTTTAATCATGTTGCCATGGTAAACTTGGTTGAAGTTTACTTAAATAGAAAAAACCTTCAATGCCTCATGTAATTGTATGTTTTTTCATGAACTTGGTCGAGTTGCAGTGCATAAGTTAGTAGACCTTGGATTTGCACACCCTAGTTGGCCACCAACTCGTTTAAAACAAGTAATATTTCCTTTTCAAAAAATTCATTTTCAATGAAAATCTTGAAAGTTCAAATTGTGATTATATGCATGATATTAACCTAACTTCCATTTACTACATATTTATCATCACGTGTAATTTAGGGCCACGGAGATGCGGTTTGTAATGTCATCGATTCTCTAATCAACCTAGCTTTGGAAGCACGGAAGTTTGAATTTGCATCACCTATTCATTTGTACTTTTGTATTACCTTTATTCCATTTATCAATCGAAATAAAAATTTGTTAATTCCTATGTCATGTGGTTTGAAATCAATTAGTTTTTTGAGTTTGGTTGTACAATTTTAGATTTTTAAACTATAAACTTATATTTTAGAATTTGTCAATGAAGAGTTTAAGGAGGTACACTCACTAATAAATGAAATACATACATGTATTGAATGACGAAGCATTTAATTAAACAAAATGATGGAACATAACCATGTTATATATAATGAATGAAACATGCATGTAAAGATTTCATGATGAGCCTCTCATCCAAACATTCAACGAACATGTCAATGATGAAATGCCATGTCAAGTAAGTTTCTACTAATATAAAATGCTATAAACTTGATTTGGTATGGCTTTGATGAATGACATTACTAATTTGGACCTCATGAGATGTCATTGTCCATATTTATGTCATTACAAACATGTATCATTTGTAAAAACTTAATTGTCTTAAGGAAACCCAAATTTAAAAACAATAAATGATGAGGAATTATGAATGCATTCACTATAAACATTAAAAATATGTAATTCTTTCAAAAAAATTCACTTTGGAACCTGGTTAATATTATTTACCATACATACTTAATAAATATACTTTTACAAATTGGACTACACTATTTTCATAAAACATTGTATATAAAACATTTTGGTTGAAAATTTGCATGATAGTATCAAATTGCAATTATGTGATGCATGTCATGATGAACCAAAGGAAATTCATCAACAAAATGACACTTCGTGTATTCCTACTCCACAAGACATGCATCCATTGTTCGTATTCATATTTTGCAATTTATGTGTTTGAGAAGTTCATCAATAATAATGAAAATGAATTGTGCAAAATACATGACATGGCATCTTATGATATATATGTTAAATATGAATTCATAAGCTTTAAAATCATAAGTTTCCCTACATGATCTAGATCTATCCAAGTTGTGAATTCTAAGGGGGATCATGCCAAATGGAAGTTGGAAGTGGAACATATTGAACCTCAATTGCGTATTTCTATGGTATATATGCTTCCAACCTTTTTATATTTTGAATTGTGAATTGCATGTTTCATACAATGCTTGATGATAACTAAAAGTAGGTATGATTAATAACATTTCCACTAAAATTTAAGAATAACCTTCCTTTCTTTTGAAAGTGCATTGCTACTTTTATTTTGTTATCAAGGAGATCACCCAAATCCTATTTTCAACAAAGTTTTTTCTATGATACATGTTGACAATTGTTTGTTGAAAGTTCAAAATAGGAACTTTTGAAATGTCTTGATATAGTCTTTTCAAGTTGGAATTATTAAATAGAAAAAATGCCTATTCATATGAAGTTTTCAACATAAATATATTTAGGACAATTTATGCTTTTAAAATGAAAAAATAGTATTTTTTTGTTGTAAAGATGGCAAATAGAAAGGATTGGCGTGCACATTTAGAACAAGCATACAAGCTTCAAGAGGTTTTCCCCCCTAAATTATGGGACCATTCACATGACGAGGAATCAAATAATGAAGTTACCATATAACAATTGAATTCATGTTTGACAAACATATATTCAATGTCAATGTCTTGCTATAGCTCATAATTCATTCAAACAAACAATAGTCACATAAGATTTTAATATTTGATCATTCATTGTTATTGGTTTTCCCTAGGAAATTTCAAAAAATTTAAAAAGAAATGTACAACAATTCAACAGGCAATCAACAATCATTTAAAAACTTGTTTTAATTGCAGCTCAATCTTAATACAATGAGTGATGCCATTTTTAATGAAATAATAAATTCAAAATCACACTCACACCACATCAATCTTCAAATTTTGCACCTTTTTATATGCAAACAAATGGTATTGTACCAATAAAATCATCATTTTCATTCACATTTGTGGGCACACATGAAGAAAAATTGATATGAAAATTGATAAACATAACGATAACAATTAATGTGATATTATGATTTTTCTTTTGAAAAATGTGTGACAACAAACCATATCGTCAATATAGGATTCAAGAAGATGTGTCAACAACTTTAGAAAAGATCAAAAGTCATGAAAAATATATCAACATGCAACTTGAACCTTTGGTTTGAATTCCATTGTTTACTTTTGATATGTTTATTACATGCATTCCACATTACGTATTAATTTATAGGATGATGAACTTTGGAAATACAATTGAAAATTTCAGACATAGTCTACAATTAATGCATACATTACACCCATAAATTACATTTTGAAATTTTAATTTCTTAATGTGAAAATTCAAATTTTCATCTAAAAAGAAAATGAAAATTTGGAATGTTGAAAATTTTACTATTGGAGTATATTATGAAAGTTGTGCTTCACTTTTACGAGCAGATAACAAAATACACACTTGTCAAAGGACATTTAACAAAAACTCAAGAGGTGCCATAAAGTTAACCTATTGATTGTGTCTTTGAAAATTATTGAAATCATATAATATTCCACACTCAAAAGTATGTGATGCTAGTTATATTTTGCAAAAACAATTTTTTTTCTTAATTAAATTTAGCACTTTGCACTCATGAAATGGAAACATGATGGTGGCAATCACAACCTTGTGGTCAAAAAATGTTAGATGTGATTTAAGACACAAATTGTCAAAAAAAATTTGTCTCCTATTATGAAAATGATTTCCATTTTTCAAACTAGTAATACAAATAATTTCATCAATCATAAAAGCAATAACCAAATTTGGAATGCACATTTGGAGATATATTCAAATTACAAGTTGTTGGCACTAATATCTTAATCAAATCTAGTAGATTTAGGTTATAACTATTCATAATACATGTTGTTAACCTTCAAATCAAATATATATTTCACTTTTGGGACATAGAAACATGTAAAGAATTTAGAAAATGCAAACCAATTGAATAAAGAATCAACCCACATTTTCGAACAACTCGAGGAAATAAAGGTTAGAAGACCGGCCATTGGTTTTTTGTTTGTTGGTTAAGTAACCAAAATAAAGACTTATGAGATTATATAATATTTTTGTTTTGTCCCATAATTTGATAGATGCTTGTGAAGTGTTATTGTGCGAGTTGTAACATCATTTTTTGGAACTCCATGGATGATTTCCTATTCTAACTATTGTTGGTTTAAGTTTTCCATGAAAGGTTGAAAATTTATTTTATGAGTTGACTATTTGCTACATAAAAACATTAAAAAATATGTATGAAAATTATATATAATGGTAATTATTATTATTTTGTTTGTTTACAGCAAATGATGGCTAGGAAAAGCATAATAATCTCCGATCTTTCTCCACTTGTTCAAATCAAGGAAGTAATTCAAAAATTAAAGGTGACGAATTCCTTTAAATAAAACTTGTTATGAAACTATAATCAACTCAAAACACTTTGAAATGAATGGACAAAAAGTTCAATGAATAACATTGTTATCAAGTCACAAACCACAATGAATAAAAAGTTAATTCTAAACCACATCTTGACCCTACCCACAAATTAACATAAAACTCAATATTTGTTAAAAATTTGAAAAGTTTGATTATTATTAACATATTAGGAATATGGGGGATGTGGTACTATAGCCAGAATTGCGAGAAATGGAAATTAGGATTGGCATCATGGAACATTATCTATTACATCAAAACATTTTATTGTAACATATTTCTTGACTTTGTCATGCTTGTTAAAACAAGGGCATGATTAGTTAGTCGACCTTCAAAAAAAGAGAAAAATTTCAAACTCACCTTTAGGGATATCTTTTTGGATATAGACATACATGAAAAAAAAATCCAAACAATTCATCTTGATATATTTGTGTATTTTATGTGCCATTTGTAAGCAACATAATTGGAGATATGTGCATCAATAGTATTGTCAATTGAAATTGTAAATTGATCGTAGGGTGGCATCAAAACAACATCATTATGAGTTTGTTTATTCAATGATGAAGACCTCCATTCAACAAAATACAAAAAGGTGAGTGAGATTCAATGACCTACAAGGTTAGTAACTTAATTGATTAGCAAACAAGATAAAGTTATATTTCATGTAGAGAAAAACAAGCCACTTGGGGCCTAGGGCCCCTTTGTTGGTGGGAGGAGGCAACTTATTGGATTGTTGCACAGGAACTTGGGTTGCTTAAAAAAAAGGGTTATTTGACAACACCTACATAATATAATAAATAGGTCACATGAGTGGATTACATGGAAAGGGTAAGTTCACTAGACCTATACATCATGTGTATTTCTTATAATGGTAATAAGATTTTAGATCCTAAACAATTGAACTATGAAATTGATTATGTGTGGAGTTAGTTGCATGTATGCCACAATAATGAAAAAAGAAGGATCAAGAAGGGAAATTAGTCATGGTACTAACCATTGCAAGTTCTTCCATATAAAGGAAATATTAGAGTTGAACATTAAAATGGAGTGAATTGCAATGTCATGCCCTTCTTAAATGGATAACAAGGTTATCTAACATTACATCTTTGCACAACAATTATAATTAGTGTCTTCACATACTCATGAACAATATACATGTGAAGGAAATGCATTTAGAGAAAAAAGAAATAGGAGATCACCATTGGATGGTGTCCAATGACATTACTTATGTGAAGTTAAAACAAGGTGTCCAAGAATGTAATGAAAGGATGAGTACAAGATTGCAAACAAGTGTATCCCCTTATATGTGGCAAATAAAATAACTATGACCCATTCCCTATTTGAAACAAAGTTGGATGTGTGATCCTTGAAATGTACCAAATTTCATTACATTGCCTTCTCTATGCTTCTATTGACCTTCAAAAAATTAGTTAATCTTTTGTAATTGAAATTGGTTTAATGTTTCTTTTTAGTATGACAATGTTCAAAAAGGTATTTCACTTATATGATTTTTGAAACCCTTTTCCTAATTTTAGCTTCCTTATAGCAAAACATGGTACATATTTGTTGATGGTAATTTTAAATGAATTCAAAATGTTTGTAAGTAACATAAACTACAAATTAAAATATGAACACATATAATACCTTTCAACATTCATACTCAAAGTTATATAACTTGTTATATAATGTGTTGTTGCTCACTTTCTTTTATTAATTCCCCAAAATTGATAGCAATGTTTCATTCAAATTATATTTGCAAAAAACCTTAAACCAAAGAGAAATTCTCCCCAATTCATTTACAAGTAGCACCTAGCAATGATTACACTTCTAAATAGAAACACAAAAATAATATGAAACCCAAATTTATGATAAATGCTAAGAATATTTGAAAATTATAAATGTTTCATATTATATTTTCATATAATTGATTGTTACCATAAATGAAAAATCAATAACTCTCATTAAACTATCTTCTGCAATAAGAACATTTCCAAGTTGAGAATATTTTTAAATTGTTTAGGAAAAAGGTTCAAGAACTTACAAGTTAGTCCAAGTGTTTCACATGTGAAAGAGCTTGTTAACTAGAACTTTTTGTGAACTAGTACTTCAACTGGTAGTAACTGAACCAGTGACACATGTTGAATCGGTGATATTTGTTGAACTGGTAGTGACAGTATAACAGGTAATAACTGAATCAATGACACATGTTAAATAAGTAGTCTATAAAACCGGTAGTTGATAGAACAGGTAGTTGACAAAACAAGTAGTTTGCAGAACATGTAGTCTATAGAACCTATAGTTGACAAAACAAGTAGTTTGCAAAACTTATAGTTGACAAAACAAGTAGTTGGCAGAATAGGTAGTTAACAAAATGGGTAGCAAAATTTGAAAATTATGACTATTTATTACAATTTTACTAGCTAGTTTTTATTAGTTGATTATAACAAGAAGTTTTATTAGCTAGTTACTATTGAGGTGATTTGCATAAGGCATTTCAAAGTTCAAACTTAGAGTATAAAGGAGGGTTGGTAGAACATGAAAAATATCAGATCTCTGCTTTCCATACTTACTTTTTGAAATCTCTAATGCACAAACTTTGATTTCTTAATACAATTTTGTATTTCACTACAAGTTGGAGTACTTGTTAGCATTGAGTAGTTTGTAACTATTCAAAATTTAGGAAAAGATATATGCATCAAGTAAGAGATTTTTAATGTTAATTTTATTTTGTGTTTCTCTTTCATTGAAAACATGAGAGCATTTTTGTACTTTAGCAATACCATTTTCAAACTATGTGCAAATTGAGTTGCTAATGTTAGTTTAAGAATTATAAATAGTTTTAGTTTTGTTAGTTTAAATGTACATGTTTATTGTTTTAAGAACCTGTTGTTAGAAAAAATAGAAGTTGAACAACCTTAATGGGAATAGAATAACCCATTAATAAAGTTGCATAAAATGTGCCAATTTTTTTGGGAGACAATCATGTCTGATGTAAAAAGTGGGCCAAGAATAGCTCCTAAAAAAATCAATCCTTGGCTTTTGTCAATAGTTAAAGTATAGGCAAGGACAATTGGATTTTGCTTGAAACAAACATCAAACCTTTTATTTCGAAGTTGGATGGAAACATCTTTATCCAAAATCGAATGAATGCTAATAATGACTAATGGAAGGTCAAGATCAAGAACTTGCTATTAGCCAAACAACTTCACAAAAACTATTTTAAGTAATGTGGATGAAATTAATTTTGTATACCCAAAATTTTTGTCAATCACTTGGTGACACATGGTTGCAATTTCTAGTAGTCGGTACTTGACAACATGACTTAAGGTTCCATTAACAACCTCATTTGGCCCAAAATTATTTTCTTGTGCACATGATAGGCATTCCCACTACAAGTTCCAAAATCATGGGCAAACGATTTGTTTTGTCATCGTGCAAGTAATTCAAGCTTTAATGGTCAAAAGCAAAAAGAGCTTACTAACAACCTTTAGTGACACATGCATGAAACTATAGTGGAATAGCTTCCCTTTGCATGGAAAAACAATTTCCACAAGAGCAATTGAAGGCAACTTAGAACAAATTTGACATGAATAAAATGGGCTTGAATTGGAAAATACTCGATACATAACATTGAATTGTACATGTCTTGAATTGATGGCATCCATGTCATGGATGCTTAAAGTGACAATGCAAAATCTTCCAAAAGACTTTGCAAATTCCATGTCATGTTATTCACACATGAATTCTATCAAGTAGATTAAGTGGTTAATTTTTTGATAAAGGTTATAACCAACCCAATTTTCAACAAATGAACTTGGAGTAGGTTGGGTAAACAATGTTGGGCCAATCGTAGGGCTTAAGTGTAACCAATCACCATGATAAAAGATGTGATTTCACTAACAACAATAAATGGACATTCCTTTAATTACGTCAAGCGAACATCTATTGATTCAAGAAGTGATCTTGAACATGTTGAGGCCTTTTCAATAATCAATAGACATAAACCAACACCACCTATCCACCAATGTGATAATTTGGTTGATTAAATAGAATTATACCATGAACTTATCCATAGTCAATACTTGACCATGTACCTTTTGGGTCTTTATTATATATGATTCTTGAAGCATTTTCATGTTAACACTACTTACATGGAAAGTTTTATTATTTAACAATACCACTTGTAGACATTACAAGCTCAAATTAATATCCATACAACTAACCTAGGAGATGGTTTAACAAAAAATATTCCAAATTTTCCATGGACAAAAGGATTTTGGACACACCTTGTCACCTAGCTTTCAACAACATCCCACTAGCTGCACACCTCTTTAGATCCCCAAGTGTGCAAATGAACATAACAAACCTACAACCAATATTTGTCTACATATATACTCATAATTCCCTTCTATATATATTGTGGTTTCATCAAGTATCATGCATCATCACATTATCTTTTGTGAAAATATGTTCATCTTGACATGGGCCCTTGTGATGAATGAAGATCACCCATAGTTCCCATCATAGTATTATTAATTCAATATCTGCCAAACATTATTTTATGTATTGACTAAGTTTTCATTATATTTACACAAATTATATATTTTAAAAATCTCATTAAAACACTTCCACCCATGATAAGTACCTAATCCCTTACTATTAAATTTTTCTAGAAAATGTAAGCTCAACATATGCTTGGTTTCCAATTGGAGTAGAGTGGACTAGCAAAAGTAGTTAATAACATGACCTATATATGTTCAAAACTTGACATTTGTCACATGCTCCATGAAGTCTAACCACCTACATGCAAACCTTTTTCGATCTTAAGTTTGTTGGAATGACAAAAACAAGTTGTTATGCACAAAGGCACTAGGGATACATACATATCCTCTTTGTTCCCTCCCACTATACCAAATTATAGATTACGGATCAATAGGGCCACTCTGCAAACGCCCCCTCACATTGCTACTCACAATTACCTTTGATGTGGAACATTCATGCATTGTCATGCATCCCAATATTTCACATTTACAACATTAAGTCACTATCTATGGACTACTATGAAAAAGTAACAAACCAAGCACAACAATAGTGTCCCCAATGGGCCCACCCAATTAAGTTGTTCTTGTTGGAAGTTAAGCTACATTGACAAATACCAATCCCATGCGCACATGTTTAGATTTTGATATGTATGTACATGTGTATCGCACATCATTATTTCTATTTAGACTACCTTCTTTAAATTTTAAAAAAAACACACCATAACATGAAGCTAATGATTAGGTAATGCACTTAACTTGGTGCTTACCTCCCTGATTTCACTTCCACATTCATTGGGCATTATTGAACAACCGCATCAGTTCATGTTGCCATGCACCAAATTGAAATATCATAAGGTAATGGTGTTTGATGGGTAACTTTGTAAAATTTTTTGTTGGACACACCCAAAGCAGCAAATGCCCGTGTATTCACTTGGAGGATAATGTTTGCAAGCACATTTCATAGTGTCCCTTGTTGCAAATGATTGAGGTGTACATTGCTCAACCAAACAATGCAAGACTATTAATGTTATTTGCTCGTCACACCTATGGTTTGACATGGTTGTAACCCATGTGTAGTCAACAATACTTTGTTGCAAATATTAGATGTTCATGGTGTTGCTAATTGGCCTTGTGTGCACCATTACCTCTTTTAGACATTGTGCTATCTCGTACATTCCCTTTTATTCCTTGGGACATACATGAAGGCATGCAACTAACCATCAACTACAAGTTCATCATATGTATATAAACCTTAATGTCACCTACACCATGGCAATGCTTGGTCTAAAAATGTAATGGGCCTACAAAATCAGTCCAAGAAGTGAGTGTGATTTGCCATTCATCATACATGCTTAGACATTGTTATAATTGTGTGTTTATGACTATATAATTTTAAAACTATTATTTTGCCATTCTTAAATTTAAAGTTGTGCTAAAACGATGTAAACAATATTATGCATGGTTGCAAATTTACATGAATTCACCATCATTACTGTAGTTGCCTCTATGTATTAGCAAAGGTCCCTACTTGCCTTTTTAGTAAATAATTAGACCAAACATATATTACCAAAATGCACACCATGCTTAAACCTTGAATGGTATTGGTGGATATTCCCATTGGTCATTATAAAACAAGCAAATTGTTCCCTCAATATGGAGCTAGGTGGTCTTCCAAGTACATAGATAAAATTCACCCATGTTCCACTATAAATGGGTTTAGGGTTTATGGATATATAGTGGTTGTGGGACAATGTTTGGCTAGTTGGATCACACCATAATAATCCCACCATTTTAGATATAATTAAATTATGTTAGTATTGCCAAAGAAAAATTGAGATTAATTACGCACAATGCCAACAATTGTAAAAACTATGTTGTGCCGAGTGAACATGTTCATTTCACTTTTTTAGTTTTAAGTGATCAAGTTTTAAAATTTTGAAAATGTTGGAATTTCAAGAAATTCATACTATTATTGCCAAAATGAAAAACTAAAAAATAAAAGCTATTTGTAATCAACAAGATTCGTCAATAATGGTAAAGGTACTATGGTTTTCATCATGCTATGATAGCTAATATATGGGGACAACATACACCAAGATTGCTTCAATTTCAGTTTAATTTTTCATGCATTATGTTGCCAACAATGGATATGGTCATTACCTTTTCAATTTGCTTGCCTTATACATGTATCACATCATAAATCTTCAAATGGAATTGATGTTATAGTGTTGTAAATGATGTGACCTGTTTGCACCACTCAGTGCACACCATTGTGTTTGTGTACAATTAACATCCATGGTCCCACATATGGCAAGGTCATGACATTTTTAGAATTTTATTGACTTTCAACTACATGTTTTGTTTAAATTGGAGTCTAAGGCAAGAACCATTAGAAATTACTCAAGTCCTATAGTACAAAATCATTGGGTTGTGTTTGAATTTTGAATTTTTTTATTACAAATGACACAAACCTTAGCCATTGCAAACAAACTAATGATGACATCAAGATATAATTACTAATATATTTTACACTACTACATCAAAAAAATCTCGAAAATATTTTCATGCACATGGTCACAAAATTACCTCATGTCAAGGTAAAAATGGAAAGTCCAATAATACATCGTGGAATCATTTGAGATTGGCAATAATAAGAAGTGAAATAAAATGTTGGAATGGTAATAACCTAATAAGTGGGGAAAACAATTAATTACAACAATAACCAGCAACTTATTTATTTGTTACAATAATATTATTGAGAACTACAACTCAATTGTCCTTCCAACAGGAAATCATCCCATTGCCATTTTAGCAAAACTAACAACCATCCTCATTTGCCCATAGGAGCTTACAAATAATTGTGAGGTAGCTTAAACACGCATAAAAGCATGTTCCAAGGACACCTTTGTTGCATCTTCTTCTAGAAACTTCACAACACCATCGAACTTGCTTGTTGCAAGATTGTGGTTACTTGCTACATGATAGTGTTGGCTTGCTTGCTGCAAGAGAACTTACTTGTTGTAAAACTCATATATGCATTTGTGGTTAGCATGTTTACAATTGTGTCTATGGCTATAAAGCTACAACTATTACATTGGAGCTTCACAAGTTTTGAAGGGCTTGACAAAACCTTTGGAATAAAGAAAAATATTAGTTGAAGAGTATGGCTTTGGTAAAAAGAGGTGGGTATGCAAACTATGGAGAATGCAAATATTTGTAAAATATTGTATTGGGTGAAAGCACACTACAAGGGCCAAAAATGTTGTCACATTGTACTATTTTCTAGGGGTGTCCATGTTTGAACTTCAACCATGGTAATATCGAAGCATATTTTTCCAAACTTTTTGCATAATATGGTAGATTATAACATAGAATTCAATCACAAAGAAATTTTTTTTTTCCAACTTATATTGTGTGATTTTGAAATATATTTTTGGCCAAAAAATGTATGTCACTTTGTACTAAAAAATGAAAATATACTCAAAAAATCATTGAAATGATTTTAGTCTTCATGAAATTTGTAACATCTATTAAACATTATGATTCCATATGATTGGAATAAGTTTGTGAACCATGTGAAGAGTTTGATAATTATCATATCACATATGGGTGTTTTTGGGGGCGATGATTATAAGTACGTGGTATATTAACATTTTAACAAACTATCACTTTCAAATGGAAGATGACAAAATATATGAGGTGGGTCATTTTTTAAATTTTCATTTAAAACATTTTTTGGTTGACTAATTCAAAACCAAACCTAGTGTAATCTAAAAACAAAAACAAGCTCTATTATATTATATATACCATAAATATATTCATTATTCCTTGAATTTAAGCTTTTAAATTTTATTTTATGTTTAAAATATTATTAAATATCATTAATTTTGTGAAAATAAAAATATCAAGCCCAAACACCAAAAGTGAAACCCAAATTAAATGCAATATGTTTTTTGCAAAAATATACTTTATATACATGTCATGAAGTGCCCAAAGTGGCCCCCCCCACCCCATTATGTGCTTTCACCCTATTCTAAGTTCCATTAACACTAGAAAGGTGTACTGCATTTCTATTGTGTACCTTGTTATTTTTGTTCCCATTTAATTAATTAATGCACAACATCAAAATTTGAGTTGTGAGTACTATGGGTTTGGAGGTCATGATTTGCCCGCCTTCTTACAGGCATTTTGCGTGCATTCAAAGTCAAAAGTTCATATAGAAGGAATTGTAGCTTGCTATGAATCATTAATTGATGAATTTGGGGAATTAGCTAAAGAAACCAAGAGCTCCAAGCATTCATCTTCTTTGTCTAGAAATGGAAGCTCATTGTGGTCCGCTCAAAAAAATCATCCACAAGTAATGACAATGTTGTAATGCACAAGAAAGAAAAACCATGATGTAAGAAAAGGTTTGGGCATCCATAACTACCTAGAAGCAAATTACACCCAACTCCAAGGTGGGCTTCTAATCATTCCATGGATTAGGTTAGATGAATGTTGGCATTGTTGGCAACAATCCTCATTATGTATAGCAATTTTGTTTTTTGCATACTACAACTTAACCTCCAAATGTGGTTGGGATACCTTTTTATCCTCTATTTGTCCAATTCAACGTTTCAAGTGTGGTAATTTTACATTGATTGGGGATGCACATGAATGGAGTTATGAGCAAGCTTACATTATGTTGGGAAATAAATGGTGGGTATTTATCCGCTGATCTTTTTGTGTTTGGGTCATCTATGCTCATCTTCTAAGCTAAATATTTATTATTCCTCTTATTTGTTCAAAGTAGTTTCCCAACCTATACTTATCCAAACAGTGGCTAGTATGATCAGAAGCAAGATTGTAGTTCAATTTTGTAGGTGGATTATTACTACAACATCAATTCTCTATCGGGCTATAAAACATGGGCATGAACTAACCATGCAAGATAGGATTTTGATTTAAATTAGGATATATATAGACTGTTGTCAAACACATGTGCATTGATATGTGTGCGAGGAGTTTTTTGGTCCAAAGTTCTGTTGGGTTTTGGTGCTAAATGAAATGAAGGTGTTCAAATTTTTAGCACCTCTACTATGAATCATTTTATGGAGCTCATATGTCCATATTTGTTTCCTTGAATGATGGATTACATTGATATGACTACTTAGGGAATACCTAGACCGTGCATGTATCATAAACTTTAAGACATAGTTATTTTCAAATGCAACTTAAAAGAAGATTCATCCTGAACCCTTCAAATGGAGGTCAAAACCACAATTTTGAAAACCAAAAATTAGTGTTTTTGATAATTGGAAATTATGTTTCACCATCACATCATCACCAATATGTATGAATGAATCCCTTCCCCTCCCAATTTAAGGGGGCAAAGACATATGGGTGAAGAGGCAGAGTTGGGAGTAATAACTAGTATTATTAACCAATTTTTTACTAATGGGTGAAGAGGCTGAGTTACGATATAAATTCATGTTCATTGTTGTTGGGGTTAATTAATGCATGTTGTAAAATTATAGTTTAAATATTTTTTTTAATAATTTTTTATTTTGGATCAAAAATTTCTTGTTCATGTTTGATCTTGATGAAAATAACACGATGACAAATTTTCGTCATTAATTTCATATCAAATATTTGTTTCTTTCCAAGGCATTGGCTTGTTGTTTAAATTTTTTGTCCTATTCTATCCTCTATCGTTTAAATTGATTGAACTCTATAACCAACTCCTCCTTCTTTTCATGCCAATGTTTTTCCTTAATTTGCAATAATTGGCAAAATTTATGTTAATGCACCTTTTGAAGTTTTTGTGTGTTTTGGTTCACGATGAAAAATCAATTGTTGAAGGTATGGATATTGAGTTTTATATGTAGTCACTACTCATGATATTTATTCAAATTTTGGGTAGCTTTCTTTTCATGGACCTTTTATTCAATGTATTAAAAGTGCTTTGGTCATGCACCTCTATTTTCTTACATTCTTCATTTGATTACAACAACTGTACAAATGCAAGAGCTTTGCCATACTGGATTTTTTGACTCTATGAAATTGTGAGCCCATGTGTAGTCATTAAAGTGACCACAAATGGCTATTTTTGTCCAATTCCAAAATGTAGACATATAGTTGATATAATTTGTGGTCTTCAATGATGGATAATTCTAGTTTGATAAGAACTTGAGGAATAGGCCTAAAATCTTTTGGTTACAAATTTTATATCTATAAATTAGATGGCACCTTGTTTCTCTCTTTCATAATTGGATTTATTTGTATGTTTGTTGATGAATTTTGAATGTTGTGAAGTTTGTTTTAATATGTAGTTTTTTAGCTTGGTTAAACATAATCAAATCAAAATTGATCAATTTTTTGTAAATTTTAATATTTTTAAAGTTGATGCATGAACATGGGTTCAAAAAGAGGATCTCACTTGTAGCAATAGGAGAGATTTTAGATAATAGATTTATAATGTGGCTTTTGGAATTAAAAAAACAATAATAAGTAGCTTCTACATTCCATATCATATATTTATTTATCTCCATTATGTTGGTTGGTTGTCCTACTTGGGACATGGTATACCTTGTCTTCTATGGTTGAAATCAATGGAGCCCCACAACAAATTTCTTTTTATTTTCCTATTGTTGTATCTTTTCAATGTTACTTCCCATAGTTTTTGTTCATGCACCTAGCTTTTGAACCTTTTTTTGCTCTAGTTCACAATGAAAAATCAATTGTTGAAGGTATGGATACCGAGTTTTATGTGTAGTAATGGATCATGATACTTATTAAAGTTTTCCTAAGTTTGCCCCAACTAAACATCATGGGCAACTTTCATTTCTTAGATCTTTCATTCAATGTAATATGAATGTTTTGATCACCTCTATTTTCTTCCATTTTTCATTTTATTACACCATGTGTATAAATGTAGGAGCTTTGCCAAACTACATATCTTTCAGTCCAACAAATTGCCAACACATGTGTAATCACTAGAATAACCACTTGTTGTCCAATTCCAAAGTGTAGGTTGTTGGTTGGATCCATTGTATTGTGGTCTTTAGTGATTAAAGATATCCAATTTGTTCAAAACCTGAGGAATAATTAGGTGTGAATTCTTTTGGTACCAAATAAATTATATATGTATAGTGGATGGCATCCTTTTTTCTCTTTTTCATATTTGGATTCATTTGTATGTTTGTTGATGAATTTTGAGTGTTGTACATGAAGCTTGTCCTAAAATGTAGTTTTTTTAGCACCTTTAAATTCAAACAAATCAAAATTGATCACTTTTGTATTAAATTTAATATTCTTTAACTTGATGCATGAGCATGCATTGAGAAAGAGGATCTAAGTTGTAGCAGTAAGAAAGATTTTTAATGGTAGTTATGCAGTGTGGCTTGTGAATTTAAAACAACATGAACAATCAAAGCAAAATTGAAAATCATTTATTCTACGTAAATAGACTTCTATACCATGTGCAAATAATTAACTAAAAGTAATTGCATCCTTGATCATATTTTGTTGGTAGGTAATAAGTTTGTCATAATTTGTAGGAAGAATTGGTAATGAATAGACAACTACGGGCTAAGACATGCCATTGAAATGGTCATTTTTTTAATGTTTTGCAATCCTAGTTTTAAATACGATATAGGTGTTTATTATGGATACATTATAGCCTTTGGGGCATTGTAATATGTAGGTGATTATGCATGGGATTGTATTACATCTTTAGCAAAAGATTTGAAAGTGCAATTTATCATTAAAACACACTCTAGAATGAACAACTAATCCCCAAGTCAGTGGTAATGATATGTTTTGATTTAATGCAAATTATGAAAAGTTGATTCGTTTGGTGTAAACTTGTATTTGTGGGCAACAAATTCTTGAGGCTCTATAGTCCCCATAAATACTTTGCAAACCAAATGTTGAGTTTGGTCATTCTGATGAATAAAAAAAATATTTTGAAGATTTTTTATAATAACCCATGGGATGTGTGAATAGATAGGCATGGCATTAAAGTCTAACACTTTGGAATCTTCAATTTTCAATATGTTCCTCCTAAGGGTTTCTTGATTCCAAGTACATGGCATCTTAGTTTATTTATGGTTACTATCTTCTACTCATATTCCTTGAATTTTTAATGCATTTTTTTTTCATTCAGTAATAACAGAGTCAACAAGGATCAAACAAACTTTAAGCCCATAAGGTTTTTTTCCTTTCTAGCCAAATCGCACATTTTACTAAAATGTTTTTGTGAAGACTTTTGTTTTATATTCCTCAATGGCTGACTATTGCCTTTTTTATTTCTATCTTGATGCAAAAACCATATGGGTTTACAAGTTAGATGGATATGTTCTTAGGACTTCAAAATTGTGCAGGAGATTGAAATCTTTGAACTTGTAAAACTAAAATTTTGGGGACTTTTAATAGATGTTGAAATTTGTAGTAGGGAAAATTGATTCTTTTTTGTTGATTTTGCAATGAAAGATATGTCCATAGAGTGGGTGAATTGTGATTGTCATGAATTTTCCTACTTTTGAATCCTTGTGTCCTAACATCCCAACTTTTGGATGTTCCTTTTACTAATGACTGCAATTTGATCATGGAATTACATTTTTATTATTGCTTGCACTAGACTTTACAACACCTTTGTCACATACATGAAATTCTTGGTCAATTTCATCTTCAATGTTGTAGCTTCATGGTTGACGTTCCTATGAACTTCAAGCTTTCGAAGATTGGTAACATTTAGGTGATATGTCCTACCATGACTACTCTCCCTTGTTGCAACATGTCCCGAGATGTGTTTCTATTTATCAACATGTTTTCTTTCATCCTAAAACCATCGATATTATATTTTCTTGAAGGGTCAAGGCTTATAACTAGGAGCCAAAAGGATTACTTTGGAAAAGGATTGAAAGTCCTTTTTCACAAAAAAAACCTTTTACATGCAAATGAATTTTTGAATGAAATTTTTTGTAACTTGTTCTAAAAAATATGTAAAATTTCCCCAATGCATCACTTTTTTTTTGTTAGTCATTATTGAGTAAATATGAATTTTTAAAAGTGTGTAGATTCTTCATAGATTCAATGTTTCATCTTGACAAATGATCAAAATTTTCAATCATTGTCAAAAATTAAATTTTCACATTCTTTGGTTTTATTATACTTTAAGTTATAACTTTTATTAATACATCATTTACATTATAACCCATTTGTACATGATAAAAGGACTCATAAAACTCTAAAATTTTGAAGCAATTTTGAAACATTCTTTGAATTTTTAAATTTTAAAAATGATAAATACAAAATCTGTAATCCTATATCCTGGTCTAAAATCTGGATTGAAATACAATAAAATTAATATTAACAAAGTCTATTCATTCAAATCTAATTAAAAATAGTTTCAAAATTAAAATCCAATAATGAAAGTATGATAAAAAAAAATCAAAATAACAACTTTGACTATGGAAACAAAGCTTTTCCATAAATCAAAACATATTTCTTTCATACTCCATTAAAGCTCTATGTTCTACAATGATACAGTGGTTGTCATCTCTTTCTCTTCTCCAAATATATACTTTAAAAAAAAACAATCTTATGTTCAATTCAAATTCAAATGGTGATAAAAACTATGTAATCTAGCTAATAATTCTTATAAACAATAACTAGGTAAATAAACATACACTAACTAATAATTACCACAAGTAACTACTCCCTTAACATTACCCCACCCATACTCTAAATTATGTCTTAGAATTTTGGATAAAAAATGTGTTAAGAAAGCTAAATGTTTTGATGTTTTTGATCATGTGATTAAAAAAATTGTTGTATCTGTATAATAGTCTATTCTGTCTATTCTATAGTCTACTATATCTATTATATAGTATGTTCTATTTATACTTTAGGTTGAAACATTATTGGAATCTCTGTTGTATACATAGTTTGTTGTTGTTCTTTTGATGCCTTTGTTGACAATTATGTAGTTGTTTGCTAATGGGTTACTTTTGTTCTTATGATTACAACTTTGTTGTTATTTTGAATTGTTGTTGTAACTTTAGATATGATGTGATTTGAGTTTTCTCTTGCTATTGTAGCTTTGATACAATTTGTAGTTACTAATTTGATGTAATATTTGATGTAATATGAATCTCATCCTGTTGTTGCAACTTTGACACATGCTCAATCTGACCTTGTTGATATTGCTAAATTGTAGATTCCTCAAGTTGTATCTACTCCCCTATTTCTGTGGCTACAGACACATACTCCTGAAAATTGACCTCTTGTAAAACAAATTTTACTTGTTCTAGAATTTGTTCAACAACCTCCCTCTAAGGGTTATCTTTTCCTCCTCTGAAGTCTCCTGGCTCCTTTGCTACTTTTATATATGATGGTCATGCCCCATCTATATCCCTTATGTCTTCTTCCTCATCTGAAATCTTTGGTTCTGGCAGATAGAACTAAAGGCTCATACTCAAATGATGGCATAACTTTTTCCATATGAGAAATCATGTGTCTATACAACCTTTCATTCCTCTCATACTTCCAGTAAACCTTGTTAATATCCTTCTAAATAATGTCTGCATTACACCCCACCATCAATTTGCATCCTTTTCCTCCATTGATAGTGTTTTGAGCTTTTCTTGAATTTGCTTCCTAAATGCACTATTTTTTCCAAAGACAATATCATAATTGGAGGTTTTTTCTTCTTAGTCTCCTCTAAAAGTTATTTAACTTTTCATCAAAGGCCATCTGTTTTCGCAAATTTCTATCCATCTATGCATGTTCCTGGTCAGTTTGTTTTTATATTTCATTCTTAGTTTAATATGCATTAGCATTGTCCACTCTAACCTCCTCCACCTCCTTTTGTTGCTTCAAAAGTGTTTTTTCCATGTGCTTATAGTTCTTTTGAAGTTTGTTATGCTTTATACTCAAAGTATCCTTCTCTGCTTTTAAACCCCAATAATTGGCATCTATCTCCTTTAAAGTTGCCTGCAAGGAATCCTTTTCTATTATGATGTTTTCCAAATTCTTGTTATGTTTTTCCATGTTATTAATCTTCTACTTGGCTACTTGGAGTTCTACCAATATTTCACTACTCTCACTATTCCTATCCTACAACTCTATTTTGAGCTTTTGTGATGCACTCCTAACTCCTCGAAGGACTCAAATGTGAGTCCAAATAGAAGATAGCGGAAGAGGGAGGAGTCGGGCCACGCTCCCTAGTTCACAACACTTTGAGGGGTAGAAGGGCGTGTTGGAGCTTCGGGATGGGACTAGGACGAGTTAACAAGCTTCACTCACTCACACGGGTCTACACACAACCCGCACAAAGTGGTTAGTGCATAGTTGGAACACCTTTGGTGCTAGGACGAGCCATGGGCAACATAGACACACTATATTCACCACAGCCCGGACTTGGGGGAAGCCACCACCTTTCCCCTTATAGTATACTCTGTGGCTAGCCACGGAGCCTACATCCAAATGGATTTTCTCTCCCGAGACTCCCAAGTGGGAGTCCCAAAATTGCACTAGTTGGGACCGAGACTTTGGAGCCCGAGACTTTGGAGCCCGAGACTTTGGAGCCCCATAACTTTGTGAGTAGACCTCGGATCGAGATGCAATCTAAAGCAAAGTTGTATCTCTTGTCGAGAGTTTTTCAACAGTATGTGGCACGCCCTCTGCAGCCAAGTAAATTGGGTTGATTCTTGACTTTTTCTGGTTGGGAGTCAAATTGCCAATTTGACTCCCGACCCTTCTTTTGGCCATAACTTGTGTTTTAGATATCAAAATGAGCAATGCAAGATTATTTTAGACATCTACGTTCCAAGAGCTTTCCAATGATATAAAGAATGCCACAAGCCATTGAGTTTTGACCTTTAAAATTGCTCTCTGAAGTTTCAAAAGTCCATCGGGACTCCATCTCCGAAAGTGGGAGTTGTCTTGGGAGTGTGAGGGTTCACTCCCTCATACTCCCTGACACTTTCTTACACTCCCAGGAGTATGTGATGTGACTCTTGGGCTTCTTCTTGGCCTGCACCCTAGCGACCTCTTTGCTTTGACTCCCGGGCTTCTTCTTGGCCCGCAACCTTGTAACCCTTTTGCCTTGGTCGCGAGCCCAAGGCTAGGGTTGCGACATTTTGTTCCTTCTCCAAAGCTCCTTGCAAATTTTGAACAAATATATGCTTCTCCTCTATAATATGTTTATTTTTTATCTACATATTAGAAAGTCTAAGCAAAATATTTGTCATCTGTACATTGTATTTCATTACCTATTAAAACATAATAGTAGTTCTTTTGTGTTCATCCAATTTTGCTTCTAGCCCTTGCACAAACCCTGGTGTATTAAACCTAAGAGTTTGACCCCTAGATTTTGTACCTGATGAACTTAGACTTTTATGTGCAATCCATATTTCTCCAAATACATTCATGCCTATTACAAAACTTGGTTTTAGAGGCAACATACCTTCATTATTCTGTGGTGACGGAACATATTATTGAACTTTTGGTGGATCCTAGTCAAAATCTTGTATATGCTCCTTTACTGACTATTGTCCTTGAGATTATGGCTCCTTGGGCCATCTTTGATACCCTTGCTGATCAAACTTTTACTCTTGCTTGGGAAAAATTGGTAGTCTTGGATCATATTTTTCTTTCTATTTTTGATTTTGCTACTGTTGTTTTCTCAACAATTATGTTGTTTGTTGAGGATCAATATTGCCTCTCATTGTAGTATCCTCTTGTTTTTTCTGCCTCTTCTGTAAAGTCTCTCTATCCTCATCATCATCAAACTAAAACATTAAACTATTCTTCTAGTTGCCTTAGTCTCTAGTTGCTTCTTTTTTTTAGGAGAGATGTGTGTAGGGTTCAGAGGCCTTTTGTTCTTAATGAACCTCTCCCTCAAACTATTTCTTCTTCTTTTGTCCTCTTGAGGTTGTTTTGCTTGTTTTTTATTTTCCTATGATTTTGTTCCATTTAATGGAAACCATTTTTGAAACAAAACTTCAAGGATTATGGTAGAATGGCATACATCCATTTTGGGTTTTCTTTTGGTTGTTCCTTCAGTCATAGTTTTTGACACTTTTCCCATCTAATCAATTCTTTGACCAATTGAAAATACTTGATTGTAGGCCAATTGACAAACTCTCCATGATCTACTTTGGAGATTATCATAACAAACTTATTACTAAAATATTGCACCTCATCCTTTTGGTAAATAAGTGGTAGAATGACAACAATTTTATTAGCATACTCTGAGTTCATCTTTTTCACAACCCACCCTTCATTGGTATTGTAAGTGTCAGGCTCTTTATCTACTATTTTGGCCAATGCTACTCTAGCATTAAACATTTATGCTTGGTTTGCCTTTGTCTCTTCTGCATGGCAGATTCTAAAAACTTTAGCCAACACATGTTTATTTATTATTCTTTGCCCTTCCCCCAACATAACCTTGATTATATTATGTTCAAGATCCAACTTCCAGTTCACAAATTCAACCAAAATGTTGTGGCAAGGTGTTTTCCATTCAATCTCAAACATGCCTACCAATCCAGCTCTATTTGCCTAGGCTCTCTCTTCCTCTCCAAAATTAGTCAAAATGTTTTTTAGATTGCCATTGTAACTCTATTCTGTTGGAGTAAAGACATACATATTCTCATCATCCTAATGGGTATGCACTCTCTGCTTGCACAAATTTGTAGCCATTGCTTGCCAACTTGTCTTTTTGTGTGCTTCTTATTGGGAATATGAATTCTTTTTGGAATGTGTTCCTAAATATGCTTGTCTTGATGTAATGGTGATTGTTGTTATTGTAAATCATCCTTTTAGTGGTCTTCTTTAGAATCTGAAATAGAAATGGGATTGACTTGCTCACTAGAACCTGCTTATCTTCTGGGCTTTCTGAAGTTATATATCCTTAGTGTTTCCTTACAATCTCTTTTGTTTTTTCTGATTGCCTCAAAAGCTCTCTTAAACTTGGATATCAGAGAAGATTTCTTAGAAGAAGAATAATAATAAACTATAAAAGGAAAAGGTGGACCTCTTTTTGGAGACCTACACTACAAAGGCAAAATGCTTACAACTTTTTATTGCTCTCTTAATCTCTTTTGCTCCCCTTTTAACTTTTGCAACTTCTTTTTAAATTGCCTTTGCAATTTCTTCACAAGACTTTTTTCAACACTCAATCTGGAGACACAAAACGATTGAAACCCACTTGTAAAAAATGAAAACAAAAAATCATTGTATTGTTTGTCACCTTCTAAAGTGTTATCACCTTGTTTCATGAAATGGCATTTCACTTTTTGTTTTAGGGCCAACATTTTTATGATTTGTACTTTCCTCAAGTTGTTTGACCCCTGTCATCTCCTTTTTAAATTCACATTAACAATAATATGGGCTACAATAAATACATGCTAATCAAAGAATTTTGTGGATGTGGTATTAGGTAATTATGATGACACTCTTGAATATGATGACTTGGTGTTGTTTACATTACAAATTCCCTCTAACCCATGTTGAGTCATCAAATCAACAAAATTTTGTTCTAACATCATTGACTTATCATTGTTCTGAACTTCCATTCGATTATCCTATAACTTTTCCAATTTTGAAAATATGGCTATTAGCACTTTGGTGGGTTTTGCATCTCTGTGGTCCCCATTAATAGTTGACAAAACATATTCTATTGGCATCAAAGATGTAAACCATAGATTAAATGATAAGGTGTATAACCTTTTGTCACCTTGTAAGCAGTCCTATATGAAAACAAAATTGTAGACAAATGTTCATCCCAGTCTATTCTTTTCACTTGGTCAATAATCTACCAATGACTTTATTAATAGATTATGCTTATCCACTTCCTTGTGGATAATATGTAGTAGGACTAAGATGCTTCAACAGAAACTATTCTATCAGATGTTTTATTGTGTCATTAATGAAATGTACCCCCCTGATCTATACCTATGGTCAATGGACATCCAAATGTAGTCAAAATATATTCATACAAGAATCTAGTTGTAACTATTACAATATTGGTTCTTAGTGCCTTTGCCTCTACCCATTTCATTGCATAATCTGTAACTACCAAAATATATTTGTTTCCTCTTAGTCTTCTTGTTGGTTTTATTGGACTTATAAAATTTAGACCCCACTTCATATCTTGGCCAAACTTTTTGTTTTTAGTCCTCCAATTTTTGGATAGCTATCACAACTTCTCCAAAAATCATACATATCCTTGATTAAAGTTGGCCACCAATATCCTGCATCTAAAATTGTCTTTGCACTAATATTTGCAAGAAAATGTCCTCCAACCACTCTTTCATGTAGTTCTTTTTTAAAAAATTATGGTTTTGAGGTGGTCAAATATCTATGCATTATGTTGTCTTGTCCCACTCTATACATAATTCCTTCTTTTAAAATAAAAGGTTTTACGTTTTTGGCATCTAACCTCTCTCTAAATAGGTTTTCACTTCCTACATCCATGTAGATTCTACAAAAAATAATGATGCATCCATAATTTGATTTACAACACGTACCCAATGATTTTGAATTGTCTAGCAATTTGGATAAATCATTAACAACTTTTACCAGGTTTGTAGACTACTGTGAACTCATATTTTAGGAATAACAACAACCATCTTGCTATCCTTCCCGACACCTATGGTTTATTGACCAAGTACACCAGAGCGATATGGTCTACAAATTTGATTCTTTATAAAAAATGTCTGAACTTATGCAAAGCATAAACCATTGTTAAAGCTTTTCTTTCTATAGTAATATAATAATATTTTGTTTTATTGAATAGTTTAAAGGCATATACTATAGGTTGATCATACTTACCAATTGGGTTTTGCCAACATTACACCTATTACAAACAATGATGCATCCGTGTGCACATGAAACTCCAATTGCTAATTTGGAAATATCAAAACTGGTGCTTCCATGTACTTCTATTTGATCTCCCAAGATGTTTGACACTCTATGGTCCAAGTAAAGGGTTTCGTTTTCCTCATCTACTTGGTGATTAGTGCCATGATAAAGGCAATTTTTTTAATGAAACATCTATAAAACTGAGCCACACCATTAAAGACTTGAATCTATTATGGGTTTGTAGGTACTTGCATATTCACTATTGCTTGAACCTTCTCAGGGTCTGGTATTTTTCCTTGGAAACTATGAACCCTAAAATTTGTCCTGAAAATACCATATAGGCACATTTTCTTTATTGAAACTGATTATATTTTTTTCATTTCTGAAAGCAAAGTTTGAGCTTCATTAAACGACTATCAATATCATTATAAACTATGAAGTCATCCAAAAATATCTTCATGAATTGGTCTAAATACTCTTTGAAAGCTTTACTAATTATTCTCTAAAAAGTTGGTGGCCCATTTTTGACACCAAATGGCATCACCATCCAAACAAAAACTCCCCAATCTATTACAAAGTCATTTTGTATTTATCCTCGAGGGTTATAAAAATCTAATAGTATCTTGAATATCCATCTAGAAATGAATAGGCTTCATACCCTGCTACAATGCTCAATACCTCATTAGATAATGGCAATGGATAGGATATTTTTTAGTTGCCTTATTCAACTTTTTGAAATCCACACAAATTCTCAATTTCCATTCTTCTTAGCAATACCACTAAGGGTGATAACCATGTAACCTCCTCTAGTGGTTGAATGAATCTAGCTACTAATAATTTGTCAATGTCTTGTTTGATTGCTAAAGCATAATTAGGGTTAAATCTATACCTTGCTTGATGTGCTAGTGGTATTGAGGTAACCAACTCAATTTTGTGTTGAGCTAGTTTTGGAGGTATGCCTTTCAAATCTTTGTAAGTCCAAGCAAACACATCCTTGAACTCTTTAAGTAGCATATGTAGCTCCTCAATCTTTTCCTTTGTCAATTGTGAATTAACCTCAATATATTGTGGATTTGCCTTTGTACCAAGATTCAACTTAACAAGTTATTGTTCTTTAGTCAAAGTCCAACCTAATATCTGAAGATTTTATACCTTTATTTTTGTTGGCGTTTCATCCACTTGAATATCATCCTAGGTATGATGGTAATAGGTTTCTGGATAAACCTTGTGTTCCAATGAAACTTCTAGTTTGACACATACATCTTTTGATTTCACTATTAAAGGTTCCAGTTCTACAGTTATTTGATTTAGTGTACCTCATTCTACATCAAATTCCCCAATACATTTGATTTCTCACACTCCAACATTAAATAATGAAATCATTTCTTTTGAAAGTGTAATTGTGCTAATTGAAAACAATTATAGTTATATCTCAAAGATCAAATCCTCCTTTTCATCTGTTAACCCTTCCATCACATCATAACAAACAAGTACTTGGGGCCTTCTAGTTTGTGCTCCCAATTTCTTATTAACTAATATTTTTATGATTGTTCCATTACTTTGAACAATAATGACATTGTTACCCTAGTCATGTGTAACCTTTGCATCTTTGAACCAAGGTTTTCTTAGCAACATAAAATAACTATAATCTAGCACATTATGTTTTAGAATATAAATGTGGCTATGTATGGGATACCATGTATGTGAATCTTCAAATTTTTGATGATTTTTAACAATCTAGTCATATTCTAATCTACCATTCTGAAGTGGTATGGAGTTGGTCTTGGTTTGGGTAAACCTAAATTTGTTATGAAGTTTTTTGTTATAATGTTCACACTTGCTCCTCCATCTATCAAAACATCCTCAACAATGTTCTTCCCAACTTGTATTTGGATAACTGCCATCCGGTTATCTACTTTTATAATAGTTGTGTCTAAGTTAGAATGTGTTTCAACCACTGTGGCCACACTAGGCTCTGATATTTGTTTAGTAGCTACATTAGGTTTATCTAGCTTCAATTTCTACAAGATACACTTTTTAAGATCTAGTGCTACTTCAGCATTGACCTAACTTCAAAATATAGTTAATCTCCAACATTTGTTTACTAATATCTTGGAATATTTGTTCCATAGACAAAACTTTGTTGACATGATTAATGAACAAACTTTGTGACACAATGGGTTCTTTGGATACCTCAAATTTTGGCAATCCTACCCAACTTATGTTCCATTGTGTTTTCTCCTTTGGAATCAAATTTGTGGTGGGTCTTTTGCTTGCATGTCCTAAATAGTCTTGACAAAATATTATTATAGTCCTGCTCCTCTTCCCAGTCAGCAGTAGACTTCTTTATTTTTATTTCCATGTCCTTAAACACCTATTCTTCAATAACCTTGCTCCTGGTGATGGCCATATTCACATCCACCATATGGACTGAAAGATTTGAAACCTTGGGTTTTACCATAGCTTGTTTATCTATTGGCTTCATTCCTTTGTTATTAAACATACTCTGCATATCATTATATTTAGGACAATCTATGATCTTATGTCTAATATCACCACAAATATGACAGGAATACCTCACATGCCTCTATATTTTAACATGTTGAGTAGTAACCCCAAAGACTACAGGAATAAGGTCTTCATTTCTTTTAACTTTATAGGTTTCAACATTATGATTTGTCCTATACAATTTTTATAATACATTCCTATTTTCTTTGGGACTATTTGAGGTTTCTAAATTAATATTGTTTTACTACTCTGTGGTACTAATAGATTGTTCATGGCCTCTACTTCAAAAATTCCTTCTTCATAAACCAAAATTGCTTCTTTATGTTGCTATAAAATTTCTCTTCATGCCTATTGTTGCTACGTGCAAATATGGTTATAATTTGAATATGAAAATAATAGTTAAAAAACTATATGTTGTTTTATGTTGAAGACTATTTGCCAACTTCAATAATCTCTCATAATAAATGTCCACTCTTTCATTCTTCTCCTACTTCATGTTTTTTAACTACATGTAAACTAGTAATGGTGGCTTACCTGGATGCACCATTAGCAATCCAAAATATCTTGGAGGTCCTAATGGATCTAAGACGCCTCCCCCTTGATGTGATAGTCGATTAACAAAAACTTTGTTCACCTCCCGAGGCATATCTTCATGTAAACTCACAAATTATGTTCCCCTTGGAGTTTGTGGTCTAAATTTGATATCAACAATAATATTAAATGGTGTTGATACAAACAAAGCTTCAATAACTATAATTATAGATTGGGGCATTGCCATAGAATATAATGGCACATATGTTATTAGTTCCATTATGAAATTTGAAGTTCTTGCATAGGTAACTCCAATATTGTCTTGATGTAATAGACTTTGTACATGAGTTATAGAAATAGGTACTACATCTGCCATAAGTTGAGCTCTCATTTTTATTATGTTATTTTTTCAAATCAATTCTTTGAGTTTATCTAGAATTTTGACCTTTTCATGGTATAGATCTTTACCTTAGTATTTCCATGATTCCCTACTCTTGCAGGTTCCAAATTTAGATTATAGAAATGTTCAACAAATCCTTCTATAAATCACATTTTCTTCAATAAATGGATATTCATTGATCTAATGTCCAATTTGATGGCAAAATATGTGCAACATGGAAAATTTGGTCTTGGAACTTTATTTACAGTATGAATTCCTCTACTTCAATCCCTTGAACTCCACTTATAATGCTTCCATTTTGTTGATTAACTCTAGGTTCACTATACCTACTCTTACAACGATAGGAACACTTTTTGTTACTATTGGTTTTACTTTTGGTAAGACTACACTTTTTTTGTCTAGTTACAAGTACTGACTTAACTCCTTTAGATATTTTGATACCTTGAATTACGACTTTTTGCTCAATAACACATTGAATTGAAGGTTCAAAATTATAAGCTTTTTGTTCAAACTCTTCATTCTCTTAGCCTTCTTAATAATAAAGAGGTCAAGCAAATATGTACCTTGGTACCACTTCCTCCCTTTCTAACATGTTGAATCTTTGTTCTTATTTTCGAATCAGAGCATCAAAGTCATGTTGTTGCATTACCAATATGGTCACCAAATGGTAAATACAAAATCTTTAATCCTATATTCTAGTCAAAAATCTAGACTGGAATACAATCACTACTAGAAATTTTGTCTTTTGCAACTTGTCTTATGCAACTAAAAAATGTCGCATGCAACTGCACATGTCACATGCAACTCCAAAATAGTTGCATGTGAGATTTTTTAGTTGCATAATACAAGTTGCAAAAGACAAAATTTCTAGTAGTGAATAAAACTAATACTAACAAAGTTGATTCATTCAGATCTAATTAGATTTAGTTTTAGAATTTAAATCTAGTATAGTTTTATGCATACTATTTATATGTATGAAAAATATTTGCATCATACATAACCATTCATTTGATACAAAAAAATAAATTACATGTAATTTAATCTATTTATGAAGGTAGACAATTTGTTTTGCTTTGTTTTATCATGTTGAGATTTCCCAAACCAAATTCTTTCATGTAATGCTATTCATATTTTTGAAAACCTAATAATGAGTAGGGGTGCACTAACTTGGGTTGAAATGTTTTGGTGCTACCATGCAAAGGTTATTGATTATTGAACCATTTTCTTAGTAAACATTAATAAAATCATAAATAAAAATAATATTTGAATATAAGCTATACTTGTCGTTGTTGACAACTAGTTGTTAAGTCAAATTTAATGAAATTTATTTCATAATTTTCATATTTAAGTTGTGGAATAAATTGAATTTTGAGTGAATTCTATTGTAAATTCAAAAAAATTACAAAAAATTGGGTGTAGAAGGAAAATGAGTTGAGTGTGTTCACACTTTGGGCTAACAACACATGTTACATTATCTATCCATGAAGGAAGATAGTTTGTTTTGTTTTGTCATAATGATATCTTCCAAACCATAGTGTTTTAGGTTATGTTATGCAACTTATCATCATAAAGTTCACAATGAGTAGGGGTGCATTGATTTTGTTTAAAATGTTTGGAGTTATGGTGTGGAATCTATTGATTATTGAACCATTTTTTCATTGATTTAAAAAAAAAAACCAAGATTGAAAACTATATTGGAATGTGGGGGCATTCTTGGTATTATTGAAATGCTTTCACCGAGCTTGATTTAATAACATTGATTTTGTAATTTTGAAACCTAAAATGTGAACAATATTATTGAAGTATTAGTGGGCATCATTGTCCGAAATTCAAAAAAATTGCAAAAAGGAGTTTGGAAGGAAAATTCAATTGAATGCATTCAAACCGGGGCCAATGACACAAGGTACATTAATGTTTAATGAGTTTTTATCATAATTTTAAACTAATATTAAGATATCATGTGTATAAAAATTAATAAACATTAGAGTTGCACAATATCGTTAATTATGTATAATTATTTGATATGTTGTAATGATCTACATAAAAAAAATAAAATTACGTGTGTATTGAGCATAAACATTATTACTAACATATATTTTAGATTTAAAGTTTATTTTGAAATTAAAGTTCAATATTTATATGCACAAAAAGACCATTCATTTATAAAAATAAAATTTACATGTAAGTTAATGTTATCATATTTTAAATAAATATTAAAATTAAAAATGCTTACTAGTTGTTTAACCTAGTTGAAAGAAATAGTTACGATAAAGTTGCAAACAAGACTGCACTTCATCCATACTCTAGTGCATTTCATCATCCATGTATGTGTGTTGATGGTATCACCAAAATAATTAAAACTAGTCAATGTCCTAATTATGTGCCAACTAAAAAACCGTAGATGTTAAGAATATTTTGAAAATGGCCCAACATGTTTCACACTATTTACCAACATAGTAAGGTGTTCAACTTGGAGACATTGTTAATGCCGAGAATATTTGGCAAATGACCACCTGATTGAAAAATGCTTACAATGATATACCAATATAGTAGAAAAATTGACTTAATTGGTGATTGCCATAATTTTATTTTAAAAAATTTAAAATCCCAATTGAAACATAGTTGTAAATGTTGTGTAGTTGAAAACTTATGGTTAAAAAATGGGGATTTTCTATTATTGTGGATTGGGTAGAAGGAACTCATAGCTCATTGATGTTCGTAACACATGATGTGGTTGTGTTTTGGGATGGATTGGAACAAAGTGATCACATGATTTGCAAATGGCACATGTACATGATGAAGGATGGGCGTACCTTTCTGGTTGGCCTCAACTTGGTCAAATGCGCTTACTTGGCAAATGCCATCATCAACTCCTTTTACAATGTCTTGTAAAATTGTAAAATTGGTTGCATGCCCAAATTTTTCCATCTGTGACTTTTCTTGCACCTTACAATTTGTAGGTTTTAGAGCCTCCAATATCACATCAAGAAGAGAATTGAAAATGGAACTTAGTAAAGAAAAGTGGAAGGGAGTTGCTTGTCTTCAATTGCAAAATTGGGATCAAAGAGCAAAGTATTCCAAGAGTGAGTATTGGTTTCATAATCTCTTTTGAATTCTCTAAACTTAGCATTGTTGGTGAGTGTTAACCTAATTTTTCAAGTCATGTACATAGTAATCGATTATTACCAACTGGTAATCGATGAGGTAGTGTAATCTTGATAACTATTTTAACTATTACTAAATAACAGGTCCTTAATTGATTTGTTAACCAATAATAGGTGTTAGATTAATTGGTAGGATATGCAAACCCATAATTATAGTAGAAAAATTATCTTTTGCAACTTGTCTTATGCAACTAAAAAATGTCACATGCAACTGCACATGTTGCATGCAATTCCAAAATAGTTGCATGCGAGATTTTTTAGTTGCATAAGACAAGTTGCAAAAGACAATTTTTCTTCTAGTATAATTAGTCTGTTATAGTGATTAGTTGTTGATACAACAAGTTAATTTAAACTTGTGACCAGTAATTTCTATTGATTTTCAATTTGTACCAACTACTAATTGTTTAAGTTGAAACAACATTATGACTTGGTATGAATAGGAAGATTTTGAGGATGATGATAAATCTCTCTTGACTTTTGTAATTCTTGGAGTTATTATTATTATGAATTAATACATTTATGATTTTTTAAGTTTTCTTTCCTTTTCGATTCTATGTGTGGGAATTCATAATAGTTTTGTTTTTTGTGAATAAGAAAAACAATCTTAATGTTTTTGTTTTCCATGTTTTCAAGTCTAGAATAAACTCAACTATTGATAACTTCTATAAACCAAAATTAAAAACTTATAAGAGAAATTTTGACATATATGGGAATAGAAAACACCCTTAACATTTGGCGACTAAGTAGTGGAACAAAATTGTAAACAATCATTTACAATCTCTAATTTCAATGATTGTTTTGTTTTTTAAAATTTAAGTTTGGACTTATATTAGTTTTAATAGTTTTTTACAATTTTTTTGTCTTGATAAGTTTTTGATTTCCTACAAAGTTAGTTTGAATAATTTTTAACATTTGCATGTTTGTTTTATAATTTGTAGAGCAACCTATTGATTAAATTTTTTTGAATTAACACTTGTTTGAAAGTAGTAAAAGATGTCAAGAGTAATCACAAGGGGCCTTTGAAGGCATTTATAATTAGGAGCACCATAGCACCATGTTCATGAGGTGATTTAGCCACAAAAAACACCACATCTTCAAGCTGAGGGAATTGAATTAGTTGATGTTCACAACAATGAACCTCAACAACTGGTTTACAACAAATTTACCTTTTCATCAAACACCAATAGAACATGAAGAAAGAAGGGAATCACAAGTATTTTAAACTGGTTGATTTTGACACCCTAGTAGTTGTCCCAACAATGAAGGCTGATTACACAACTAGATGGTCAAATTAAACATTGCACTTGTTCAGCATGTTGATGAAGTAACCTTTGCACAACAAAGATGGTAATATGCAAAGCCCGATTACTACATTCCCAAAGTTATTATACCATCCTAATTAGCACCAATTGTTGGATGCTACACATCTGAACCATTTTTTATTTTGAATCCAACCGTAATGAATTCAGAATAGGAGTGCGATCAACTTTTTAATTAGTTGGAACAACTACATATCCTAGAGTGAAAACCACACAGATCTGGTTCTCAAACTTGTTTAGAATCAATAGAAGTACTAGTCACATACTTATTGATGTCCGGCAAACATAACCACTTAAAATATTTAGCTGAGTGTACATGTTATAAAAACCGTTGAATGACCATGTGTTTAATGAAGTATACCATTTACAAACACACTGCCTACTTTTGCAATTGCATCTATATGTGCATATTATCAACAAGTTGGACATGAGTTCAAGAATTATCCCTTTATGGATGATAAATTGTAGCGATTAATGAGAGAAAAAATCAAAACTTCTCTACAACTTGTTGTATCAAACACATGAGCAACACATGTTAGTGTGCATGTGCTATTAGTGACAATTGATAAATTTGATCCTAATCCATCATTGGTTAACATTAACAAATAAATATCTTATAGGTTTGTAAAGGATCATACACTTCAACCTATTCTAGCTAAACCTAGTGATTTATTACCAATAGAATCAATTGAGACAAGCCAATCAAGTAACTTGTTCACTAAGGAACCAATTGAAACAAACCATTTTGGTAACTTCTTCACTAAGGAACTAGTTGAATCACATATTGGAGATATGATAGTTAGTAAACCGGTCAAAAAGAGAACTAGTTATAATTTGTCCAATCAAGAACCAATTGAAGAATATATAAATAACCTATTGAAAAAACAACCGGTTGAGAAAGTTTTTATTAACCCTATTCTCGCACAAACTAATGATGTTTTGATTAACCTAGTTACATGTGTTAGTTTCTTAAAGAAAGTTTGCCCTAAAGGTTGCAATGTTTTCCAAACACCACCATTCCTCACTCCATGGTTGTAGTACAAAAAATTGGCATACCTTTTGATGTGTCTTTTCATTTTTTCATTCTCGAATCTCTTATATTTCTTGCTACACCAAGATGAAGAAATGAATGCCTTGGATAAGTTGAGAAAAAGAGCAAGCAAAAAAGAGGTCGAATTGAAAAAACAAAGAGAAGATAAAGAAAGAGAGGAAAGATAGCTGCAAAGAATTAGAAAGGAAGTTTTTAGAGTAATCAAAGTAATTTACATTGAATCGCTTGCATCAAGGCCGCCTCTTACATTTCAAGAGAGTGGTGAGAGTTTTGAAGAAAAGAGAAACATAGAATAAGAGATTCTTGAGGTTTTGCAACGTGTTGCCACTAAATGAGGAGAAGGATTTGAAAAGACATTATGAGGTTTTCGACAACATTTTTTGCCCCCTACACCTACAATTATTGATATTAGTGACTATGAGGAAGGAATAAGTTGAAAAGATAATTGCAGAAGCAAACACTAATCAACATGTTGAAGCTGGATAACCAATAATTTTTTTGTCAAAACTTGTTCAACGAGTGTTTTTTGAGGTTGAACATGATTTGCTTGACATATGTCGCAACCCTAGCTTTGGGCTCGCAACCAAGAGGAAGGAAGCCAGGGAGTCAAGGCAAAGGCATTGCAAGGGTGCGGGCCAAGAGGAAGCTGGGGAGTCACATCACATACTCCCAGGAGTGTAAGAAAGTGTCAGGGAGTGTGAGGGAGTGAACACTCACACTCCCAAGGCAACTCCCACTTTGGGAGATGGAGTCCCGGTGGACTCCTGAAACTTCAAAGAGCAATTGCAGGGGTCAAACCTCAATGGCTTGTCACATTCTTTATATCATTGGAAAGCTATTAAAACGTAGATGTCTAAAATGGGCTTGCATTGCTCATTTGGACATCTGAAACATAAGTTATGGCCAAAAGAAGGGCCGGGAGTCAAATTGCCAATTTGACTCCTAACCACAAAAAGTCGGGAATCGACCCGATTTACTTAGCTGAAGGGGGCGTGCCACATATCCTTGGAAAGCTCTTGATGAGAGCTACAACTTTTCTTTAGACCACACCTTAATCGGAGGTCTGCTTGCAAAGTTATGGGGATCCAAAGTCACGGGAATCCCAGCTAGCGGGATTTCGGGACTCCCACTCGGGAGTCCCAGGAGGGAAAAGCCATTTGGATGTAGCCTCCGTGGAGAGCTGCAGAGTATACTATAAGGGGGAAGGTGGTGGCTTCCCCCAAGTCCGGGCCATGGTGAGTCTTGTGTGTCCATGTTGCCCATGGTTCGTCCTAGCACCAAGGGTGCTCCAACTATGCACTAACCACTTTGTGTGGGTTGTGTGCAGGCCCGTGTGAGTGAGTGAAGCTTGTCAACTCTTCCTAGTTCCATCCCGGAGCTCCAACACGCCCCCCTACCCCTCAAAGTGTTGTGAGTTAGGGAGCGTGCTCCGACTCCTCCCTCTTCTGCTGTTTACTTGGGCTCACATTTGAGTCCTTTAAGGAGTTCGGAGTGCGTCAACATACATGTTGTTGTACCACCAAAGCGCGGTCCAAGTGTATGATGAGACGCAAAGGGAGGGAGATTATGGAAGAGGGTGGTTCATTTACCAAAGTGACCCAAAAGTGAGCACCTGCTAAAGGGAAAGAAATCCAAAAGATGTCACAATGGATCCAGATGGGATCCAAAGAGCGACAATGGGTAGAATGAACCAGTTTGGGTGGCTTGTTTGTTTTCCACTGGACAATTCCAAGGGCAAACCTATTGGAAGAATTTTTGCACACTTGGGAGTCTAAAAAGGATGGATGAATTCAAGTAGTCATTTGTGGTTAGAAAATCACCATTGATCAAACGATGATAGCTCAACAATTTGGAATGAGTGTTGAAGGAGTGGTTGATGCAAGAAATGCATTGGTCAAAGAAGCACATGTTGCATTCAAAAACATAGCTAGATTGGATGCATTTGTTAACAAGGAACAATGGAGTGTGATCCAAATGAAGGAAGTAACCATGCCAAGTTAACAAAAATCTTGTTGATTATCTACTAGGGGGGGAGGTTAGCCTACCTTAACAATTGGATATCCATTACCTTTAATCTAACACTCCGCACTAAGCCATCAACACTTAGGGATCGATTGAATTCAGAGCCAATCAATTCTCCACCAAAAAATAAACCATGCACTTGTCAATGAGTGTTGATCATGGAGGGAGGAAATGAAAAGATAGAGGCTGATGTTACAACAGAACATGATGATAATTTAATATGGACTGAAAGTGATCAAATCATGGAAGACAGAAGCGAACATGACCTTAAACATGTAACAAACTAAAAGCCTTCACATGTTTAAGGAATTTTAGTTCCTATAGAATAGGTCAGCAACCCATTGCCAACGAGTATTTAATTTGTTCAACCAATTCATTTAAACATGTTTATCTATTGAAACATGTACAACTTATGCTCAACATGAAAGTCTCAAACAAGTTACACTTTTCTTTGAATAAGCAGCCTTAGTGGCCCAAACTTGGACTTAGACAGTAAATAGCCTAACCAATTTGAGAACTAGGTACAATTTTACTAATTGCCTATTAAAAGACATAAATAATCAATTACAGGCCCGTTGCTTATAAACAATTAATAACAAGCAAGCATTGCAAAATTGGGAAAAGGAATTAGCTACTATAAATAGAAAATTAGCACCTAGTTGCCGAGAGTGCTAAAGCAAAAAAGGTAATCAAGAAGGTTGAAGCTCTATAACATGAGTGTAATGAGTTGAACCAAGCTCATTTTAACACATGTAATGACCTCAAGGCCCTATAGATTGACCATGACCGGTTGATAAGGGATTACGAAAAAATGGAAGTTGTCAATGTTTAACAATCCAATGAACTCTTGTGGAGATGGATAATACCTATTTACAATAGTGAGAGCAATTAACAAAGGTCAACATAGACATGGAGAATTATACCCATGAACTCTGAGTATAGATTCAAGAACTAAATGGGTGAATTGGAGACACTTTGCCAATCACCTGGTAAAACTTTCAAATTACCTATATGGATAATCGATTAAGGGAGTTTGAAGAATTGCTCTTGGATAATGCCTTGTTCAAGGTGCAAAACCAAGCCTTGGTAGACAATAATCCAAAATGAAAAAAATTGTGGCAAACCATATAGGAAATTACAGAGGAACATATTTAAAATAGGTTGGAGATTGTTCTTGCAGATGAAGAGGTTAGGCCTACTTGAATGAACTGGTTACATATCGGTTACAAATTGAAGGTTATATGTATGATTAACTTAGTGGTGAATTGGTTGAGATACTTGTCAATGTTTCATAGAAGTTCTCACCTATGCAACCAACATTTGCAATTATGAGTTTTCAAAGGGTTGTCATTAACATAGAAGAACTAGAGTAGATCAAAGAGGAGTTAAGCCTACCACTATTTCTTGTACTTTATCTTTACCCATAGAAATTGTGGCATGGAAGTACATGTTGTGTTGTTAATACTCAGGTAGAAGAGTTGGAAGAACTTGTTAGTCCCAAACCTATCCCATTAGTTGTACCAAAAATTAAGGTAGGTGTATATAGGTCACATTGATTGATACTATCACACATGCCTTTGAAATTTTTAGGACTCTAGATTTAGTACTAAAAGACACGCATGTTGTTAAAAAACCAAGGTCTGAACCTATTTCTTTGGCTAAATTTATTGATACCACAAGTGAAAAACATGTTGATGATCTAACTACATATGTTAAACATGTAGTTCTTAATGATTAATTTCAAGGATGAAATTTAAGTTTCAAGGGGGAATAATGTTAACCCAATTTTTCAAGTTATGTACATAGTAATCGATTGTTACCAATTAATAATCAATGAAGCAATATAGTTTTGAAAACTATTTCAGTTATTGTTGGATAATAGGTGTCCTTAAGTTAACCGATTTGTTAAATTAAATGGTAACAGGTGTTAGGGTAACTGGTCTATTACAATAATCGATTGTTGATAAGACAAGTTGATTTAAATTTGTGACTAATAATTCTTATACTTTGATTTTGAATTTATACCCACTATTAACTATTTAAGTTAAACAATAATATGATTTAGTACAAATAGGATAATTTTGATGATGATGGCAGATCTCTTTTGACCTTCTCCAAATGTTAACTTTTGGATTTTTTTAAATTTTGAAATAATACACTTATGATTTTTGAATTTTTTTTTCCTTTTTTATTTTATGTGTGGGAATTCATATTAGTTTTGTTATTTGTGAATAAGAAAAAAAATCTTTATGTTATTGTTTTCCATATTTCTAGATCTAGAATAAACTCACCTATTGATATGTTGATGATTTTTGTAAACTAGAATTATAAACTTATAAAAGAAATTTTGTAATTTTAAGGGAATAGAAAACACCCTCAACAATGAGAAGTCTTAATTCCTAATAAAAGACAACCTTACTTGTAATTTCAAGGCATGTCCAATTACAATTTTCTCTTGTGAAGTCCATGGTGTTGAAAAGGTTGCCCATTTGTTCATTATGATGGTGTCTAAACACACAATACTCATGAGTCACGAAGTTCTACTATATTACTAATCATGATATGCATGTTGTGTAATTTTAAAAATAAATTATAATAACCTACCACAAGCGCTATTAATGCAACATAAAATCAAAATTCTTAGTAGACTTTCTCTTTTTATTGTTCCAACACATTTTACAAGAACTAATGATTTGGCAAGGGAAAATATCTAGATGCATGAATGCAATGGTGTTGTATCACGTGTGATTTGACACAAGTCACATATTTGAACTTGTAAGAACAATGATTTGCAAAAAAAAAAATGTACGCCTTTGCTTCATCTTCTCCTTCAAACTTAGAGTGTTGTTGTTTGTTCAATCTAATGATCTTGGTTAGAATTATTTCTCAAGTCTAGAAGTTCAAAAAATCCACAATACATTGATATAAGATATTTGGAAGAGTTTTTGTAGTACTTACTTACATGTAGTTGATTTGTATGTCCGGTGTTTTACATCCTCTACTTAACAACTTTTTGCAACCATCACCACAACATAGAACACACAAAAATAGTTGATCATGTGTACAAATTTGTCTATTACACCAAATGAGGATCACATTGGACTTTCATATTAATAAATCTTGCATTTGGACTTTCATATCTACCTTTTTAAAGGAGGCAACCATCATTGGAGAAGATTTGATCTAATGATAATGTTACGTTGACCAAACATGAATTAACAACAACATTAGGTTCTCAACCATCTAGAGATAATTAAATGTCAATATTTTTAAAAATTCTACTTTTGAAATAAATCCTCATGGCCAATAAAAAATTATGAATCAATCCAAGGTTACATAGTGTCAATTTGAAATTTTGAAAAATTTGCCAATAATAGAAACATTTGCCTAATTGGTGTTTATCCTTTCATTTTGACAGGGATACACCCCACCCATAGTGAGGATTTTACTTGGTAGAAATTAAAATTGTGGTGGTTGGTTCTTTAATTTTTTACCTTTAATTTCGGGTATTTGAAACATTCCAAATTCAAAGAACCCTCGGTTATATTTAGAATTCAAAATAATACTATAATTGCCCATGGACCTTCTATTTTGGGTTATCATTAAAATTTAGAATATTATTAATATAACTAATAGTTATGGGTTTTTAAATAAATTTAAGAATCAACATGTTTCTTCAAAGAATTGCCAAAGAATTGTTGTTTCAAGGTAGGTTCTTTCACATGTTCATCATAATAATAAAAAATCATCGTGTAACTAAAACAAATTGGGCTAGTTTTGTGATGTTAGATTATACAAAATCTGACCATAGATAACAATTGAATTGATGGTCTTTCTTGTTTAACATTTGGAATGAAAACCTAAAATTAAATGGAATGTATGAAAAAATGAAGAGATAACTCCCAATCATCGAGAAAACTGAGGAAAAGATAATTATGGTGATTGGTCCATTTACAATTCAATGTTTAAACAACCCAACAACATTGTTCATAACACAAAATATTGATATTGAATATAATTAATAAGCAAGGGTTAATTCGAAAAAAATTATAATTGTGATTTTTTGTGGGAAATTAATACATTAATATTATATCTTAAATGAATACTTGTTCAACCTTCAAATGATGATGTTCTTGTCTATTGTTCAACAAAATCATCAATGATTGTAATCAAAATATTTGGAAACATTAGTTTTCTAATTATTTTTGTATGGCTATAGTGGTTCTAATGAGTAACATCCAACTAAATTGGGATTAAAAACTTGCATGATGATGTTTTACGATTATCTTCAATGAAGCAATTTGCCCAACAACATGGTTTTCCTTTAATAACAGTTGACGTGATTGCTCACAACCATGCAACCATGTTTGTATACACTTGATGTAAAGTCCGCCCTATTGATGTTTTACAAGCTTCCTTTGTTGCCCAAAATAACCTTACTCTCCATGTTTGAATCATTTCCTATTTAATTGGAATAATAACATTTTTCGACAAGTGCATTTCTTGATAATCAAAACTTCCTACTAATATAGTTACTAACATCAAAGGATGCCAAAGAATATCAAATGTGGTATGTTCTCTTTCTTCAAAGAAAGAAACTGCAGCCCCAATGGTTTGTTTGTATTTACTTCAAGGTGGTCCTTTCTACAAATCTCATCAATTTGCCATGTTGTCTATTAAACACCTTCTAGATATTTTGGAAAATGCAAAGAATGTGGAGGCCTTGCTTGTTATATCAGAAAATATGAATGTGGTTGTTTATTCACCCATTATTGATTATTCAGGCCACCTTGATTCAGTAAAAGACCCATCTTTATGCGAATTCACTTTAATTTATGAAAAAAATGCTCCCATCGAAGAACTCTAGTTTAAAGAAATTCACCTTCAACAAGGTTCCCACTCTCTCAAGGCCTAACCTTTTAAATGCATTGTCAACATTTCTAGACCCTAGCTATTGAATATATCACAAGAGGATTTGACACCTTAAAAGCGTATGTTTTACTTTCAAACATTTTTCATCCTTCATAAGCCTTTATGTTCCCTTATTGACCTCTTAGGAAACCTAATTTCATAGGAAAATGCAATCACATCACACAACCCATTCATTGCCATGTAAACTTACTTAAAACATTGTGAAGATTATTTGTGGGGAAGTGAAGGGCAAATGAAATGCATGGGGTTAATCATGAAACAAAAATTTTACATGATCACCCAAACAATCTTGATCCTTAACCACTAAGGGCAAAAATATCTTGGGTTGTACCACTAGGAACCACCTTGCCAAAATCATATGAATATTGGACCCAATTTAAGAAATAAAATTCCATCTACTTATGTTTATTTAATTGGACTAGGTGGGCTATATTTTCCCCAGCTATGCACACATGCACGAAAAATAATGAACACCCAAAAACCTATAATATGCATTAACATTTTGATTCTTAAACCATTTTTGACCCATTCCTTGAACCCGATTCTTGACTTTTTTTTCTTTTAAGTGTCCTTACACTTACACATGATATAATTTTTCTTATTTATTTAGTACGTGCGTAAGGGAATGATCCAAACTAGTTATTAAAATAACAAAGGGTGAAAATAGTTATCATTTGTGTTATTGACATCAATGGCCTTTTGGGACTTCACACTTTGTCTTCAAAAATTCATAACTAAATGAAAATTGATTCAATCAATTTTCTAGAATAGACATCAAGTAGGTTGGCATTTGAAGTATTTAAGAAATTTAACTTCTAGGAAAAATTCCCAAAAAATAGATTTCTTTTGTGTTTTTAATAAAAAAAACCCCTCATGTTACATTCTTAAAACTTTTTCCTTATGCATTCATTTTCCACACCAAAACACATTTTTGTAAATTTGATTAAATTTTTGATAAATGACTTGGGTAACTTTTGATAAATAATTTGGAATGAAAATCTTTCTTTATGTGAGTCCTATGTTGTCCTAAAGTTTGATGGGTTTCAAAAATTTGCCCGATGTGATGTTCCTAGTGGTACCACCCAAGGATAAGTTTGCCCCCAAATATACCTTATGATGATGATGATGACAAATGTAGATATGAAAAAGGTTTGAATGAGGATCAATTTGACAACATTGGAGATCATGAATTTCAATAGTCTATTAATGGTGATGTTGAAGATATACCTATTGCAATTTTAGTTGCAGATAATTTGGTTCACTTCCACATATCAACTTGGGCATATTTTGTCACATGGACCTAATTGCATTCTAGGCTCAAATGAAAGACCTTTGCGATGCTCTGGAACCAATTCCTTGTTCCAACATGTTATGTTCCACTTGCCAAATTTAATATGCAACTGATCACAGTGGAGAGATTTGTGATAGCTACATCCCATGTTAATTGGATGTCAACCCTAGCCTTATATCCTCCTTTTATCATTTTGCCCTTCTTTAAAAGGTGTTTTTATTAACCATTGCTTCAATTAGAAGCAACAAGACATGTTTATGTTGGTGGGGCATATGTTACTAAATTCATATGATTACATTACACTTATAAAATCAAATGATGGGCCCTTCTTTGCATGGTTTGGTGGGGGTAGAAGAATTGGCAAGAATCATGTCATATTGGCCCTCTTCACCTTAGCTTCTAATTGGTAACAACCAAATTTTGTAATGGTCATTACTCAGATGGGAATTGCCACAATGAATGCTAAAGGTCACACAAAATTTACATGTCACATTGTGTGACTAGCAATACATATATAATTAAGGTAAAGACCTAATACCAATGTGATTGTGTCCATTTCATGGAGGATGAATGTAGGAGTTGATAACACCATGTGACCAAGTAACAAAGGTGCTCTTGTCGTGGTTGTATGATCAAGGTTGTAAACCTAATGTGTTTCCACTAACACGTCCAAGGTAAAAAAAAAGACAGTTGGGGAAAAAATGTTTTCTATTGGCCTCCAAGATGTGAAGAGTTTGCTAAAGTAACTATATTGAACAAAGAACTGTATAGAATTGATTAATAACAACCCTACGTGGATTGTTTTTTGGTATGGTGCATGGTTTATCACATAATCAACTTCAAAATCACCGTTGCCTAAAATCAAGTTTCCCTATTTCTACTAAGAAATTAAGAGATCCTTAGGTAATCACCTAACCTCCTAGAGTGTAAATGTTTTTTATGCATTCCATTAGTAAATACAAGGTGATATTAATGCGGTTATGGATCAACCTTATGTAAGAATTAAGATAAACCATTATTGTGTACAAGTAGCTTGGAAAGGTATTTAAGTGACACCCAATATTGCATGCCACTTCTATGACTATATATTTATTTTTGATTGTTTGAAATCATTGCTATGGGAGGCAATCCCAACCATTATGCATTCCACTCATTATTTTAGTGAAATATGGGATTATAGGTTCAATGCATGAATTGCATGCCTACATTGGTTGACATATTATAGTTGTTGGATGAACATTAAAGGGCATGGTGCAAAAGTAATGAATGCATGCATACATGTATGTAGTTGAAAATGGAAGCACATGAAACCACGCGATTGCCACTAGGAATCCAAAGCAAATAAAATTTCAAAACATCAAGCTTTGGGAACGAGATGAAATTTGAGCACATGCTACTGGGTAGGAAAGGTATCGTTGCCCCTGCAAAAATTGCCTTGGTGCATGCCTTTTGAAGTAGTCCATAATCATGAAGCATTTGTGGGACTTTGGTTGACACCCACGTAATAGGGGTTGGATAAAGATATGACCCTATCTCCCAAAAAATGTAATTTCCTTAAGTACACAACCCATATATGTTGTCCATTCCACTGTATAATCATTTTTTAGCACTCCATTTAATACCAATGATGTGTCATTTGCCATGATCCAGAACCCCACTAGAACCACTATAGTGGAATAAGCATATTCCACCCAAATTTGAGTGGAATTGCTAGATGTTGGAACCACTTCTCCTAGTGAGATGCCAAACGACATCAAACACAATTTCTTATTACAATATATAATTTTTGGCAACTATAGATTGTGCACATATGTCCATGCCATACACTTTAACTAAAGGGGTGTGTACATACTAAGGCATTAATTCAAGAATCCCCATGAGTGGCCATGTGTTAGCTATAATTCACATCAATTGGACATTGTCCAGTTAACTATTATGTGTAGCAACTTGGGCAATATCAATAACTAATTATGCAATTTGACACATATTACATTATGGGTGGTCCTTGTGATTCGTTAGATGAAAAATGGATGGTTCACCTCAATTGACCACCACTCATGCCCATAGAGATTATTGTTATGTCTCGACCCCACATCAACCTAGAGGGGGACATGGTAGGGTTGGTGAGGGATGTGTTTGTTGTTGTTGAACAAATAGTTGAACATGCTACCCATGACAGTCGCATGACCCAACAAAAAATGGTGGGGGAAAAGGGTGGCACAAAGAATGGTGTACCCCTACAGAGTCAGATTTTGGGGGCTTTCAAAACACCTAATTGAGATCACCATAAGGCTCAATTGGTAGAAGCCATAGGGGAGGAACATGACCATGCCTTGGAAGTGGATGGCCCCAATGATAATAAACCTAGAGAAATGTTACCATTTGATTGTCAACAAAGCACTGGTCATGTACGTGGAAGTAGATCAAGTGCAAGTGAATGAACATGTTCATTCACAATGGAAGTAGAGCATATGCCACCAATTGATGGTGACGGTGTGGGATGATAGATGCAACCAAATTAGTCAATTCCTTGTGGTAATGCAAATGTGGTGGGAGACATAAATCACATGATAGTGAATGAAGATAATGAAGATTTGGAAGACATTGCAAATACAAGAAAGGGACATGAAGGATGGGACTCTTAGCATAATGATTTTGAAAAGGCTTCAAAAGTACCTCTATTTGAAGGCTCAACATTGTTTAACCTTTGTGCAACACTCCTTGTCATGAATTGTTGTTGCACCCATGGTATGCCAATGCTTTCATAATTGAACTATTAGGATTACTAAAAACATAATCTTTACCTAGCCCAAATACATTACCTTCCTTTAAATATGAAATATCTAGCACCATGAAGTGGCTTAGGCTGGCATATAATGCAATTGACGTATGTCAAAAGGGGTGCGTGTTATTTCAAGGTCATTATG
>Ga0209611_10000666_pt1 | contig 53496 bp, 43 predicted proteins | sample S1TSphgellanicum_3_FD_187693 | JGI IMG/M metagenome (GOLD analysis project Ga0209611, IMG submission 187693) | Host-associated microbial communities from peat moss isolated from Minnesota, USA - S1T2_Fc - Sphagnum magellanicum MG (SPAdes) (version 2) | ecosystem: Host-associated > Plants > Peat... | reverse complement strand
ATTTGGTATTCTCACTAAGTGCAGAAAATGAAGATTTTGAGAACAAAAATTTTATGGGGGAAGAATCAGAATTATGATGCAAAATTGATGCAGATGATTTATTTATTTGTTTGAAATCTCAAAAGTTTAGGTACTGCACCCATTGCAAGCGCTTGACCAACTAGTCATGGCCTCAAACCATACAGCCATTACCTGCAATCACTAATCAAACAGAATTTTAAGAATCATTGAAATACCATAATCGATTTTTTTACATTTGTGAAAATCAGTAACTTGAGAAGCAGCTGAATTTTAAAAATGTAAAGCACTTGGAAAAAATCTGTACACTATTTGGAGGGCACCTTATATCCATCAATTTCTCTCCTAGAAAATGCAAGGGATATTATGTCTACTCCTCATTAGCGGGCAGGTTCTTATACCTATAAGTAAGCATAATTTCACTCCAACTCTTGAGGAGTAGGCATAATATCCCTCCCACTCCTACATGTTGTGATTACGTAGGTTTGGTTCATGATAAATTTTGCCTCATGCTTTACAATAAGGAAAGCCTTAGGATGGGGCACATTCCCAAAATGAAGGTCTTGACTCAGCTATTGCCTCGTCCAAGACCCCTTATTTTGAGAATGCCCCCATCCTAGGGCTTTTACCTTACACTAAATTTTTTGACACCTTGAAAGTTTTCATTAAATCAAAAAAAAAAAGGGAAAATAACTGCACTGGTTCTTACAACCATAAGAACCCTAATAGAAAACCAGACTCGAATATTATAAAACAAAGTGAGAACTACCCAGCAAATACTGGGGCAAACCAGTGTAGGCTGGTTACTGAAAACATGAACAGACCCATTATAAAGGTGGTTCCTACTGTTCATGACTGTTGTTCTCAGTTCTAGTATATAATCATGGTTCTCAAAGAATTTGAAAAAACAAATAATTGGCCCAACATTATTACAAAATGTGGGTGCAATTCACTAGTCCTTAATAAACCAATGAATTCATTGTTTCTTCACTGATCCCTATTCACTATAACCAATGAATTCACTTGAAATCCATTGAAATCACTTGACATACACAGACACTTTTTGTTATAATGAAAAAACCATTGATTTTCTACCATTTCATTCATGAAAACCCCAACTTCTTTCAGGGCTTTGAAAGAACCATCACTGATTTTGAATTTTTTCAAAGAACTGGAACTCGCTGTTCTCAGATTCTGAAATGTTAAAAAACCGAAACCTGCAGCTCTTTGAGAATTCACATAACTACACAACACTGGTGCAAATGTCAATTTGTGGCAGTGTCCAAAGCTTAAGGCTTTTCACAAAAAACCAGGCCACCACATGGCTCAGAAAAATCAACACCTCCCAACTAATTGATAGAACCAATATTTCAGATGCAGGCAGGAGAGTACATAGCAGGGATTACATTTGTATGGCTGTCCCTTAATAGGTTGCCAAAGTAAACTTTCTGCTTGGTGGTGGGCGAGGCACCCCTAGGGTTTCACCATGTGGTCTGACCTCTGGAGGGTTGAAAATTGGTGGAGACCCAGGTCAACATGTGTTAAGCTCTGCAAGAAATTCTCTAGTGTAATCCGAGGGTACCTTACAACCCCAAATACCCCTCCTAGAAAAGAGGAGCACAATATTATGCTTACTCCTCAAGATGGAGGTGTCTTTGGCTTCCTAGTAAGTTGTACAAGCCCTCCCCCTCCTATGCTTGATGATTTCCTATGTTCATGAGAAACTTTGCCTCCTGCTTAATGATGTGCCCTGGAAAGAGAACATTCCCGAAATGCAGGGCCACATTAAGCTTCAGCCTCATCCTAGGCCCCTGATTCTGGGATTTCGTGCCCCCTCCTTGGCCCTTTCCCTTACATATTTCATTGTGACTGGCTGCTATCTGACCAGTTTTAGGGGCTGCAAGGGATTTCAATACCCATCCCTCTGTGAGCTCATTAACTTATTGAAGATACTTTATGCAAAAGATCTTGCACCATGAGGAGACTTTTCTCTTTGCAACTGTGTGACTATTTCCATGAATGTGTGATATCAATGGAGGTTTTTTTTGGCACACACTCATAGTGGAATAACCAATTACAGTGCGCGTTTTTCCAGCCATTATAACCAATCAGAATCAGCCTATCAAAACAAAATTTTGTATCAATGGATATAGATTCAAGGAGATGTAACATTTTCTCTTCCAAAATTTACTCAATGCTATAATGTGTGAAAAGGCATGAAGACTTGTGTATAAGTCTGTCAAGGGCATTCCTTTTGAAATGACTTTACAGCTATATCAGAGTACATCTGCATGCAGCACTAAACTAAATGAGTCCAGGGTTCAACAGAATATGCGGTGCTTTCAGTTCATGCAAAGTGGTGTATACTTCATCTCTCTGTACTCCATGTTGGTCATTTTGTTTTCTTCCCTGTGTAATTTATGACCAAAGAACAAATTACATCAACAGTACTTGGAGCACCCTATGGGAAGATGTGCAAACCATGTGACTGACTTAGATGTGCAAAATATTTACACAGTTTGAACAAGTAGCTCACCCATCCACACCAAAATAATGCAGCTGGTGATTGTGGTCCTAAATTTGAAACCAGTCCTTCTCTCTGCAAACAACAGAAACAGACCAGCTGCTGCTGATAGGTCTGGCAATGCACTCAGCCCAACTTAACACCTAAGTACATCTTCCATACGGCACTAACCCTCATATTTTGCATTGTATCATATGGGTCCAAGGATCCCTGGCATTTGTGGTGTTTTCTGTTAGTGCAAAAGTGGTAGGTATACTTTCTGTTTCTAAATTTGTTTTTGGGAGTATTCCAGTGTTGGGCGGCTCTCACTTTTTTTGTGAGAACCAGCCGGTTCCAGTTCTTACATCATGTTATGATAACCTGATCAGTTCTCTAATATATATATATATATATATATAGGGCTGGTAAGAACTGATCAGGTTCTCAGGATTTTTATTTTTTCCAAATTCACCTGGTTCTCACAACCTGGTTCTTTTTTTTGGGAAATTAATATTTAATTTAATATTTATTTAATTCCTTTATTAATTTAAATAATTTCTTAATTGAAAATATACATGAAAATTTGGGGAAAAAAAAATTGAAAATTTACAACTCCACAACTTCATCCCTTTCAAAAGCTCTTTCAAACTCCTCTAACTTTTCTTCTAAATTAAGATTACTCTCAAATCTACTAAACTAGAAGGGGATTTACAATCTATCCTAGGGTCATTGGGCCAATTTTTGTTCACCAAATCAATTTATCCAAATTTTCTAATTGTAAACGACATCTCCTAAGACTAGTAAGAATTCCAGCTAATGAAAATATTGTTTTTGTGTCAATTGAGATCCAACTATTCCTAAGATTTGTCTAACACAAAACTCAACTATAGGAAACATGCTTTCATGTTTTTCCCACCACTATAATGGACATTTGATGTTTTTAACATTCACTTGACAACGCCTAAAAATCAAAAGCTCTCTATTGACCGATTTCATTGTTGGCTCACTTGTGTTGGTTGTCATTTCAAAGATATCCATTTGCTATCCTCTTCAACCTTTTGATCAACAACACCCATTTCATATTTGACCAATAATAATATTTCAAAAACATAGGAAATAAAGATTTTTTGTCATATTATTCAACAATTGTCTTACCTTGTTCATGATCAATAAATGAAAACACAAGACGAAGAGTTTTAAACCTAGGGTCCAACATTAAAGAAAACATATCATGGGCCTTTCTTTCCTCGTATTTTTTAAAGAAGGATAGAAAAGAATCCAAAACCTTAATAACTTCTTTCTTTATGTTGGAGGCCAAACATGACAACTCAGAAACAACATTTTCATCTTCTTCCATTAAGTTATCAAAGGTTACAAAATCAGTTTCATCCCTAAATTTTAAACTCATGGATATGGTAGAATTTAATGCATCATTTAACTACTAATGACCCCTAGACTGGTTCAAAATATAGGCAAACACAACAAGGCTATGTCAAAGAAAATCAACAATGATGTAACAAATGTGCCATGTCAAAGGAGGTGGTACTCTTGCATTCATTCTCACAAAATTTTACCTACTATAACATAATATAATTACTTCTTTGAACTATAAAGCTTCCTAAAAAAAGATAACTTTGCTAGCAAATATCCAATAACAAAAGAAAATGTTAGATTATGCACAATGGTAGTTAAAAAAACATAAAGAAAATGTTATGCAAAGTAAAAATTGACAAAAAATGTGCACATAAAGTCTAAAAAGCCAAAAATTTACCTTGTCTTCATTGGAGTATTCAATTTTTGAGGGGAAAGACCTAAATTTACACATGCTTTTTCCCATTTTTGCCTACCTTTTCTAGACTTTTTTGGCCAAGTTATGCATTTCTGCAAATCTTTTTGAACATATTTGATTGACACATATTGTAAGTCTTTGGAAACTTTTTCATTTGTTGTAGCATATTGGCAAGTTTTGGAAAATGCATGCCCAAAACAAATGCCTTGAAAACTTTCCTCCAAACCCAACATATCTTACGTGCTCCCAAGTCACAGGGTGAAACCCATTTGAGGGTTTCACAAAGTCAAGTTACGGAAAGTTGAGACTTGGAAGCATGTTCCCAGCTTCCAACTCTAAAAAGGGGTAGAGGGTCGAGTTGGGAGCCCAGGGATTAGACTAAGAAGAGGGACTAACTTATCTCGTGTGAATTTGCATCCAAAAACCAACCACAAGAGGTTAGTTTAGCATTCGGGACACCCTTTGGTGTTGGGACTTGCCACGGACACTTGGACACACAAGACTCACCACGGCCCGGACTCGGGGGAAGCCACCACCTTCCCCCTTATAGTATTCTCTGCAACTAGTCGCAGAGGCTACATCCGAATGGCACATTTTGTTGGGACTCCCGAAATGGAGTCCCGAAACTGTCCCGACTAGACTCCCGGAACTTTGAACGGCCATAACTCCTCGCCTCAAACTCAGATCGGGACGAGTCTTAAATCAAAGTTGTAGCTCTCATCAAGAGCTTTCCAACGCTATGTCGCACTCTTAACTCGGACGTCAGGAAGAGGTCGATTCCCGACTTTTAGTGGTCGGGAGTCAAACTGTCAGTTTGACTTCCGGCCCTTCTTTTGCCCATAACTTGGGCTGCAGATGTCTGAATGGCCAATGCGAAGCCATTTTCGATATCTACGTTTCAAGACCTTTCCAACGACACCAAGAACGCCTCAATGTGAGGTGTTTTGGGCCTTGTTGTCGAGCTCTAAACATTCAAGAGTCCCGGCGGACTCCAAACCTCCAAACCTCCAACTTTTCCAAGTGTTGGGCTTCACCCCCACACTTGGCCAAAGTGGGGTTGCGACAATATCATAATTTACAATTGATTTTAAGGTTATAGTCATATGTTTAGATTAGATCCCTCATCCTTGACATAAGAAATATTTTTTCTCCTTAATGCATAACTATCCAACAATTTTGTTAACTTTTAAACCAAAGTTTGTCTAGTAGTGTTCATTGGCTCAAAAAGACTAAGGGTAATGAGCTTTGGCTACCAATCATCTTTTGAAAAATTAATCACCAATGCAAAAATATCAAGTCTAGCTTTTACATCCACATATCCAAGTTTGTAATTATAATATAACATTCTACTAAAGTTGGTAAAACATATAATTGTTTTGTTTTTTCCATTAATTCAGGAAGTAATTCATTAAAAAAATGTTTTTTGGAAGGAAAAGTAATTCTAAGACACAAATGCATATTAAATATTTTTAACCAACTATTTTTACAAATTGTAAAAAAAGATGGTTTTTGACAATTAAAAAAGTTAAATCTTCCAGAAATTGTTTTTGTTGCACATCATCTTTCTTAAAAGGTTTTTTTTGTGGTAAAAAAACTAGATATGGAATTAGAGGAAACATTTCATCTTTTTTTTGGAAGGTTTTTTTTCATCTTCCCTCAAAGAACAATTAGTTTTTTCTTCAAATTTTTTTAAAATATTAAGATGATTTGAATTGACATGTTTCCTCAATGCAATTATGCCATTAGTTGTATTATATATGATTAATCCTTTCTAGCTTACATTTTGGATTTACATTCAATATTATATTATTTTGACAAAAAATACAATGCATAGTTTGAGGAGTTGTTACATTAATTTCTTTGTTATCATTAACACAATAAAATGTTTAACACAATGCATTTCTACTATTTCCTTTCCAAAATGTTCTTTGTGCATGTAACTTTTTTTTAAAAAATTCATTCATTTTTAGATTCCTACTTACTTCTGTTTGAAAACTACCCATTTCTTCAAGTTTTGGCAACATTTCATCTTTTATTCTTACTTCATTCATAAACACATCACATATATTTTCATTTTCAAAAGACTATTCCATTATTACTTTGATTTGTAATAAAAAATTATTGCCTTGATGAATAAGGGAAAAAATTAAACAATTTTATGATTTTATCAAAGACTAAAAACTAATATTTACAAACAATTACAAAATGCAATCTATCTTCTAAGATTTTACAAAAATAAGATATGTATATTCCTAAACTTTTCAAAAAAAATTTAAGGATTAAATATTATAAGGTGAAAAAAGTATGGGTTTTTTGGGTGAAAAAAATTATAGTTTATGTTTAAGTTTTTAAAATTCTAAAAAAAAGGCAAAGCACATGAATTAAAAAATTTTAATAATGAAAAGAAACAATAAAAAATGAAAAAAAAACAAAGTAGTAATAACAATAAAATTTTTAAAAATTTTTTTTGAAAATAATAAAAAAACAAAGTTGCAACTAAAATAAAAATCAAAAATCAAAAAATGGAAAATATGTAATGGAATTTACCTTGATGTCTAAGCTTTGAGCTTTGACCTGCACATGGCAAGGGTAGGGGAGGTACCATACTAACCAAACAAAATAAAGCAGCAACACGAGAAAAACAATAATGGTAGCACTAGAAAAGCAAGAGAAGTTAGGCTAGCAGGTACTTAAAATGTGCGATGGTGCGAGAAGAACAACATGAAGGGAGTGGCAATGTGAAAGGAGCTGTAAGGCGAGAAAAGCAACACGAAAGGAGTGGTAGTGAAGGAAGAGTTACAATGCAAGAAGAACAACGCACAGTTGCAGGGCGAAAGGAGCATCACAAGTGCTACAACACGACAGGAGTGACGCAAAAGCTGCAGCACGAGAAGAGCAATGTGAAAGGAATAGCATGCAAGAGGTGTAGTGCGAGAGGAATAGCGCGAGTAACAACGTAAGGAACAACAACGTGAAAAGAGCAGCAATGCGAGAAAAGTAGCAGCACGCAAAGAGTGGCAATGCGAGAAGAGTGGCAACATATATAACCTGCACCCACGACATTTGAATGCAGGTGAAAATACCCATGGATTGAGTTACATCCACCTTTGACATTTATTCTTTTGGACCTTATCCCGATCTCATCTACCTTTGGCAAACAAAACAACTTCTGAAAATTAGGCAGAATAACAATAAGCATGGCATTCACTGTGACAACGGAGCAACATCCAACTTGGAAATAACATAAAGAAAATTGGGCAGCCCACAGATGACGGCTGAAATCTGAATGTAAACCTTCAAATTAACACCAAGCATATTGCCTGCATAGAATCCACTTCAGTTACATATTTTTCGAGTCACATACAACAGCCTAATGAAACACATACAATGCGAATATCAGTCTAATGGATGCCATACAATGTACAGGCAAGTTTTTGTATGTCTCTTTGAACTCATCACAGCTGCATGATTCTTACACCGCTAGGCTCCTTCCTTGCAAGGAAAAGAAGACACACTGACTACGAAGCACAAAAATAATATCAATGCTGGTGACCTATTAGAGAGACATAATGCAAAATTCTTGGTTTCACCCCAACAGTAATTAGAATTCAAGCTCCCAGAATCAAGCATCATATTAGCCTCCTACCACTGAACAGCTTATGGAATTATTCATGTGGTTGCTGGAATTTGCAGCCTTCCAATTCTGCGGCAACATGCACATTATTAGACATGATTTGAAAGGATTTAGACAGTGGTTTCATATATCACCTGGATTGAACCAAAAACATTTTCACAAGTAGGAATATGTCACGCTTACCTCACACCTAATCATGAATGGCACACCACGTGACACCAAGTTGTGTAAATCATTGATTATGTTTACACACATTTAATATTTTCCTATCCTCAACACCCACGCATATTTCTTGCCTACCATGATGTTGCCGTAGCCAGTGGTCTAAGGATAGTGAACGCGCGCCTGGATTCCAGGCCGGTGGGTGGAGGCAGCCCCTCGAAGACGGTAATAGTTTGGGCTCGTAGGTTGATTTTTGAAAGCCCACTTCAATGGACTTGTTCCATACCATACCTCTTTCTTCTGCAACTTCCTGTTTAATTACACTTGGAGACAAGCAAGTATTTGAGTCTAGAATTTGGTCAAGTGCTTGTACAAGAGGTAAAGTCTCTAGTTTCCCACAAGAGCCCAGTGTAACTTGTCACAAAATTTGGAAAGGAAAGAAGGAAGGAAGGATTCTTCCTGGGGTAATCTCAGAGTCAGATCCCTGCTTTTCTCACTATTCTCCAATGCCTGTTTTTCTCTTGTATTATAACACAAGTATGGCATTCCCATGCAGAAGAAAGCAGCAGTCATGAGAATAGAATAAGTTAATTAAAAGCGACCATCCATTTGCACCTAATTATAAGTAAATAAACTAATTAATTTAAAGCACCCATCAATTTGGAACGAAAGTATCAGGATTATTTTTAAAAAAATTTGTGAGGCAGGTGGACTGGCAATAATCTACAAGAGGAATTAGCCAAATTTGGCTACAGGTTAGTGAGATAGAAAGATAAGTAAGTTTTTAAATGAAAGTTGCTATATTCTGGTGAATTGTTGTAATTTAATTGTCTAAATATGGCGCCAAATTGAATCATAATTTTTTTGCACTTACGCAAATTGTTGGCCTTGCAAGGAAAGAAAAATTATATTAAAAAAAAAGGAATGATCCAATGGGAGAGACGCCAGTGGCACCTGCACAATCTCGTTGTCCCTCAGTCTATCCACAATATGTGTGTATGTATGTTTGTTTCGGCTTTACCCTTTGTGCCATCCATCGCTACCGCTGTTTTCCGGTGCTCATGGAATGGGTTTAGGGTTTGAACCTTGGATTGGGTTCCATTGCATTTTCTTCTTCTTCTTCTTCTTCGTCTTGGCTTGATTTTACCTCGAAGTTCTTTGTGCAACGTGAGCCTTATGTTGCTGCAGCTTACCTGTAGGCTGCAGCTTTGATCCTCTTGGTCTTGGTAAGGATGCCTAATTTGCCCCTAAATCCTAAAACATTTCTTGTCTGCTTCCAATACAAGCAGGCAGAGTAAAATTTTGTATAATTGACACAGAATATTGAGCAGCTCTAATTATGTACGCACATATCATGATGTTGTTTATGGCCATAGAGTTTTCACAGAATGTAGTTCAAGACGTATGCATGCCTCCGGCACATACGCTCCTGCTGCTATTTGGTTACATGATGATTTGATGCAGCTCTGGATCGATACACATGATTTTTTTTTCTTATACTGTTGATGCTTGGGCATGTGACTCAATGCTGCAGGATCTGCACCTGAGTTGCTCAAATGGTTTGTGCAATCTGAGACTGTACACTGCTGATGAACCATACTTGGAGCAGCTGGTATCTTCATTCCTGAGGCCCTTACAAAGGCTGGAATTCTCAATACCCCATCATAGTTCACTGCAGGAGAGGCTACATACTTCACAGATTCTACAACAGTGTTTGTGGTGGAGATCATTCTCTTTGAATGGGCAGAGGGAAGCAGATGGGATTATATCCTACAGTGTGAGATTATATCCCAACCACACACAATGAAACTGGACATCTGATTACACCATGAATGTTTTCAGGAGAAGGGGCTAAGAAGAACAAACCAAGCCAAGATACCAAATCAGGGTTCTGTTGGATAAAACTAACAGATCGGGCAAGTGCCTGCAATTGAGCTATGTTTAATGTAGATTTTTGCTCTACACTAAAGATAGATGAGCTGTTTTGCTTGATGCTTGCCAGCTCAAAGAACAATTAACGCTAACACACATGAGAAGACCTCATCATAGTACCAACAGACCTCCAGTAAATGGCACAAATGAACAAGGAGGCATACCTCCTGGGCAGCACATTGCAGCTCACTGTGCAATTGATCCACCTCTGAAAGGGCAATCTGGCTTTCTTTGTCTATGGCATGTACTGCTGATACAACTGACTCAGCAGCATCAGCAGTTTTTGAGTGGCGATCTGACAACTCTTTGATGATGTAATCCCTTGCCTTCAAGTCTCTTGTCAGTCAATTAAGCACTGCATCTTTGATTCTTAAAGTTTCCTGATGAGCACACAACCAGATGCTGCATGCTTAACATCAAAAGCCTCATTTAAAGTGCAGATTGTCTGTACTATCAGCATAGACCCAGACCATCAGAAGTACATTTGAAAGCTATTAAGTAGTGGAGTTAACCAAACCTTCAAGATTCCCACATTATCCATGCTACCAGCAGTTTGGGGGCTGGATGGAGATGCAGCAGGGAACTTCAGCGAGCTGTGGTGTTTGCAGCAGCAACCAGGGCAGCCATGGTCCCAAGCTTGGCATGCCCAATGCCACTTAATGAACTGAAAGCTGCTTCTTGGGCTTTCAAGACCAAAGCTGCTGCCCTGCAACAGTCAGTAAGACCATGCATACAGATTAGAAGTTGCTGATGGTACCTTTGAATTGAGTACTGATTCTTGGAAGAACAGTACCTGACCCCAAAAGTCATGTGAATTCATGTGAAATACCTAGAGATTATGTGAGTACATCTGTGGCAGTCAAGAAGCTCACAATTGTTACTTGCCTCTACCTCCTCCCTAAGGAGCAAGAAAGAGCAATTGGCTAACCTTAGAGTTGCCACCCAAGCTCTTGCTGCAACCGGTGTATTAGCACAGAGAAAGAACTCTTTCTTCTGTGGGGTGCCAATATCTTAGTGTTTGCAAGATGTAAGTATACATTGACCACTTCTTCTGGTATGCGAAGTCACAAACACTCAAATCTCAGGAGCATTACAATAGACATACATACCAAACATACAGCAGAGAGGAAGTCTGATAGCACAGATCACATCATCCACTGCAAGACATTGCCAAAATTAGAGACAACTTATGAACTATGTCCAGAAGAATCAGACAATTCTATTAACCTCTCCACTTTCATATGATTTCTCTAAATAGTTAGCTACTGAATATGAACAATTCCTTTCTAGGTTAAGTTTTTTGATTTGATGAGCCATAAACAACACATGATTGACATTTAGCATATAGAAAAAAAACCTGACTATTGAACTTTGCTTTGAGAGATACAAAAGCAGCATCCATCATACTTTGGGTCCCCACTGCACATCAAAAATGCACATCATAACATTACATAAGCCAACTGCACATTGCACACACCTCTGCAGATTGGCTAACAGACTGCTTCTCAGAGTCCTACTTAATAAACTGAGCAACATCTCCCTAGTTGGGATACACAGAGCAGATGGTATGACAGACAGTGTACAGTAGCAGGTCAGTACTGGATATTGACAGGAGACACAGTGATAGTGCTGTCTCCATCAAATATTCTTTCCATCTCCATCATCTTCTTCTTCCCATCATGTATTCAAAGACTACAACATCTTTTTGCTCCAGCAGAAGGATCACCCTGTCTGTCTGTCTGTCTATCTGTCTGTCAACAAATGGGCAACAGGAAGTGGGAACTTTCTGAAGTTTTTCATGTGCTATTCATCGCAGCAACATCTTCATATTTATTGTAGAACAATCCTGGGATGATAATCCCATTTCTTATGTGTATATTTTGGGCTTTGATTAGGGTTTTGCAGTTTGAGGATCAAGATTCAGAGAACTGCAAATGGGTTTTTCCCACAAGAGAAAACCCTGAGAGTGTGAAAGACGCAAGAAGACCAAGGAGAAGAGCACCTCAGAAAGTTCAAGGATGTCTAAGAGAGTACCTACCCAATCTTCAATACCAGATTGCTCATAATACCCAAAGTTTCATCAAAACTTTTGACAGTGGGAGAATGACTAATCTTTTGTGGTATATTTTGGTGTCAGATTTCCTTTTAATGCAATTGAAGGGTTTTGGCAGTCATGTGGGTGTTGTTGTTGTTGCACAATCTAATGAATCTCACAGCTGCAGTACAGATCAAAATGGAGGCCAAATGAGAACCCACAAGTTCATCATGCAGAAGCTTACCAAAAAATGAGGAGCTACTCTTCACTCACATTTACAGGTATGATGGCAGAACTGAACTTGGTACAATTTGGTCAATGAGTTTGATTCAAACATCAGGACTATCACACAGCAATTATATGGTGCAACATTTGTTGATGGAATGGCAAAAGTGCAACCCAACTTAGACATCAAACTAGAGCCAGAAAGATGTGGAACCAAAACCTCTGAATGGTGCATAGTAAGTCTAGACTAGCAGCAACAGCAGCTACAGAAAGAACCCAACAGAAAACAGCTACTTAGGTTTTACAGCTCTGGATATAGCACTGCCATCACCCACTACACTGGAATGATGATGGTCTCGTCACCTCTAGACAAAACATTCTCTGGTTGTTATCATAAACATGCTCTAGTTATTGTTTTCATTGATTTGCATCTGCAGCCATGACATGATTCTGTACTGTAATAGCCTCCAAGCTCTTCACAACCAAGTTCATGGACAGGCAGTCAACTGATTTCAACTCCATCCAGAACTGGTTCTATAGTTTGCATTGGGTCTAATGATGTTAGTACAGCATTCAGGCTACTTTTGTCTAGAGCTGCTCTTACTTCTTGGACCTTTTTTGTGGTTTTGCCAAAAACTTTGGAAAACCCGACTTTTAATGGGCGGGAGTCAAATTGCTAGTTTGACTCCCGGCTCTTCTTTTTGCCATGACTTGTCCTGTAGATGTCCAAATGGCCCATGCGAGACCATTTTTGACATCTACACTTCAATTGACGCACTCTTAAGTCCCTTGTTGAACCCACTTGAAGGTCCAACTATGTAAAGTTGCGAAAAGTTGGGACTTGAGAGTCGCTCTCGACTTCCAGCACAAAAAGGGAGTAGAGGGGCGTGCTAGAAGTCCCGAGATTAGACTAGGAAGAGAGACTAGATTATCAAACTCGAATCTGCATCCAAAACCAACCACAAGAGGGTTAATTAGCATTCAGAAACACCCTTGGGTGTTGGGACAAGTCACGGGCACTTTGACACACAAGACTCACCACGGCCCGAACTCAGGGGAAGCCACCACCTTCCCCCATATAGTATTCTATGTGTCTCACCGTGGAAACGACATCCGAATGGCTCTTTTTCCCAGGACTCCCAAGTTGGAGTCCCGAAACTATCCCGGGTTGGAGTCCCGGGTTGGAATCCCGGGACTTTGGACGCTCATAGCTCCTCGCCCCGAACTCAGATCGGGACGAGGTTTGAACCAAAGTTGTAGCTCTCGTCGAGAGCTTTCCAACGCCGTGTCACTCCTTGAGGAGACGTTAGGAAGAGGTTGATTCCCGACTTTTAATGGTCAGGAGTCAAACTAGCAGTTTGACTCCTGGCCCTTCTTTTGCCCATAACTTGGGCTGTAGATGTCCAAATGGTCCATACGAGGCCATTTTGGGCATCTACACTTCAAGACCTTTCCGTTGATATAAAGAACGCACCAATGCGAGGAAATTTGACCCCTCAAATCGTCTTCTGAATTTTTGGGAGTCCTAGAGGACTCCATTTTTTCACTTTTGGGAATGTGAATTGCATTCTTACACTTAGCCCCAAAGTGGGGTTGCAACATCAATAGCTTTTTAATGATATAAAGAACACACCAATGCGAGGTGTTTTGACCCTTGCAATCGAACTCTAAAGTTTCGGGAGTCCCAAAGGACTCCCAAGTCCCAATTTCAGGAGTGTGAGTTTCATCCTCACACTTCTCTTAAGGTAGGGTTACAATAGCTGCACCTTTCCCCTTTTAACCTTTCTCAAAACTTTAACCTTTACTAACATTAGTATTCTGTGATTGGCCTGATGGTGTTGGAAAATTCCTTGGGTTTTCCTTGTTGAACCCAAGGGTGACCACTCATTCCTCCACCATGTTCATTTTAATCCTTTCCGATAATTAAAACACACTAACCAAAGTGGGTTGGCAAGCTATAATAAAATGGCATTCCGTGTCACAAACACAAAAAACTACAAAAACGAAAATCAAACCAAAGACACAACAAGAAAAACAAATCATAAGAAATGTAAGCCTAAATCTAATCTAAGACTAGAAACATAAAGACATAAGGCAAGAACACGATATATGTTAAAAGATGATTCAAACAAAACTTTATTTTGATAACGTATGAAAACAAAGGTTATGACAAGAAAATGTATCCAAAACTAATGTTGAACAAATTGAAGATAACAAGAGGTCCTACCCTTATTATACCCTATTGAAGACCTAATTCAAGGAAGCCTTTATGGACATGTGTGCATCGATTAAGAAAGCTTCTTAAGAATATTCTTAATTCAAAGAAGCTTCTATAGAGGGTTCCACGTGTGCACCAACTAAGGAAGTTTCTTGAGAAGCTTCTTAATTAATAGTGAATTCGAAGTTAACCAAAAGTTAACAATAATGCAAGCAATGATGTAGGCAACTATGTTGGTGCAAACGATGATGCAAACGATGGGTGATGGTGGTGTTCATGACATCCTACATTCAACGTTTAAGCTTTTTGTCTAGGATCCCATACCAAAATTGAATTGTTTGGGCTTTTATGCATCTTGTGTCATCATGATCAACCTACACATTTGTGCATAAGCTTTTTGTAAACTTACATGGGGTTTACGTTGAAAATTTTGCAAAATTCGTAACTTTTCAATCCTAACCCTTTAGTAATTCCGTTGCAACTCATGGAAGAATTCTGCAACTGGGTTAAATACGGGCAATGGACCTCATGTACTAATGCACGCCCTTGCAACACCACCTTTAGTAGTTCCACCGCTTCTAATGGTTCCACCCTCTTCAATCTGAATCTCATGTGCACGTTTGAACTCATGATAAGCATCCATAAGCAGCCCTTCCAAATGTTGAAACAAACCCTTCCATGCTATGAAAGGTGTGAACAAATGGGGATTACGCATTTACTGCATATCACACCAATTATTAAACTCCTGGATGAAATCATCCACCTCAATGGTGCCAACCGCCCTTGAATATTGACAAGGCCCTTTGGTGGCTCCATACATCTCTTCCATGTCCCAAAACAATGGAAGGGTGACAAACCTTGGAGAAAAATCTATCTCAAAATCTAAAGAATTTCCCCAAGATGATGATGAAGGTGGTGTGGATGGTCTAAACCACACCCCTCGCGTGGTGAAACCCCTAGTAACAATGTTTTTATCCCTTGAATCTTGTATCACTTTCGTGATGAACACTAACCTTAACTTGGGTGTCCCCCTTGAAATCCAATCATAAAAAGATGATACACCTACAATGGTTCAAACAAAATCTACAAGGATGTTAATCCTCTATGTTTGTTGATGGCACAACACTCCACCACCTATAAGGTATAAAAAATATAACTCCAACACAATGTTGAATTGCCAAATGTTTAATACGAAAAAGTTGGCCACAAACCACCTAGCATCTTGGAATAAGCCTCCAAAAGTGCTTGTGTCCAACTAACACATAACCCCCATGCTAAAAATATTCCTTGCCATGAACTAATTGCCACAAAAAGCTTTTGATTCCGCCTTTGTATGGGTGAGAATTAGATTCCCAAAGTTGAATGGCAAATAATTCCATAATTACCAAATCAACCTCTAGCCTCCAAAACTTTTGCAACTTCACATGTATATAATTTTCCTCTCCAAAAAGTTAATGATGTGTATGGTTTGTCAATCTGGCTCCGTATGCAAAATATATGAATTTCAGAAGAAATTCAAAATGAAAATTCCAAAAAATGAAAATAAAATGGATTGTCTATCTGGTCTTAAGGGTAAAATCATCTAATGTATGTTCATAGGTGGGTTGTTTGCTTGCTAGCCTACCTGCATGATCATTAACCCTTGTTTGTCCACTAACTACCCTTAGCTAGATGGATGATTTTATTTTCATCCAAAATTTGGATGAAATATTTCAAATAAATTAACAAAATAAAAATAAAAATAAAAATTTTGGTAAGTTTGGATTGGTGCTGAACCTATGCCCTAGGTTTAAAATTTTGGAAAAAAATGAAAAATAAAAAAGGAGGTTCGAATTGCACCCGCTTTCGACCTTTTTTATCTCGAACCTTCCCTAAGGCACATGAACCTCCGCTTGTGCCCGAACTTTGGAGGTTTAGAAAAGAGGTCGAGCTCCCAATGATGGCGGCTAAAGCTTGGTTCTCTCCACCACCACCCCTTACTTGTTTTTGTGCAAAGATGGTCAATGGTTCCCTAAACCCTTGGAATTGAATTTATATTTGTTGTTGCACCTTTTTGCCAACATTGTAAATGCAAGCCTATATGGTCTATTCAATTTTTTTCATTATCATTTACATGATCCATTATATGTAGGATACAATCTATCACCTCCAAGGTTTGTTGGGTTTCGGAACATAATAATTAATGGCCTACATTTAGGTCACATTTGAACTTGGGAATACCCAACAAACCCAATGCCTAAGGTCATAGATGTTAAGTGCGTAATCAATGCCATTCTTGTTGATGTTTAAGGTCTTTGGTGTGTGCATGCATATTATTGCAAGGTGGCAATACATCTAGTTTATCTTCACAAGTGACAGCAATTGAATTCAAATTACTAAAAATCCTTCAATCATGTATTGAAAATGCCAAGTCCATCCAATCTTTCGAATCCACAATTCTTACATTTATGAGACAATTTCAGTCTATTGGGGTAAATGTGGGAAGTCTAGGATTGAGAGGACATGCTTTTATTCTTGGGCAAAATGTAGCCCACATTGTTGGTAATAGCATCATACTTGAAAGGAAAGGAAAAAACTTGGTTGCAAAATTTGATGCAAGTGGTGCACATGATGGGCTGGTGGGTTGTAAATGTGTTGCCTTATAGCTAGAAGCAAATCTGTTAGCTTGTTATTTTTTATCCTTCAATTTGATTATTATTATTTGATGTTAGACACATTCTATGGTGCATAGTTTAACAATTTCAACGGATTGTTCAATTGTTTTTATATGCTTCAATTGGAACGTATGATCTTAAAGTGGGCTAGATTCAAAGTTGGATAGTTCAATTACGACTTCATGCCCATGAGATTTGATGATAATTTATGCAAGAGTGATCCAAAGTTGGTGTGGTGGGTGTAACTAGGGACGAATTATGTAATGCATGTAATTAATGTGGTAATTGTAGCAAATGAAGTTCCTCCATTCACTCAAGTGTATGACAATATGCTAAATGAGGTTCTTGTAATCAATAAAGTAGGTGAAATTATGCCAAATGAGGTTCATAAGTTATTCAAGCAGATGAAAGCATGCTTAGAAGCCCAAGTCAACAAATTTTTCTAGTTAGTGTGGTGATTAAGGTACATGTAACTTGAAATAATACGCATTTTGGATTCTATAATAAAAGTCAAACTTGTACTTGTATTGGTTTATCTTATATCCTTTAGGCCTATTGGTGGGTCATGGCAATATATATAAACAACAATTTGTCCTATCTTGCAAGCCACACAAACAAATGAAGATGATAATCATAATGGAAACACATGAGACTTGTGAACGAGATTAGAACACCAATTTTGTTATGAATCAAGTTTGTATACACTATCAATTCTTGGCTAAAATTTGTAACTTAAGTTGAAATAATTGTTTGCTTACCAAAGATGGATTATTTTGTTATGTACCTTCTATTCATGCATACTATTTTTCTGTAGTTTCAATAGAAGGTCATGATAATGCATAAATTGTTGCGCATATGGTTTGATTCTATGTGGTTGGTAGGCCAAGAAAGCAAAGAAACTAAGTAAAACAAATCCTCTTACGTTGAGATTTCGAGGACATGTGGTGATAGTGCAGCCAACATCCACAAAAGATATCGCCAACTCTAAGGTGCCCCATCACCATGTTTAAATAATGATTTGAATTCCTTGTGTAAATGCTTGTTTTTAAAACCACCCCAAAATTTGTTTAGTGTTAGGCACTACATGTCCATGTGAATGGCTAGTTAGGTTGTCAAAACTTGCATGTGCAATTTGCCATAGGTGAACAAGTGTTCTTATGAGTAAGCACCATATTCTAGCAAGTGGAATAGTTTTTTGCAATGACAAGCGTCATATTGTAGCGAGCGATGTAGTTTCTGGTGTTGTTAATGACATGTTTCATGGGGTTCTTATTGTAGATGGTGTGTACAAGGTCGAGGTGTAGGGTGTGATATTCCCTGAAACAACTTTGTTTCAACCAAACTTTAAGGTGACCTTCCACAACTACTACTAAAGGATGTGAACAATCAATTCACACTTTGGGAAGGTGTGAATATGCAAAAAGCAAGTTCTTAGTAACTCTTAGAATCATGGTAGTTAAATGTGGTGTAATTTAAAGCTTTTAATTTTTGTCATGTTTACAAGTTTGTCATTGCTTTGATTTCCATTTCCTTCTTGGTGTATTTATGTTTCAATTAGTCAATAAATTGGAGATTATCACATTGTAATTTTGCTTGAGTAATTTAGGTCCCATAATGTCTTGTCATGTTTTGCATTACTTCCGTTACATTGTTTTAATTGTTGAAAGTTAGAAATATAGGAATTGGTCTACCCTGCAATTAGTGGAGTTACATATGTAGTTGTAATAGTGACTTACTATGCGATTATCATAGTCACACATAGGACACCACTTTTTAATTATAAAATGATTTATTATTAAAAGCAGATTCTTACCACATGGATACACCCAAAAATATTAAAATTGAATTAATATTTTAAAAAATGCCAAATTAAGTTTTAAATTATTATATGATGCCATGTGTATGTCATCTAATGGACCATCCTTGTCTGATTGTTAGATGGATTTTTGCCATGTGTCTACATCCTAACACATTTAAATTTAATTTATTATTATAATTAACATTTCAAAGTTATTGTTTGTTGCCATGTGTTGATGATTTGATGGATGATCATTCTCCAATTGTTGCACATATTCTTGCCACGTGGATGTATTGCGACCATTTAATGGATAATCTATGTTCGATTGTCAAATGGATGCCTACCATGTGGCTACATCCTACCCACCCATTTGGAATGTAATTACCATATTTTATAATATAAAATTTAAAATTAAAATGCCCATGTGTACGTAATCTAATTAATGATCCATGTTCAATTGTTAAATAGATTGTTGCCACATGGATACATTTTAGACAACTATGGACCACCTTATGTGACTACACATTCTAGTTGTAGAAATTAATCATAAATGTACTTAATGTAGACATATGCCATTGCAGATTCTAGTCACAAATTATAGTGCCACATAGGTTGGATGTTTGTTGGATGAAAAATCCATGGAAGTTGCACCTTGATTTGATCATTGTTGTGACTTAGCGCCACATAATATCTTTTATGATTAAAATCTTATGCGACTTGTCCAAGGTGACTAGGGAATTTGTAGTCACATGTGTCATTTATGACTAAAAATTAGTCATAAATCAAGTTGTTAATTTACAAATTCCTTATAGTGAAACTTTTGAAAATGAAAAGTAGTTACATCAAATAAAAATAATTTTGCAAAAGACTATTTTGTTTCTTTGCTAATGAACGTGTTTTAATGATAATTTACAAAACATAAATGGTAAAAATTTATTAACCACATCTTTAAAACATTCACAATTTTAAAAATGTTATATTTGAAAAGTTTAAAATTCAAACTACATGTTTCACAATCTCAAAATTCAAAAGTCCTTTACCAAATGTAAATGAAGTATAATGTAAATGATTTTTATGTGTCATAGATGCCAATGCCATGGGGTTCATTTTTTTGAATGTTCATCCATGATGCATTAAACTTGTACTTAATTCTTAATTTAGTTTCAGTTCATTTTTAATTAATTTCCAATTAAGTCTTAGTTAATTTTTAGTTAATTTTTTTAGTTAAGTCCTAGTTTACCTTGATTAAGTTTTAATTAACTTTTAGTTAACTAATCGACTTTTAGTTAGGAAGGTTTTCAAAAAGTTTATTTACTTGATGCACACATAGAAACCTTTTTAGAAGCTTCCTTGGGTTAAATCCCCAAAGGGGTATAAATAGGAGTAAGGCCTTTCATTTCCTTCAATATGTTTAACAACATTTTTAAGCACGATCTTGCACCATAACCTTGTCATGTTCTTTTCATGTTCATGATTGCATTTGTTAGTATAATAAATATCCATTTTCATGTTTGTTTTACACATTTCGTGTTTTTGTTCGTAGGTTTTGTCAATAGTAGAAAAAACCCATATTGTAGCTTGTCCAAGGTGATTAAAAGAGTCATTTGCAATTATTTTGGTCATCAAAATACACCAAAATAATCGCAAATGACAAAAATATTTTGGTGACCAAAATAATTGCAAATGACTTTTTTAATCACCTTGGACAGTTTTATGACGCACCCCTAAGCTCCTTGATGGACTCAAATGTGAGTCCAAATTGAAAACAACAGAAAAGCAAGGAGTCGAGGCATGTTCCTTAGCTTGTAGCACTTTAAGGGGTAGAGAGGCGTGTTGGAACTTTGAGATGGGACTAGGAAGAGTGATAAGCATCAACTACTTACATGAATTTGCACAAAACCAACACAAGGTGGTTAGTGCATACTTAAAGCACTTTTGGTGTTAGGACAAGCCACGGGCCATTTGGACTCACAAGATTCACCACGGCCCGGACTTGGGGGAAGCCACCACCATCCCCTTTATAGTGTACTTTGTGCCTCTCCACAAGGCCCACATCCAAATGGCTTTTTGTCCCGGGACTCCCAAGTGGAAATCCCGAAATTGCCAAAGTTGGGACTCCCACGACTTTGGGGCCCCATAACTTTGTGTGCAAACCTTTGATCGAGCTTTCCAACGGTATGTCGCATGCCACCTGAATGTAAGGAAATCGGGTCGATTCCTGATTTTTAATGGTCGAGAATCAAACTGCCAATTTGACTCTCGGCCTTTCTTTTGGCCATAACTTGTGTTTCAAATGTCCAAATGGATAATGCGAGCCCATTTTAGACATTTCAATAGCTTTCCAATTATATAAAAAACTCTTCAAACCAATGGGTTTTGATCCCTACAATCGCTCCTTGAAGATTTGGGAGTCTTTCGGGACTTTAACTCCCCAAGTGAGAGTTGCCTTGGGAGTGTGAGGGTTCATTCTCTCACATTTTTTTGCATTCTCGGGAGTATAAGATGTGTCTTCCGGGTTTCCCTCTTGTCTTGCCCTCTTGTAAGCCCTTTTTTTGGTCGTGAGCCCAAGGTTAGGGTTGCGACATTGTAATACAAATTTTTTTTAGTAGTCATGTGTTTCTGTTTTTGAATTACATAATCTTATTTTGTTCCTTGTTCAAAAGTTAGACTTAGACCTTTCCTTTAGCTTTTGTTCTTGTGGTTCTTCATATCCTTGACATTATGTATTTCTTTCAATTTTGTGATATTGCTTAAATGGAAATCATCCACAAATATATTTAGCCAAATTTTGTGATATTCAAAATGTGAAAATAGACAAATTTAAACACCTTTTTCATATTGTAAGCAATTGTGGCAATTTTTAGCAATTAAAAAATCATATATTGGTGAATCATATTATTAAATTCACTTGATACTCTCAAGTTTTCATGCATATGAGTGGGAATGGGGATATCAATTAACATTTTATGTTGCGTGTGGTAGACATTTGTAGAGGCCCAAATAAGGGGTGTGGGGGTGGATGTGTTTTATTGCATTTTGTTTAAATTAAAAATATTGGAATTGAACAAACCTTTCCACTAAAGCGTCAATTGACTTGAACTTAAATTGAATTACAAGAATATTTGTTTTAAAACATTATTAAAAATTGTTTACAATGTGGTGATAAAACAAGGGTAAGAAATTAAGATTTATTACAAGTTTTCCACCTAACCTTAAGATCACACAAGTTCAAACTTTATGATGCATCTTCTCACATTATTGCTTGATTTATTATTTAATATCATGCACTTGATGTGTCATTCATTACAATCAATGTTTCTTTCACAAAAATTGAGCTAACCATCTTTTTCAAAATTATTACATGAATGAGACATTTAAATCTATTCAATAATAATTTTTTTTTTTGTTTGATTTGTTCATACCTACCAATTCTAAACCTAATTACATAAATGGTTTCCCTTACCCCCCTATATATATGGAGATGAAAAGGCACATGTTACATACTTTTCCAAGTCCATGTTATTATGTTAAATTGCGATAAATTATCTTATTATGTAAAATTGTTAACCTACATGCTTTCAAATATGTTTTTCTTTTCTTTTTTACAAATTGTGATTACAAAAAAGGTGGAAGCATTCTATGGCAGAACATTATGGACATAACAAAACATAGTTTGACAATTTTTAAAGTGGTTAATTCCATTTTATAGGTGCATATGATGGAAAGGGGCTCATGTGAGTAATGAATTCATACATCAAAATAGAATGTGAAAATTTCATTACAAGATCTTTAACATTCAAATTTTTATGCACTTTAAAAGTTATGCAAATAACTTGTCATAGTCCATAATCAAATTAAATTAGATGAATATTTATTCAATACATATTCATGTAATGCCCTCATTAGTAGAAACCCCCCCTTTTTGCAACTAAGTTTTCAACTAATGCTCAATTACAAATCAAGTTGAAAACGACACATATAGTTTTAACTTGTTTTTTGCAACTTTGAAATATTTTTTATGAGTAGGGTTGCACCAACTTGGTTTATAATATTTGGAACTATAATGTGGAATCTATTGATTATTGAACTAATCTTTCATTGAATTGAAAAAGTAAAAAAACCAAGATTGAAAACTATATTCAAATTTGGGGGCATTCTTGGTATTGTTGGAAAACACTCACCAAGTTTGATTTAATAAAGTTGATTTTGTAATTTTGAGACCTAAAATGTGGACAATATTATTGAATTTTTATTGGATATTATTGTTGAAAATTCAGATAATTACAAAAAGGGGTTTGGAAGGAAAATTCAATTGAATGCATTCAATCTTGGGCAAATGACATAAGGTACATTATTGTTTAATGATTTTTTATCACAATTTAAAACAAATATTAATATATCATATTTATAAAAATGAACAAATATTAGAGTTACACAATATTATTGATTATGTATCATTATTTGATATGTTGTAATAATCTACATAAAAATAATAAATTACATGTGTATTGAACATAAACATTATTACTAAGATGTATTTTGAATTTTTAAAAAAACATTATTTTGAGATTAAAATTTAATTTTTATATGCATAATAAAAACCATTCATTTATACAAATAGAATTTACATGTAATTTAATGTTTGGTAATTTTAAATAAATATTTAAATATTATATAAATTTTTTTCTAATTGTTTTGTTTAGTTGAAAGAGATAATTGTAACAAAATTGTAAACAAGACTACATTTTATCCATCCTCTATTACATTTTATCATTCATATATGTATGTTGATGATGTCACTAAAATTGTTGGACACTAGTCAATGTTTTGACTATGTGCCAATTAAAAAACCTTAAATGCTAAGAATATTTTTTAAATGGTTTTTTAGTTGAAACATGTTTCACATTATTTGCCAGCATAATTGGATCTTCAACTTGGAGAGTGTTGCAATTCTACTTTGAGAGAATGTGAGGATGAAACTCACACTCCCAAGTTGGGACTTGGGAGTCCTTTAGGATTTCCAAAATTTCAAAGTTCAATTGCAAGGGTCAAAACACCTCATATTGAGATGTTTTTTATATCATTGGAAAGTTATCAAAGTGTAGATGTCGAAAATGGCCTTGCATGGGCCATTTGGACATATTCAGCACAAGTTATGGCAAAAAGAAGGGCTGGGAGTCAAATTGGCAATTTGACTTCTGACCATTAAAAGTCGAGAATCGACTCAACCCCGGTGCGTGCAGGTGGAGTGCGATATACTATTGAAAAGCTCTTAACGAAATATACAAGTTTGTTTCAGACCTCATTTTAATTAAAGGTCGGAGCAAAGAGTTATGACTTTGCAAAATGCTGGGAGTCTAAACTGGGACAATTTCGAAACTACTCCTTGGGTGACGCGCTCCTAAGTCCCTTGTTAAACCCACTTGAGGGTCCAACTATGTAGAGTTGCGAAAAGTTGGGACTTGAGAGTCACTCCCGACTTCCAACACAAAAAGGGAGTAGAGGGGCGTGCTAGAAGTCCCGAGATTAGACTAGGAAGAGAGACTAGATTATCAAACTCGAATCTGCATCCAAAACCAACCACAAGAGGGTTAGTTAGCATTCGGAAACACCCTTGGGTGTTGGGACAAACCACGGGCACTTTGACACACAAGACTCACCACGGCCCGAATTCGAGGGAAGCCACCACCTTCCCCCATATAGTATTCTATGTGTCTCACCGCGGAAACGACATCCGAATGGCTCTTTTTCCCGGGACTCCCAAGTTGGAGTCCCGAAATTGTCCCGGGTTGGAGTCCCGAGACTTTGGACGCTCATAGCTCCTCGCCCCGAACTCAGATCGGGACGAGGTTTGAACCAAAGTTGTAGCTTTCGTCGAGAGCTTTCCAACGCTGTGTCACTCCTTGAGGTAACGTTAGGAAGAGGTTGATTCTCAACTTTTAGTGGTCAGGAATCAAACTAATAGTTTGACTCCCGACCCTTCTTTTGCCCATAACTTAGGCTATAAATGTCCAAATGGTCCATATGAGGCCATTTTGGGCATCTACACTTCAAGACCTTTCCGTTGATATAAAGAACGCACCAATGCAAGGAGATTTGACCCCTCAAATCATCTTCTGAATTTTCGGGAGTCCCGGAGGACTCCATTTTCCCACTTTTGGGAGTGTGAGTTGCATTCTCACATTTAGCCCCAAAGTGGGGTTGCAACATTGGGAGTCCCGAGACAAAAAGCCATTCGGATATGGGTGCCACAAATAGGCACAAGGTATACTATATGGGGAAGGTGGTGGCTTCCCCCGAATCCGGGCCGTGGTGAGTCAAGTGAGTCCAGAGTTGCCCATGGCTTGTCCTAGCACCAAGGGTGTTCCAGAAAGTGAACTAATCAACTTGTTGGTTGGTTTGATGCAGGTTCGAGTAAGTAAGTAAAGTTTGTCACTCTTCCTAGTCCCATTCCAGAGCTTTAGCACACCCCTCTACCCCTTCTAGTGTTGAAAGCTGGGAGCATGCCCCGAGTTCCTCACAATTCTGCTATTGAGTAACTTAGACGGAACATGGGTCTAACTAGGAAGTTGGGAGTGCGTCAGAGAGATTGTTGATGTTGGGAATATTTGACAAATAATCACACTGTTAAAAAATGCTTTCAACTATATACCAATATAGTAGATGGGTCAACTTAATTGGTAATTGCCATAATATTATTTAAAAATTTTAAAAATCTCAGTTGAAACATAGTTGCAAATGTCATGTAGTTGAAAACTTTTGGTTAAAAAGAGAGGTTTTATACTAGTGCTTATGATAAACAAAGGACAAAATGATATATATGCAAGTTTTTATGACAAATATATATTGACACCTTGCCACACAACCCATGTGATTCAAGGTATCCTATTCACATAATGTATTTTGGTTTTCAAATGGATTTTTGAGTTATACCATTTGTGTTTCACCTTAATGTGCTTTCACCCAAAAATATTCATAATGATTTTTTTTTAATATACATATTTTGATTACAAAATTTTCATTCATCGGGTGTTGGTTTGCTTTGAACCAAAAAAATGTCCAAGAGATATTTTTTCCCTATTTTGGAATGTAATGAATATGTGAAATACTAACAATCACAAGAATGTTTTCTTATAAATTGAAAATTTTATAATTAAACTAAAATGTTGTTGTGATTATATTTGTGGGGAGGATATCACTTCGGGGGTATTCGACATTACATTTTGAAATGAAAACTTCAAAATGTTTCATCTAATTGGGATCAACTAATAATATTGATTAAAATGATAATGAATACATATTTTGAATATTTTATTGGTTTATTTACATATAACAAAGAACCCATAGGATGTAAAGAATGCAATGAAATGTCACATTTTTTATTCACCTATCAAAATACATTATTTGTATGTTCATTGGGGCCATCACCTTTCATTGTATTTGTTAGAATATATATTAGTCATCTATATTTTTTTTATCAAAAAGTTAGGCATACAATAGTTATACTAATATAGTTTATGAATGGTCATAGGTGGGACAACTATGATTTTCCTATTTTAAAATTATTTTCTGATTTTTATTGGAATTAAGCATATAACAATTGTAATAGTATAATTTATCAATGATCATATGGGAAATAGTTATGATTTTGGTAAAATTCAATATTTTTTGGTTTGCTAAAATATTTAGAATACATGGTCAAATTTTGGTCCCTTCAAGCAATTGATGTCTCATGATGAATTTTATTTTGCAAATTGTGATTGTGATTTTTAGATTGTAAAATGTTCTTCCATTGAAAATGTAATTGAGTGAAAGCAAGGTAAAGTGGACAATTCATTGGTTTATGTCAAAAAAATTACAAGTAACCATAATTGTTTTTGATGTATTGAAAATAAAAATATTATTTAATTCAACAATTAATATGATGATAGTCTGTCCCATTATTATTAAAATGTTAGAGAATCCCATCTTGACGGTAGATTTTAGTAGATTTTTAAAAAATGCATCCATTTGCAATGAGATTTTTGATTTTACAAAATGGGTTGCAAATACATGCTTTGTTTATTTTCAAGTTAATAGAAGTTTAAAATATATTATGTATTTTCAAATTGTGCATATTATAGTAATAATATATCAAATTTTTAATCTAAAAGTAATTTTGAAACACCATATTGAACAATCAATTTAAAACATACTTTTAACCTATTTATATGATACTAAAACTTTTTAAATTTTATGTATGACTTACCATAAACTCAGTGGAAGAACTAATGATTTCATATTTTTAGTTATGAAAAGTTTTACTTTTGTGTGATTATGTCAATGGTTATTTCAAGATTTCACTAGAAGTTTTTTTTGTCTTTTACAACTTATTTTATGCAACTCAAAATGTCATATGCAACTAAATGACCATGGCTTTTGTAATCATATATAATTTCTAATTTTTTCATGCAATCACAAATTACAATTATTTAATGTATCATCACATAATTATGACATACACACATATCTGTGAAATCTATTTATGACTCAAAGTTGAAACCATAAAAGTATTAATCTATTGGTGTTGAACCATATTCATTACTATATTTTATCCATAACATCATGAACTATTTATGTTAAAACAAGTCACCAAAATGAACCCTAAGAACCACCGGGGTTCAGATTCAGGTTTCTGATAACCGCCCAACACTGGTAGGGACGACGTATGTAACTCCAAGTTTAGGGTTTGGGGCGCCAAACCCTAAAACAGGTACAAACAACGACAACCTCATAGCCACGGAGTTTCAGGGCGAGTTCTGTGTTGCTGTTGCGGAACTCTCTTTCTTCTGTGTGTTGTGTGCGGTTGAGCTTTGCTTCGCGTTTCGGTTTTTTTTGTTCTCTTTTGGTGGGCATCAATCAAGAACGGGGGGCTGTTAGCGATGGGGAAGAAGAAGAAGAAGACGTACATGGTGTGGTGCTTTTACTGCGAACGCGAGTTTGAGGATGAGAAGGTTTTGATACAACACCAGAAGGCCAAGCATTTCAAGTGTCATGTTTGTCATAAGAAGCTTTCCTCCGCTGGCGGTATGGTCATTCACGTCCTCCAAGTGCACAAGGAGTCCATTTCGAAGTTCGTTTCTCTCTAAAACCCTCCCTCTCCCCTCTCCGCTTCCTCCTCCCCCTTTTCTTTCCCCCCCTCGGATCATTTTTTTGCTCTTTCGTTTTTGTTCTTTAGAGCAGCACATGCCAGTAGCCGAGTTCTTCGTTTCAGTGGCGGTGCCTAGGAGCTTTCCGAGTCTCGGAGACAGGAAATCGTTCTTGACGAAAATTAACATAAGTGCCAGACCTCAATTTTACATCCAGGGATGGAGATTTGTGATCTTGTGCAGTTCAGAAACCTTCTCTCTCCTTGACTTTAAACCTTCAACTTCAGTATATTTACTATATCTCATTCTCGAGCTATTTTATTCTCCTATTGCTCAATTGTGTTCGATCGAATTAGGGGAGGTGTGACTATGATGATATTGTCTCCTCTGAGACACAGATGCAGTAATGCTAATGCTGGAAGGTGTTTGCCATAATTGTCAATCCTGTTGTCAGTCCTCCTCTTTGGCTTACCAGTTCAAATGGTAGTCATCAAGAATCTGGCAAATTTGGGGCTTTAGCAGTCTCTTGCGATCTTGCTTTCTTGTTGAAACCAAAGATACTTCTGATGAAAATTTTACAATGTCTGGGGAACTTTATGGGCTTTTCAATATATGTGTATCGACCTATCAGAAACTATTACTGAGTCCTTTTTCTCTCAGGTACACTGTTTCTAGAAGAAAGTTAATGCACTTTGTTCACAATCTTGCTGCTATTTTCATCATTGTGTTCCTGATAGACGTGGTTGCCTGCTTTTTCTAACTTCCATTGAGGATTTGTTGTTGCATTATTTGAAATCTGATGAAGCCAAAAATTGCTATATGTCGCAGAGTGCCAAATGCAAAACCGGAGCGGGAATCACTGACTGATCTAGAGATCTACGGCATGGAGGGAATACCTCCTGAGATTCTGGCAGCACATGATGGTGATGACCTTGATGGTATGCTCATATTTTATGTCTCTTTAAAAGATTGTTGTGCAGGATACTTCCAGCTTAAAGTGTAGTTTGACCTTGTCTGTGGACGGTTAACCTTTTGAAGGATTCTAGCCTAATGGCAGGGATTTTTTCTCTAGAACTGGATCTCTCTCTCTTTCTGCTCCTTTGCATCAGTCAGAACCTTTCTCCCAGACCTAAGTTTATGCCTATGATTGTCGACATTTGTGACAAAGTGTTCTCAGTCAGAATATGCAGGTATTGACATGATTTGTATCCCCAGTGGGGATTCTCATATGTCAGATTCTGTCAAATCTGGAGTAGTCATTAATTAGTTTTATAGGTCTTGTGGCTTTGTACTTCCAAAGGGTTCTTCATATCTCAAATGGCAAGCTTAATTGATCTGCTAAAGAAAAATGTGAGTCTTCAAAGTCTCTGTTAAACCAGATGAGAGGTTTGCTTAACAGAGAGAAATCCTGTTTTGCAGTTCCACCTTTGGAGTCTTCAATTTCATTTTTTCAAAGGCTATTTAATCCAAAGTGAGGAGCTTTTCTAAGCCCATTTTGTCCTCGAAAGATCTTGCTCTTCAAGTTCTGCATCTTGATTTTCTCTCTTTTCTTCTACCTTTCTCTTTTGGCTTCTCCTTTTCTTTTTTTCTTTGTTTTTGTGTCCCTCTTTTCTTCTGGGGTTTTTGGGGTCTTGTCCTTCTCTTTGAGGTTTTGTTGAGATAGACAACATCATGGCCGAGTTTTCCTGTTACTGCCAGTCTTGTGACAGAAAAATAGTATGTTCGATAATGTTTGATGTTTACCTCCAGTTGTTGCCAGGAGCTGATGAGGCCAGTGGGGATATATGGTAGGTGGTCAATGCCATACATGATGTATGCTGTTGAAGGTCCCTGAACATGTATATAGCTGTTACTGTTGTTCAAGCTGCTCCTTAGTTCTGTTTGATTGTCTTGTTCTCCTGTTCTTTAGAGCGTGTTTAGTTTTTTTCATACTATCTGAATAGTTGCAGTTAGGTTGTTGGATTCAAAGTACTTGTAACTCTATAATTGATTAGTCATCTCTCAATTTCTTTCAGGTTGAATTAAAATGGAAGCATGGAAACATTCTTGGTACTTATCAAGATATATAAGTTTTTGTCTATATCTTGCAGAAGTGCTGTACTATGGCAGATGCATCCTTGGATCCCTTGTGTTGGAGCATGTCTGCCAGCAATGTTTCGAGTAATAGGGGGCCTTGGTGGTTGTGTCTAGTTGATGGATTTTAGTCAGATTTTGTTTTTTCTCTCTTTTGGTGTGCCATGGTTTTGCCAAGGCATCCTGGAAAATACTTATTTCTGGTTCCTGGTAACCATTATTTTGCATGGTCTTCCATTGCTAAGGCAAGAGGAAAGGAATCTGCAAATCCTTAGTCAATGACTGTGCTCATGGTTATTAAGGGAGCAGGATGAGTGCAACCTGTGGTCTTCCCTGGAGAATTATCCTTCTCTGTAGGGTGAAATTCAAAGCATGAAGGCTGGTGTAGCAGCCAGGTTATCCTTGCTTTATGAAAAACTTCCTTGACTGGTTGCTGGCTTCAAGGGCTAGGTTCTAATGGGGAGAAGGTAAGATGTTGAGGTGAAAGAAAGTGGATGTCACTCCTGTCTGTCTTTGTGACCTTTGGGATCATACCCTCAAGGGTTGTAGTCTTCTATAGCAAGAGGCCTCACCATGGGAGCCTCTGGCCATTTGCAGTGTCAGGGAGTGAAATGCATAGGTAGCCCTTTGTGGAGTTTTGTATGCATGCTAGTTGCATCTTGCTTCTCTTCTCATCCAGACTCGTGCTATATCCTTTGCTATAGAGAGTTTTCCCATGAAAGCCATATGTTATTGGAACTTGTTAAGTTGGGTTTATCATGAGCAAGGAAGTAATCATGTTCAATTTGTGACAGTAGCCTGTGATGGTCCAGTTGCATCTGCAATGGTTCACCTAAATAGGCAACACTAAGGTTGAACATTAACAATTTGATCAATGGTCACTGATGAACCTATCCCTTTACATCACATTAGGAATTTCCTAGGTTTGTTATGAGATTATAGGCATGTCTCAAGTTGTTGGTGTGCTGTGTTTGTTCTCACTTCCAAGGACATCTGAGTGCTGTACCTGTATGCAAAATGCTCCCTGGTACCAAAGTCATATTGCCCCAGCATTTGTGAAGGTTGGCCTAGTTTTGTTGTATTGTTGGTGCAATTCAATGGATGTTGGATTTTTCATTGAAGTTGTAGACAGAAGCGTGTTTCTTCTAAGCTTCTAACCTGAAATGCAGACTTGTGTACCTATAAAGGCACTGTCTATTACAACTTCAATGTCCACCATGGCATTTGATGTCAGACATCAAATGTGGGTGATAATTCAGATACTCAATTCCTTGAGAGAGAACTGTCTGCTGTGTTTTGAATAGTGCCAGCTCCAATATGATGTTGCATGCACGTGTAAATTGGGATTGTCTCTCATGACCATTATGGGTTTTGCAGAAAACCCAGCAAAGGTTGCACGGGTGGAGGTACCCCCCTCATTGCCGTTTGTGGGGGGTGTTGTCATGAGAACAAACGGTCTTGGTATGCCCCCCCAACCGTTTTATGCTCCAATGCCACCTGTGTAAGTGTCCTTTCTTTCACCCTTACATATGTGCTTGTCTGTGCCTGCCAGGTGTTGGATTCATGCTTTCACTCAAGGTGCGTAGGTCATTTTCTTCGCATGAAGTTCAGGAGTTATGTATTGTGTCTTTAGCTGTGGAAGTTCAGTAGTGCAGATGAGAGATGAAAGCCTTCTTAGGTCTTTGGTGTAGACTGGGGACCATACTTGTCATCAGAAGGCAATTTGTCAGTTGGTTGATGTCACTTCTAGTTATCGTGTGATGACTGACTACTAGTGGGAAGGGCACTGCTGTTCTTCCTATTCCATTTTTGTCTTTTGGACTATAATGTAGAATCAGGTGATTGTTCATAGTATTAATTCATTATGGACCTCCTCACAGCTTTATCTGGCTTTTGTTTGCAGACACACAACCCCTGGCTCAATGACACAGCGTCCACCTCCAACTTGGAGTCCACAGGTGCCTCCACAGCAGGGGTGGAGAATGAGCACCCCACTAGGTGGCCAGTCAGGTTTGGGTCCTCCTCGACCCCTGCCGCCACCACAACCACTCTTTCCAATCCAGGGTCAAGGCTCACCGTCCCTACCTGCTGCATCAGCAAAACCACCCTCACAGCCAATATTCCCCATTGGTCCACCTTTGCCCCGTGGACCTGGTCTCACACCACAGTCTGCACCCTCACAGCCCCTCTTTCCCTTGCAGCCAAATGGACCTCCACCACTGCCACCACTGCAGGCTGGTGGGAGCCCAGCTACTAAGCCACTTTTCCATGGTCTTGGAGATTTCCAGTCTAACAACTCAGGGGCTCCACTACCAGCGCATATTCCGGGTGCTCCCCCTCCAGTCCCTTCTGGAGGTCAGATTTGCATTCTTTATATCTCATTCACAGCAATTCCTAATCTCTAGTTGTCTGCTCTTTTGAGCAATATGTATTATTGGATTGAGGTTGAAGGCTTTAGGGTGCTCTCTTGGGCACATGGTGTGTTTGTTGTTTGAGTTCTGCAAGGTGTATGAAAGATATTGCCTGCACTGTCAACTTGGCAATCTTGGAGGTCACTGGCTCTACCAGTCAAAGTGAAGAAGGGGGGAGGCTCGAATTGCATTCAGGAAGAGTTTGAGGAATTGTTGTCAGTTTGCATGATTAATGTGTTGGTGCAACCATTTTCTTGTGCTGGATGTGCAGCTGCAAGTGTTCAGCCCCCTCCACCTCCTGGAAGCCATATGTATGCATCTGGCCCCAACACTGGAGGACCTGCCATTGGGCCTCCCCCTGTCATCTCCAACAAGCCACCTGGCCCTGCTACTGGCACCAATGAGGTTTACTTGGTTTGGGACGATGAAATGATGTCAATGGTTTGTTTATCTTTCCTTGTTGAAACCTCTTTTGATTCCAGGTGCTCTGTATGCTTTTGTTCAATCTGTCTCACATTCTGTTGGAGTTTTAAAAATGTACACCACCAATAGGTCATGGCCACATTTGCAAGTGGTGGTGGTGGTTCCAAACCATTCTATGTGTTTGAAAGGTGTCACATAAAGAGACTGCCCATAATAAATCAAGTCACCTCTCCTGCTTTTCACACAGTTAATGAGAGAAGAAAAGTGCAAAACCTAGATGTTTTTTAGTCCTTGCAGTTAGGTTCCTGGGTGGTTCAGAACTGATGGTTGCATCCCAGAGTTCATCCCAAACAACCAAGGAACTTTGGGGGTCACTTTGTTAACCAGTCATCTGAATTGGGGGAAGTCAAGGCTTCAAATCTTTGAGAAAGATTCTGGCAAGTCCCCAGAATCCCTGTTATGGTATTAAAGTAAGGAGCTGTATCCATGCAGGTGAAGAGACTTTGTCATTTCTCTGACACAACTTCTTTCTCTAATGTTGCACAGTGTCCATGATTGAATACCATTGAAGCCACCTGTTTCTTTCTTATCACTGAATCCCAGAGCACAACAGTCATATCCAGATTGTGTGCTTATCATTGCAACTACAACTCTGTCTAGAGTTCCCATTTTATTTCTCCTTTTAGATTTAGATTTGAGCTTTCTGCAATTTTGATTATTTGATACTGAGCACTGATATCTTTGTCTGGCATCAGAGCCTGGTATCAGTCCTTGCTAGCATCCCTTTTACAATATAAATGGTTCCAGGTTTCTACAACTTCTGGAGTTTTGATATTTGAGTATTTGTGGGGCAACCTTGAGTTCCCACACCAGTTGGGGTAGGTCTCCCTCTATGTCAGAAAAATTCCAGTGTCGCTGCAAGGCCTTGGCATACCATCCTGAAACTTTGTAAAACACAAAACACAGAGGGGGAAGTACTCTGGTCATTTTGCGGTGGAAACCAAGTAATGGATTTGTATGAGCTTAGCACTGATTGCTTTGGTTGGAGTATTTGGTTGTGTGAACTAAATTGCCTTGTGACATATGTAGCTTCAGGAGGCAATTTAGCTCAGGATTTTGAGGCTTTGCATCATTTTACTCCTTTGTCAGCTGGATCCAGAACAATCTCTTGCTTTTCTCACTCACACTTGAACTGAGTTGTCTTTATAGGAGGAGCGAAGAGTGTCACTCTCACAGTATCAGGCACTTGATGAGACAACACAGGTAAGCTCAGCAACTCTCAGTCTTGGGCACAGCAAAAATGGAAGAATCGTTGTTTTCTATACCATGTGAAATTGAGATCAGACCCTAAACCTGCAGTGTTTGTTCAAAGTACCAGGCAGTACCTTGCAAGTGATGTTGGAAATTCTGCCAGTTGCATTCCAGGTGTGATAATTGCAACAACTGACTTTTAACTGGTCATGACTCTGCAATGCCAAGAGGAGTCAGTAGCTTCAATTGGTTCAGTGTAGACTGTAGTTTGCAGTTTGACCTTGCCTCTTCTTTGTCTTTCTGACTGTTTGAATGTGGGGTTGGGTCTGTAGATGAATTCAGTGAATGCAGCCATTGACCGAAGAATCCTGGAAAGCAAACTAGCTGGACGAATGGGCTTCAACGTGTGAGAGTGCAGTTTTTGTTCCATTGGTGTCAAAACAAAGGTAGGCTAGTAGAATCAGCACTTTCTGTTATAGTGTATTGCATGTTTGATTTATGCAGGTTTTGAGTTTTTATTAGTGTAATGCATGGTACTTTGTTAGGGGGGTTCTCTTGTCATCTGTTGCAGGGTTCCCCTATTTCTGCCTCTTTTCTTTATTGGCACGTAATACCCATATCTGAAAGTTTTCCCTCCCTGGGCAGGTACCCCTGCTTCCTGGGGAATTCTTTATAGAGACAAATTGCTACATTCATAGCTTCAAAGTGCAGTAGAGAAGATTGCAAGGAGGTTTGTTTAGATGCACTGATTGTTTCAAATTTCCCTGATCCCAAGTGGGTGTTTTTTCCCGAGCAAGAGAAGCCTGAATATTATAAGATGCAAGTGCAGATTGTATTATAGAACTGACCTTCTAGCCTTCATCCATTGTTCTTCTACCACTGTTATAGGTTATCAGGACCACTAGGACCATCATGAATGGGCAAGTTCCACTGCATATAATAGTTTCATGTGGGGATATGCTTGCCCTGTCTTCAGATGGTTGCCCTGTCTCAATGATGGCTTTGATTTCTGAGGTTCTAATACTTGTGGTGGTACTTCTGCTCATGACTTGGTCTCCAGTTAACATGTTAACTCAAGTTTGATAGGGAAACCAGCTTCATATAGACACTGATGAAAGACATGAGGTAAATAACTCTCTAGACTTTTAATCTGGTGTGATGATATCATGATCATTGGATTGAGAGATTTGAACCACCACAAACACTTGCAAACAACTGTAGCAAATCTGGGCTTTTGAAAATGAATGACGTTTGCTTGTTGTATCTTTCATGTGAGCAAATCTGGGCTTTGAAAATGCATGATATTTGCTTGTTGCAAGTTTCCTTCATACAGTAGGACTGCAGCAGCATCAGTTTTTTCTTCACAAGTGGCTACCATGCATTCCTATGGGGCTCGTCAGCATGAAATTAGGTCATTAGAATTGATGACATTGTAGGTGTAGGGTAAAGCCCTAGGTTGAGGGCATTACCTGCCGCAAAGACTTGCCAGAAATTCAGTGGGAAAATGGAGGCAAAATAGGGGGGACCGGTATGAAAAACGAAATGCCCTCCCTGCTCCTGGATGAAAAAACATGCTTTATAAGGTTACCTCCGGATAAACTGCAAAATTTTTGGCAGGTCATTACATTTTTTTTATTATAGCAGCGACAGGAATAAAAGTCTCAAAAGGCAATCAATTGAACTACTTACTCATAAGTGTAGAAGATGCCTTACTAGAGGCGTCAAGGATTGAAGAAAACAATACTAAAGATTTCAAATCTTTTTGGGATTCATTTACTAAACTTGTAATGATTTTTATAGACATCTTGGGGAAAAAAATGTCAAATATGTAGCAACAGATCATCGAACCTGGCAGGCTACTCCAGAGTTGTACATAATACAAGCACATGCTGTTGCTTTTTGTTCTAGAAGAATAAGCATTACTACTTAAGCTAGAAACACATAAAACCGTCATAATAAGCAATTTGGCAAGAACTTAATTGTGAAGCAATGTTTTCTTTCTTGGTTTTCTGATGTAGTAAATCATCCCAAATAATGTACAATTGATGAAAATTTTGTAGTAAACTGTCAAAACTGTAGAAAAACTGGAGAAAGAAAACCTACTCCAAAACTAGAAAGAGTGTCAAAAAACTGTGACAAAAATTCCCAAAAAAATGTTTTCTGTTTGGGTGATCACTATTAACTGCGCTGGCCACAATTTTTTTTCCCTCCTGGGGGCCGAGGAAACAAATGAAAAAAAAAGGGAAAGAAAAAGGTCGCATCTTTGACCATGGGTATTGTAGTAAGGATGCCCTGGCGATTGGGGGAGCGACAGCAGCTGACATGGCTATTGTGGCCAGTGCATTTAATAGTGATCACCCAAACTGAAGTTTTCCAAGAAAATTAGTTTTCTCCAAAACTGAGCGAGTTTTTGTTTTCTTCATTCACAAAAAGACCAAAACAAGAAAAGGAAAAAACCTTTAGAGAATTTCATTTAAAATTTTTGAGGTCGAATTTTGCAACATTTCGTACCCAGAAGAAAAGAAAACATACTACTGTTTTGAAATTTGGAGGTGTACCATTAAAGTCAACGCCCCGTGCGAAGGGAAGTGGTGTTCTTTTGTGGCTGAAATTTCAACGGAGATTCCGCGTCTTCACGGAGATTCCACGCCCTCCTCCCTTCTTCCTCCTGCTCCTCCTCTGCTCCCTCCTGGAAACGTTGCTAAACCTTTGACCTTTTTTTCTCAGGAGATTTGGTCGTGAGGGAACGTTTTTCCGCTGAGATTCTGCAAGTGGAGAGGGATTGTGGGAATCTAATCTTGTTCCTTTTTGTTGGAGATTCCAACAAATGGGTTGTTGGTAAAGGTTGTATTGTGATCTTCTTCCAGTGTGTCATGTGTTTCTTGCATTGATTTCTGTCAGTTTGGAAGTTATGATGTAATTGGTTTTATTCTTTTGGTTTTTTTCTTAGCAGTGTTTGCACAACCCATTTTCCTGAAGTTCATTTTTTTCAGTGTTTTTGAAATTCGGTTATTATTGATTTCTTCATCAAGATTTCCTTTGGCTGAAAAGTAGATTTTTTTGTGTTCTCTTTCGAGCAGTTGCAAGTGGGGTGTTTGCATTTTAGGGGTTTTTTTAAAGAAGGGTTTCTGAAATTGGAATTTTGGTTTTTCATGTTTTAGATTTGCAGGAGTTTTTTAGGAATCAGAGTTTGAAGGAGTTCAAGCTCTTCTCATTTGTACCACTCTTGCTCTGAAATTTCCTTTACTGTAGAAGATGATGATGGTAGGCACTGTTGAGAGGCTTTCATAAATTGGGTGGGAAGAAGAAGATGCAGTTGTCTCAACAGTAGTGTTTGATTCCATAGAAAGGAAAGTATCTTGAGTGTTTAGTTCTTGGGTAGGAAGTTTGTTTTTAGGGTTTTGGACTTTGGTGAGAGTAAGCAGAAGAAGAAGAAGAAGAAGAAAGTGTCAGGGGAGATGACGATTGAGGTCGGGTATGCATTGGCAGACAAGAAAGTAAAGAGTTTTGTGCAGCCATCATTGATTGCATACGCCCGAAGCAAAGGAGTGAATCTGGTGTGGGTGGATATTTGCAAGCCGTTGGAGGAGCAGGGACCATTCGATGTGATCATCCACAAGCTAGCAGGAGAGGAATGGAGCAAGCAGCTTGCAGAGTACAAAGTGAGACACCCAGGTGTTATCATTGTGGATCCTCCTGAAGCGATTCAAAAGCTTCACAACCGTATTTCCATGCTGCAAGCTGTAGCTCAAGTTCAGATCTCTGAAGCTCCGGCAACGTGTGGCATCCCCAACCAATTGATAGTCGAGAATGCTGAAGCAATGAGCAATAAGGAAGCCATTGATGCATTGACATTCCCTGTGATTGCCAAACCCTTAGTGGCAGATGGAAGTGCGACATCTCATGCCATGTTTCTCATCTTCAATGTCCGAGGCCTTGCGAAACTCAAACCTCCAATGGTGCTTCAGGAGTTTGTCAACCATGGAGGTGTGATCTTCAAAGTGTATGTGGCAGGAGAGTACTTCAAGTGTGTGCAGAGGAAGTCTCTTCCAGACATACATGAAGATCAGATGGAGAGTACAGAAGAACCTATTTCCTTCTCACAAATCTCCAACATGGCTGCTGCTGCTTCAGGTGAGTCAGGCACTTTGGTTGATGAGAACCTTGCAAAGGCCAAGTTCCCACCTGCAAGTTTCATTGCTGATATGGCAAATGGGTTGAGAGAGGCACTCGGATTACGCCTCTTCAACTTTGATGTCATCAGAGATACAAAAGTTGGAAACCGATATCTTGTCATAGACATCAACTACTTCCCAGGCTATGCAAAGATGCCAGAATACGAAAGTGTCCTCACTGACTTCTTCTTGGCCCTTGCTCGGGAGAAAGCTGGAGCCACAGCATCTGAGTCATTGGCTGCCATTGCCAACCAGCTGTCAACCCCCATCAAGTAGTTCCAGCATGACAGTCAATAACTCTGTCAGGTGCTTTGGATTTGCAGTTCAGAAGTGAAATTCAACAGAGTATAAGAGTCCAACAATCTGCAATTTGCATCAGTGTTTCTCGGAAGTGGGTCAAAGTCGAAACATGAATTGTTAGGATATCTTGCATTATACCATCCTGGTTGTTTAGCTTGATTGTTCTGACGTGGGGAGTGTCATCTTGGATGTGTTAAGATTCTAATTTCTCTGTTAGACCCATCTCTTCAATTGTATTTCTGTAACATTGCAATTGTGGAGGTTTGTCCTGCTCATGGAATCTATGTTTTCAGCTGCCCAAGGTTTCTTGCTTTGAAAGAAAATAAAATCTTCTCAGTTTCTATGAGCTTGTCAACTGGGTGCTTTTACTCATGTACAACTTTCTGAACACTTGTGAATATACTGATGTTATTGGATTTCGACACTTAGCAACACCCATGTCAGGATCTGATGAAATCAGTGTGGAGGCATGGTAGCTAGTCACTGCCATTCATGATCAAGGTGATGGTGTGATGTAATATTTTTTGATGAACTCTCACAAGGTTTTATGACTGCACTGCCTAATACATTTAGTGTGTTTTGCTTTTTCTGTAGCGGATTCAAATTTGCTTGGTCACTTATGTATTTTCAGGAGGTTTTTTCCTGCAATCACATTGACATGTTTTCAATGATCCCTTGCTATTGATATGAGCTGCAATTATGATGGTCCTCCTCTGGGGCCCCTGAGCAGTTTCTGGTTGGAAAGACTTGTTCCTCTCTCTCTATTGCAGGTTGTTGCTGCAAGGATGAAGGTGAATACCTAGTCCTGCAACAAACTGTGGTATGGTTCTTCTCTTTCTCCTGGTATACAAGACTGGAAGAGATGATTGGAAAAGATCTGCTTAATGGGGTTTCCACAGTGGTGTTCAAATAATTCTTGACATTGTAACATGTGGACATTGATGGTTTGGAGTGTAAGGTTTTGCTATTGGCCATGTGCAGGAACCATCATGAATTTGTATCTGATATTGAAGGTGCTGGATTTTCTCCATTTGAGGTTTGGATCTGATTCTTGGAGGATTTCCATTGGGGTACATAAACTAGACATTGGGAATCCATGATGTTCATGATTTCTGTATTATTGTGCCCTGAATGCTAGGGTATCCTTTTTAGGGTTTTCTATTGATTTTGTGGGTATCAAAGTTCTTCAATGGTGTTCAGGTTTCAATGTGGCTATCAAAGATTTTCAGTTTTGTTTCGGTCTCAATGTCAATCTATGGTTTTACTTATTCAGATTTTGATTTTTAATTTGTTTGTTATTTTCCTTTTATGGATTCAATTTGCTCATTCCATTTGCAATCCATCTAGTTTTTGCTTTTGTGAGGATGATGCTTATCCTTGGAACAAGTGATGGAGTTGATGTTTAGTGTGTAATTCAATTTGGCAAACTTGAAGAGTGTGCATAGTTCCAACATTTCAAAATCATGGTATTGTTTGTCACTGGTTTTTCTCTCCATGTTAGGCACAGATTTATTCTTGATGAGCTTGGTTAGTGCTTCATTTTTGTATACTCTTTTGTTGAACACCCACAGAAAAGGAAAAAGATCCAAACAATATCATGTCAAGTGGTTTGAAAATATCAGGTGGTCATTGTGCAAATCTAGCTAATTTACTTGTACACATTCACCAAGAAACGTAAATGCCTTGCTTGGGACATGTTTAGAAACCTTGTGCAATTGAGTTTTGGGGATTTTTACTTTTTGGGAATTTCAATAGGAACATGTTGAACTGCTACATGAAGTTTTGACACATCCACGTAACATCTACCTTGCTAAATTCTTTCACAAAACTTGGATGACCATCCAACCCACTTCCAATTGATGTATACAAATATCAACTAAGTATTTTAGGGAAGCACGTTAGAATTAAATTTCAACTTAAACTAATGTATATGGAGAAGCCCTTGGAATATGTGATACCCCTACTTCACTACCTACTTAGAAAAGAAATCTCAATATCATATTGTGGTATTATATGTGAGTTCTAAGCCCCTTCTCTAGAAATACACCACTATCAACCCCACACTACCTTCCTATTGCACCAATGTAAAAAATGATGTAAGATCAATAAGACCTTCATCAATGACCAAGTAATTGTGGAAAACCATATTTCCATACGATTAAATAGCTTATAACTCCTTTCAATGTTGTCAATACGTTTTCTTTCAAATGAAGCCCTACTTATGCATTATTTATCCAAATATGCTTATGGAATTTACCAAATTATTCAAATTCTTGTTATGATGCATGGATGACACAAACCAAAACATTTCCACACTCATCTATATTTATGTTGTTGCATTGACGAAATGATCAATCATACATTCACAAAAGAAATGTCTTTGCTCTCTAAGATTATTAGTGAATTGCACAAGAGCAAAACATGGCAAATGGTGATGTGGACACCTAAAGAATTGCGCAAGAGCATGTCAAATTGAGTGCACCAAGTATGTGTGAGAAAGGATATCCCTGAGTGTCCCTAAAGTTATATAGGTCTATGTGTTGTGTCTCCTAGTGTTGTATCTCATTTTGGGTTATCTTGTTTTTGGTTACAAGAGGTTTGATTTTTCAAGAACTTTTCATCTATGTATGAATGAAGATAGTTTGTTTGTCATGTTAGGATCTCCCAAACTATGATGCCTTTATCATGCTCTTGGTAGTGTTGGAAAGCCTTCAATGAGTAGGGGTGCAACAAGATGGTTTTATATGTTTAGACCTATGGGACAAGAGTTATTGAATATTGAACAAATTTATCATTTGAGAATTCAATACACTCAAAACTAACATTTCTAAGGAAATTGGGGTGCACTTTTGATATTGTGGAGAATTGCTTAATGATTGGATATTATGGAGGTGATTTTGTAATATTTAGACCAAAGGTGGAGAAGATATTGGGTTTGGAATGATCTTTGTCTTTGGAAATTCAACAAAAATTGAACAAAATCAAAATAATTGTTTTTTGTGTTCACACTTGGCCAACCGCACAGGCCACACTCGTATACTCTTAATTTGTCAGTATCTTGGTAGACAAGGCATCGCCTTTGGTCTTGGCCATTTTGTCACTATTTCTTCACTATAGTTCAAAGTACATGGTTAATGTCTAATTGTTCCACTTCAGTTATCAAGTAACAACTAGTGATGTTGGATTATATGTATTTTTTTGGGGATATGAACATGGATAGTTGCGAAATTTGGATGTAACCATATTGGAAACTTTTTTCTTTCTCAATATACAGCTTGTTACAATTTGAAGTCTTATTTTTTTGAACTTATTTGGTGACTAAAGTCTTCCTTATTGAGCTTGGCTATGTGGCAAATGAGGAAATCATAAGATGCTACCTATCTCAAGGTTGGACACGACTTCAATTCTAGTGGCCACGTGGATTTTAATTCAAACCCACTCCTTTGTGTGATAATAGGTTTGAATAGAAATGCATAGAATGTTCCTTTTTTGCTTTTGGCTATGTCAATGCTAAAGTAGGTCAAATATAGCTAATGTGTCCATACAATTCAATCTTTATTCCTTTAGGCAACTTCTTTGGACCTTTCTTCTCACAATGTTGTGTAAAACAGATTTCCACCAAATGGATTCACTTGCCCAAAAAACTGGTCAATTGTCCATTCGAATGGGGGGGATTGCTCTTTTTTCAGATCCTAAATCACAGGGAGAATTTTTTTGGTGTAAAAGGGAGAGGCATGTCTATCCCCTGTAATTTCTCTCCACAATAGGGACGGGTATATTTCACTTCAAGGAGGGTTCTTACATTTGGTAAAGTTCTTGCTATTTACAAGGCATCTTCATAAAGTTATACATGTTTATCTCAGCCACTGATTTTTACATCTATATTGTTTGTTTGATCGATCTCCTCCGTTGGCCTCTCTCCTTAGAAGAGAGAAGGCCCTAGGATGAGAGTATCACCAGAGTATGGTGCCATTGCTAATTAATTCTTCAGATCTAAAATCTGACCCATATCAGAGTGGGCCTATGCTGTAAAAATTTGGATAAATTTCAATCTCTCTTAGAATTTTCCTGGTCCCTTGTGGTAGTGTAAAGGGGCCTCCAAAGGTCAACCCTCCGAATTGTCAATAAGGAGGAGTTCTTTATTTGGATTACCCAATCCGACACCCACCAGCCTACCATCCATTGGGAACAAGTTAGGAGTTAGGACTTGGACTTGGATGAACCAGAACTGAGTTACTGAAGTTCCCACCTTGGTAACCTATCTACCTACCCTCATACTTCCACGTGACATTACCCTAGACTACCCTTTTTTTTTATTGGTGAAATTTCACCGAAAAAAGAAATTAAAAATTAAAAATTCCACAATGAGTGGCTGGGGTAAACATGTTCCAAGGAAAGAGGCCAACTGGCAAATTCAGTGCCAATTCTGCTTCTAGATCCTGAGGTTTAACTCTAGGGAATGGGCTATGGATGACCAATTCTGCCAGTTTCTAAAGATCATCTAATCTGCTGCTTCTTCTTTATAGGAGTTAGGTGTGTGTGTTAGTTTTACTCTTTACCCCAAGGAAAAGGAAACTCCCAAAACAACAACAAAATTGATAGTTGAAAAGAGACGAAGGAGGAGTCAGGGAACAATGACTTGGCAAATAAGAGGATTGTAGAGATCAGAGCTACATGAAGAAATTGATAGAGAAAATTTCAATTAGGGTTAGTTTTAATTTTTTTTAGCTTTCACCCAATGTTTTGGTTTTGGTTAGGGCTTTTGTTTCATTTTGAACTTGTTTTCTAGTGGAACCCTTGGGATTTTAGTGACATTGATCGTTGGATCGAAACTAGTAGGCATCAACTGATTAGAAAGAGCTTTGGATTTGTTGTAGGTTATTTTTTTGAGGATCTAGGTTCTTGTGGAAGATGAGAAAGTATAGTGGCTTCTTAAGTGTGTGGGCCTAGAACTTGAAGATATATTTCTCATTGAAAATTTTGTCGCCAAAAAAAAAGAAAAAAAAGAAGCATTTTTTTTTTTTTGTCAATGTTATACATAGTTATTGGAGTGGATTAGGATTTTTGTGAAGAGGGTATCCAGTCCACCACGTTTGATTTTTAGGAAACTTTTGTGTGGCGTTACATGTCTCAGGTCCTCCAAGACTAGGAACAAAGAGTGAAACCTATAATGTTTTAGCATTAAGATATCTAAATTGTGTTGAATTCAACATAGTAGTGATTGTGTCATTCAAGCTTCTAATGAAGTTAACACTAGTAGAAAATCCTCCCTTTTTTTACTATGTTTCCAACTTACAATTATAGTTGAAAATGACCTTTTTTACTACAATTAATTTTTTAAAATTGCAATCTATTTTTTTCAACTATTGACCACAAAAGTCAAAAAGTACAAGTCGAAAATGAAATTGTAGTCAAAAATGATGACCACGTGTCAACACCACAATAATAGCATTTTTGACCATTTTAGTTGGAAATGATTCCACCATTACAATTGAAAGTTGTTTCTGACTATAGTGTCCCACTAGATGAACTTCGTCCATTGACAAATCATGACATCATCAAAATTTAAGTTGAAAATTCAACTATATTTTGCCTATGTTTTTTACTATGTTTCAACTATGTTACAACTATTTTAGGTGAAAAGCTTGACACATGGCCCCAAAATCTAACTAATAATTTGTTTACACATGACTTTAGTGTCTAACAAGTAGTTTGTTGGCATGTGATCAACATAGGGCTACATATCACCTAGGTTAGGTTTAAACTTAAGCCGGACCCAAACCTAAGCTAAGTTCAGACTTAAGCTAAGCCCAAACCTAGGTTAGGTTGGAAATTAGGCTAGGCCTAGACCTAGGCCAAATGCCACTCAATTATTATTTATTTTTTTCACTTTAAATTTAGCTTTTTAAGGTCAAGCTTTTGTGATTAGCTCATCTTAAATGGTTATTAAACAATATAAAGTTTTTGTGATTTTCCAACACTTTTAATTCACCTCTTTATATAATTTAGAAACTTGTCATGGAAAGCAAACAATAGGGGATAAACATTTCAGTTGTAAGCTAGGGTAGAATGACCAATGAAAAATCACATAATGATTTAAAGTTCAATGAAATCCATGGAGAAATCAAAACCTTGCTCTTGGCGCATTTGAGGCACAAAAAATCTTCACAAATGGATCAAAAATGAGAAAGTTATGGCTCCCCAAAATAGGGGGGGTCAAAAAAGAAAATATTATAACACTTGGAAGCCTATTCCTGAACATTTAAAACAATTCTAAGACATTGTTCCATTGCTTTTAGAGTTCAAAAACTACTTTATAGAATGTAAGGTGATGCTCCCATAACACTTTAAATCGCTAAAATTGAACAAAAAATGAGAAAGATATGAGCTTTGAAAGTTGGAGGGGTTTAAAAGAAAAAAATACATTTTGTATCTTGAAAAAACGTATTTAATATTTTTCTTTTCAGCTCTTTCTTCATTACTCCTTTGTCTATGCAATTCAAAGGTGAATTGTAGAGATTAATTTAATGATCCCATAAAGTGTTAAATCACTGAAAATGAAGAAGAAATGAAAAAGATATGAATAAATGTTCAATACATGCTGTTGATTACTATTGGGCAATTCTTCCCTAATTGTAACCAATTTACAACTTAATTAGTTGTAACCCAATTGCAACTTAATCACAATGACCTACTAAAACCTAGCAACCTACTTACTTAACTAGTACCTAACTACTTACCTAGCCTAGTCTACTACCAATTAACCTACTTACTAAACTTATCAATTAACCTAACCTACTAATTGATGTAGCCTATGTCGCACTTAAGTTGGGCTAAAGTTAAACAAGGTGGCACCTAGGCCTAGACCATCTAATACCTATCTAAAACCTAACAAAAGTAGCCAAAAGGTTTAATAGCTACTAGCCTACTAATTAACATAATGTATGTGGCACTTAAGTTGGGCTTAAAGTTAAATATGGTGGCATTTAAACCTAGACCACTTAATACTTATTTAATATTTAACATAGGTAACCTAAAGATTTAATTTAATTAGTAATAGTTAGAAAATACCTATTGTGTGGGTATTTAGTATGTGTTAGGTGAGTACCAATTAAGTAAGATGCCTAAAGGTAGGTACTAATTACCTAGCTAGTAACTAGTAGGTAGGTACTTAGTAATTAACTAAACTAAACTTTAACCCTAAACCTTAGTTACTTACTAAGTACTTAGCTACCTTGTACTCTAGGTACCTATTAATTAAATACCTAGTTAGTAGATAACTACTAACTAAATAAATAGCTAGGTAGGTACTAGGTATTTAGTAAGTAGGTAGGTATATAATTATTAATATATAACCTTATTAGTAGTTTATAATAACTAATAGAAGGTAATAATTTTAATTCTCAAATATTACTGTAATTAGTTATAAGCTAGCTTAATTACATTTTTATAATTATGATTTATTATTATTATTATTATTATATGATCTTGACTTAAGGGAATAATTTATAGCTAGCCTATTAATTAATTTAGCATACATGGCGCCTAGGTTTGGTTACACTAGGTCTAACCACCTAAGGTTAATTAAATGTGTAATGTGGCACCTAAGGTATGCACCTAGAGTAACTTAGAAATTTAATAGTTAATAGTAGCTATAAAATACGTATTAGCCAATAGCTAGTAAGTACCTAGTGGTAGGTATTAACTACCTAGCTAAGTACTTTTATTGTTAGTTAGTAACTAGTAGGTAGGTATTTAATAATTAATTAAATGTTAACTTAGTGGCTACCTACTTAAATAGGAATTGCCTATTATTTACTAAAGACTTAACTATTAATTAGGTGAGTAGCTAAGTAGGTACTAGGTATTTAATAAATATTTATTATTTCCAAAATTAATTAATTCACAAATTATTCATTAAAGTTTCTAAATGCATCTAATTACTTATAAAATATCATATTTTTACCTCTAAAAATAAACCTTTTAAAATTCTAGGGATCAACTAATAAAATAACATATAAATAGGTTTTAAATTGACTATTTAACAAAATAAATTATTAATTAATTGGTAATTCCTAAACATTAACTATAAATGATCAAATGACTAAATTATTAAATAATTTTAGATATTAAATAAGTTTTAATTAATCATTAATATTACATTAATAATTTAACTTGTGAATCGTTAATTATTTTTAAGTTTATAACTAACTAACTATTAACTAATTATTATTTATTAGTTATTAACCATAACTCTTGATTAATAAATATTAATAAATTATTAATTAATAAATTATTCTATATATAATGATTTTTATTAATCTATATTTAATATTCAATCAATTTTAATTAATCATTAATATTAACTAAACAATTTAATTTGTGAAGAAATTTCATTTCTTATTCATTGGCTAACTAAATATTATTAATTAATAGTCATCAACTATTAACCATAAGCCTCAATTAAGTAGTTAGATCAAATTATTGAAAATTTTCAAAACTAATAAGATATTTCAGAATGATTAAATAAGCAATAATCAGATATTTAATTATCTAAATGATTAGTCAAAATTTCACTTTATCGAACTAATTTTATAAAATAATTATTTTTAAATATTATTTAAGCATTTAATATCAATTAATAGTTAATAAATTATTGTCAAATAATCCACTAATAAATAATAATATTTATTTATAAAATTATTGATATATATATATATATATAATTTAATTTCAAAGTAACTAAAAAGTATTGCATTTTTAATTAATTAATATTTATAAATCATGAATAATGATTAATTATTGTATCAATTTATGCATTCTTTGCAAGGTTCACTTGTAGTTGTATAATTTAATTGAAAAATAGTCAAATCAAATTTGCAACAAATACATTAGTCCCTTGAATTGCATTTCATCCATCCAACATGCATTTATCATGCATTTATGATCCATTTTTATATTTTGTGACCCACCAAAATAGTTTAACACAAGATTTAAGAAATCAACACACCACCTTGGGAGGCACGACTATAGGCTATGTCATTTTCCTAATCGACATTTCAACTATAATTCAATTGTAAACCCCTTAGTTGAAATTTATTTTCGATTGTCCACCAAAAAAATAGACGATTCAATTTACTTGGGAGTGCCAAATTATTTTTGTGATATTTAAAAATCTGTAATTGAAAATGTAGTCGAAAATGACATGTAGTTGAAAATGGCTGGTTGAAAAAGAGGGATTTTTTACTAGTGTAAGGTTCTGCTTTGGCATAATGCCCTAACCAGTGGCCCTTAGGTAGTTTTTTATATTTCCCCTTTCAATTTGTTTAATCTTATGTGGTAGCTTTGTAGATTTATGATTGTCTTATAAAAATAAGTAGTTTTTTAATAGGCATGGGGTTTATGCTCCTATTAGGCCTCTTTCTTCATGGGCACTAAACGTCTCATGTCCCCTAATTCATCATGTCCTATTGAACTTCGTTGTTCCCATCGCCCATTTGTTTTATCATGTGCCACCACACACCTAGTTTCCACCCCATCTCCCATGCAAATCATGCATCTCCCATTAGTTCCTCCTCCCATTTTATCAAACCACACACCACTCACTAGTTTTTTTTATCAACCCCCAGCCCTTTGTGTGAATGTGAAGACCCAACCTTACACTTTCCCAAACCCCCTTGATCATGCACATGTAAGACCTTTTCCCCTTTCCATTCTACTAGCCCCTTTAGTTACACATGATTAGACCCCCCAACTTACCTTCATTTCTTCAACATAATTGCAATTTCCATCTAAAGTCTCTTGCCCCACTTGTTGGTGCCAATTTACCAATCGAGGGTTAGTTCATTATCAGCATTCTTGTCAAACACCCAATTCATATAATCCAAACCCCCATGATCATCTCGACTCAATACCTTTTTTTGTTCCCACCCTGTTTGCATCAGCCTGGACTGGGGTTTAGTTTTTGGATGTCCTCGGGTCCATTCATTTAGGTTTTTATTATCTTTGATTGTATAACCATAACCTTGCCATTCTACGACATGATATACAAGTGGTGTTTCATTTTCCAGTAGATAAGCTAACATAAGGCCCTTATGATGTGGTGGTGTGGCATTTGTTCTTTTTATTACCTTAATAAAGTTTCGTTTTGCCACCTTGTGGCAGGGGAATGGGGCATAAGGAAACATGGATTTAACTCAAATGTTTTCTAGTAAACAATTAGGAAAACTCGTAGGAGGAGTTTTCTTTGCGAGCACAAGCTTTGGCGACAAGTTTGAATTTAGTGTTTTTTCCTCAACATGATCCCCTAACTCATAAACATTTTTTTCGTAATTTAGTTCTTGGACATGCAAGGGAACACTTTAGAGCAATTTGTGCCTTGGCACCATTTTCCACTACACCCATATCCTTTGATGCCACCTTAACTTTTACCATGTTACACTTTAACTCATGTGGCTATTTCCCACTTATCTTAGAAGCCTATGAACTAGACCAAGACCTCAACCTTTCTTCTAATTCCTTCAAACAAACATTCCAACACATGCCCCATCCATCAAAAAGTGGTCTTTCTAGGATAATTTTTGAACACCTTAAGGATTGTTTTCACCTAGAAAATTTAATGAGTGGATTCCTTAAATTATTTTAGCTTTGTTTTCATAATACTAAAGTTCACATTCCACCTCAAATTACACGTGTCCTTGGCATGGCCCGCCCTTTAGCCATGACCAAGTTTTCAAATAGAGTTCATCCCATTGTAGTGGGGGAAACATTGTATTGATTCAAAAATCGCACCTTATGCTTTCAATTCTATGATGCCTTTGCAACACATTTCTCCTCACACCAATTCGGAATCATAACTAAAGGTAGTTGTGAAGCAATAGTCCATGGCATCAAGTTCACCTTAGGCATTTACCCTGATTAGGTTGTTCTCTAGCTAGACATGGCAAACGCCTTTAGTTTAGTGTCAAGAGGGGTCATATTTTAAGAACTTCGTGTAGTAGGTGGAGACATCATGCGATTCATCCCCTTCGTTCGTGCATTTTATGCATTTGAGTCTCCTTTATTTTACAACCATCATAATCGTGAAAATGATGTCACAATCATCCCCTTTGCCATGGGAAGCCGCTAAGGTGATCCCTTGGGAAGGGCATTATTCGCATTAGCCCATTTTAAGGCTTTACGTTTTATAGTTAGTTCATTGTCATTTCCCTTTTTGTGTATTTCCATCCATTGCAAATGACACTCACATCATAAGTTCCTTTCTATTATATCATTTGGATATGACCGTTCTTAGCATTTGCATATGAACAATTCTAGATTGAACTCTGTGCAATAGGTCTTTCTATCCAACCTCATAAATGTGTAACATGGTCACCCTTTGGCCTACCGCTTGACTTCAACACCCCATTGCAGTTTACCACCCCATAAGAAGGAATTAGAGTTTTGGGAGTTCCATTGGGCACTTCATCATTCACATGATCCTTCATAAAAATTGTTTTATTAGAAGATGTTTGACATGTGGATCTTTTCCTTAAAATGGGTGATGTTCAGGTAGCTTTTGGAATTTTAATTCACTGTTTCGTGCAACGACCTTCATATTTCTTACAATGTACACCTCCTTTTTCCACCTTCATAGAGTCCCTCACTTCTTTTGACTTTTCCCTTTTTCAAATGTTTGGGCGTTTTTTGGGTTCAAGATCCTTTGACAACCTAGAAGGACCTCTAGCATGTAAACAAGCCTCTCTTTCAATAACTTTCGATGTCATCAGGCTCATATCGACAACCACCATTGCCCTAGTAGCTTATTTAAAGAATTGGGCCCTTGTAGCCTCAATCATAGCTGTTAGGTTTATGGTTGATCAACGTCTTTCCTTCTTGAAGTCTTAACACAAGTTGACAATAACACCTTCCCTTTCCAACAACATTTCAAGGTGAAATGTGATTTCCTACTGCCCCAAATTCATGCATGTATTCTTTCGTTTGAATAATTCATTGGATAATAAATGGTTCGATTTTAAGATTCCATCTCGAAGCATTTACACCATCATACCCTTTTTAGCATGCTCTCTGATAGGATATCTAAAGCCCATTGTGCCTAAATCCTATCTTGTTTTGGGCGAAGGGCGAGTGCTTGGCTTACAGTTCAACCAATTTTCTTAAGTTTTCAACTAGTTTTTTTAATCTTTTCCACAATGTTTTGAATATGACTTGGATTGCCCCATCCCTAAATTGCAAGTATCCTTTGATGCGTATGCACACATCCCATCGACCCTATGGGTATTCACCTCTTACACTGTGTTCATGGGTGCACAAAGAACCCATGATGCAATTCGTGACACCTTTGTTGCCATTGCAAAGGATACTAGCTTCCATGTGGGGCAAGAATAATTACATGTGTTTCCTTCAAACATGTTTAATTCCTTTTCGTTAACAAGTTGACATTGTGTTCACCAAAGATGGCATTAGCAGCTTAGTCAACATTGTAATTGCCAACCCAACACGAGCGAATTTATTTCCTTGATCTTGTGCGACCCAAGGATTTGCTACTTTTGATGCGACTCAAGCCAAAGAACGGAGCTATCACAACTAATACCCTACCAATCAATTCCTCCCCTTAGTAATGGAGGTATTTGAATGTCTACATAAGTAGGCATATGTGTTTACACAATTGGGCCAATGTCATTTGGAGTTTGAAAGGACTAGAGGGCCTTTTTTTTTTTTTTTAATTATTTTTCTTTGGCAAAAAAATTCAATCACATTGCAAAGGTTACAAGCATATTCCATTTTAAGTTGGGTGATAGATGTAGGCCTAGTTACTTCCTAACTTCCACCCCTTTAGAACACATCTCCCATCTTCACGACCAGCTTATAGCAAATGATTGATTTTTGATATGGAAAAATATGATTGACCTATTACAAGCAACCAATTTTTGACATGGATAGGTTTTGGCATTTAGTTTGAAATAACTTGACATCATGAAAATTCTCTTTTTTCTTTTTTCTTATCCCTTTGTACATTTTCCTAATTTATGATGTATTTACCAATACAATTTTGTAGGGTTGTGCACCTTTAATTCCTATTCAAGAGTGGTGTGACAAAATGAATACTATTGGGGAAGAAAATAGAAATAAAAAATCCTACTTTTGAGACTTAGGAGTGCTTTAAAAAATGTAAAATGAATATCTTTTGTGTATTCAAAAGCATAGTTAGTGGCAAATTTGAAGTTTCATGCCTCTTGTTCTCACATGTATTTTTATTGTTTATTTAGTAAATGGATATACATACTTCCAACCCAAAAAAATGTATTCCATCATCCATAAAAGTTTTCCAAATTATGTCTAATTGAAGAATGAACTTAAAATTGGTTCTACAAATTTGTTCAATAATTTGGATGTCATCCATTTTTAAATGAATGTAATCCATTTGGTGAATATGATCATGTTGTGGAAATGGTATTGTGAGATATTGATTAGCAAAAGACTAGTTCAAATCTAAGTTTTGCAATCCTAGGCTTCAAAGGGTGAGCCCAAGAAAAGTTTCAAATAAGACTTCCTTGAAACATAAACTGCAAATCTAACTTTGAAGGGGTGCTAAAAAAAATGTTTCAAATAATAGAATTATACTTCAAGTTACCCTCTGTTTCACCCCCTATCTCCTCTACTTTCGCCCCCTATCCCCTCTTTCAGTGGTATCCGGAAATTTGATTAAATCTGGGTATGAAATTCTGAAATCTGCATTTAATGCACAAGGTTTGAGAGTAATTATAGTAGTTGTACAGGTAGGAGGAGTGAAATAAGATGTAGCAGCAGGCGCTCAGGAAGAAGGAAACACAGGATGGAACTCCGTTTACCACCAAAATTGGGGTCCCAGTTATTTCCTATTGTAAAATTTTCATTCCCAGTTACGCGTTCGATGACCTATTATGCCGAAACTGACCGTTCTCGGCCCCTAATCGCTTGACTTGACGTATAACTCTAATACTTTAAAAAAGATTTGTGCAGACCTAGACTTTGAAGGGTGACCCATGTAAGTTTCAAATAAGATTTTCAAAAGTATTTGGGCAAACCTAGACTTTGAAAGGCGTCTCAAAAAGTTCCAACCATTTTGGCTTTGAAATGCTCATTCCATTAGATTAATGCCACATAGGTCAATGTAGTATCACAATTAAGGCTATTAGAGGCCTATTAATGTTGCAAAGGATAGGAGTCCATCTAAAATTTTGTTTTGATTTTTTCACCAACTATGGCCAGTTCTCTCTTTGTCCATGAAAGGACTGGTGGGTAAGGATCAGGTATATGAACCTTTGACCAACAATTCTCAGAAAAACAAAATAACTGGTTTTGACACAGAACCATGGTTCTAAAAAAAACCAAGGAATTGGTCAAAGAACGTGCCTTGAACCATTAGTTCTTTCACAAAACCTGCTAATTCTTTGCAAAAGTTTTAAAAATCCAAAATCAGAGGTTATAACAAAATCAAGAAACTACCCCACATGGGTTTTGCACCAATGTTGACAAATTCCCCAAATTTTAGTGTTAAACTTGAAGGTTCAGGTTTTGGGGGAGTATGTATAAAAATGCATGGAATTGGACCCAATTCCAAAATTGGGCTCAAAAGTTCTTGAATTTTAAAAAATGTGTCAAAATTGGAACCATAAGTATAGAAATTTGAAGAACTAGGCTCAAACTCACACCTAAAGAATTTATGAAAAGTTAATGTTTGAGTATCAAGATTGGGTCTAAAGGTTAAAAAAAAAAAAAAAAAAAA
>Ga0209611_10000665_pt1 | contig 53504 bp, 33 predicted proteins | sample S1TSphgellanicum_3_FD_187693 | JGI IMG/M metagenome (GOLD analysis project Ga0209611, IMG submission 187693) | Host-associated microbial communities from peat moss isolated from Minnesota, USA - S1T2_Fc - Sphagnum magellanicum MG (SPAdes) (version 2) | ecosystem: Host-associated > Plants > Peat... | reverse complement strand
AAAAAAATTCAAAGAACCTTCCAAATTTGATGTAGAATTTTAGAACTCAAAAGTCCTTACCACCTATAAATGGGGTATAATTACATCATCTTTTTAAAAAGTTGTAATTTATTATACAAGAAAACATTTTTGATTAAAATATAAATATTTGAAAAAATATTGCTACACCATTTGATTCCCTAGGGAAACATTCTTTTTTAATTAAAAAAAATGTAAATAGATATATAAGGTGCCAATATAATGGTTGTTGGGTAAAATTAATAATTTAATAATTTTTATAATAGTTAGGGTTATGTTAATTTTGAAAATAAATCTATAATTAATATAAGATATGCATTAGTTTTTTATATTAAAAAAATAAAAATAACATATGTATTCAAGATTTATTTTAGCTATTAATTGTCAATAGGTTCAATTCAATTAATAGGTTAATAAATGAAGTAATACTAGTAAGTGAACTATGCATCATTCATGTTATAATCTTGATTACAATAAGGGCAAACATGATTTACTTTCGAGAAAATAAATTTGTTCATTGAATTTGTATTTTATTTCTATGTGTTTTGAATGAAGTGGATTGATTGATAGTTCAAAACATCAAATATGTATGATACAAGTTTGGCATGTACTATAATTTATTCATCCAAGGGAGCAAATTGTTATATTTCATTCATTACATCTTTCAAACTCTTAAAAAACGAGAGCTATTGTGTGTTCTTTCCTCTTGATCAAGTATTAACTTAAAATTTTAGATAAATATAGGGTATCAAAAGATGCAAACAAAAAATTATGATTAAATGGGGGCTTAAGCCATAAATATGTGCATATTAAAAAATTAAGTAATAATAGGTGGGATAAAAGGTTCCCCCACCTGATAACCCCCCAAAGAATATCTTATGTGACATAATAGTGTCAAATTTAAAACATGTAATGTTCTCTCATGTATAACAATAATTAATGAAAAAATATATATGATTGAAACTAAAATTCAAAATTCATTTCAAAGTCAATAACAACACAAAGTACATGAATTTTGTCATATTCATTGACATATTCAATGACAAATTTCTCAATTAAAAAAATTCATCTTTGAAATCCCAAAAATTGAATTAATCATTGAATGAATTAATGATTGGATCCATGTAAAACACTTAACCCAAGCTTTTAAAAAATGCACACATGATTTGTAATATGCATCTAAAAATGGATCAATATAACATTTTAAAGGACATGTTGTGAAAAGGCATGACATCAATAGTGTGAGCCAAATTTTTTTCAAGTCCTGATGTCATGGAAAAATGTGTCGAAACAAAATGCACTATAAAGCCATGTGATTTAAAAGACAACATCAATAATGTGGGAACATATTTTTTGCTTTTGAACATAATGATGTTGTTGATTCTTCTTTTGTCCTCATGAATAGGTGAAATAATAATATCTATTTGGGATGGGACAAAGTGGTTTTTAAATGAGTGACAAAAGGTTTTGTGGAAAAGTTGTGGTTGTTATTCAACATTAAATTGTACACATAATCAATCGCAATCACAATTTTTTACTATCATTTTTAGGTCTAGTAATGAAAAGAAAGCCATTTGATTCCTTCATAAAGAGAAAGGACAAATTCAAGTAACCAAGATGATAAAAGGTCAAAAGTTAAACCATGTTTGTACCCATGCACATTTTCATTTGTTCAATCGGATAGATCCATCACTTAAAAGTGAAAGAATGAGAAAAACAAAATGAATAAAGTTTAAAACATGGTGTCAAAAGTGTTATCCAATCACAACCTCTTTACATGCAAAAGAATGTTTTTGAAGCAAGACAAGTGTGCATGTAGATGTTAAGTTTAGTTACAATTGTTTTGTGCTATTTGGTAACAAGCATGCATGTTCGATGTCAAGCTAAGTCGTCAAGTTCTTATGCTACAAGAGAAATTGTTCTTGTTGTTCCCTTGTGCTTTGTAGCAACAAAGTGGGTTGCGTTGACCAAGATGCCCCCCTTTGGACCAAGCCAATGCATTAGCAAATGAGTTAGAGGGTTTCATGTTTAGTTTCTATCTTTGCTTTTATTTCATTGCATACTTGATTTCAATATGTTTTTTTACTTGTTTTGCCCTTCAATTGTGGTGTTTCCCCCTTCCTCCAACAAATTTCCCTTGCTTCCTTTGAATTCCACCATTGGTCTACAAAAAGACATTGTAATTGAAGGGTTAAACAATTTGCAAGTGATGATCCTCTCATCCTTCTCCGTTAAAACACCTAATGTTGAATGTGTAAAGATATAAAAATAAGTTTCAATAGTAGGGAAATCAATCCATAAAATCTATACCATATTTCCAACATGAAGATAATCAATCTTAATCCAAAAGGTTTGTAGATTGCAAGGATGTGCTTTACGAAACTAGGAAACAATGGTATTTGTAACCTTGCATGGTTGACAAAGACATTTTAGCTTTAGTTCCAAGCAAATTCCAAGTGGTAGGAAAAAAGTTAAAACAATAGGGATATTAAAATTCTCTTTGAATATACCAAGGGTGTTTGTCCCCCTAGTGGTGATAGGTCTTGCACAATGTACATGGCCTCACATAATATTCTATAGTATTATAGGGTCTTGCACAAAATAAAAACTACATCTTTCTATTGTTGAATATTGCCATACAATTGTAGATTGATGGAATTGTAGTTTTATGTTCCTTTCGTTGGTGTATGAGGTTTTGTTGCCTACATTTATACACTAGCCTTAGTGTAATTTTGTGATGTAAGTCTTGTTGGCCAAGTTGTGGGGATGTGCGTAGGAGGTCAAGTGTCAGTACAGGCTTGGACACTTCTCTTTTTCTTTGGCTGTTTACTAGAAAGGGGTGGTTTAGGTATATTTGCTCTATGTAAACGACAGTGTATAAGTTATTCCTCAGGCACTAAAGTTAAAACACCAGCAACCCTGTACAAGGTAATATGTGACACTTATGCAGCTGATTGTCAATGTTTTTCACTGTTTAGTCACTAAGAAAATTGTCATACTGAAGTCTGAGACTGATTCATTGATCCCTACTGAGTATGGAAATGGGGTTATGGGTGCTAGGCAATTTGAGCTCAAATCTAATAGAGCTCTTTGCATAAAGGAGAGAAGGCTTCAGCAAGTTATCCACTTTTAGCTTTCTCAGTTAGGTGCAACAAGTTGTCAACTCTACCGCACAAAGCTCCTGAGACCCCTTTTTGTTTCTGCACTGGCAAAGGCCGGATGGTTAGCTGCCCCACAGGGGTAAGAACAACAGGAATTCCCTGGTGGACAACTAATAAGATATGTCCACTCAGAGTTCTGTTATACGGAGACTGATTATGATGCCTACCAGTGGTTACTCCTTTACAAGAATCATGTAAGACTGCATCTGACTGAGGCTAGAGTTTCATGAAAAAAGTTCATTGTCCTTAGTAATACCCACAGATCTGCAGGAAAGCATAGAGTACTCTAGAAACATTCTTGTGGGATGCTAACAACCACTTTGTCCTTCTGCTAAACAGATCTCTATTGCTGAACACTCTACTTAAGTATGCTCATCATCTCTGGAGACGGCCTGCAGCACCAGATGGGCCATAACGACATTTCAGCGAAGTGCACATCAAGTACTAGTAACGGCAATTATAGAACATATTCTAGCATGATAGCCCAAATGAGATTATTGATAGATCATTTTGTCAAATTACCGAGAAGGGCATAATCCTGGAAAATTAACTATTTAAAAGTGGATTTCCATGGTTGGTGCATAATGCTGTGGCATAGGGTCAGTTTCCACATGGACAAAACCAATAAATTAATCCGTTTGTATAAATTTGAAATTTTTTCATGATCTACTATATATTGTCATATGAGGAGTGAAATTATTCAGATTGCAGCCTATGATAATTATGCTGGTTTTCAACATGTCCTCAGCTTCATATTAAACAAAAATTCATTTCACTATTTTAAAGATTATTTAATGACGAAACTGACCCTGGGGTAAAGTAGTTGGTATTGGTTGGTAGATAAAATTTTAAAGTGAATTCTGAACATGCTCAGAGATTGGAGTTTGGGATTTTTTTTCTCTCTATTCCCTTGGTTTTTATGGTGTGGGGAGGGGGGAAGAAGGGGGTGTGGGTGCAGAACAGGGGGTTTTCTCACATGAGTAATAGCACAATAGTGTCATGGATGAATGTGGAAATTTCCAACAAAAGTGCTTTGTTGGCAAATGCACTGGGGAGGAGCTTTTGTAGAGGCCAGATTTGGGCCAAGACCAGTGTCATGCAGTCATTACAAACTGCAGCAGACACCCTCCGGGTATCAAGGCGGTTATGACTTATACCTACTATTCTCAATTCTTTTCCGGTTCTTTCATGAGCCCTACTGTTCTTTGAATTCGATTCTGTCAGATACCCTGGAACTGGCGGTCCTTTGATTTGTTTTTTCAAATACCCAGAAACCAAACTCAAAGAACCGCCCAGCACTGGACAAGACGGAGTTGCAGTGCAGTCCAGGGTTTTAGAATTATAGGTATGATTCTTGGATTTTCTCAATTGCTAATCTGTTTTAACAACAGTTTTGAGGTGCGTGCGTGATTGCCCATGGGTGGCACGTAGGAGTAACTTATTGTGTTGCACGGGGGTGGGGTAAACCAAGAGAGAAAAAATAAAAAATTGAGGGACGGTGGTGCACGTCAACTGCTGGGGATGGACTTTGATGAGTGTCTCATGATTTGTTTGGGAAAAGATTTGGGGGCGGGGCAGGGCAGGGTGGTGGAGGGAAGGGAGAGAGGAGATGTTATTATTGTTCTATGGCGCTTTTAAATGAAGGGCCTGCAGCAGCATTGGTCCGGTGGGTCACGGATCACGACCCTGAATTAGCTACTTAGAAAAAAAAGAAAAAAAAGATAACAGAGATCATGCTGGTCGGATTCATAGGATTTGCTGGAAGCCCCAAACCCTTCTTCTTCTTTCTTTCTTTCTTTCTTTTTGTACACACTCATCAATCTTCTTTCACACCTCTGTTTCTGCTGAGCATGTAGGTAGCCAGCTTGCCTGCCCGCCCGCCCTGTGCATGCATCAACCTTCCCGAAATCGCAATGAAACAAGAGCTACTGATTGATAGATACATACTTAGATTTCCAGAGTCACCGCCTCGCAGAGGCCCAGCCCTCACTCCTCCGTGCATGTAGGTCGTAGCAAAAGGCGCCGCAATACCAGCAACAGGCGTCGCCTTTGCAAAGCCGCTTGTAGCTTCTAAGTAGTGCTGTTTAGTCCGCAGCTCTAGAGTACCTATCAGAGCTATACTTCGTTCTTTGGGTTCTACCAAGAGATTAGAGCTCCGCACAAATCTCCTGTTTCAAGCCCCCCACTTTGAGGTGAAGAGCTGATGAGTTGGAGCGTGAAGGGATGAGAGAGAGAGAGAGAGGAGGGCCCTGGGGCTATTGAGCTAGAGAGAGAACCGTGAAGCTGCCTAGGTCATGGGATTTATTACTTTTTTGACAACAACGGCTACAAGTATTTCCAGCACACATGCAAGGAGGGGATGTGGGGACAGTGTTATAGGGAGGGACATGAGATCGTGAGAATGTATGATAACAAGTCAACGGATTTGCGTAGTGATGACGAGAGTTGTAAGTACTACTAAGGAGCCAACACTACTGATGAAGCCTGCAACAGCTGCTTAATCCTGAATATAAGTTCCTTCGACTACCAGTAGGAATATCAGCACGGAGTACTACGCATGGAGTTGGACCAGTGTCAATTGAAGCTGAATGAGAGCAACAAGGATATATTTGCTGTTCCAGAGCTTGACAGGATTCTGCAGTTAGAAGGCCCAGAGGTGTCGACTAGGTGGTGGTGCTTGTTCAGACGATAGCTGTGATTGATCAGACGCTGCTGCCCCACCCGCAAGCTTCTGCTCACGTCTGACTCAGAAGCCTAATAACTTTGTCGAGAGTTCTCTCAATTGCAGAACCGACATGGGTCATCCATCATCATGTGGACGGCTAGTTTCGACTAGTAGCTGGCTTACGATTAGAAGTGTACTGGTGTTACTGATGCTTGCAAGTCATTGCGGATCAGAAACCCGCGGGGTGCAAGCTGCAGCGGATGGCGACAAGTTCATCGATGCACATTCAGCACCAGCTTGCGTACTTCAAGATGTGGCCTGCACGGCGTTGGGGCTTCTCAAGCTGAAGGGGTACCTCTCCTTCCACGACACGTCTGCTGCTGCACGTGACTTTGGCCTCATTAAGCATTTGCCGCCAGCTGCAGTTCTCTACCCAAATTCTGTTGAAGACGTTGCTGCACTCATCCGAGCGGTAGCATCGTCTTCTACCAATCTCACTGTTGCTGCAAAAGGCCCTGGTCATTCCATCAATGGACAAGCTCAAGTACGTCGATCTCAGCTCCTTTCTGGATTACGCTCATCTTCATTCTGAGCTTAACAATGTTGACTCGCGATTGTTTTTCTGTGAATGTACATGTCTTTCACTGAGGGGAAGAGTGGGACCAGCTAGTGCCAATAAGATTCGTGCATGAATTGAGAGGAGGGTGGTGCGAGACTCGTGAAATTTGAATGCTTGAAGGTTGCATGCGGTTGCAGGCCGACAAGGGGATCGTTATAGAGATGTCGTCAATGAGGGGCATCAAGGTGATGCCACACGGTGATGACGATTGCGCACTCCCTTTTGTGGAAGCAAGTGGCGGTGAGCTGTGGGTGGATGTGCTGGAAGCGACGCTGAAGGAAGCTCCAGGGTTGGCGCCCAATTCCTGGACCGACTACCTCTACCTCAGTGTTGGTGGCACTCTCTCCAACGCAGGCGTGAGTGGGCAGACTTTTCGCCATGGCCCTCAGATCAGCAACGTCCTTCAACTGGAAGTGGTCACAGGCAAGGGGGAGATCGTGATTTGTTCGCCCAGCAAGCAGTCTGAGCTGTTCTATGCAGTTCTGGGCGGTTTGGGGCAATTTGGCATCATCACAAAAGCCCGCATCATTATTGAGACCGCTCCGGAGAAAGTGAGTTTATGCTTAAATCCTTACGCATGATCAAGTTCATAAAAGCTACAAGCTAGCGGTTTGCTGATGATCTGCCGTGTCCTGTCTCAAGATTTCGTTTTGTGAGTGTCTGAACTTTGACAAAGAGATCAATCATGAGCTGTGGAGAGAAGATATGAAGGAACAACATAAGAAGCTGATCGACGTTCTTTGTGTTCATTTGTGTCGAGATTTTCAGGTTAGATGGATGCGGGCTATGTACTCGGATTTCGAGGTTTTCAAGAAAGACCAAGAGATGTTGATCTCCGTGATGCAGGACCCGCTTCTCACGTTCGATTTCATCGAGGGCTTCGTGGTGATGAATAACGAGGACCCTACCAATGGTTGGAAATCAGTGCCTTTCTCGCCTGATCAGATTACCGCCAGCATGCTACCTCCCGATGCAGGCTCCGTGCTATACCTCTTGGAGATTACCCTCGGTTACAACCTCGTCGATGTTGGCCCAGTTCTAGAGGAGGTATAAAAACTCAGACTTCCTTCAGGAGACTCACCTCAGTTCGCTGTCAAACATCTAAAGTTGTAGCTGCTGCTCGGATTGAAGAAGGATGATGCTGCAGGTCATTGTGCAAGCTAGAAGCTGCCTGCTCTGAATATGTGTGTCTCAACCCCTCTGAGACAGCTAAAGCCTGAGTAGATGCACGAATGAGTGCCTCACTTTTGTGACTGTTTTTTGGTGTTTGCAGTACCCATCTTGTTTCAATGTCTCTTAGCAAAACACAATATCATGTTCATTTTCATGAGCTGACAGGTCATGTCTCAGCTTCTAACGCAGTGAAGAAGGAGCACGTGGCTGTGCATGCAGCAAGTGGTATTTAACGTTACAAGTTAGTCTGGCAAGCTGCTGGCTGGTTGTAAGAGATTCCTTACCACATATTTGGCCGGAGGCAGCTGCTGATCTGATGATCTGGTGTGTGTACATGTCCTACAGAGAGTGGAGAAAATGCTGGCTCCCTTGAACTACATCCGATCGCTCATGTTCAGCACCGATGTGTCCTACTTCAAGTTTCTGAACCGGATCTACGATCTGGTGGAAGTGAGGTCGCGTGCCCTCAAGCTTTGGGACGCGCCGCACCCTTGGCTCAACCTCTTCGTCCCCGCCTCCTCCATAACTACATTCGACTCACTGATTTTCAAGGAACTGGTTCCAGTCGAGTTTGGCGGACCCATTCTCGTCTACCCAGTTAACCGAGACAAGTAAATTAGTCTCTACCGATCCCATTGATCATCATGTAGCAGCAGCTCTAGTAGTCGCCGTTTTCCTTGCTAGCTCAGGGCTACAAGAGTCATGCAGGCTGAGATATGATGGATTTCTGGGTAGCTGGACCAGCTTGGTGAAGTTGGATCATGGTGAACGAATTCGTCATGGGATTCTGAATTCTAAGAGATGTCTTTTGTGTGTTGCAGATGGGATAGCAGGGCAGCCACAGTGGTGCCAGATGAAGAGGTGTTTTACTTGGTGGCATTTCTGAGAAATGCTCTACCCTCAGGCCCAGTCCTTGAAAGCATTCTCGAAGACAATGCCCGAATCCTTAGCATTTGTGAACAACTGAGGGGCAAACAATATTTGCCAAGGTACATTGAAGAGGCGCAGTGGAAGCAACATTTTGGAGCTGATCAGTGGCAGGCATTTGTCCAACATAAGCAGATGTTTGATCCTCAGGCCATTCTTGCTCCAGGCCAGAATATCTTTCCCAGAAATCCAGATTGGATGCAGCTAAGTGCCTCTATTTGATTTGATAATTACTTGCCTATTAAATTCACAGCTCAGCTTAGAATTATGACTTCAATATTAACTAGATGCAGCGTTCTTCCCCATCAAAGCACACACACCAGATCAAATTGGGAAATTTTTTGGGAGGAACTCAAAATCATGATCATTTCACATACAAAACATGCAGCAGCCCGCCTGCTGTTCTGTAGCTCTCAGGATGTAAGCCTGAAATTATATTATACTGAAAAGAAGCTGAAAATAAGCTTCTTCATTTACAATCTACTCTAAATTCACTGCACCCACGGCCTCTGAAAGATGACCTGGGAGCCTTATTTCTAGTGAGTTCAGAAGCACAGAAGGTACTAATTGATTGATGATGGGTGTTTCTCCTATCCAGCTCTTGCCCTCCATTATACGGAATGTCTGAAAACTGAACAGAAGCAACCATCAAAATATTCAAATAAGTTTGACCATATGTGGTTTCTACAGTAGATCTACCAATTCCCTTCTTCTTCAATTCTGTAAGTTTGTGGGATATGTCATGGAATTGCCAAAGCTCGATTTGTACAGGTCTGCTGGGTCAAATTTTTGCTCTGTTTACATAGACACAAATACATTCTAAAATTTGGATCCAGAAACTTTCTGACATTCATCAAATAAATTAAAGTGCCTGGCATTTTGTTTTCACAGTTGAAAGTATTGTTTTATGAGTCTAGTGTCATGTATATTGACATGAGTCAAGGGCCGCTGCTCAGTGCTCATCTTGAAGCATATGGCCAGGCCACTGCCCATGATCGCAGCTCTTACATAAAGCTTCCAGCATATTTATCCTCCCCATTATGACCCCCCACTCCCCACTTCTGACCTCCCTCCCCTCTGTGTTTAATTTCCCCTGAAACATAGAGGTGTTGCTCACTATGCTTGCAACCTTCCATCATGTTCCACCTTTTCCCAGGAAAGTGTGCACAAGGATGCAACAAACTTGGGTCTTCAATGCTAGGGTTCTTTGGTGGGGGTTGCATCCAAATTTACATTTGCGTGCTTGTGATGCTTGGTTTTCTTGCTACCATGGATGCAACCAACCCTCCACTCCATTAATAGCTATCATTGGTGCCATTGCCAAGTATAATCATGTTATAATAGACTTGCATTCCAATGTGCAAGTTTTAAAACACAACCACAATCGCATTGCTCTGTCCTTGCATCATGAATTAAACGTGATACCATGCATTTTGACTTCCACATGCATGATAATCAATAATAGTTGGGAGAACTCTTTAAGTTAGTTAAAAGGAAAAGACTGAAGAATTTAAGGACATCCGCACCTTGACATTGAAGGCCAAATAAGTGCGCGGACATTTTTTATGAAGATAGGTGCTTGTTTGTTTTTTTTGTTTGGATGTGAGCATGCCATAACCCTCCCAAATGTGGCCCCCCTTTTCTTTTTGTACCCCAAAAGGTATCAATGAGACAATGCACACACTTGTCATTTCACAATTTTTTGATGCAATGAAACAAAAGTTATTGAATTTAGAGTGATTTCCATTCATCAGAACTGATTAAATTTCTTTTTATGACTTTTTCACAATTGGGTTCCATAAGGACTCTGAAATTAAGCCCACTTGAACTAGAATGAATTTAAGATGGGTAAGCTTTACTAATAGATATACTTGGGCCAACAGTACAGGGGCTCACTAATCTATATACATTAAGTAAGGTGTTGAATTGTTTTTTTGGTTTTGTTTGGATGTGATCATGCCTTAACCCTCCCAAAGTATGGGCATCACCTTCCATTTTGGTACCAAATAAAAACCCTCATCAAAATAGTGTGCAAATTTGTTGATTCATAAATTTTGTACCAATGAACCAAAAGTTATTGAATTTTAAATTATTTTTTTCTTTAGAAATTAATTTGAAAATACCTTATCAGGTTTAGCACTCAAGTGCTGAATAATTATTTTAATTTTCAAAATCAAGTTCACCAATAAAAATGGTAATTTATGAAATTTTCAACCTAATGATGTTATGTGGAAGTAAAAATATTTGGCAATGATGATTGATTGACACTTCACTCAACGTCCATGAAAATATCTCGTTAAAAGAAGATTTCCTCTCCTCATTAATATTCTTGGTTTCAACTACTAGAGACTCCACTTCATCCAACAACTTAAGTGAGTCATACTAAATATTAAAGTTGAATTGCTAAGCATAGCCAGGTAGTAAATCAAACACCTCTTAGATATTGAGTAGCAAAAACAAATAAAACAATATATTGTAAATATAACCTACACAACTATCCTAAGCCCTAAATTTTTTGGCATCGACAGGCAAGTAACTTCCTTAACTTTTGGAGTTTGAGGCAAATATTTTTTTAAAAATCCAACAATTTAAAATATATGGAATGATTGCCTCAATTGAAAAGGTGTTAATTAATTTGCTAATTGTGGTTTTCAATAAATTTTAGATAAGTGGAAATTTAAACATGTGCTTTGGATTCATTGGACTGAATTTGAATTTGGTAAACAATTTTACCAGTTTTAAGAAGAGATTGAAAGATTTTGGGTTTTCAATGAAAATTCAAAATCAAACTAGTATTGGTTATTATTGCGTGATCAAAAATGTGATCACCCCACCTCCCAATTTCATATCACAACATAATATGGATCTTGTAGGCATTACACAAGGGTGAGAGCTAGGGAAAGTTGATATTTCTAAAGCTTTATGCCAATAGGAAGATAAGTTATACTAAATGGAGAAGTATGCCATTTCCATGGTTCCTTAAGTTCAATTTTGGGGTGGGGCTTCACACAAGTGGGCCACAATTGCATTGTGACTCGTGAGCAATACATATTCACTAGAATATATTTTGCCCCTTTAATAATAAAAACTTTAACATATCCTATTTTGAATATGAGTAGTTGTGTGGTACAAATCAAGGTTTCAAGAATTGGGTCAATATAACAACCCTAGAACTCAAAGTTTGTTTGACTTGTACATAGGGTTAATCATCAAAGTAGTTGATTAGTTTGAAAGCATATTGTGAATTCAATAGTCATTGTTTGCTTGTCCATTTGGTTCGAAAAGTCATTATTAGAAATCAATATTGGTCATAATGCAAGATTTGTGTTCAGCAAAACAACTCCATATAGCCATCATTGATAATTAATCCTTTGGTATAATATTTTTGGACAATGGTGAAGCAGTAATTTGATTCCCATTAGACTGGGATATTCTGGGATAATACTAGAGTTGGCCAGTTATGGTTTTAGAGTGGAACCTTTGGTTTTGGTTTAGGGATTTTTTAATGAGATGGAGAAACGCTGGCTATGGTTTTTTGAATTTTTTTGAAAACCATTGGTTTTGGTTTTTCTTTTTTTCTATGGTTCTTTGTCGACAATTTGCAATTTTTATAACCAATAAACACCTTTGTTTTCAAGACTAATATGGGGATTCTAATCTTTGGCATGGTAAACATAAGCCAATTCCAGGGCGAGTTGTGGGATATATATCATTAGTTACAAATGGTCCATACAAAGAGATATTAATTTTACATTGCTGAAACATCCAGACTATTTTTAATTTAAAATTCTCACAATTTGGGTCCTAGGGCGGTTAATTCAAATGTCATTATATCCTTTGAGTAGGGTAACTAAGAACCAGACCAAGAACCAGAACCAGCTGAAATGCAAGAACTGGCCAACACTGGATAATACTACCTCTGATAGATTGGGTAGCCCATCATCAGGTTATAAACTTGTGGATGGTCAATTATAAATCCATTTCAGTTTTCTAATGTAAACCTCTAACTACATAATGACCAAGATGTTACTACTGACATAAAATAAACCTAACATTAGAGATAACAATTTTGACCAATATGAACTTATAAAGTTTGAAAAGCCTTCCAAAAATGGTAGTGGCCTTGATCAAGTTGTTTGAAACCATATCACTTGACAATATTATGCACATTGCTGAAAAATACATTACATACATCAAAAGAATGTGATGGATGATGAATATTGTTTCATTTGCTTCCAATTTAATGCAAATTTTCTATGTTGCTTTGTTCAGTTTTTCAGATGTCATGTTGGTCTATAATTATGTTGGAGGTGTCTTGAAGTTCTCCAAGATGAACTGTATTTTTTTATGAACATCCATGGTTTATTGCAAGTTTTTTTAATAACTCCATGTGGTCTCCATGTCCTCCATGTTTGTCTTGAAGTGTCTTCAAATGTTTTAAGTGTCTTCAAATTTGGAAGTGGTGAATTTGAATGCTCCATGTCTATATGTAGTGGTTATTTATGCTTCATGTGGGCTACAAGGGTTTTGGGATGTTTCATGTCAGTGGGTAAGTGGAATCTTCACTCTTTCCGGTTCAAAAGGACTTTGGAACTCCATGGTGGTTTTCTTTTAATCTTTCTTTATGCTTAGTATGATCCCCATCTTCTTCAAGGTCCTTTTGTGAGCATCTCTAATTAATCCATGGTGGTTTGTAGGTGTCTTCATCTTACTTTGCAAAGTTGTTATAACATAACATCAGTCTAAAGGGTTGAGTGTTCCCTATGAGACTTGAGTCATGAGTGTGTGTATGGTGGGGGTGCTAATTCATTGTGGATTTGCTGGTTCTCACCTTTGCCACATTATGCTGCTATAGTATAATTTCACCAGCTCTGAGCTTCCCAATAAAGTGTGGGCGTGGATAAGTCTTTTACCTCAATATACATGTGCATACATACAGAATAAAAAATTACCTTAGCTGGCTGCTAATAATTTTTTGAAACCCTCTTATTTAACATACCCAACTGGTAAATATATCCGACTTGCCCTATTTAACCCTACCCAGCTGACATGGTAAAATGTTGGTTCTTTCTGTTTACCATGGTAGCATCACAAGTGATGCAAGGGACTGGAAGAACCCTAAACCCCAATTGTTGGAAAGGATCTTACCATTATATACATCCAACCTATTTGGGTCTGTGTGCAGGATATGTAAGCTCCCCTCAAAAAGTGATTCTAAAAAATGTAACAGGAAATTCTACATAATGAAAGTTGAAATTTTAGGGTTAAAAAGCTGAAAATCCCAGTTGGCAGTAACTGTATACTAAAGCCCATGGCCCGGGGATGTAGTGATGGGGCTGTAGTGAGCATAAAGCCGGGCTCCAGTTTTTTTCCTTGATACCTGACAGGTACACACATCATGGGAAAAAACCAAAAAATGGAGATTTTTTTGAAAAATGGAACATCCACCTGAGTGGGCATCTCATGTTTTGAAATGCCCCTAAAACAGCAAAGGAAAAAATCTGCTGGGTAACATGCCCTCCTATTACACTAAAAAGATCACAGCAGATCTTTATGTGTAGGGTAAAGCCTGAGGGGGCGAGCTTTATTGGAATAAGGGCCCCGTGAGGCAGAGCCAAGCATGGGCTTGACTCTGGTAAAGCCCATCCCTCAGGGCTTTACACAACATAAAGAGCTGCTCATCTTTTATTTTAAAATGCTATGAAACTCGGTGGGTACCCATTGGGTATTACAAGACAAGATGCCCACAGTCATATTTTACATTCTGTATAAGCATATCTGCAAATACACTTTTAAGAAGCAGATCTTTCTCACTTGTGGAGAACCCCAACAATGGATCTTGCATCAAAACAGTGTCAAAATCTGCCTATGCTACCCAGGTTGCCCAATACATGGACCCGTGGGATGAAAGGAGGTGAAATAAATTAAAAAATTCATTAGGATGAAAACCTGGGGGTGCTGTGGATCAGGACAATGAATGCAGAAAACGACCTAAGATTAAGATGTGTTGGTTGATGATGATGTTTCTTATTGTGTGGATTGGGAGTTTATTTTGTGTTGTTTGTTGCCTGTTAATTAGGCCAAAAGTTGTGTGGTGTGTGCTTACTTTGCGAAAGATGGAGGATAGTGGGTTTGATGAGTGTTGTTTGATGCTCTTCATGTTTCTTTGGAAATGACGGGCTTGGTTGTTGTGTTGGAGAATGAGCTTGAAGGATAAATGGAGCAAGGCTTTGGAAGCTAAGCACCTTCTTTCTTTTGTTGTGGAGTTTGATGGTCGGAAATAGTAGTTTGCTTAAGTGTGATTTTGTGTTGTTTGTCAAAATTAGAGGTTATTGGGAGTAATGCCCTCAACCATAGTTTGTGCATTCCAACTCCAAGTAACATTTCACTGCATGCATACTGGAGTTGGGATTTATAAGCAGAAAGTTAAGATATTTGAATAAAGATGCAAAGAGGTGGAAATAATGAAGCTCCCTAGGGGACTAATATGGCCGGTCGAAGTGAAAGTCAGTTTGAGGGGATTTTTTGGGGTTAGCATTTGTGAAAATGAAACCTATTATTTGGGAACTTTGAGGAGACAAGGTCTAAAGTGATCGAAAAGTGGAAATTTGTTTTGGGCTAGGCTTCTGTTTCATCCCTATATAGGCTTGAGTGGATTGTTGAGGAATGTTGATGTGGGTTGTGAAAGTTAAGTTTGTGTAAAATTAAGATGGCCTATTGAAAGCTTCTGAAGACAATTAATCCAACCTCTTTACAAACAATTCTTATTATAAGTAGATTATCTTAGTAGATCAATCCAACTTTTAGGTTAATGCAAATGTATTCTATATAATGCATGTTTCAAGGAGATCTAGGTAGTATAAGCACTAAACAGATGAAATAATAGACTTAAGGCAATGAGTTGTGAATTTGTTATGTAATATCATTCACATGTATGGAAGCTTTGAGGTTTTTGTGTTGCCACTTTTTTTTGTCACAAACCATCTTTGCACAAATTCATATGGGAAAGTTGTAACAAAAAAAATGATCATTCCAAACAAGGTAAATTGAGTGAAAATAGAAGCCATCTCTAAAAGGTTAACACCAACAAACTCTTATCAGTTCAATATGAGGTCTAATGTGAATGGTGATAATGATACCAGTGTTAGTTTATATGTAGACCTACCCTTGGTATGAATAATGGTAGCAATAGCCCTAAGAGGTTAATATGACCTATGAAATGGCAAACATTAAATAGTAACAACAAGTTAAATGCAACACCAAGTTCAATGCAATTATATACAATATAGTATAATGTCTAGCAAAAAACAAATCTGATTTTTTTATTGTACCTGCATAATGATTAATGCTTAAAAAAAACATTTCTTACATTATTTTCAAAGGAAAGAAACTAATGTAATGATTAAAATTCTGCTTACAACCCAAAGGTCTTGGGTTCAAACCATCCCATGTTCGTTAGTATATAAGCTTGCAACCTATCATTGGAAAAGCCTTAAGGAGAGTTATAACTTTGTAATTGGAAGCATTTCAATCAAAATTTATATGAAAAATTTAAAAGCACACAAAATTTTCGACACATTTGTTCCCCAAGTAACATAGTTGCTCCCTTGGGCACATGTTGGCCCCAAAAAGCAACTATGTCCTTGGGGAAAAGGGGTCCTAAGTTGCCTCAGGGAATAACCATGTTCTTTAGGGAGCAAATGTGTCCAAAACTTTGTGTGGTCATAATTTTTTCATACAAATTATAATTGAAATGGTTTTGGCTATAAAATTGTAGCACTCCTCAAAACCTTTCCAATGATAGGTCACAAGCCTATATAAAAATGAACATGAGATAATTTTAATTGCAAAAATATTTGAAACATATCATTCCCTACGAATTTAGACTTTTTTCTAGGGAACAATCATATCCTTAAGGAAAAGGAATTTAAGTTGCTCCAAGGAGCCACCATGTGTGTAGGGGAGCAATCATGTTCCCCAAGGAACAAAAGTGTTCAAAACTTTATGTGATTGTAATTTTTTCATATGAATTTTGATTGAAGTGCTTCCAACTACAAAATTATAACCCTTTTCGAAACCTTTCTAATGATAAGTCACAAGTCTATATGAGATAACTCTAATTGCAAAAATAATCAGAACATATCTTTTCCCAAGAACTTGGGTTTTTCCGAGGAAAGTTCATTGCTCCTTGGGGAAGGTGCCTTTCTACCAAGGAATTTGGGCCCTTCCCTATGGAAAATTCATTGTTCCTTGGGGAAGTTGCCTTATTTTTTAGGGAACTTTTCATATTCCTTGTGCAAGTTTTTTTCCGAAGTACTTCATTTGTTCTTTAAAAAACTTTTTTGCTCCCTAGGAATTTCATTTTGCTCCATGGAGAACTAACATCACAAACTTACCAAACTTTATAGGTTCATACAAATTCCATGTGAAATCTATTTTTCCATAGGTTCGTACAAAAATTGTATGAATTTCATGTTATGGTAATATGAATGATATTTGTACGTATTTAATATTTTAAATATTCACACAGTGAGACACTTTTTTGAATGACATACATGAATGTTTGTGTTTAATACATAAAAATCATATAATTTTATGCAAAATTACATCACAACAATTGCATGAATTTAGTTGAAATGTAAATCAAACATATTTCACATCAAGACATCACGAGTAGAAAAGACACATCATTTATATAAAAATAATTTTTTTTTTCATGTCATTTTTACACTTTGAAGCCCACGAATTTTGCATGGACATGTTGTTTTACAATTTTCACACTAATTCTACTGAAATTTCGTGATATTGGAAGTTTGTGATGTACATTGTTCCCTAAAGCAACTTGCTTAAGATTGGCACTTAGTTTTATTTTCCCCAAAGAAGTTGCTTTCTAAGGGCAACTAACTTTTTAAAATTATTTAAATATTTTATGTATTTTTTCATCCATTTCATTTGTTGGCAAAAAAAATTGAGAAAAGAATTGAACCCTAAACCTTTGTGTTGAAGGGAGGATTCTAACCATTACATCACATTTTTTTCTTTGAAACTATTGTGTAAGAAAGATATTAACGAGGTTAATCACTGTGCAAGTGCAATAAAAAAAATCGAATTTTTTTCTCATGTTAGGCTTTGTACTGCAAATGCATCAAACCTAGTGCTACATTTAACTTGTTGCTACTATTTAGTGTTTGCCATGAAATATCAGCCTTGTACCAATTGTATACGGGTTTCAACATCAATCATATACCTACTTCATACGAGTCAAAATCAGTCCTAAACCCTGTAACAGGACCAGGCTAATATCAAACTTTTCCAAGTACCCAATACCCAAACCAAGCTAGTATCAAACTTTTACAAAGTACCTAATACCTGGACCAGGCTAGGCTCGAATGCAAGTTTTTTAAAATACCCAATACCAAGACCAGCCTGGTATTTCAAAAGTGTAAGGTAAAGCACAAGGGCAAGGGCATTACTAAAATAAGGGCCTGCAAGAGTTGGCAGCCAAGGGCTGCCTGATTTCGGCTGGTAATGCCCTTGCCTGCATGCTTTACCAAGCATAAAGAGTAACCACACAATTTTTTCCCCATGATATCACAAGAAAAAATGACACCAGGCTTTATGAAAACGGAATGCATGCAGGAGCAGAACTTTCCATTTTCAAAAATCCTGGTAGGATTTTACAATCTGCAAAGGCATTCTCCGGATACACTAGAGAAATCAAAGAGGCCTTCACAGCTGCATTGTTCCTATATTAGGCTAAGAACAAACTCATTTCAAACACTTAATTGAAAGAGGAAATATCAGGTGAACTTTCAAAGCACCAGGCCAGTTTCCCCCTTCATATGTCATGAGGCATTCATTATCATGTCCAAATGTTTTAAACAGACTTGAGTGCCCACCACCAGTTTATTCATTGACAGTAGCCAGAGACTCTTGTGGGCATCATTCCTGAGCCCTCACAACATATACATATGTAGCTGCAGCTTTCGTTGGTAAGTACCACAGTGTATCAATCCTGAAGATCATGATTTGCTAGGGTGTCTTGTTGCTCCTGCAACCACAATATGATGATGTTGTTGTGCATGACACATTTGATTTTAGAAATCATGTTCTACAGGAAGTGAAGTTATTCACAAATGTGTACATGTTCTGTGTCAAGCAAGAAAATCCCTTAAAGAGCTTCGATGACACTGCAAAAGCACCCATTGAAACTCACAGGTGTAGCAGAGCCACTAGGAGGTGCGTGTCTTTTAAGGGACAAATTTCATTTCTTCTTGCCTGTCAAAATTGTACATGCTCTGTGTCAAACAAGTAAAATCTTTTAAGAGCTTCTATTAGACTGCAAAAGAACCATTGAAACTCAAATATATGTAGCAGAACCACTACTGATTTTGTGTCTTTAAAAGGACAAGTTTCTAGGTAATAATTTGAGGCTGGATCACTATACACTACTGGAATTCTAAAATACAATCATGTTCAAGATCATGTCCTCAGCACAAAATAATCACAAGCACATGGAAACAGCTATTGACACCTTATAAAATGAAGACAATTTATAATACTTGGGGTCATTCACAGAGACAAGATATGGTCAGCTGCTTCAATTCTCCAGGGTTCTTAAAAAATTGTTAAAATACATGGGTACCCCACCAGTGAAATCTAAATTTTCAACTCACTGGGTCTTCACCCCTGAATGCACAAAACAACCAACTTAACCCAAGAACCCTGAAACACTCTGACTGTTAATATATCTCAACACTTACGTTGATATGTGCTATACTATATGAACAGATGTTGCTTCCAGCTGGATGAATACAAAGATTTTATGAATATGAAGATTGTACCAGGATGTCTGAACTAGTGCTGGGCAGGTATACTGATTTTAACATGCTGTAATACCTTTACCATTTTGACAGTAATTAAATTATTTTAAGTAAATGTTGATTTTTTTCAAAATTAGCCGCCCACAATGTTGGAAGTTCTAAAAACTTTTTTGACTACCTAGTGTACATGGTCATTTCACTTATTCTAGGTCTACATGGCCAAGTCTATAAAAGTGCCAGAATGTCAGGAAATTCTTATTGTTATTGTTGGAGTGATTTTTATTTTATTTTCTTAAATCATCAAGATGGAGTGGTAAAGGTATTACTGTAGTGACCAAGTAAGGGTATATAGCAATGTTGGGCAATTCTTAGAATTTGTTACAAATACATGCCGGTTATCAAGCCTAGTACATACCCATTTAATCAGCAAGGGTGAAAATCAAAGAGAACTGGGACTTGTAGGGACCACTAGAGGTTTAGTCAAGGAGAGAACCTCATGACACAAAGAATTGACAACGTAACATCACAGCTTTTGACATTTGAAAACCAAGTCGGGGTCATGAAGATTAGGTCAATTCTTTGAGCTTAAGAAGAGCTCAAAGTTTTTGGCAACACACAACTTTTGAATATACTTGATTATTGAAGGTTTTACTTGTATGATGTAGTTGCAACATTGAAAATAGCCGACAATAGATAACAACGTTAACAACTAGGTGGCAAATATGATTCTTGATGAACATTTTTGTGAGTTTTAGGTTCTAGGTTTATGTGAAATGGGAAGTTGTTCAGGTTTGGGTTTTGTTGTTTAGCTCAAAGTTCGAATTCCAACTTCCACAAGGTCTTGCAATATGTAGTATTTCATAATGCACAAAATGTTTTGAGTTTTGTGTATCCAATGTTTAAACACAACCCATTGTTTGTCAAAATGGAATTCAACAACCAAGGATGTCAATATGATCTATTTATGACATTGTTGCAAATCTTCAAAACATTGAAAGTGGAAGCATTTTGGCAAGGGTGTCAAGTTCATCACATGTAATCCCATCCATTCACTACAACACGTTTTGAAATTTACAACTTTCATTTGTAACTAAATATTAATTACAAAGGACATATGCAATTGCTAACTTACGAATTGTTAAACCCATGTTGTTTCACTCATCTAGTTGCGAAATTCAATTGTATTATCAATTAACATTTTTTAATTTTGTGATATTATTGAAGTTTTATGTCATAAATTTCAAAGGTTTGACATGTAAAGTGTAAAATGATGTGAATACAATGTCAACCTAGCCATTTTACTTGATTAGGTGTTGTAAAAGATGCCTTCCTATAAAAATGACATGCGTCAAAAGAATTGACACTTTCAATTATGAATTGCACATAACCAAGAGTGAATCGGGTGTAAGTCCACTGGTCAACTTTGCATTGAATGTTACATGGGTTAATAAATATGTGAATGTTTGAATCAATTCATGATGCCAAAACATGGCATATATTGAATATATGTCAAAACCTAGGCTAAATAGGCTAGCTAACTAACCTAGCCTACCTAAGCTAGGTCCCATAGGCTTAAAACATGGGTTAGGTACGAGCCTAGGTGGCATAGCCTACACACCTTAGTTGAAATTAGCCATGTAAACTACTTAGCTAGACTAAGGTAGACAAGTTGCAAGAATAAACATTTGAACCTCTCACCTTCACATTGAAGCACAAAGTCCTTAGCATTACATCAATTTTTTTTATATAACATAAAATATAACCACAATTTTAATGAATGTTTTTTTAACTTACCTAAATGACCTACATACTCAACCTACCCTAGGCTACCCAAGCTATCTAATTAGCTATTTAATGGTTACCTAAATTACTTAAGCTACATAGGGGCTTACCTATAAACACATAGGGGTTGCCTAGGCTACATTTCCATTTGTGATATCTATGATGCCATGTGTGAGTTTACCATTAGATAATTAATGACCTATAATTGTAACATTCATTTAATAAGTTTTATTACACCCATGTGTTGAAGTTCTATTTAATATTTTTTTAATGTCCAAATGTAAACATTTATTATTAGTTGTCCAATGGGCATTAGTTGTTGTTGCCACTTGTGTTAATTATATTGGGCACAACAACACATCTTTGGGTTTTGTAAGAAAATTCTTATAGTCATATCATGTGTCAAATTATTATTTGATAATTAAGACCTTAAAGTTGCAACATTCATCTAATAATTGCATGTATTACATTTTGTTGTAGCCATGAGTCATGATGTTGACTATAATCGTAACACCTTGTTGCCACATGGCATGTTATGTCATCATCATGGAAGATTAAATTGTTGTTAATCACAAAGGTCAATGGTATTTTGATTAACTAATAAATGAATTTCATAAAAATTAGTATCATGGGTCATGATGTTGATTATAATCGCAACACTTTACTACCACATGGGAGATTGAATCATTTTAGTGGCAAATGTCAATGGTACTTTGATTAATTCATTTCACACCACAAATATATATTAAATTTTACCATAAATTAAAGAATAATGAAATATTTTACCCCAAAAACCAATGAGTTGTCACATTGACTACAAGGTGCAAACATTCAATCACGAACCACACACCCCCCTCTTTTAAATCTTTTTTTTTAATTTTAAAAAATTAAATATATATTTTAAATAAATATTATTATATTAATTCCATATTGAAAATTTTCCCAAAATACAAAGTAGGCAATTATTAAATTTTGCAACAAACAAAAAGGTATGAATTTTTTTCATTATAAAAGTAATGGTTACAAACGATTTTAAAATCATTCTGGTTATTTTTTCCTCATTAGATTGATTTCAAAACATTTACAAAATGCATATCAATATATTAAAAATAACCTTAGATTAAAATATATATATTTCTAATTTTCTTGTTTTTAAAATGTTATATACACAAAATTTAATAATGACCTTCAATTGTTTTGGTACATGTTTGCAAAATTGCATCTTATAATTACAAAAAACCATAATGCCACATGGCATGTTGATGTCCTTAGTATTACTTAATGATTTGTGTGACTAAATAATTATAGATGTTATCAATACTAGAATTCTAGGTTTTTCAAATGTTCCAAGTTGACTAATTAGTCCTTATTTACCAATGGATATGTCCATTTTGACTAAAGGTTCAAGGCATGTATTTTTTTACCAACCAACTTGACTAAAGTGACTTATTTAATCAATACATTTAGTCAAGTTGAATAACCTTAATCAAAATGACAAATGGGTTAAGTTAAATGAAACATTCAGTCAAATTGAACATAAGAAATTAACATCAATAATCAAAATGACCAATGTTCTTTAGTCAAATGGAACATCTTAAATGTCTATTACATACCTACTTCCCACCTACAATCTTATGACCTACCTACCTACCAACCCACCCACCCACCTACCTAGGTACACTACCTACCTACCCACTCACCCGCCTGCCTATTTAAGTGTATTACATACCTACCTACTTACCTACCTAAATACCTATATACTACCTACCTCCCAATTATCCTACTCTCTAATTATGTTTGATAGGTTGCACTTATTTTGAAAGTGCATAAGCTTTTGAACAAAATAGATCAAATGTTTTTGTTTAGTTTTAAAATTAGTTTAGTTTTAAAACATATGTCCAAGGACAAGGAAGATACTCTAGGAAATATGTCCAAGGATGAACAACCTGAGGATGACCATCAAATAAGCAAAAAAAAGAAAGGCATTTGACACACAATCAACATGGATGTGCTAAATAATGAAAATTATTAGCAAAACAAGGCTGGGAAGGAATCCTCCAACCTTGGACATATACCAAGGCTAAGCAATATGTGATTTGAAGTAACATTGATTGACATTGGCCTATTTCTAGGCTAACACCAATGACCACATACAATGCAACCTCTTGGTTCATGTGCCAACACCTAGGCTTAAAGTCTAGAATGGCAAAGGTTTGGGATTTTTTCCATGGCTAGCCCACACTTTTTCCAAACAATGATGTTCACTTATGGTTGTGCCAAATGGTGTATGTTGAGGTCATCCTTCAGGGAGATGTGGATTGGACAACAATTCCAAATACAAGGGTGGTGGAGAGTTTTCCAAGGGTGAAACATATCCCACATGGTCTTCCTCTTGAACACCATGTGGTGGAAATTAAAGTCCATGGGCAAGCAATTAGTCCCCACAAGATTGAATTGTTGCAACAAATTGAACAACCCACACCTAACACAAGTGGAAGGGCAAGGAGAGCTATAAAGCCACCTTTGCAAAGGGGATGGCTCAGGCTTGCCTCACAACGAATAAATCTTGTGTCACCACCCAGAACAAAAAAGGAAATGTTGTCAACATTGTAGCTTGTAATGGATATGATCATGTCATTAACCCAAGATGCCATTGAAGAGCTCACACTTGCATATGTTTAAAGACTTGAAACAACACATATGGCATGAATCCAAAACTTGAAAAACATGCATTGTCGCAACCTTAGCCTTGGGCTCGTGACCAAAGTAAAGGCTTGCAAAGGTGCGGGCCAAGAGTGAAACCCAAGAGACACATTTCATGCTCCTAGGAATGTAAGAAAATAGGAAAGAATGAACCCCCACACTCCCAAGTGAACTCTCACTTTGGGAGTTGGAATCCTAGTGGACTCCCCAATTTTCAAAGGGCGATTGCAGGGGTCACAACTCATTGGATTGAAAATTTCCTTATATCATTGAAAATCTCTTGGAACTTAAATGTCTAAAATGGGTTCACATGATCCATTTGGGTATTTAAAACATAAGTTATGGCCAAAAGAAGGGCCGGGAGTCAAACTGTCAATTTGACTCCCAACCATTAAAAGTCAAGAATCTCCTTGATTTACTTGTGCTCAGGTGGCGTGCCACATATCGTTGAAACTTGACAAGGGTTACAACTTTGCTTTAAACTTCACCTCAATCGAAGATTTACAAAAGAAGTTATGGGCCTCCAAAGTTGTGAGAGTCTTAATTTTGGGAATTTCGGAACTCTCAACTTGGGAATCCCGAAACAAAATGACAATTGGGTGCAAGCCCCGTGGTTAGGCATAAATAATACTATAAGGGGGAAAGTGGTGGCTTCCCCCAAGTCCGGGCTTAGTGAGTCTTATTGTGAGTCATGGATTATAATACCACAAATTATTGAACTTTAGTACTATAGTTTTCCTTAGTATTAATGATTTAAATCCTGATAAACCTCCAAGTAATAATTATTAAGAGTTGAAATAACCTTTGGATATTTCAGCGTAAAAGACTCTTTTATTTAAATTGATGCAAGGTTTAGTTAATTTTAGGACCTAGTAAACCTTTTAAAGTGCATTATCCTTTCATGTTGTAGAAAAGGGAAAAGGGATGTAAAATTAGATGTGATTTATTAATATATTGGGAATACAAGCCCATAATTAATAATAACATTTCGCCATGACAATATTAAGTTAGTTTGTAAAATAATCTTCAGGCACAAATGATGTACTTGAAATATTTTTAGGATGTAATCCTAATACATCTTTATTTAGTCTTCACTTTTATCAAACTCTTAAATAGAATCAAAATCAAATTTAAGTATTAACATTTCCACCTGAGTGGCCTCTAATGAATTACAAATTAGTAAACAATTTTAAGGGGATAGATCACAATTGCAAAAACTCCAGAATGCGACGAATGGTGCGAGCTAGGTATTCGGCTCGATGCTCCATGGAAAGGGGGTTGATTGGGCTTCACAACCAACGATAATGACCATCACCAGGAACCAAAGTTTGACAATGAAGACGAACATCATCGTCTTCACATTAACACTCTTCAAACCTTTTTAGTGTGGCTTCACAAGCAAAACATTTTTAAAAATATATTGTTAAGGCATGTGGGTTAGGAGACAATCAATGATCCCATGCTGAACGATCGACTTGAGTACGCACCACTCTTCTGGACAGTTTTTCTTTGCGCGACCATTGAAAGACATTCACGTCAAGCGGTGCTTCTTCAAGCTCTTCCTTCTATACTAATGAAACTGGAGGATTCGAAGGCATAGCAACATCATCTGCCATGACTAAATTCTCAAATGCATTAACAAAAACCAAGAAGGTAGTAGAAACAATGTGGTATTTGCGTTTAGAAAGGGTCGATGTTTTTTTATTTAACAAATTAAGGTAGGCGTAAGGTGTGGGAATGATGGTGAAACCTCATGAAAGTTCGAACATTTTAGATCTAATGGATTCATTGAACCCTAATTTTGACGGTGGATCTAGAAGTATGTGGGGGTTTTTGTGATGCAAATTTTAATTCCAATTTACTATGTACTACATAGTTAATTAGTGCATGAAAAAATAATAATAGGGGATATCAAAAGAGTAAATGATACGCGGGGATGTTATTTCAACCATTGAATTGATTTAGTCAAGTAAGGATTCAAGGATGTTTACTTGTTACTATCGATAAATTGTCCTACTAGTTAATTACTTGAAATAATTAGGATGAAGAAGTAGGATGTGAAGGTCAACGGACGGAAAAGATAAGGATCAAGCTCAAGAACTTCATCAAGATATCCAAGATAAAGGGAAGGATGAGTCTTCCAATCCCATTAGTCATGAGGATTGTCATCATATTTAATTCGAGGATGGAATATTTTTTTTGTTTCATTGGGCCGAAGAATTTTCATCCTAAAATCAATTGGAAAGCAAATCATTCTCAATTTTCGTTGGCTCGTGAAGGATGAGGAGGCCATTGATTAAAGGGGAAGATTTCGAAGCTTCCATTGGGCAAGGGGAACAAGTTCAAGGAAAGGTCATGGAGGCTTACCAAGGGAAAGAGGAGTATCTTGTGTTGGGGGAAGGGAAAAGGAAGAGAAGGAATGTGTGAAGAAAAGATTAGTTCTTATGTGTGGAAAGGTGTTGTTCATGAAAAAGATGTGTGCAAGAAATAAGCATGGAAGGAATTCCATGACAAAGCTTCTGAAATTTTATTTCAAATAATTGTTCCTCCCAAATCCACCGTTGGATTTGTGTCAAATTTAAAACAGTTTTTATTTAGGAGGTGTAGAAGGTTCTCTCTAAATTTCAGCATCATCGGTTTGATTGTAAGGGAACTACACTTGCTAGGAGTAGAGGGTGTTTATAGTGGAGTTCGTGGAAGGATTTCCATGACAAAGCCTTTGGAGTTTTATTTCAAATAGTTATTCCTTTCAAATCCACCGTTAGATTTATGTGAAATTTGAAATGGTTCTTGTTTAAGAGGTGTAAAAGGTTCTTTCGAAATTTCAGCATCATCGGTTTGGTTGTAAGGGAGCTACACTTGCCAGGAATAGAGGGTGTTTGTAGTGGAATTCATGGAAGGATTTCCATGACAAAGCCTCTAGAGTTTTATTTCAAATAGTTGTTCCTCCCAAATCCATCGTTGGATTTGTGTCAAATTTAAAATAGTTCTTGTTTAGGAGGTGTAGAAGGTTATTTTTAAATTTCAACATCATCGGGTTTGTTGTAAAAGAGTTACACTTGTCGGAAGTAAAGGGGGTTGAAATTGTCTGTTTTTTCCTCAATCTAAGCAAAGTGATTTTTAGTCCCAAGGCTTAACTCTTGATCAAAAAAATAAAAACTTATAAAATTTTGTAACATGGCTCCTTTTTAGATTAACTTTTCAAAAATCCAATGCATGTTAGATTAGGAGGTTATATGTAGATGTTGAAATGAATGGAAAAAAAGGGGTTCAACCATCAAGCGTGACATTGAATGAACATCAACATAATGCCCCTTCACATTCCATCATGGTGAATAACGATTCTCTCACGATGTCTTTGTATCTTCCAAGTGCACACGACACATTAGATTTTTAGTGAACTTCATTGCATTACATTGAATCACTTTACTTCTTAGACTACAACTACATAGTAGTTCCACTTCCAAGCTGGTTTTGTGAATGCATATCTTCATGTTGAAGGTGTGCAAAAATGCCTCACACCATACATCATCCTTTTGCTTCAACTCATGTAGTTCTTTAATTTATGATTTTATCTGTTTTGTGCTAACCCTAAGCTCCTTATTTTCATCTTGCAATTTCTATATGAGCACTTTAATCTTCTACTCATTCTTTGCCATGTTCTTCCTCCAAATTTCTATGTTATGCTTATAATCCTTCTAGAAATCCTCTCTTTATCCAATTCCACCTGTAGTATTGCCTTCTCCTTCTCCTCTGTAACTAATCTATTTTTTAAACTGCTCACTTCCAAATTCAAATTCCCCATATTCAAACTCACAATTGCCATCGTCTGAAATAATTCAACTACCTTATCTACTTGCATTATTTCCATAGCTACCTCTTCCATAGACTTTAGTGTACTTGTTTGTGTCGTAGGATTTTTGGATCCTTCTACAAATGATCCCATCTTTTGCACCAATCTGTTCGTTAGCCCAAATTCAAAGGGCAATCCCTCTGTAGATCCTAGTATACTAATTGGTACTTGTAGTTATAGTGGTTTGAACACTACAAAAAAAAGTTGTGTTTCCATTCTCTTCGTCTACACTTTAGTAGCTTGTAAACCTTCTTATGTCTGCTATTGTTGCTGTTGTTGTTGCTACAAATGATGTTTTAAATTTTGGAAATGTTGTCAACTTCCAAGGATTTCCATCCAATCTTCATATGCATCCCCATCAAAGTGTAGATGTTCCTCACCCTCTGGAAACCTTGTGTCATGTGTGAGGTGGCCAAGACTATTGTTATTATTACTAGTGTAGCCAAGTTTTTAGACTAAAGATGTCCAATGTTGTTCAACATTGTTGTTATGATTGGTTATAATAATGAAAAAGAACTAGTGGGTGGAAACCATTTTTGTTTATGTATTTATAGTGAACTGAAAACTTAGCGTAACCCATATGGTGAGATCATTCAACATAATACCTGAATGTTTAAACAGGAATTGCCATTTTCTAGCAAGGGGTGACTTGCCACCAAACTAAGGATTTCAGATAAGTGGTCCTTCAGAGTGTGTGTGTGTGTGTGTGTGTGTATGTGTGTGACTGTGCTTGGAAAGAAGGTTGGGGGAGCTTCTAACAGGGAATGTGACCCATGTATTCTCTGGTTGCTTTATTGTGTTGAGTCCTCACTTATTGAACAGATGTGGGTAGTTAGTGATTTGACTCCTTAGATAGTTGTGATTTGCTTCCATCACCATACAGAATGTGGTCAATGCAGTAGTCTTGTAGACACATGTAATTGATGTAGTCCTTTACAAACCTAGTGGAAGGATATAAGCACTTCATATGTATAGTAATAGTAAAAGACTTTAGGAATTGATATCCCTATACAAGTGGCATGTCCAAGTATCACTTGCCAAGTTCCAGTTTCCTTCTTTCACTAGATTGACATAGTTTTCTCATTACAACTAAGTATTTGTAGTGTTTGACCCTGCAAGAATCTTTTTTCCCTTTGTCCTATACTTGCTACACTTGTCTTTGCCATAAAACTAGATCAATAGTTCACCTGGCAGCTTTCCAAATTCTTATCTGGCAGATTTGATTGTAGATGCAACATACAGTAGCTGTCTGTTTCATTACTTGTAGATGGTTTAAAGAGAAAACCCAAAAATGCAAAAAAGAAAAGGAAAAAAGGAGGAGGAACAATACTGGATCAAATGTTTTTGAAGGTCCTTCAAAGCTACAATTTAGAGGTGCAAGGTTATACAAAATAGTATGAAAGAAACATAAACAAACTTAGTATCTATTACTAAGAGAGATTGGCAGCAAATGCCATAAAAGAGAGAAGTGCAGGAAAAACAATTATGCCATCAAATAAAACAAGATTGATGCAGTAAATTTGACCACAGAAGATGGTAATCCCTAGGACCCCAGCTGAAATTTGACTTCATCTATTATACTATTACACTATCTTCCAGATTTATACACCTATCTTTTTGGAAATGCAAGTCAATAGTCCAAATAGTAGCCTGAGCAATGTAATAGCATACATTTTCACCACACATGAACAAATCAACAGATATCCAGAACCATGACAACACACAACACAAAAACTATAAAACCTTTACATATTGAAAACTTTGTGATCATTCTAGAGTTGGCTTGTGGCTTTACTAGATTATTGGGAATAAGGGTTGCACTTCATCAGAAACTCCTTGAAAGAAGGTATCTCTCAATGCAAGTACAACTCTATGGTAGATCAGTGATCACAAAAAGAGTTATTTGTGCTAACAACTGCTATAGGTCCACCATCTTGAGTAGAGCTTACAACTTTGTACAATTCTGTGTGCAGACATGCACATACAGAAGTGATTATATTAAACTACAGGATATACTATAAATTTACTTGGAGGTAACTCAGATGGGCAATCAACCAAGATGCCCACTGCTGCAACAATACAGAAGTCACATTTTAGCTAGGATGTAGAGGACACAATACTTATAGTATAGGGAAGAAGCTCTCACAAATCAGGCTAAATTGAACTTGATTCCTTTTTTTCTCTCACTTCAACTTGAGTTCAAATATATACTAATTGTGAGGCTTCATAGAAACAGAACTGGGAAAAGATAAGGCTTAAGGACCCCATCATGACAGGAGTTTATAACCCAATAACCATGTATAAAGTATAATTTTGCTTAAAAAGACCACACTCAGAGGTAACAGACACCCATGAAAATTCTTGATCCTCCTCAGGAATACAGCACTGAGAAAGTTCCACTTTAAGGAATTATAATTCCACCTTCATGTTGCTAACTGGCAAATGACCTGCAAAATCACCAATAGTTGTGAATAACCATTCTTAAAACACTTATTCAGATGCTGATGCACTTATGCAATTCATTAATAGAAAAGGTAATTGGTTACTTAAAAACCTGACTTAATTTTTCCAATGTATTTGGAGGTTCCTTACCAAGCAGAACCTTCATTGCAGATAACAAGGAACACCTTACCAAGCATAACCTTCATTGTAGATAACAAGGCACTTATTACCAAGCATGACCTTCTTGCACAATTTCAAATTAGGTCAGGTTTTCAACTAGGTGAAGGGCAGGTCAAATCAGGTATTCTGTTGTTTTTGGGCTTGGGAACTTGGGCTACCACCCTCATTCCCATGCCCTCAAACAACAGAATGCCCTCTGGACCTGCCATTCACCTATACAAATGTCTCATTACTTTGACCATATGAAAAGTTCACAAGCTGTTCAGGAAAGCAAGGTTTCTCTAAAGATTTTCCAACTTCTGGTTAACTTCTCATTTTGCTAACAATTCACATGACATTCAAGGCCTGGAACTTGAAGCTTACAATTGAAGCCTTGGGACATCAGGGAAGTTGGCCCACATTGCAAAATCCCCATCTGGACTATACTCTGCAAGTCACCATCCCACACAGTTGATCCCTACAAAGACCAACATACAAAGATTAAACACTTTTACAGACAAACTTTTAGTTAGTCCAAGAGATTTCATGTGCATGATGCCTCTGTCACAAAACTGCTTAGAAAAATACTTGAGTGCATAATCATATCAGCAATGGGTCTGGAACTTTTTTTATGTACTATAATGACAAAGTATTTAACTGCTCTTATGTGCAGTACAGAGGACATGCTTTGGCGTACCGGAGTTACACCACAATTGCTTCCTGTCTCCATATTGCCATTCAAAGAGCACCTGAAGTCTACAGCATAGGCTCCAATAGTGTCAAGTGCACCAACAGGTTCTTGCTGCTTTGCATTATGGCTGATGAATGAGGCATGATCAATAGGGCCTGTAGCTCCAAATGACTGCTGCATCATCTACATAAAGTACTGGATACATCAACTTCTCCTGCCATTGGGATGTGAAAACTTTGTACATTTTTTTTCGGTTGTGACCCACTTGGTTTTCAAGGTCAACTCCAAAACTAGTTAGTAGTACCAACTATTTCCAACAACGAAAAGATCAACATGGTCCTAGATCAATTGCAGGTCCAAAAAAACAAAAGAGAGAACTTGGAAACATGGAGACTACCTCTTTGGTGCTCACGGTATCAAAGTTGACATCCATTTCAGCAGGCACAGTTGCTAATCTCATTGAAAGATGCTACATAAGTCAAAGTAGAGTTCAAATGATTAGTTCTTGGAGGACAGAACTCTTACAAACAATTGCTTAAATAAGAGAGAAACTTGCACATGGACTACAAACATGCTAGTAAATTCTAACCCACAATAAAGAGAATAAATTAGTTTTGAGGATGCATATATTTGTACCTCAACTTGGCGCTGGAGCGATTGCACATAGTTGATGATCTCATCCAACATCACCGCCTTCCCTGTGACCTGAGGATGTCAAGAACAGAATTTTGGGGAACATTAGATTCCTGACAAGATTGAAAGGAATTTGATCACATTTAAAGCACATAAAAGATACCAGGTTGCCATTTCCAATTATGAAAGTTCTCAATTCCAGAGCATAAAAAGTTTTACCTTACTACAGCCTGGCACAAGATCTTGCAGATGTTTCATACGCTCACTTATCTTCTCACGACGAATCTGCAAGAAAGAGATCAAATGACCCTTGAAGTCACCAAATGATCAACCCATGATGATCTCAACAAAAGAAATGTCATCAGATTCAAGCTCGATGCATTCACAAGATTCTCACAGATTCTGGAAGTACTAATTTCAACAATGTTTTGAGAGATTCACTCGTGATGTATGAATCATACCCTTTCAGCGAGGCTATGACTGTCAGTAGCTTGGCCTCTTCTGGCACGCACATGGATGTAGTCTTGTTTGCAGAGATCTGCATGAGACGATTTTCCAGTGTTTATTTCCTTTGACCTGCCTTGGCTAGAATCATTGTCAGAGTTGTCAGCAGCATTGTGGCTGCTTCCTTCTGCCTTTGGCTTTTGTACTTCTTCTTTTGTAGTACTCTTCCTTGGGGTACCATCTTCGTTCTTGCACCGCTTGGGTCTTAGAGTGTTGTCATTTTCAAACACCACAGATTCTGGTGGGCACAAGCTGCTGCTTGCGTGACCTCTACAGTCATCTGCAGGTGCAGTGAACTTCTTCCTCTTTTTCTCAAGAGGCTCATGAGGACCAGCATCATGCACTGTAAAACTATTAGTCTCAGACTCCCCAGGGTCGAAACTCTCAAGACCAGCGGCTTCATCAGCAACGCTGTTCTTTCTTGCTCCCTCAATGGCTTCCAGACTCGGAAGAGAACTTCCGTTTCCAGTTGGCTCCTTTTCATCATCCGAAATCATGCGAACCCGTGTAGCTGCTTGTGAGTCTTGTGCTCCAGTGTTCACTCTTGTTGTACCCTCAAGCGAATTCTGAAAGCTAGAAATGCACTCCCCTCCCGCAATCTTGACCAGCCCGACGACAGTCGACGAGGTTGGGGAAAGCTTTCCAACATTGCTCTCATGAGCCTGTTGGCCACCACCTCCTCCGGACCTTGGACTGGTAGTCTCGCGATCGTCAGCTGCCAACAAAGCTGGAATGGTGTGTTGTGGAGCTTGGGGATAGTTGGCCGCATTGCTACAAAACGGAGAGAATTTTGCCACTAATGGAGACGTAAAACCTGGATCTGAGCCGCCGGAGAATTGCGCCAGGCTAGTACGCGAGGTCGCTGCAAGGCCAACACCACCTTTCAGTGTGGCAAGGCCTCCAGCGGCTTTGCTCGGATGATCGTTAGTGAGACCTGCAGGAGCATTAGAACACGAGCTACTTCCAAGATTCAGCAACTTCTCCATAGGGTGCCCGGGTCTGTGAGAGATTGAAACACCCATTGAAGAAGAAGGAATAGTACCAGCCTGATTGTTGCTAGTGCCACCACCCATTCTATCAATAAGCTCCCGAATCATGGCCCCTTCAGTCATATGATGAACTCGATTGCCAGAACTTCGAGGTGGTGCGCGCGCACGGTTGTAGCTGGTCGGCGTCGAAAGTAGAGATGCCATGGAGCCTCCATACTGTAAGCAAGCTTTAGTATCCTCCACCTGTTGTGCCCACTCTCTGCTAGTCTCAACAGAACCCAAGTGCTGCAGCAACACGGAATCCGCGTTCCCCTTACAACTGCTCGACAAGCTGCTGTGTTCCTGCACCAAAGCACCGGCTCCTGCAAGGCTCTTCACCTTATTCTGCAATATGGGGTGCTGATCAGTAGCTGCTGTGATCAAGTACGAATCCACAGTAGCTGACTGGCCATGACACCAACCAGGATGAGTACCGCCACCGCCGGGCGAGCTGCTGCCAACGGATTGGTAGCTAGAATATGGACTGTTAACAAACGAGTTGTAAAATGATGCCAGAGATGATGTCGAGTGTGGCGACGAGCTTCGCATATCCCCCGTTCCGGACGCAATTTTGTTGAAATGGCTGGACAGCAACGACATGTCTGGAGAAGCAGACGCCATGGACGCCATGGTAATGTAACTCTGCAGCTTCGATCCTGCGCTTACAAGTATCTAGACTTCAACCGCGAATAACGTCGTCACTTTCAACCCTCAAGAGCTTCGCTACTCTGATATGCTGCACGTCCTTCTCGCCTAGCAAGCAGATCAGTTGTCAAAAGCGGATATTTTAGTACTAGGGCTCAACGACCAACTGCATATATCCAACCAAGACCGGTAAACAACAGTTCATACTGATTGTTTTGTTTCAATGCGAGCTCACACTTTTCCTCCAAGCGACCTGCATAAACTGCAGTGTGATTACGATTTTGCTTCACCCAGCAAAAAATCAACGCAATTGCAAGCACTTTGTGAGTGCGCACATACGAAGAGCCGTGAAAGAGACAGATTGCACGCTTTCCAGATCTCCTTCTGCCAGCATCTCTTGGAAAGAGAAAGAAGAGAAAAATATAAGTCTGGCCGGACTCATGCGTCACTCACTCCTTCTCTATTTCTGCTCACATGGGTGTTTCATGTGTTCATTAATCCCAACTACAACAGCTAGCTCTCTACCGGATCAGTACAATAGAAGCAGCAGCTGGAACTAGCATAACGGAGAAAAACGATCAGAAGGTTTTAGAGTTTGGAGAAACAGACTACAAACACGGCCCTTGAAGATGTGGATGGAGAACTTAGGCATGGCCAAGTGCCATAACATGAGGGCAAATGTACTGGAAACTGTTGAAACAAAAGCAGGCCACGGGAAGAATCACTCACCGAGTCACCAGGTTGAAACTCTCTAGATCAGAGCCGAGAGTTTTGAGCATAAGCTACTGTCGTGCTCCAAGAGCGCCCCCATCTGGACAAGCCACGATTAACAACAAGATGCAAAGGAGAAGCTTCATCAGTTAGTATCAAACACTAGTACTACTCACAACTTCCAAAACGACTTACAATATACAAAATTCAGGAATTGACTAGTCCACCAGCTCTGAACTGAACCAAACAGAGCAAAAAAAACCTACACTCATAGCTATAATATAATAGAGCATCAATAGAGTTGCTGCACTTGAGGAGTTGCAGGAGTGTGTTTGAAAGCTTTGCCTGCCTGATTAATGGACGTAGAAGAAACATGACAAACTTTGTGTTTGCTGGGGAACACACACACACACACTGCACGGAACTCGTCCTGTCTCACTCCTGCAATTCTTTTCTTTAAACAAGGAGGGTCAGAGGGAACAAAGATCAAGTGGTGACGAGACAGAGATGACATTTAGATAATATAATGGAAGATGAAGTGCTTCCCACTGCTACTTTTTTTTTCCCCCAAGCTCTTTCTCTAGAGGGGACCTACGAACAAACAAACACACCTGCAAAAGACTGAATCGAGAGATGGGGTATGTCATTGTCCTTTCTGTGTGACCCCACGGCATGTCAGCTGGCCACACTTCTGCTCCAATCCATTTCGCTTAACAAAAGGAGGCCAGAGTGAACCAGCACCTACCAGCTGAGCACACTCCTGTTCCACTCTATTCAGCTTAACAAAAGGGGGCCGGAGTGAACCAGTACCCACCAGCGCACCTACTGTGGTTAGTACAAAGCTAACCACCATAGTTAGCTCTGCACTAGCCATCCACAAGTATCTACTATCTACCTACCTAATGGTCATCAAGTGCCTTGCCTTCTTTACTTACCTATGTAGTAACCACTCATATTCACTACCTACTTCCTTAGAGTTTGTCATTGTCCTTTCTGTGTGACCCCACTATGTCAGCTGGGCCCACGTCTGCTCCAATCTATTTGGCTTAACAAAAGGGGGCCAGAGTAAACCATCGCACCCACAAGCGCACCAACTGTGGTTAGTACATAGATAACCACCGTAGTTAGCAATGTACTAACAACTAACTATCCACATGTACCTACCTAGTAGTCACCAAGTGCCTTACCTTCTTACTTAACTACATAGTAACCACAGGTATTCACTACCTATGTACTTATTGTACTTACTTTAAAATATAGGTACTTTCCTAGGTAGTGTCAGGCGGAAGTAGGAGGGTCTAGAGAATAGGTTACCAAGGTCCCAATGGATGGTGCACTGACGAGTGCTGTGTCACATAATCCAATGGTACCATCACTTTGGGCACAATCGCATATCAAATCCCCCTTTCGTCCATGACACATTTGTTGAGGCATCACCTTGATGGTAGGTGATGTTTTGTGGTAGATGACATACTCTTCTGGTGCTCTTTCACAGGTTTACTCTTGCCACTCGGAGGTAGTTTACAGTTTACACTTACGAGCTTGGGTCATTATGGCTGGGCCACATAGAGTTTCTTTTGTTTTTTGTTTTTTTTCCCACTTGCAGAATCTGTTTAAAAGCTTTTGGAAAAACAGCTGGGAAGCTCTAGTGCATTATCCCTTCTAAGTAATAAGTAGTGCTAGAACTGGGTGACCAAGGAAAAAGCTCAGGATTAATCGAAGGTTCTATAGTGTCAATTCAAAAAATATATAATTACATATAGTTCATACTCTCTTTACAATATTCAAATTTTATAATATGCTTGTCTCTCTCTTCTTTTTATTTCTCTCAAATATTCCAATATGATTCTCAATCGTTCATCATTATTAAAGTCAATTGTAGATTTTATTAGATAACACAGAAATGAAAAAGGCATGTAAATAGGTAAGGGAAAGGAGTGAGGTAGCTAGACTTGGAAGAGGTAGTTAATATTTGGAAAAATATTTGAATTAATAATAATAATAATAATAATAACACCATTACATGGATAGCTAGTCTGCTTGAAACCATAGACATGTTACCAGCTACACATCATTTCAGTGTCCTTTGGGTGTTTATTTCAGCGGATGACATTCTGCGAAGTAAAGGTCTCTTTTTTTGTGAAAAATGGGAAAGAAAAAAGAACAATGATTATTATCTTTACAACTATAGGCAGTAGCAGGTTTAGATGAGTCTTAGTAGTTGTATGTAATTTTAACTAGCCTTTGTTCCTGGTAAGAACTGGATTTTGATAGATTAGTTGAGGTTCATTTTGGTTTATTAGTTCATATATACCCATTAGTATGAGAGTGGGTTATGCTATGTTTCTGTGTACCTCCCAAAACCAACTGGAATCTCATTGAAGATTGATAAAAATGGAAATTAAACATTGTGGAATGGGGAATATGTGGTTACTGCATCAGTGGTGCATTTGGTGTGCATTGCTTTGCCTTCTTCAAGAAAAGGCCTGCTTTTCAAATTTTCCTCTTGAAAGAAAAAACTATTCTTCACAATGCAGCTTCTTTATTCCCTGTAATAGTCATCAGGATGAAACCAGGCAAAGGTGTTGTTTGTTTGATTTTGAGGGTAGTCCAAAACATCTAGATAGTTTGAAGAGACACATGGGCTGCACACAAGGTCCTGTCCAGTATTGGCTGGTTCTTCACATTTTATCCATAACCCGGAGAGCAAGGTCTTTGTGAAATTTTCTTTTCCTGTGCCACACAGGGTGTCAATCTTTTGAGACCCATGAAGTATGGATTTGTTTGTTGAAGTAAGTGCCCTTGGTTATCAATTTTCTTGGTGTTTTCTTTAATAATACCAACATTTACACATAAGGATTGATTTTGAAATACTCAAGACCTGATACCTGACCTAATTCCCAACCTGACAACCATCTAGTGTAACGACAAGGTAGGTCTTTGTATGTGAAAGTTATCCCAAATAAACAAAAATCCTCATTCCCATGCACTTCTCACAATCGCCAACTGAAGCCTATTTATTTCAAGTTGCCAGACAAATGTATTCCAAGTTGAAAGGGGAGCTGAAAGTGGAGTTTAAATTGGAGAAGTGCCACCAAATCAGATCAAAGGTTGTACTCAATTTTTAAATATTTGAGACCTTGTTAGGACAACACATGGAAAGATATGGGCCAATTTTTGGTTTTCATCTTAGGAATGCCCAGCCCATAAGGGTCTTGCTATGCCTCTATAGTTGATATAAAGATAGGTAGGGTCTCAAGTAAGGACTTTGTCTGATTCTTAAACAACTTCAAACCCTACAAGTCGATTACTCTGAACCTTTTTTATGACCAACTTTTCCCAATAAGCGGCCAACATGGTCCTTTCACAAATCATTCAAGGAAATTGCCACAGACAGTAATATCACTAAACCTTCCTAGACCATATGTTCCATTTGGCTGTGCAAACTAGCAAGAGTTTTGCATCTAAATTTGGTAGGCTTGCTGTTTGAACCATGGTGGGCAGTCCATGTCCCACACTGACATGAGCATGGGTGTAAGTGGACTGCATACAGCCTCCCCCTTTGGAGATTGGCAAGAAGACAATCGAAACCAGCAACTGTTCAAAAAAAGGTCAACAGTTTCTTACAAATATGCTTTAGATTCTGAAATAAACAATCCTACTTCTTATATTGGAGCCTGAAATAAGCATTTAAATAAATTAATTGTATGATATGGGTAGAATTCAATGTGGTATGATGCTCTGAGAAGGCAAAGCTGCAATTTTGTTTGCTCGTAGAAAAAAGAACATTTGATTCAAGTCTTGTTCTTGATGCAATGAGACAACAACACTTAGCTCCTGGCTAGTTTAGAAATCCCCATTAGACGTCATTGAACCATCTGTTGCCGCTTGCTACCTAGGCTGGAACAACAACTTACATAAAATAGAAGATTGTCAATTTCTTTGGGTATTGCTCTGGCTCTGAGAATGGGCCGTAGAAGCTATAATAATGGTACTATTGCATCACCCTATTGTCAATTTTTCATATTTGGCCACTATGATTTTAAATCAGTAGGTGGCCTTAGACTTCTTATTATCTGCAGATGGAGGTTCACAACAAACTCTTTTAGGATCTCATGTGGGACTATCAAGAAAAACTTGAATTTCCCCTATGCCAACATGAAATGGTTTGTATGACAATGGGAAAATACAATGATCACCCTATTTCACAATGGGAAAATTAGAATAAAACATTGAAATATTTCCCTCTGTCTTCTCTATGTTTTGTTAATTCAACTTCATGTTGTTAGATGTTTCCATTCTTTTCCCTAGGGGAAGGCTAAAAAGTTTGTTGTGGTTTTGCTTTTTGACACAAATCATGTTGGCTTGTGCATACCTGATTTTCACAATGTTACGGGAGAATTGTGCTTTTAATGCATCCACAATAGTTGAGGTGCATGATAGTACAACCAGATAAGTAGAGCAATTAAAACATTCCTTCAGTTGTCAGTTATGTTTCAACACACTCATGTTTTTATTGCATGTTTCAAACAAGGCAAGGGGTCATTCCATCTCAAATGAAATTTGAATTTCAAGTTTCAAATTTGGGTAGTTTTGCCTTGCAACTATTCACATTGCTTCTGTATCATGCATGACATGGTTTGTTCTTTGTTCTTTTGTACTTATTGGTTTTTTCTTGTTATTTGTTCTTTGATTAACTTGTTGAGTTGTTAATTACTAGATGATTTGGACGATTTTCTTATTGGGTTGTTTCTTTTTTGTCTAAACATGTTTGTCATGTATTGATTTGATTGTTTGAAGTTCTAGTATTTTATGATAGTTTGTTGTTCATTGAATTGTTTTATTGACTCTTTTGTCATTTGAATGGTTCAACTTTCTTTTTTTTAATATGTTTGTTGTTGATCAATTGACTTGTTCAATTATAATTGAAAGACATTGATGAACATGTTAAATTGTTATGCTTTCAATAATTTGCTGATTTTCTTTTGTTGCTTGTTGATTTCTTTGACGGTTTTCATTCTTCATCATTCATTTTGTTGTTTTAGACTACAAATTCTTTCAAATTAGCAATATTGACATTTTATTATGTTGCAACCTTAGCTTTAGGTTCATCACCAGGACTAAAGGTAGCTTTAGGTTCATCACCAGGACTAAAGGTAATAGCCAATGGTAAAACCAAAACATAAGGTGAGCTAAAGACAATGAAAATTGAAAGCCTTTAAAAGTCATTTTCACTTTGGGAATCATCACTCCTCAAAAGTCTAGAATGTTCAAAAGCCAATTTGAAAGATAAAACAGCTCCGAATTGAATAATGTTTAGCTCTTTCAAAAGATGTCAACAAGAATTTTGAAATGCAAGGTTGCATTTTCAAAAAGGATGTGTTTTAAAGGAATACTAATACTTTTTTAAAATTAGCACATAATGTCCCAATTTTGGGACTTCCACATGGAAGTCTAGGGGAAAATGACCATTTCAATGCAAGTGCTACAAAAAGCTAGAGAGTATACTATAAAGAAGGTGATGTGTTTTCCCAAAGTTTAAGCCATTGTGAATCTTGTGAGTGGGTGCATTAAAACTAGTTCCAAATGCATTAATTGTCCTCTTGTTTGGTTTGTGCAATTTGAGTGATTAAAAAATGTTCATGAAAATTTGCCTCATCTTAGTCTTCCTAGATCTCTTGCAATCCCTCATCTTAATGCCAAGAATTATAAAACATGCCCTACATTTTACTCTCTTTTTTATAATCCACAATCAAAAAATTGTTGTCAATAATACCTCTCACTACATTAAAATAGGCATTCATGACTAAAACATTTTGTAAGTATGTGACTATAATCATGTAATCACTGACATGTCTTTTAATACTATCAAGTTTTAATAGTGGTCTGAGTATATGATTAATGTCCAGCACTATAATCAATTATGTAATGACTACATTAAATTGGGGTCAACCAAAATAGTCATTTATGTCATTGCATTCATTCTATACATCTCTAAATTCTAGAATTATATCAAAAAAATTTAAATAGATAGATACACAAGCAATTGGTATGTAGTTAGGTTGTAGGTAAATAAATTGGTGATAAGTAGGTTGGGGGTTGATAATACCTACAAGTTATAAGTAGGAAATAAGTAGGCACGTTGTAGGTAATTATGTGATAGGAAGGTTCAAAGTTGTTAGTAGGTAGGTAGGAAGGTAAGTTTGTTGGTGGGTGGTAGGTTCAATGTTGGTAATTGAAAGGTAGGAAGGCAAGTAAATAATTAAGTTATAGATAATTAGCTAGCTAGGCTAAATGCTACCTACTTACCTAGATTTTATGACCATGAACATTTATTTACATAATTTAATTTTGGTAGTTAAGTAGTTAACTAAATAAGAAGGCTAGATAGGTAGGCAATTACACAAACTAGTTAGATAACTAGGCTACATAGGTAGATTAGAAAAAAAATCATTATAATATGATGATATAATATAGTGTTGAAGATGCGGTGGTGAAAGGTTTAATGTGAAGGTCAGGGGTTCAATTTTTCATACATATACAACGTATTTATGTGCTTAACTAAGTTAATTAACCTAGGCTGAGTTGCATGGTCTACCTAGTTTACGTTGTTATACTAGATTAAATAAGTGGGTAGATTAAGTTTAGTTTGAATTTTTAATTTATTTATTATGAAATAAACTAAAAGCAACCACATGACATTTTATCGTTATTACATAACATGGTTTTAATGCAACTTTTATGACTAAAATTTCAATCACAATGAACATTGGACAAAAGTTTCCATAGTTAAATCAAACCAATCATTTATTCCAAATATTTTACTCAATCCACTTTATGTTCAATATAAACAAATCTACATATTGATTTTTTATTTTAATCAAATTGGACATATTTAATCATATAAGAGTCCAAACACATTACATTCATCTATTTTGCATTGTTATTAACAAAACATAATCATATTTTTCTAGTAGTGTGTGCTTGTCATGATTTACCACACATCATATAATAAAAAATAACTTGGGCTCCACATTGCTATGCACTACCAATGACAATAAACTTGTACATACATTTGGAATTGTACAACAAAATTGCAATAAATAGAAAACAAAGAAAGATTTATCAAAATTTTCAAAATGCAATGCATTTTCCTTTCTTACACTATACAAGTAAAAATGAAAAGAAAGGCCATGAGTGTTGTCAAAAAAAAACAAAACCATAGCAAGCTTCCAATAGAAAGAAAATAAAGAGATTTCAAAAGATGCATGTAACAAGAATAAAAAAAACAAGAAATCCAAAAGGTTCCAACCATATAAAAGGTCTCTATATAAAAATATCATTCTAGTAGTTATATAACAAAATTTGAATTAGAATAATTCATTTTAGCCTAGTATGGAAAGGAACATGGTAGGATGAATACTATTGGGAGCCTATTGTCATCCTACCTAAACTATCTTCGATGAGAATTCATTGTCACTAGAATTATTTATCTGGTCTTTTACTTTTGAATTTGTTGACCAAGAATGAATCTATCATATTTTTTATATACGTCCAATAATATAATCATGGAAACCATTTTCCATCACTATTATATTTATAAAATATACCATTCACAACAACATATATAATCACATAAGACACCACAACCACACTTGGACTCACATTGTCATGACACTAACCTTGAGCTTATGACCAAAGCTAAAGCATGAGAAGGGGAGTAGGTCAAAAGAGAGTTTTTGGATTGAAACACCCACAAGTGCGAGAGAGTTTGAATCCCAACACTCCCAAATGGTTTAGGAACATGTGTAAGTAATAAATATGGTCCAAAATTGGCCTCAATATACCATTGGAAAGGTATGGAAGTTTACATATCAAAATTGAAATCACATTTTCCATGTGGAGTTGTGAGCTAAAAGTTAAATGGCCGAAAAAAAGGTTCGGAATCAATTTGGTGGTTTGATTCCCAATCATTAGAACATGGAAAATTGGGGTCAAATGACCTTCAAATTGAACATGTCATATGGCATTGAAATGGTCTCTTTGAAGGTTACAAATTTTCCCCCCCAAGTGGTTTTAGGACTCTTCAATAATGATTGATAACTCCTCAATTAGAACTTCTATGTGGGAATTATGATCTCACAAAGTTATGAAATTCATAATTTGGGCAAAACAAAAAAATTGGGATCCCAAGTCTTTTTGCCACTTGATGTCACCCTTATGCTAGTCACAAAATATATTATAGGAGGGGAGATGGTGTCTCATGTCAAAATTTGAGTTGTAATGTGTCTTGTGAATTTGGTTTACTTGTGGCTTGTATGTAAGCCATTTTAACTTCAACTTGCACTAACCCCTCTTTCTTGGTTTGTTTAGGTTGATTTCACCTTACACCCCCACTTGTAAATTCGTCCAAGTCTTATTTTGGAGTTTCCATTCCTTTTTTTTTTGTCTTAGTAGTTATGAAACACACCATGGGTTTGTATTCCACTACAAACTTAGGAATAAAAAAGGTTTTTACTTTCAATACTAATTGACAAACCTAGGGGTGCATCAAAAATTTATGACTAGAACCACATACGTGATTACATGACCTTTACAAGGAATTAAATTCAATTGATAGTCATGGTAATTGTAAATGTCATTTACAACTAGAAACATATAATCATATATCTAATCATGGATGCCATGCTTTGGTTTAATTCTTTGACAAGTTTAAGGGCATGTCATTTCTTGAAGGAGGAACTTTAATTTGGGAGTAGTTCACATTCAATTTAATGGCCAAAGAAAGCAAATGAAAACAACATGGACCAAATGAAACAACATGAGTTTATGATGGAATAATATGAGACAACAAGTTTTGCAACTTGCCTTACAATTGGATTTTCTAATTATAACAACCATTTGGAACTCCAAGTATTTCTATGCCCCAAAGTGTTATTGGACAAATTGCAATAGTTGCATGCTAAACATGTTGTAACTTATATGAAAATCTATGTGGATGTATATAAATAAAAAATGCATGCAACTTGTTTGCAACTAACTATTGAGGCTAATGGTCCATGGCCATATAAGTCTCATGAGGAATTGGTTGCATTCATTATGGCATTTACATCGATTTTCATTCATCCAACATGGATACATGTAATGTTTATTATGATTTACACGTTGCATATTTTCATTCCACAAACAATGACAAACATTTTGAAAAATGATACAATCATTTATATTAAGGTAGACATAAGTTATTTTGGATTTTTCTTGGCACTTTAGGAGTCCATTTTGGGCCAAATTAAACATTAAAAACATGTGTCTTATGAACACCATCCTCTTCCCATGACAATGGAATCACCTTTTTAAAAATTAAAAAAAGGACTCATTTTAAAAAATTATACATCAGAAAGAACATAATAGAATGAAAATGTTGCAAATATATATTTTAGAAAGTTCTCCTAAAAACTTTTGAAAATCAGGTCATTTTAAAGACATTCAAAAGTTATTTAAATATCAAGTGTTTGCCAATGACACTTTAGATCATAATTTCAATTAATTGATCCCCCACATTATTTTTAAATGGGTCCTTTTGGAATACTAATTGACAAAAATGGAAATATCAAAGTTCATTTACATGTAAAATATGTATTATGATAAAATTGGAGGAAATTAAAAATTTTCATCATGTGTTCAATATAAAGAATTTGATTGTGATTAAACTTGAGTTTAATAGTATAACAGTATTCTTCATAAAAACAAGTATGATTTTATGATACAAACATTACAACAAAATGTGTCCCTATTTCACTGAATTTTAAGTGAATTCACTAGTCTAGTGAACAAGGACTAGTGAACTACACCCACATTTTGTAGTAATGAAAGAATGTTGGGGACCATTTTAGTGAAGAGAATTATTAAAGAAACACCGTGTGATGAAAATTTAAGCACACCATAACTTGCAATTACCCATTAACATTCAATGTTTAAAAATCCATTATTTGAAGTACAATTTCAGAAATGTTGCTTTCCAATGGTATACACTTTCTCTACATATTTAATTCCAAACTACTACTTGTTATAACTTGTTCATATATTGTTCTCCAAATCTAAAAAATCCACCTTATCTCCATTTGAAAATTGAGCTATATAGTGTGATATGATGCATGATGTAGTTCAAGATGTTTATATTAATGTCAAAAGACCACATATTATTTTAATATTATTATAATATCATATTCTTTTGCAATTCAAGAAAACAATTTAATTTCCATATTCTAAAACAAGGTAGGAGTCTTTTGTAACTATGATGCAACTAACAAGCAATGCATGTCTCAAATAAAATTTCTAGTCATAATACTTCAAAACTCAAAGCTCCTATAATCTCACACAATCATCACAAAACTTTTTGAGTTCAATCAAACCCAAAAAAAATTCAAACAAAGAAATGAAGAAAAAACAATCATGTGATCATTCCATGTTTTATAAATAAGAGTGACAATTTTACTTTTCTAACTTGTACGTTTCTTTTTTGAACTAATAGTGAAAAATACAAAAGAAATATATGTAATAAGTTATCTTAATTACTTCACAAAAGAACCAACAAACTTAAAATTAAGAGGAAAACCTCCTTTGTCATTCCTTTTGCACTCATTGAAATCAAGTACAAATACATGGTAATCATTGATGTAGTCTATCAACAATTATCACCATGTGTCACATGCCTTTGCATATCTTTTGCAAATTAAACATTAAAAAATAGTGTGATATGTTTAAATTAAAATTTTAAAAAAGAATTATGAAAGTTTCAACAAACAAGGAACATGGAAATCAACACAAATCCTAGCTTTCTAGGCCTTCATAATTTCATCCTTTTTTTTCCCCCACATTCCATCTTTCCTAAGCTTCATTTCAAGATCATTTTTCCCACATGTTTCAACTTTTTCAAACCTTTGTCCTAGCAACCTTCATTTCAATCATTTTATCCATTATCAATTTCAAGCATTGTGTGTGATCAAATACACATAACAAATATGAATAAAACGGTTATCTTATTTCGTAACATTTGTGGGCATGCCCAAACTTATGTACATTTGTATTCTTGAAAACAAGCTATAGTTAACTAGTTGCACATGTTTCTTGCTTGTAATGTTTACATCATCCATCAAAAACCATTAGTTTCCATATTACACAAAATTAGTTAAACAATTAGGTTTTCCTTTATAAAATGCCTAATCACCTACCTAGAATTCCTTAACATATATGAAATGCATCAATTTCAAGGTAAGGTTATTTTTTTAGGGGCTTCTAGTTTGTAAGGTGATTCACCTTCAAATGGAGACATTCAAAGGTTACCTATTGAATGTTACTGTGTTAGTGGATATGTAGCATATTCACAAAAGGAACTTTGTTCCAAATTTCTTCATAAAAGAACCCCAATAATAAAATAGGTAACTTTCAAATAATAGTTATGGTCAATTTATGGAAGCATGCAATTCGATGACACAAATGAATGAAGATTTGAAGGCGGGTGCATTCACACTGACAAAAGCCATAACAAATGTAACCATTGTTTGGTTTTTCATGTTTTAATGCTAATGATGTAAGCTTTTAATGTGTTTACATCACAATGTTTCTAATATATTATGAAAACGTGTGATATGATTTGGAATGAATCTAATGAAGATAGAATATTAAAAATTATTCATTAAACATTGTAACCAATGTTTCAAAAGCACCATAAGGACTTTGATTTTTTGGGAGATTTTTTAAACTTGAGATATTTTGGAGAAGATTTTTTTAACACATCTTTACATGATGGTATAATGAAACATCCTTTTAGGTGATAATTTTTTTAAAGATTGTTTCAACTTAAAACATGAAATATTTTCAAGATATCTTAGGATAAGAAATCACTTCAACACATAAGATTAATTTCTATTAGAATGAATGCACCTAGGTATATGTTTAAGCTATTGAAGTATATTGCTAGACTCTATCATATAGGATTAATAAGCCAATTATGAAAACTTGCATTAATTTTTATTATAATTAAAGTGCATGGTACCTAATGTATTTTTTCCTCCACTGTTCAAGAAATGTTTCATAAAATGTAATATGCCAACTTGATAGGGTGTGAAAGTGGACCATTTTTTTCAAATGCCCCCCATTTTTTGTTTTTTCTTGGAACACCCAATGAATATCATGTATCATGAGAAAAAAATGGTAGGGAATTAACCCATTACTTTAGGTTTCACCCTACATTTAAATTGGCCAAAATACTAAATAATAGATTAATTGAAATTTGATTTTATGGCTACCACATATTGACCATAAAGGTGACAAGGTGACCATAATGAAACGGTCTAGATTTTGTTCAATATGTACCATTTTTGGCCTAGTATCAAGAATTTTGTATGCTAGTATGGTCTTGGCATATAAGTTTCAACATGAGATACCAACCAAATATTTGTATTTGAAGTTTTTTAGAAATTAGCTAATATAAATAGCACAAATATTGTGAATGGGATCTGTAATGGCATCAATATACTTATGTCTAGTGTTGTACCATCTAGTAAATGAAATGATCATTGCTATCAAGGTAGATTTTGGGTTTGATCATTATCATATTGTAACACAAAAGTAACGTTGCATATATACATTGATATATATTGGTATCAATGTAAGATGCACAACTTTAGACATGGATTGAAACACAAAGAAACTTGAGCAAATAAGATGAAAAGAGGTAAGCAAACTAAATAATAGGAAGGCTTCAATGGCAAGCACCAACACCACATATAACACCACATTGCAAAAAATGAAAGGTTGCTAACCTACAAAAACCCTAAAAGCTCTCAGCATAGTTGGTAACTCACAAAAAGTAACAATGATTATATCAAAGAAGCAAAGATGTGCGCTCCCTAACATGAGCATTGAGACTAGTATCAAACCTACCACCAGACTGATCTGGTATTTTCTATTTCTTTCTAACCCTAAAATTGGGGTATCCTGGTATCAAACCAGGTACTTGACATTAGATATCAGATTGATCTGGAACTTGATACCAGTATCAATACCAGTCAATGACCCTATATACCAGACCAACACTGGTATGTACAGCAATCCACCCACAGATGTGGCAGAAAAGTCCTGGATGGTTCGATTATGCTTGAGTATGATTGTTTAACAGACTCCATATGCCCTATGACTTATTGCAGGAGTTGGGTTCTTTGGGAGGTTGGGTGGGCTGTTCTACAGTGTAGTAATGTACACTCCAACGCTGCCATTACTTAATCCTCTGCATTAACGAACCCCTCCTCTTAAGCATGGGTTGAACCGGCACATTTTATTGGGTTGCTTCTAAACTTTGTAGGTATCCCAGCGCTAGACAAAATGGGGATCTCTAATTCCAAATGTATCATTTCCTCCTCTAACTACTAGCTTTAAAAGAGGCCTTACTCAAGCAGTTGAAGGTATCAGGTATCAAGTATGAAGGTAGGTGCTGGTTCACCCTAGCCTCGTCAATAGTCAAACTTACATGTATGCTTCAAAATCCAGATACATGCATAGAAACCGTTGAGGTGGTTTAACTGAAGTTACTACGTTCATTCCTCATGAATCTTGAGACACAAGCATTGGATCTGGACCTTTGTCAATGTCGGTGTTTTTGTGTGTTAACAAAGGAGCCCATATGTAGATAACATGATATGACACCTATTTCAAATTTGGCCTCTTCACTAGTTGCAGGCTCCTTGTGCCCCACATGGCCCCCAAAGCATCCAATTTGTGATAGATATGTCATGTCTCTAGGGACCGGATTTCATTTTCATTCCAGGACATTGGGAATGTTTTCCTTTCCAGACTAATGAATAAGCTATCATGAGATGTAATATACTTTTGTTTGCTGCAGTTTACCTAGTTGCCAAGTGGATCTGGGCCCAAATAGATTGTAAATTGTGAAAGCCACTTGCTAAGGCCAAAGCCAGGGTGAGAGGAGTAGGTGAGAAGCACTAGTGTCTCATTGAGCTACGCCATTATCAGTATCCCATTACATGATAATGAATCTGTCAACCTTCAGCAATTGAAAAAAATTTGTTGGTGCTGAGTGAGTGGGTGATTTGAGCAGGCCTCCTTATAAGTTGCCTCTTTAGAAATTCCTGGAAGAATACAGTCCAGTTGGTGGGTGCCTTCCAAGTTCAGAATTCTTGTTTTTTTGCAGTCCTCCCCTTTGATCAAACCCATAACAAAAAAGTTTTGAAACTTTGAAGACTCCCAATATAGAAGTATTGGCTCCAAACATAGAAAAATATAACTCTCAATATTCGCCCATCTATAGAGAGGTTCAAGAGGACAAGGGTGGGCCAAGCAGATGGGACAAAGTGAGGTTCTATTGGGAACATGTTAGGGAACACATTCAGAACCTGGGGAAATGTTTGGAACTCATTACAAACTGGATGAGAACTCAGTGAGAAATTGATGGGAACATATTGGGAACAACAAAAGTCCAACAGCCCCGACCATCCCCCAAAAGAATGGGTCTACTGATTGTATGCTGCAATTCCTCATTGGCCAAGCAAAACTTCTATTAGCAACTGTGTTCATCACCTATTTTGGCCTAGGCTAATGGCAGGAGCATGACTTGTGGGGACAGAGTTGCTTCTTTAATTAGAAAATCCCTGAATAATACAGCCTCCTGGAGCTACTGTTTATACAGCACACATAGAGGTATGTAATCCATGACACAATCTGCAACTTCCTTTTAAATTATGTAAAGACGCCAGGACCCTCATCCTCAACATAAGTGTGGGCTGACAATTTGCAAGACCACCACGAAAATACTCTGACATTCTCAACAGCAGTCTAAACTGATATGACCCTGAATAGTTTTGAAGGCCCACTTTACAGACAAGTTGAGAGCCCTTGAGCTATGATTTAATCAAAATCCCATGAACTCGTTTCAAAGAACCATGGAAATTGGAAATTGGATTTCAAGTGGGCCTGGGTCTCAAGTATGGTGTGAAGTGCGAATGGACTTGTGTTAATGGACCTTCACATTTTATTATTACAAAAAATGGGCAGTTCATTATTTCACGAAAAGTTCCTACTTCTCACTAGTGTGTCGGGCCATATGCTCCCTTTTTCCTTTGTTGTGTTCCATTTCTTCTTTCTTCACTTCTTTCTTGTTCTCTTGAATTTCAGCAAGTAGAATCACCACAGATGAGAGGTGGGGAAGGATTCTTGCAACTGTGGTTATATATTGATGATTGCACATGATGGTGCAACATATGTTTGATACACAAGCATTGCATGCTCCCAACAACAAATGGAACAATGCATTGAGTCTAGATTATTTTTTAAACTATGTACATGAGCAAGTATAATGGTGGGCTTTCAAGAGTCAATTTACAGTGTTGCTAGGTTCTTTACAAAAAAGATGTTCCAACAAAAAAAAATGCAAGTATCACATGTTACATTTTAGTTTCTTTGTGGAAATTTAGGTATTGGTTGAAAGGGATTGGAAATGTATTGGAGGTGAGTTCATGGACTTATGGAAAATACCATGTGAAATTATGAAAGAATTTTGTGGATTGGTAAGTACATTTGCAACAAAATTTTGTTTAATTTCTAAATGAAAAAAGGTTTAAGGTTTTGGCAAGTGAGTTTGTCATGGTGTCTGTTAAGGGTAGAAAGTTTTCTAGGCCAACTTTGTAGACTTGCACTTTTGGAACTGAAAATGTTGCATAACCAATTTTACGACAGAACCAAAAATTGTACATAGCCAAAAATGGGTACCAAATTGAAAATGTTCTACTTACAGGTTAGTTGTTTATATTCAAAACTAAATATTTAACTATAACTTTTGACTTTAGTTCCAAATTCTAAATGTAGGATAAGATTGAGTAACTAGTAGTTTAGGAAGATTTCTAAGGATTTTCATTTTCTTCAAGACCCCCACCATTTTCTAACAGCCTTGAAGCTTTCTCTTGGAAGGGGTCAAAGGGTTTTTTTTTGTTCATGTGAATGCAATGTAATTTTTGGCATTTTGAAGCTCTTGGAATGAAAGTAAGTCTTGTTTTTGCTCAAAGAGTATTTTGTATGTTGTGTTGAAATTGTCTTTCCTATTTGTTGTTTTGTCTACCAGCTTTGGAGATGCTACATAATTATTCATTACAATTTACTTGTTTTTTAAAGAACATTGGTAGGTTATTTGCCTAACATTTTCCCCATGTTTTGATGTGATTATTCGTCACTAACAACAAGCAGATTTGAGGTGTTCAAATTTATACGATTTTCAATTAAGTACCTAAAACACCCAAGAATTCGTTAGGTGGGTCTAATAGTGTCCTACATATAATAGTTGTTGGATAGATGGTACCCGTATATTTATTAAATTCTAGTAATTGCTAAAGAAAAATATTATAAAATATTTCAATTATGATTTATTTCAAAGAGTTGTAATATATATTTTTTGTTTTCTTCAATTGTAAATTTGGTTTAAGATGAAGCATGCATGATAAGAATTTTTCAATTGACCTAACTAGGATAAGCTTGCATTAAAGGGAAATACTTACCAAACTTAAGTAATTGGTAATGTAGTTTACCTAGTGCAATTGTGGATGGTATGTCCATTCAAAGGTTGGGGAGATCCAAATTGCAACCCTCTATTTCATACAAAACACCTCTATGGGGGGAAAAAAAAAAAAAAGGTTTTGGAAAACAAGTGGTGTCAAGGACAGGACAAATATTCAAGGAAAGGATTATGTAATCTTAGCAAAACTAAATATTTAACAATGAATGCAAAGCAAAATCTTATATTAAAAGGTGGTGCCCTTTAGGCTTCTCATTTATATTACCTAAAATTATGTAACAGTTCATCAAATTTCTAGAACCTTTTGCCATTTTAGTCTTTTAGAACCTTCCACCAACCTGGCTTTTCATAAGCTCTTACAACTTTTACAATATAAAAAATTTCTTTCAAACATATATTTTAAAGATCTTTTCAAAAACTTTTTATGGATTCCTATCTCAATGACATTGAGTGGAAAACCATAATGCAAAAGGTAGATGTACTAATGCAAGTCTCTACTTACATCACTTTGCATCTCATATATATACAAAGACAAATCTGACACATAGTGGATATATGGGGTTGAAATAAAATTGCAATGACAATTATAATAAAATGTAGTGAAAGTAGGACAAAAATTGGGAGGTGAGAAAGCTAACATGTGATTAAAGTGAAAAGTAAAATTGGTCATGGACAAAATACGACAAAAAATGCAATTCATAGACTTTCACCCAAAATTTTTTGAAGCAATTAACATAGTATGTTAATTTTTCCTACTACATGCATCAAAGGGGGGGGGGGGGTATTGTATGTGAGGGAATTTATTTTTCCTACACTATTATTTCATGTTAAAGTTGAATTTTGGCATCATATATTTGTTTGACTTTTTAGTCTTAATTAAAGACATGAAGAGTAATGAAGGAAGGTGGTGATTTTGTGTAACTAAAAAAACACCATGCATGAAATGCCCAAATTTAATTTTAGAAACACATCAATAAGCAATTTAATACTGGATCACATTTCAAATGATCAAGAATGTGTTTTGTAACCACAAAATCATTGCAAAAAATGGACATAAAGGTTTTTTTCCATGGAAAAAAGATACAAGAAGATTTTTTAAAAAATTTGAATTCCAAAATCAAATCAAACAAGCCATAAATTGCAACCCAAATAAGTAGATCACCATGTTGTTACATGCATGCCTTCATCAATCCCTTGTCCTAACCAAGTAAATGCCACCTCATTAATGCTAATACCTCCTCTATTCTAAACTTCAATAATTGCACTCTCTCCATCTTTGGTAACCATCATATGCAAATGCATAATAAATTAGGGATTGAAAACATATTGACTAACAAGACATTTAAAGAGATACATAAACCATTTGTAAACCACTACCAATCCCAACAAATGCCCAAGATTTTACAATGTTCCCCAAGTGTTATCCATGTGTTATGAATATAAATCATGAGTCCAAGCAAGATAAAAGTGAACACAAAAAGTGAGTGTTTTTAGTTTTCCCTTGCATCATGCATATAAAACCAAAAACAATTAGCTATATAAATAGTCTTGTCCAATTCTTGATTCCAAACAAACCTTCAATCTTGGGATAAGGACCTACTTTTGTGGTTGGAATGTGGACCTTATGTGGTTTATGGAAAAGGGGGATTAGGAAAAGGAATCATTTCATTCTTATATGAGGAGATTATGGAGGAATGGAGAAGAGTTTGTATGTTGGAAGGAAGAACAATACAAGGGAATGTGTGAAGGTTATAGATTTTCGTTTTTTTCTTTTCTTTTCTTTTCTTTTCTTTTTCCTTTGTTTTCACTTCCCCTTTACAATGATAGTAGTTCATTTGAGTTTGATATAAAATACTATTGAGGTCAAAATTCCGTAAGGTCTACCAAAATCCTTTCACAATGTCACCCTTTTTTGTATTTTTTACCTCTAGTCTTCTTTTACCATGTAAAAACACATTTATGGATGAATATGATGGAAATTATAATTGTAATGGTTTAATGTATGGTAGTTATGAAATATTTGACACTTTTTGATTCATTAGCTTTAATGGGGATGCCAATATAGGGAAAAAAAAGGTTATAGTAAGGAGTAGGTCCTTTTTGTCAAGTGGGTGGTACACCTTAAAAGATTTTCACCCATAGTTCTCATATTAGTTTAGTTTTTTTTCTTTAGAACTTGTTATATGTAAATTAGTAATTTGTTGGAAGGTAGTTGCAACAAGATAATAAAAGTAGTTTATAGGTAGTTGGTGGAAGGCAATAACTATAATGGAGTGGATAGACAATTTTGATGATATTTTTGGTTGGAGGAGGTACTTTCCAATAGGCACTAGAAGGCAATTACCTTCTACCCCCCCCCCCCCCCCCCCCACCCCCCCCCCCCCCCCC
>Ga0209611_10000664_pt1 | contig 53538 bp, 41 predicted proteins | sample S1TSphgellanicum_3_FD_187693 | JGI IMG/M metagenome (GOLD analysis project Ga0209611, IMG submission 187693) | Host-associated microbial communities from peat moss isolated from Minnesota, USA - S1T2_Fc - Sphagnum magellanicum MG (SPAdes) (version 2) | ecosystem: Host-associated > Plants > Peat... | reverse complement strand
TGTTTAATCCCAATTTAAAAAAAAAAAAAAAAAAACTATCATGCATAGTGAACATGCAAATATGTTATTATTGCAACTTTACTGTTCTGAACACATGGCAAGTGTTCCATACACACCAAATACCAAATAATGAAAGTTTTGATTTTTCATTTTTTGATTGACTACTCATTCATGTTTTTATCTCCGTATATTATGATACATTTGATAACATATAAGCTTTGGATTGCATGCAAGAGGTCTGTTTTTTTTTGTTATCTTTTGTGGTTTGTGTTTTTACAATGGCTAAATGAATATCTATTATGTCCTTTTCTTAATTGAGAATAGGAAAGGATCATATAAGCATTTGTTTGACTGCATGCTTCAATTCACTCAAATGTTAATACTTGATGAGTATAGTAAGCTATATTTAATTATTTGAATTTATGTTGGTGGAAAAACATACGAACTATTTAGCATGTATGTTATATGTGCCAAATGAAGGGTTTATTTATGATTTATTGTGGTCAAATCCGGATGACCAGTGTGGTTAGGGTATCTCCCCACCAAAATTTGGTTATAGTTTTGGCCAAGACATTTCAAAACAATTCAATCACACAAATGGACTCAATTTGGTTGCACATGCCCACCATCTAGTCATGGAAGGTTACAATTAGTACATGTATCCGATATTAACATCATTTCTTTTATAGTTAGGTTACGTAACTCCTAGATGCATTCCAACTAAACTTTTTTGACAATTTTTGGTTTAGGCTCTAACCCAACTTGCATCTTATAGGACCCTAGATTCAAGCCACACTTTTTTTTATGATGCAAGTTGTGTTGTGGCCACCCTAGTAGACATACGAGCTTTGACTAACATGGGGTGGTTATTGAATTTGTTATTGACTTGTTTCTTGGGAACATGATGAACCCATATATAAATTATGGTGTACTTTCATTTCAATTAGAGGAATAATGGAAAAAACATGAAGCTTATTGGAATAAGCAAATGCAATCATATAGGAGTTGAAATTGTAATTAGAAAGTGTATCCTTGATAAGAACTGACATCATATTAGAGGATTATCAACTTATAGCAACTCCAAATGAGCAAGTTGTGCATAATAAGTTGGATTTGACATTTGTGGTAAGTTAACATTTGTATTTGTGATGTGGGATAAACTGCATAAAATTGAACTTTAGGGAATGTTGAACATCAGGGCCATAGGTAAAGGGCTAGTGGGTTGTTAATCAAGAGGTAATAAAATGAAATTGAACTAACCATCGTAGTTGGTTAAGGAATAAAAACCTAATGGAAAAATGTTTCCTGTCATGGTGTGTTGGTGGTTGTTGGTTCAAATTTTCCAACTATATGTTGCACTAAAGATGTAATTTGATTTCTTATGAACACTTGAAAAATAGCTTACCTCTTGTTTTATGTTCATAGTTTTAGCCACATAGAGATTTCCATTCACCTTTTCACATAGAATATTGACCTCAAACCTTTAAATTGTGGAAAACTTATTTCCTAATGATTTGCATCCAAGAAGGTGCAACTTTACAATAATTTATTTGCTATCAACTCAATCAAGTTTTCATAAAAGAAATTTAAATCAAGAGGTACTGGAATGTTATTGAACAAAATCCATGGAAAAAACAACAAATGCTATTGAAATGTTTGATTCAAAGAGTCATGAATATTGGGTATAAAATTTTACAACCTTTTCAATGAAAACCAAATATAGCATTTCACATTCTTCCTTTTTTGTATTGTCCTTGTTGAACAAATTAAAAAATCAAAGATACCAAAATAAGTCCATGAAATAAGGCAATAGATGAAGCAATTTAAAACATGGTAGATTATTGTGATATGCCAAAGGAGCAATGATTTTTTGTATGGTGAAATTTTGCTATTTTGCCAATAAATTAAAAAAATCTGATAACAAATTGGAAACATATGTTTTCTAATGTAAAAAATGTTTTTTCAAGAAACATCTACCAATTATATGTTTGGAATTTTAGTTTATCTACCCAGTTATCTTTGACATCATTATATTGTTATGATTTGCGTAATTGTAATTTATGCGGTAGGAAGTTTTTAAAAAATGAAGACCACGCATGTTATTTTCAACCATTAAAAACAAGTAACCTTTAATACAAATTTGGGCTCTCTTGCTATGTAATCCATTACCAAATATATATCATAATTTTCAATTTCACAAGCCATAAATTAACCACATCCAAACACATTGGGATATGTACATTTTTGTTTTTTTATAAAAAAATTTGCATGCAAGACTATTTTTAAATTAATATATAAATTTTCATTCCATGGGAAACTCCTACAAATATTTTCTTTTCATATCATTTGAATTTTTATTCATGCAAGGCAACATATGTTGGGAAAAAAATACAATATGCATTTAAACTCTATATGATTAGTTTAAGACAATGAAACCATAATATAAATAAAATAATCTTTGAATCTTTTATTGATTACATGACATGATTCATTTCCTACCGTTTTTTGAAATAAATTCATAAAATCTTAATTTGAATGTTCCCAATTTGAATCTCAATTACGATGATTTTTTTTCCTAAAGACTATACAATCTATAATCTCATTTTTTGGCATTACATTTTTTCAGTGATTTGCTCTTTTGTCATTATTTTGGTGGTAGTCATTTTTTGCATTTCTGAAATCAAGGCATGAGCTTGTTCATATGTTAAACGGTTCCATAGTTCAATTTGTAAACAAAAAACAATCAAGATTTTGTAGCATTGGAACTTATTAAGTGATTTAAGGATCCATTTAAAAAAAGTTTTCATGTATATTTTTGTGTTAAAGATTCATTTTTATCTTGATATTCAATTTCAAGTTTCTCAAATATTAACTTGCAATGGCCAGGCAAGGATCATCTCCATGATTAAATAAAAATTCTTTTTTTTGTTTCACCCATTCATCAACATATTTTTTTGCATCTACTAAAAAATCAAATGTTGGTGGAATTGATAATTCTTTACAACATTTTAAATCCAAAGGACTTTCTTGTTTTTTTGTAGGATAATATTTTTTTGTCACTAAGTTAGATGTAGTGAGAAAATCATATTTTGCTTTCAAATTCTGAAATATTTCATAGTAATCTATTGATGTCATGATTGGAAAAATAAAATAAAATAAAAATTTTTAATTCAATTTTTTTAATTCCTTAAAATTAAAAAAAATTGTTGAATTTTAAAAAAAAAACATTTATTGAAACTCATTATAAGCCAAAACCAAAATTGTTCAATGTCATTCAAAAACCTAATGTGAGAACTTAAGAAAGATGGTCTTTATATAGTAATTATCTACCTACCTAAATTGTACTTCCCATTTTTAATAAGATATGAATAGCCATAATGAAATGTTTCTTAACATCCATGTTTCAAATCAAGATCCATATTCATTTCAATGTATTTGTTATTTTACATTTCTAGGATTCCACCTTAATTGCCACCTATTTGGCATCCATTATAAAATATTCATGCTTAAACTAGTGCTTTGCAACAACATTGATTTTTCAAAAGCCCAATAATAAAAAATAACCACAAGACAATAATAGACACATATTACAAAGGGGGAGGTGTGCAAGTTGCCAAAATTATAGGGAACCAAGTTCCCACCCACCTTTTGAGGAAACACCTAGTAAAAAAAAGCCAACCATTTTGTTGTTGTGTTAAAGAAATTGGTAAAATTTACATAAAACACTATGAATGGGATTCTAGATCTCCCCCCTTATATACTTCCTATAAAAAATCATATATATTATACATACTCTTTAAAAGAATGGAAAGTGATAAAACCTTCATCCCAACCTCCCACTTTTAATGATTAGGTGTATGGAAAAGGATTGAGCTAAGGGACACTTATTTTGTGAATGCCTTTCTATGAGATCATTAATTGTTACCCTCGCAAAAAAAACATTAGGAAAAAAATTTCATTTTATTTGTTCTCATGACATCCACAATAAGATGGAAAAAAATTCTTAGAGCAAAAATGTTCATCAAAGCAAGCATTTTACTTTTCAACATGTCACAATATTTGGTAAGTAAAAATTTCAGCAAAGAAAGTGCTTTTCAAATACATTAGAATTTTTTTGCCAATACTAAACAAACTAACAACCTTTCCCTCCTAGGCCTCATGACATATGTATGTTTAGATTTGTGATAAACTTTTCATCTTTTTTTCATGTTGTAAGGAGGGGTAAAGCCCCAAGGTTAGGGGTTTCTAAATTGTTTATTTGGTTGATTAAAAAAAAATTGTTGATAAATTGAATGCCATGGATTGTACCCAAAAAAAAAAAACTATTTGAAAGGCTTGATAGTTAGTCTGCCACAACGTGGTAGGTATTGTGGTTGTACCTAAATAAGTTCATCGCATCTAAAAAGCCATCGTTAATCATTTGGACTTCCAGTATAGGTGGCATAATGAACAAATCATTCATATGTTTTCTTTGTAAGTTTAGGTCACTCATGTAGGATAATTGCACATGGGACCTTAAGTTCTTTTGCAAGGTACTTCTTTTGAAGTTCATTATTTATGGACCTTTTTCTTTTCTTATACAAACATATTTTTTTCAAGCTAAAATTTTGTCTTAAAATTTTTATTCTAAAGCTTGTAGATGGGTGCATGAAATGTGACTAAAGCAACAACCATAGAACAAAGAAAAGCAAAAAAAATTGAAAATTGAAAATGTTTCCGATTACCCAAAATTTTGGAAGGGTTTAAAGAGTGACCCATGTCTTATACTTAAAAACCATAATGCACTTGGTGGGTTATCTCACAAGTACAATGGGAATTACATTGGCAAGACAACAAAACTACGTCATGTTTTATGACGGGTAACCCCTTGGTAGTAGGACGTTACCTTTTATGTAAATCCCTTGATGGGGATTGCCCCCACATGTAGAGAACTTACAACCCCATTAATAATCTCCCACCTATTTGCAATCCTAATTTCTATTAGATGAATGGGTGAAAATCCTTGTGTACCCATTATGAGAAAAAAAAGGTGTTTTGCAACTAGCTTTGCAACTCAATTTTTGAGTTACAAAAGACATTTGCAACTCATTGTATTTATACGCTATGAGTGTTAATGGACAAGTTGCATGAGTTGCAAAATTGCAATTCACCATATATATGGTGTAATTCATTGCAATTCAATTTCAACCTAGTCAAAACAATTCATTTTCAACTATTATGCAACTCCATTATAAATGTACCCATGATGTCATGTTGATGTCATTAATTATCATCCATCTATTAAAATATGACACATGGCATTATGATTTTTTTCATAAAATTATTATTTTTGAAATATTGGTCTCCATCGTCCATTATGATTATTAATGATGGCCCAATATTATGACACATGGCACAATTGAAAATTGCCACATGACATATTAATCATATTTTGGAAAAAAAAAATTTTAATAACTAGATAGGTTGTACATAACCATAGGTAGGTAGGTTGGTAGGTTTTTAAACCTACATACCTATGTATTTACCTAGGACCTATTTACTTAAGTAGGTAAGTAGGTAGGAAAACACAAAGATTATGTGTACTAAAAAATAACCGTGAATTTTTTTTTTTAAAAATTATGTTTTGTTTTTAGGTTAAGCTTTTTAGAGCTCATCCCAAAATGGCACATGTATTTTAATGTGAAAATATAATAAAACAAACCTTCTTTATATAATTTGTAACATGGGATTCAAAGACAAAACATGTGGGTTAAATCTTTTAGTTGTTCATTAGTTGTAAATTGAGTTATAATTGAGTTACAACTATAACACTTAAGTGTTCAAGGCAGTCCAGATCCAAGGGGAGGGCTCCATTGTTTTTGGCATCCCAACAAAACTTGAACCCCTACTATTTGTGCATATGGTGCAATAAAAATCGTCAAAAACATAATAGAATTGAGAAAGTTATGGCCCCTCAAAGTAAAAAAGGTTAAAAATTAAAAAACAAAATCACAATATGTTACAAAGGCCGATTCCTGAACACCCAAAAAATTCCATGTATGTTGATTTGTTGTTATTAGAATTCAAAAATGATTTCTAGAACTTCAAATGGCATTCTTATAACATTTTAATCGTTTAAAATGAATAACAATTAAAAAAGTTATGAGGTTTGAAAGTAGGTGTCCAAAGAGGGAAAAAAAAGGAAAAAAAACATGTTTTGTAAGTTGGAAAACTTATTTTTCTTCATGTTATTTTTTCATTACTCATTTTCCTTTACACTTTGACGATTTTTAGAACTTAAAGTATCACTTCCATAACATTTTAAATCACTCAAAATGAAACACATATGATGAAGATATAAATAAATAATGACTATGTATCCTTATTAAGTTATAAGTAGTTGTATTATAATCATAACATAGTTGAACAATAATATTTTAGTAATGGCGCACTAATGGCCATATTAATTTTATCAATGGGAATCATAATCGATAACTAATTACAAATGTATCCCATAATGGGTGGTGGAAATGTGGACACATGGCATGATTGCATATATGTACATTGTACATTAGTTACAACATAATTGTTGTTTTAATGACATATTTATAATAATTCTAAAGTAATTGCCACATGCAATTACAATGCAACTCTTGAAAAAATCAAACATGGTTGATTACATATGTATGTATAATGTGTATAAATTATTATATTGAAGACCCATTTTCAATTCAATTACAGCTATAATACAATTAACTCATTTTTTGACGTGGTAATTTATTTATGAATATACCGTATTTTGAGGGAATAATTGCATAATAGTTGTAATACCCAAAGGATAGATGCATAATTATTATACATGAGTTGATTTTTGAGTTTTAGTTGTAGGGTAGTGTGGTTTCAATGAACGCAATTCCTCATAATGACCACGCATGATGAAAAGGGCCTAGTCCTCACTATAATCCTTTTTTATTTTATATATTGATCCCCATAAAAAATAAAGAATCAAAAGTTGTCAAATTTTTCAAAAGGACTATATTTTAGACCATTACAATTTTAGATTCCATCATACTCATCCATAAATGTGTTTTTACATGATAAAAATGACTAGGTAAAAAAGATAGAAGAGGGTGACATTGTGACAAGATTTTGGTGCACTTTAAAGAATTTGGATTCGAATGGGGTTGGAAAAGAGTATGGAACTAAAATTTGGATGTGAGATAAATATTGTGTTAACAAAAAAATCTTTATTATTTCACATTGGGTTTCCTTTTTGTATTGTTTTCCCATTTTTATTATTACATATAACAACTTTAATAGTGCTTAGTTTGTGACATTGCAAATTAAAATTGGATAAAGAAAAATCAAAACATGTCAGTTTAGTCTATATATCAATGGTAGGTTATATAAAGTAAGGTCTCCATCCATTAGGTTATACATGCCTTTACAAAATTTTATTATTAAAGTATATAAGCATGTCATCTAATGTTATTGCAACTTACCTAATATCAATGTTGGTATTAAGGACCCAAGCAAATTGGTATGACCTCATATAATACTAACCTTGTCTTAGTTTTATACCAATTTTAATATCAGTTGTATACATGCCTCATACTAGTTGAACATTAGTTTCCAACCCAATATTAGGTGTAAGGATACCATGTAAGTTTTGAAAAGGACCCATTACCAGGAACAAGCTAGTATGTTCAAAAGTTGACACCAAACTGACATTGGTTCTAGCCAAACTATATAAGCCCTTACATATTTGTAAGGTCCCACCTAAGGTGTCATCATAATCTTAAAGGTTTTCAAGTTCTCGAAAAGACATATCTTTTAAACCATTTTTAATACCTCCACCCAATAGCCTTTTGGTCTATTAACCTACTAGCCTTGACATATTCATCAAGTCCAAAAAGGGATTATATAGGCCATACAATTCTAAAAATTTGTGTGGATTTGTTGAGTACATAAGAAATTTGAAAATTGTTTTTTTCCTTTTGTTTTTAGGTCTTTTTTTTGTTCACTTCTTTTAAGCATTTATGGCTATTCCACTAAATAAGTACATATAAACACATACATTAGCTTGCTTGGTTGCTTGTTCTTTTGTTTTCTTGAATTAATTTGGATGAAAATTTGTAAAATAAAATATTGTCAAACTTTTTGGGGCTCAGAAAAGCTCACATGTTACCAAGCCATTTTGTAGCACGAAATGACTCTTTCTTTCTTTGCAATGAATGACTTGTCCTTGTAATGTAACCCGACACATGTGAAACACAAATCATCATGCTTCTTCTCAACGTCATTATGAATATACTAAAATGCAATAGATAAATCTTGTATTAATTTTTATTTTTTTTAATGTAATGAATCATTAGATATCAAAATTATTTAAAAAAGGCATGGTGTCTAAGAAAGTACCTACAAAGAAATCTTTGAAGAAATCAAATGAGAAATCTTAAATTTTTTTGTTATTATCAGTGATTGATTTGAATTTTGTTTATTACATGAAAATTTAAAAGTTAAAACTATATGGAATGTGATGAACAAACTATTTGATTTAAATGCAATTTCAAATAAAAACTAATAATTTTATATGCATTTATGGGCGGTGTTGTTGTGGTGCTTAGTTTATCAAATTAGAAGTGTGTTGTTGCATATTAAACCATTCATTTTGAATATGGATGTAGGATGATAATTTAAAAGAAATCAAACTTGTGTAATATGTGAAAACAATATCATTGTATGACCATTTGATGAAAATCAATTTAATTTTATATGACGCAATTTTTAAAAAAAAAGTATTATGCTTTTTTAATTATGAATCATAACATGTTTTGACAAATATTGTTGTCCCTCGTTTTATTCATTCCATTGCATAGGAGCAAAATGCGGATACCATAATTCATGAAAGGTGAACAAATGACACTCATTGCCAAACATGCAACAATTAACATATTAAATTTATTGTTATGAAAATAAATAAATAATTCAACATGCATATAATCAAATCAAATTTGGTAACTTAACATTAATCATATGATGATGATGATTATATATATATATAACATCTAGCATATAATGATGTTTCCTATCTAGATTTGGTGATCATTCAACTTACATAAATGTACTAAAATTTGAAGATATTCATCATAAAATTCTTACAAATGGGGTAAAAACAATTATCAACACCCATAAAAACACAAACTAATACAAAATCATGCATATGAGACATCCATATATAAGAATGTTTAATGTTTAACATCCAATTAAAGTTTGTATATCCTTTTATTTTATTGTTTGTTATGTTTTAATCTCAATAAATCACACTGATCTAAAATGTTTAATTTTGGGACTATTTTGTGACATGGTGTGTAATGATTTGTAAATGAGTTTTGCATTATATCCCATGATTGTAGCGCAATAAAGTTTGGATGAGATGTTTCTCAATATATATTTTTACATTGTTTTTTTTAATTAAAAAATCACACATTTTAATTTTGCACATTTTAGATTCAATGACAAAAAAAAAATGTTTATAAAATAACATGTATTGCAACAACAAAAATCTACATCGGTCAAACAATCCATCCAAAACTTAGATTTCAACATCACAAAAAAAGACCTCCATTGCCAAATACATCCCTTTTGAATCATTCTTTATTTTTTATACTGTTTATAGTAATTTTAACAAACATGATTGTGATACAAAAGAGGTTGAAATGATTCAAAATTTCAATACAACTTGAAAACATGGATACAATATCATGATTGGCTATCCTACATTAGATCATAAATATAGATTGTTTAAAGCTAAACAATTAATATGAACATTACATGTTAGGTATAAAAGAAGAAAAATTTGAAAAGTAATATCATATTAACATTCATTAATTATGCGTATTTATTAATTTGTGAAATTTTTCATCATAATATAATAAATTTGTTTTATCTCGTGTATATTGTAGTTTTTAAAATAATAATTTGAAAAAAATCCTCATGAATGCAATTGTGAAATCAAAGAAAAATCATTCAAATTTGAAAATGTAAAATATAATGAATTTGTTATGTGTAGACAAGATGATTTCTTTAGCTGTAAAATGTTATGTAATGAATGGTATATATGCATTACAATTGTATACATATTATGAATGTTGAATATCAAATATTGTGTTAAATTCTATAATTTCAGTGTTTTTTTCTTATAAATTTTGTAATTAAGTTTAACGAAGCTTTACTTATCATATTTCATATACCTTGTAAATACTATAAACAATTTTTTGGTATGTTAACAAAAACAATTGTACATGCAGTCATGAAATCAATCAAGGATAATTCGATTTACAATTTTAAAATATAAAAATTATGTTTAAACAAAAATAATATTTTATTATTGATGTTGATAATGTATTTTATTTTTATTTTCGAATTATATGCAATATAAGGTCCAATCATGAGCAATTTACATCAAATTTGATTTATTCATCTAATACATTAATGTTTTATAATAATAATAAATGAAATGACTATACATATAATCGTATATGTGTTTAAGTATATGTTAATCGTGGAAGATTTTAATGATGAATGTCGAAATTTGATGTGCATGCCTTATGGTCGTTCATGGAAAAATGCAAAATATCTTTAGAATACATTTGACAATCAATTTTCAACCATTTTCACAAATATGAGACATTGTGTTGTTTGTGGTTACACTTGACTTGATCATCATCATTATCATTTCATAATTACAAAAAAAAATTGTTCATAAATATCATGCATCCTAGGATGTACATTGTATGGGATTGTAAATTATTCTGTGGTCAAATACACCATGAATGCATCAAAAATTGATATGTTTGTTTGTACCAAATGTTTCAAAACGAATTCAACAAATAATCAAAATCCATATTTAGTTATGCAACCAAAAGAATATTTTTTAATTTGTTAATATTACATCTTTTAAAAGTGGGAGTCCCGAAATTGCGCCGGTTTGGATTCTCGCGAATTTGGAACCCCATAACTTTGCGAACAGACCTTGGATCAAGATGCGGTCTCAAGCAAAGTTGTAGCTTTCATCAAGTGTTTTCCAACGGTATGCCGAACGCCCTTTGTAGCTAAGTAAATTGAGTCAATTCTCGACTTTTTCTGGTCATAACATGTGTTTCAAATGTCCAAATGAATAATGCAAGCCCATTTTAGACATCTACATTCCAAGAGCTTTCCAATCATATAAAGAACGCCATAAGCTATTGAGTTTTGACCCTTGAAATCGCTCTTTGAAGTTTCGGGAATTCTCCAGGACTCCATCTCCCAAAGTGGGAGTTGTCTTGGAAGTGTGAGGGTTCACTCCCTCATACTCTTTCACACTTTCTTACACTCCCGAGAATGTGTGATGTGACTCCCGGGCTTCTTCTTGGCCCGCACCCTTACGACTTCTTTGCCTTGACTCCCGAGCTCCCACTTGGCCCACACCCTTGCAAACCCTTTGCTTTGGTCGCGAGCCCAAGGCTAGGGTTGTGACATTATTGAACACGTTGTAAAATACAAAATACCTGAAAAAATGGTTGGTTCACCAAAATGGCATTGTGCCCAACTTTCTAATATGATGGCAATGGTGGATACATATGGTCTTCCTCATTTATTTATCACACTTTCTTCAAATGAAACATCAGAGTTCAAATGGAGTGACATTTCCAACATGGAGACATTTTAGAAAGATCTTGGTGAAGAATTTACTTGGAAAAATTGCCTAGTTAAGTGTGCACACTTATTTCACACAATTGTACGTACATTCATGACAAAATACATAAATTGTGAGAATGGAATCTTAAGAAGTGTTGAACATCACATGTGTCAATATGATGTTCAACATAAATTATCCTTACATGCACATATCGTATTGTGGTATCACAGATGAAATTTTAACCTTTGATCTTGCCATTTCTGATGAGACCCTAAAATCTTTTATAGAGCCTGTAGATCTGGTTGAAAACATACTTTTCAAACTAATGCACAAGAAACAACAAAAAAAAAGTTATAAATCTAGACATAGTTACAAATATGGTTTTCCATATGCTATAAACAAAGAAATAATGGCTAAATTAAATTATTATATTAATAGATGGGAATATTTTGACTTGGATACTGTGATATAAATGTAATACCATACCATGCAATGATATTACTAATATGGGGTGCACATATTAATCTGCAACAAATCACCTTCTCATACTGGTCATAATACTTATTAAAATATGCAATAAAAATGGAACCCAACGACCCTCTAAATTTAGACATTAAAAATGCAAAGAGGTTTGGGTTTGACAAATTGAATGTTATATAATTGCAATTAATATTAACAACAATATTTGCAAAACTTGTAACTTCAATAGAGGCGGCAATCACATGCCTAGGTATTCCAGTTATTCAAAAAAATGAAATTATGATATATATTGATTCAAAATTGCCCAAATTTTGGACAAAATTTGCCTGAATTTTGAACAAATTTTGTTTCATGGTCAATTTTTTTTGGGTATACACCTAATTGATGTGTATAAACATCAATTGGCATTGCATGAATCCATTACATTAAAAATTTACTATAAACAATTTGAGATTTTGAGGAAAAGGCATGCTAGTTCCCAATACTACATTTGTATTGATAATATTGGCAACTTTGTACATCATAATAAAAATATTGTGTGTTTTATAGATTACAATCCCATTGTTGGTACAAAATACTTATTTTATAAAATATTCCTTCAACATGTTTATTTTAGGAATGAAGAAGATCTTTGAATGCCAAATAATAAACGTCAATAATACATATTTGAATGTAAATATCGAGGATATCTTGACAATATTGAGTCATTGCAAGGGTTACATTATAGAATATTATAAGCGAAATTTATTAGATGAACTAAAACAACAACATTTCATCAACAAAATTCTTGAAAAACCATCCATACTTAGATGTAGATTGCATTGGAGATACAATATGCCATGAACAACTTGTTTTCAAAGATGTAGAAAACTTATTCAATGTTGATTGTTTTGCACATGATTTTCATGATTTCATGCAAGATGCAAATATTACATATGACCAACAATAAATATTTTAACATTTGACATCTTCAATGTCGGGTATTTATTTTTTGGAAGGAACACCTAAAAGTGAAAAAACATTTTTTACAAAACTATTTAACCAAACACCTTCAAACATTAGGAAATTTATTTTTTCTAGTAGCAACAACTGGTGCCACAACTTCTAGACTTTCTTGTAAAATAGGCACTATTCACAAATATTTTAGAATTCCCATATGGGGATATTTGTATGCTTTACAACAACCCAATGCAACATTGCAAAAAATTCAAAAATTTGACATCATTATCATTGATGAGATGTCTTTACTTAGAAACACATTGTTGAATTCAGTATACATGTGCATAAAATAAGTGTCATTTGGAATTGATGATCCATTTGTTTCAAAAGTTTTGTTGGTTATTGGAGATATGGCACAATTACCACCAATATGTAATCATTTTGTTGAAAGTTCTAATAATGTTTGCAATAAGTCATATTCAAAAATCTCCATTTTGGGAGATCTAACACTCATTTCACATTGACAACATTAATTCAACATGCTAAAAATCCTAAATATTTGGAATTTCTAAATATAATTCAAACTAAAAATCCTTCAAAAATTGAAATTGAACATTATTTTGCACCATGCATAATTCCAAATGATCTAATTTTACTAACTTTGGATGAGCAAACCATGGTTTTATGTTCACACAAAATTGACATGAAAAAATATAACAACATAATGATCACAAAGTTCTTTTATAATTCAATCATATATTAAGTAGATATTCATTCCAATGCATTTGAAGTTGAAGAACTTGATACATGGGTCAACAATCCACATTTTAATCTTTTGAAAAAAATTGCCATCAATGCTAAGGTTATGTTAACAGAAAACATAATATTGATAAAGGTATGGTTAATGGTGCTTTAGCTATTATGGTAAACATTGGATTTGATATTCACCACAAAGTGGATGCTATTACAATTATGTTAAACCATTCTAGATTGCAATTAAAAGTGAAAATATGCACTATTATATTCAACTACACTTCAAAAGAAGGTAGATTTTATAAGTCAACTTTTCCACTCGCATTGGCATATGTCATGATAGGCCATAAATCCCAATAAACCACTATTTCATCCAAAGTATTAGTTGATATATAAAATGCATTTGCACTTGGATTGACATACATCATGTTATCTAGAGTGACTAAATGAAAATATTTAACAATAGCTCAACAATTGCATGTTGATGATTTTTTACTAGTTAGATATACATCCAAATAAAACATGAAAAAGGTAAATTTCTTCTTAATCCATCCACAAGTCATTTTTTACAATTGAATGCAAGTAAGAGAATGTATTTAAACATAACTCTCAAAAAGGGGGATGTGCCATTCATTATGTTGGATATTGTTGCAATTTTCGTCTAATGAATTCATTTGTATTGACTGATTAACTTTGTTGTTGTTGTTATTGATTTGTGCAGCCGCATTGAGGTTGATTTATCTTCTTACATTTGATTCATGTTCATCAATAAAAAATTTCCTGTAAGTACAATATATTGAGGATGCTACTTGACCGTTTCTTTCCTTAAGGGCAACTCCATTGAAAAGACAACACATGCCAGTTTGGCTCATTAAAATGGTTTTGGACCTACAACTTTACACAATTTGCTTAGGCTAATGAAAGGCACAATAAAGCATAACACATATTGATTGGTTGGATAGTTTGATTGGTCCAAGTGGGTTGCTATTACCAGTGGAGATGTTCTAAGATATGAACACTGGAAGAAATTTGCATGATGCAAGTGCATGATCCATCTATTTGGGTGCTTATTTTTAGCTTGATTTTTAATTGCCTCCTTGCTTATGTATGTGTGGAGGTTCATGATTTTGCTGAAAATAATGATTTTGTATTGTTGGTAGTAATACCAGCAGCCTCATGTTGAGATGTTTCGGCTTCTAGAGCATTGAAGTTGACTCAAGACCTAGATCCTGATGGTAAGTCAACTTTTTTGCACTTTGCATGTTTTGGGTGGGTAAAGCAAAGTTTCTCTTGTGTTACTAGGATATAAAAGTCCCACAAATGGGACAAGGATCTAGTCTTCATCCAGAGCAGAATGCATCATTTTTGAGTTGTTTCTTTTGGCAAATTAATGCATCATAATCATAAAGCCTTCCTGCTAAACACGATGAACAATAAAATTTGATATGGGATTTCTACTGGAACAAGGACAATACTTGTGATAAGTAAAGTGGATCAAGTAGCAAATGATCTTCTGTGCAAGCTCTTCAATTAGGGCAAGGTCCATCTGTTACGTTGGACATTCCTTGGGTTGCATTGATTGGCCAATCTGTCTCCATTGTTGCAGCTCATTCTGGTTCTATTAGAATTGAGGATTCTTTAGAAACAGCTTGGAGGACAAAGATGGACTCTTTGAAAACTATTTAGAATGGGCGTCTCTGTCAAAGCTTGGAGGGATAGTTCTTGTTGAAACTCTTGAGCAGCATATGCAAACTTGAAGCTTAAACGACATCTTCCAATTGTCCTCTCTATGTATGTCATGTCCTGACTTTTCTACAATTTTGAGATATATGGAAGAGATGTGAAAGAAGAAGTACTTCGAGCAACAAAATCTTTTCAAAATGCATATGCAAGTTGTAGTGTCAACTACAACCTAGTGGGTTTGTTATTTTGGCAGACTGAAGGAAAGATAAAATTGAAATGTCCACCTACTTCACAAAATTGAAAAAAGAAAAAGTACTACCACGATTGAATAGTTGACAAAAAAAAACATGCATATGGACTACCTTAATATCATGGTGTGTCAAGATAAACTCTCCACGTGATGGGTCTAGAGTGACTCCCATGAATATCCTCAATTGCATGGAAATGACTTGTGGTCAATGGGGTGACAAATCTAGTTTTTAAAGGATATTCTGTGATGTTGCAAAGGTGGCGACCATCCAAAAACTAGTTTAGCCAATTCTGGCTACATGCCAGATATGAAAGTAGAAAAAAGCCCGGGATCCTTCAATATTCTTGGCTACCTACTGGAACTTATTGTAGAAATCTGGTGATTTGAATTTTTTTCTTTTCGAAATTTGGCGAATTTGGACCATTTTTCTCATGAAAAATCCTTTGTATTGATCGAAATCACATTTTTAAGGTCGAAATTTTGCGAGAATTCGCCAATAAATATAACACTGGAGCCCGGGATATGAAGCCCCGAAGGGGCAGGAGTTAATGGGCAGGGCAGGGCAGGGCAGGCTCGGAGAGATATATATATCGATTGCCCTGCCCGGAGCTAGTCTAGTCCCCCAAGTGGAATGGGAAAGTTCCGGCCCACGGTCAGGTCATGGCTTGCAGAACGCCTCTTGCATGTGTGTTCGTGATTGTGAAGAAATCAGCTGCGGCACACACTCTAGTAATAATTTCACTATTGTTGCAGCGATGCTGTTGTGGCGTCGTCGTCGTCGTTGTTGTGATTGTTGTTGTCTGATGGTGTTGGTGTGGAGGTGCTAATATGGGAGCAAGAAGCTAGGGTTGTGGAGGGAGGGCTGTTGAATTGGATGAGAGTGCGCACTGCTGTTGTGTGGCCTCATTGCTTCATGATTCGTTTTTGTGCTGCTTCAAGGGTTTGGCATGCTTCTTTTTCAGCTTCTTTAGTTTGCTGGCCACACGTAGCAGTGGAATCGACAATTGCGTGCGTGGAGTGTTTGCAGAGGAAGTTTTGCCCTGGTCAGATTATTGTGGTATGGGTGATCCGGCAAGCTGGCCTCAGCCCAGCGGCCTCACGCCTGACGGCTCCTCTGCCTTCGCCGCCGCCTTCGCATCTGCACGCCAAGACGACGCCTGGTGGGCGCAGGCCGAGCTCCGGACTTCACAACTCATTGCCTGCATCCAGCCCACGCGCGCCTCGGAGGAGAGGAGGCAAGCCGTTGCCGACTACGTGCAGCGTCTCATCCACCAATGCTTCAAGTGCCAGGTGCAATTTTTTTCTCGTTTCGGATCGCTTTCTGGGATAGGTTCATGGAATGTGTTGGCAATGCGCCTTTCGGTCGAAGGCTGAGAACGCGTCCTTTCTGCAGGTAGTCACATTTGGGTCGGTGCCGTTGAAGACCTACTTGCCTGACGGGGATATCGACCTGACAGCTCTTAGCCAGCATGGTGAATTGAAGGAAACGTGGGCAGAGGATGTGCACAGCGCACTTCGCAAAGCAGAGAAGGATTCCAAGGCTGAGTTCCGCGTCAAGGAAGTGCAGTACATCCATGCAGAGGTCAGCATGGGATATACTCTGGTGGTGTTTACATTATTGCCAGTCATCCACCAGCCTGATTGTCTTTCTCTGTTTTTGTTTTGCATGATGCGCAGGTCAAAATCATTAAGTGCCTGGTGGAGAATATTGTGGTTGACATTTCTTTCAATCAGACTGGCGGACTGTGCACTCTCTGTTTCCTTGAGGAGGTTTGCTCACTCCAACACCAAAGAACTGGCAGCTAAAATAGCACAGAAAATTGTGCTCTGACCTATTGTTTTAGTGACACCCATGTGACAAGGTCATACAGTCCATTGGTGGAAAGTTTGATGAAATGGAACTTAATACTGCCCAACATAGCACTGCATGAAATGTCAATGATTTTTGGCCTCACATATAATGGTGTTGAGAGATCCACTAGATTCTGGGGTCAGGAGAGCTCTTCAAATATTTCTGGACCTTGAATTCTAAGACCTGTTCTGAAAACCTTGGACCTTGTAACAATAATTATTGCAAGTAACAATGATTATCACAATGACTGGGGCTGATTTGGATGCAGGTGGATCGGTGTATAAACCGGAACCATCTTTTCAAGCGTAGTGTTATACTGGTTAAAGCCTGGTGCTATTATGAGAGCCGCATACTTGGAGCACACCATGCCCTCATTTCCACCTATGCCCTTGAGACCTTGGTCCTCTATGTCTTCCATGTCTTTCATTCCTCCTTACGAGGCCCGCTGGAGGTAAGCCATTACTCTGAACCTTCTTTTTGCAGTTCCCCATTATACTCCTGTCTTACATCCATTATTTTGTGCTGTCATTCCGAATCTCTGGTTTGTTCAATGTATGGCTAGGGAGTTCGTTGTGGATGTACTTGCTGATTGCTGGGTTTCAATCATGTATAGTATACATTTATGATTGTTTTTGTGTGTGTGGAAGTAATATTGATTGTTGCACACATCCATTCTGGACCCTGAACTACTGGTTGTGTAACTTGACATTTGATGAGAGGAGCACTGTTTAGTGCCCACTGGTGGGTTCATCTAGAGCCTGTACTGTTAGAGTATATGGAAGGAGAAATTGCTCACAATTTCTATCACCTGATGAGCCCTCATGTTTAGGGTTTGCACAGGTAATATAGGTATGTTGAATTGGTCATTTGGGGTGGTTTAGGGCTTAAGGTCTTTTTAATTCCACTGAGTGGAGCATGTCCTTTATAACTACATACTGGTGTCCTTTGTGGTTGTTGTCCAGGTTCTTTACACCTTTTTGGAGTATTTCAGCAATTTTGATTGGGACAAGTACTGTGTCAGCCTGTGGGGTCCCGTGCCCCTGTCCTCCCTTCCTGGGGTGGCTGCTGGTAAACAGCACATCTCTTGTCAATATGACAGTGTTTGTTAATGAGATTTTAAAAAATGTTTGCCTGAGCTATCTTTGAAGACAATTGAGGTTGGCTAATTGTAGTCTGGACTTGTTTTGCAGCTGATGGGGCTGAACCACCTCGAAAGAATGAAGGAGCTCTTTTGCTTACCAAAGCCTTCCTTGACACTTGCAGTGAAACATACTCTGTGGTTCCAACCACCTCAGACAACCAGACACGTACTTTCAACGTGAAATTTCTGAATGTGCTTGACCCATTACGCGAAAGTAATAATCTAGGGCGCAGTGTTAGCAAGGGTGGGTCTATTTATAAACCAACCTGCATTGAAAACATGCTTTCCTGGGATCAATTTCTTACCTCATATGTACGAATCCCACTTTCCCCATACTTTGACTTTATAAACCAATCTGCCTTGAAAAGCTTGTGTTTCTGGGATCAATTTCTTACCTCATATGTACATATCGCAGTTTCCCTATACTTCGGACTTGCCTGTAGTCTTGATCACAGCAAACCCTTGTTTACCCAAGGCATCAGATCCAGATACAGAATGTGAACCTTTGATTCTATGAGCTGAAGCTTTGTGAACCATTTCACCCTTATGCACACTAGCATCCCACTAACTAAAATATCAATAGGTATGAATGACTTGTACAGTCCTGCATGCTGAATTTTGCAGAGTCTTTGGTGCTAAGCTAGGCAGCCCTATATCTTTCAAGATTCTAACTAATTAAGCACTTTCAAATTTTCCTCTAAATCTTGTACACCTTCACAAGCTATCTATTCCTGCAGCTTTAGTTCTCTCTGTTTTCTTTCATCTGCCTAATTTGCAGAAATATGAGGAAATAGTGTAACTGTGTTTTCATGACTGGGTTAGAGTAATATTGTAGTGGTATGCAGGTATGGTACACCTTTTATGTAATGTAGTCACATAGTTGGGTACTTTTTTGTCTTTTTTCTACCCATGAGGTGTAAGGATTAGTGTGCTGCATACTTTTCAGGGAATTTTTACAGAATACGCAGTGCATTTGGGTATGGAGCTCGCAAATTGGCAGGAGTTCTAAAATGCTCCAAGGACAACATCAATGCTGAAGTGGAACGGTTTTTCTCCTCTACATTGGAGCGTAGTTGCAGTGGTGGGCGTCTGGATGCTGCTGAACCTCTGAGTCATAAAGAGAGGACTTTGGTGGGGATTGAGAAAGAGAATGGAGGAAAGAACTTGAACTCTCACACACCAGAGATCTATAATGCTGGTCCTGAAAGACTCCAGTTACAATATGGAGGGTGGCCTGGACTTGTTGTATCAAGGCCTCGAGATGCACTTGACCCAGCACAACTGGCAGGCAATGTGGATGGTAGAGGTAGCTTCAGGAACTCTGGAAACCTGCAAAAGGCTGTAGACACCAGTTTTGGAAGCCAGCAAGGGAAATGGCAGAGTTTGGAACCTGGACCTAGAAGAACTTCCTCAGCTGGAAAGTTGACTGCTGCATTGTCTGAGACACACCCAAGGCAGGTTGATGGAATGCTAGAATTCATGAATGCTGAGGCAGCGGAGAAAACAAGGGTTCTGAACAGAGGTCCCAATACAGGGAATGTGAATGCTTTAGTCACTGAGAGCCCCATTGACCACAATCATGGTTTTCCAGATGTCAGTCAGCTCATGTCAAGTAGGAAGGACATGGGTGGTTCTTATTTCCAGCAGAAGGAGTCAAACCATGACTCCATGCTCCATATCTCCTCTATGGAGGACCTTGCTTTGAAGAATTTTTTGATGTCAACTCAAAGACAGGGTGATACTGGTGCAAGCTCAAACGCCACAAACTATTACATTATGGGAATGCCAGGATCTTCAGCAGAAGCTGCAGCTGTATCTAGCCAAGAGAACTTGCACCATGCAACTAGTCATTCAGGGGATCACTATGTTGGTTTGTCATCTGTGAGGAAGGCAAGTCCTCCAACAGTGGCAGAAGGAGGTAATTGGATTGGGGAGCAAACAACCGTGGAGATGATGGGCGCTGTTGATTCTGGTCATCATCATGTTAGCCATGAGCGTGTCAGTCAAAGTGTACTTTGGCCACCTCCATTCATCCAGGTGCCATCACAATTCATTCATGCAGGTCATACACAAGTAGCTTTATTGTCTGTGTCATCTGCAATGTCACTTCCAGCAACTTCACTGTGTCTGGGTGTACAGGCAGCTCAGTCCAATTTGTCTCTAGGGCACTCTAGTGTTCTGGGAACAAACTGATTTCTTGCTATGCCAAAACCTTCAGGCCCTCTACCTCCCCCTTTGCCACCTTCTCCCCTATGTTAATCTTAGCTTTGCAATTGCTCAGCTAGTGGATAGTTCATGCACAATGGGCATGCACTCAGGATCCTTTCCAATCCTCCATGGCAACAAGAAGGTTTTGGATAAGCAGCACCAAGATAATTGGCAATGATCTTTGCAGGTGAGGCTACATCTGAATGTGGGAAAGTGTGTTTTCTGTTCATATGTTTCCATTTCCTTACATCTGAACCATGTGGACAGGAACAATTTCACCTACATCAGAGGCCTGCAGTCACCATGAGTGACTCAAATGGGCCAACAGGATATTCTTTACCACCTGTGCAAATTCCAGAGCGACCATACTCTTTGGTGGCACCTCTGGTGGTAACCTCTCCTCTTCCTCTTCACCTTCCTTCACCAGCATCGATGTTGCGGCAGACTGGGTCAAGGGAACTCAAACCCCCACCAATCACTAGCAAGCATCCTGCTGAGGTAGGGAGTGAACAGGATGTAACTGTTCACTCATTGCAAGATGAAGCCAGTCAAATAGAGAAATTGGGGTATGAAGGGGTAACAAACCTGGTTCCTTCTGCTCTCTCTTATCCCCACTGTAATCACTTGTCATCAGGGGGCTCTGGCACACCTTTGCATGTTCTCTGTCTTTGTCCTCCTTACCAAGCCATTGACGGTGCAGGGTTATCTCTTTCTACATCTGTCAGTCTGCAGCTTTCTTCTCTTTCCTCCATTCCAGTCAGTCCTTCAAATTCCTTCAGTCCATCTGTCTCCAAGGTTGCTTCCATGGGGTTCAGTCCATCCTCTCACCCCTGGTCCTTGGAGAATGTTGCAGTGCCTTCACCTGAGTCCCTTGCTGCAGGCACTCCACACCCATACCTTACAATGTATAATACTTTTCCAAGCCTTTACTTCGTCCCTCCAATCCTGGATGGAGGGGTTAGGGTTGACTTTACAAATGGTCTGCATGTGGATGGTGCTTTGGAGGGTCTTGATGGGCCAGAAACACCGGCAGCTGATGATTTGTGGATGAGGTTAAATTCACAGGTATTCTGTTCAGTATTTCTGGTCCTGCTAAGTTAATATAGTCTCAGATACAGTGCTGGCCTATGTTATTTGATGCTATGTAGGCCAAGCCATCAATATCTGATAATCAATGCTACTGTTCCGCACCAGGTTGTCTTCAGACATGACTACCATGACAGCCATCTGCATTGGTGTTCAGCAGTTTTCCTAAAGAGGCTAGATTCCAGGACCGTGTTGGTACTGGCTATCTCAAATATGGCAAATTCTGTGACTAGTAATCTAAAGTCATTCTCATCAACTTTTTCTTCTAATTTAATAGATCTACGTTGTGCAGATTGGCCTTGGAGTTGGGGAAAGGCTTAAGTCTGCAGGCATCCCAATAAGCACGAGCTATGGAAAGGATGGACTGAATGAAGAAATAGGTAGGGAGGGTGCTAATCATAGTGACTGGACATCAGACATCCTGAGGGGGGATTTTGAACATTATCTTCGGAATCTTGATTATGGTCGTTGGTGTCAAAACCCCCAAACGCCAGAGCCAATGCTTCTGCCAGCACAAATGCTCCAACAATCATCAGCCAACGTCCTACAAGTGCATCAGCATTTACAGGAAGCTTCTCAAAAGCTTAATGTAAACATAACACATCCGCATGTGCTTGGTTCAGGCCCTGCAGTATTACTGCCATCTGCAGGCTGGGAGGGGATGGGTAGTTATCAACGCCACAATTTTACAGGTTATGGTAGTGAAGAGTCATCCTCAAAGTTGGGGGGGAGCACAAGCACATATTTATCCAACCATGTCAGTATGTCAGCCTATTCTAACTGTCCAGCTGTAATGTGGTTTTTGTTTATGGTTTTAATCCTTTAAATTTACAATTCATTGCATATGCATTTTGTAAGTTGTCACTTAGGACCAGATGCAGCCTGCAGTTTTGTAATCACTTCTAACTTCTTGGTCATGGAGTTCCAGATTTTTTTTCCTGGAAACATTCTCAGACAGAGTATGCACACATTTAAGGATGGTTTGCATTCATGATGTTGTCTTTTGTATTTTAGACACCACCCTATTGACTCTTAAGACCCTGTAGATCCATAGAATTATTTGTACCTCAAATGACTAGTTTTTTCATTCTTCTGAAGAACTAGCATTTTTTTGTAGTCTATTACTACAATTTAGAGGATTACTTAACTATTTTTTGGAGTTTCAACATATATAATGTTCAAAGTATACAGGGAGCTTTTTAAGTTCACTTTTTTCTGAAAGTCATTTGATTCTAATACTTTAAGAGTCTGTTCTCTTTCCTCTTCTTCTTTTGTTCTTTTCTGGTGTGTTGTCCCCTTTTCTTCTTTGTGCTCTCTTCTCTTCTTTTCTTTCCCACATTTCCATTGCCGTTATGTTTGTGAGCTGACTAGCATCATGGCCGAGTCTTCCTCCAAAGTTGTGATGGAAACCCTGTACATTCATTAATGTTTGACATTGCCCTACACCTGCTGCCAGGAATGGTAAAATTGGTGGGGATGTTCACATTGTATTTAGTCACTGTGGTACATCTATACATGTTCCTGTTGGTACTGAGCATGTGAGAGACCATAGCGAGTATTCAGACTGAAGTCTTCTCCTGTTCTGATTTATTTCCTAGTTTCTTTCTCTTCTCTTCCTTGCATGGTTGCAGTTATGGTCTCTTGTTTATTGGTCTGGAACTCACTAACCTTCGTAGCAGGTCAGCTCACAATTCAGGTTGCTAAGTTGTAGGAATGGAGAGTTCTCTGGAGAGATTGGAATATGTTTTGAAGACTCAGTTGTGCTCACAGTTTGTAAGCCATTTCTCATGTGTCGAATTCTTAGCTGTAGGCTTCAGCTTGCACATTACTAGAGGAAAATGTGTCCTTACTCCAAACTGAGATGTGAAAGTGGCAGCTATAGACAACAAGGTTGCTCACACCAAGTTGGTTGGATGTATGTGTCACAGAGGCAGAGCTATCACCATGACAGGCAGGCACCTAGCATTGGAAGGGGAGGCAATCAGCATGGCACTTACAGGCAATATGACCCTTATGGCAGGGTTGTTGAGGGCAACAGCTCTTTCATTCAGGGTTTTGAGAAAAACTGCAGCATTCCAGGGATTGACTGTAATGAAGTGTATCAAATGTCTGCACCATGGTATCATGTGGGGCCTGTGCAGGAAGACAAGGCTGAACCACAGGCTCAAAACTCGAATGCTGGCATGAGCACCCTCCTAGATACACAGAGCTTTGAGACCGAAAGAGTACTGGACAAAACTGGATTGCAACAGCATGTAGCAGAGAGAAGAGATTTCCTGCTAGGGCCATCTACATCACTTACTCCTGTGTCCGTTCCAATTCTGCCTGTTCCAACTGGGGGGGTTCCAGGTGGAAGGTGGCCTTTGCCGCATCATAAGAACAGCTATTGGAATCCAACAGGCTTGGTTACACCAGGACCTCATGCTCCTCAAGCCTACCCTCATGACAGTGGTGTAGTTCACTCGACTGATTCTTTGGAATTTGGCTCATTTGGACCAGTCCTATTTGGTGATATGCGGATTTCCAGTACACAATTGCAACTCACTCAAGCATATATCTCTGGCACTCCAGGAACTTCAGGGTTGACTTATTCTTCAGGTGACAGAGCACAACTATCATCATCTCCAAAACAAAGGTAATTTGCTTGTCCTGTTTCCATCATGAGATGGTAAGTTAATCTGTTTCCACTTGCAGTAATGCTCATCCTACTGACATTAATGCTTTTAGGTCACTGTCATTATCTGACTAGCTTCTCACTAGTTTCAGACAAATTGTCATCTATTGCTTTTGCTCTTTGGGAAGTGTTGCCTGAGGTTTTATACACCCTTAAATGTTACAGTGTGGTCAGACTAAGGTTGCAACAGACAATGGATGCCTGAAATTGTGTTGATGTGCCATCTGCCTTCAGTCACTCTTCCTTGTGAAGAATACACTAACCCACATGGCAAGATACATTGTTGGTGTATGACTTGTGGGTGCAAGATGAGGATGGTGGCTTTGGATTATTGGCTGAGATGCAAACTCTCGCAAGTATCTTGAATGAATTGTCAATGGGCAACTCCAGACTTCATGTCTTATACATGTGAGTGAGTCAATCCCGAAGTTGGAATCTGCTTGCATTCTATAGATACAATTTGGTATAAATACACATACTGAACTTGAGAACCTAGCTTATATTACAATTATATTTTTTAGGATGAAGCTGTCCCTTTTGCAACACAAACATTGATTTGTGACAAAAGATTGTGGCCCCATACCAAAAGTATCAGGATGTGAAACAAAGCTCTAGCAAACTATCATAAGTCTTCCCCAATTGATTATTGAGCAAATTGCCATATAGCTTGTAGGTCCTTGGAGAAAGTAAAGTGTTCTAGTTTCGGTCCCCAGACAAAGCTTTACAAATGTTGACAATTTGCTCACCAAAGTATCTGGTAATAGTGCAGTTAGTTAAAAGTAGCTCACCCTGGCATATCAAAGTTCTGTGAATGGCAGGTATTGCAGCAGGTGATGATATGAATGAAGAGTGTTCCCTGTTTTTCTGTCTCCATGAACAGCAGGTTTGAACTGCGAAGTAGTGCCATAATGTAGTTTCATGATTATTGCTCTCTTGATACTCTAGGGTCTGTGGAACTCTAATATCTGCAAGTCTATTGATGTTTGGCACAAGTGGCAACTGATGGTCCAGCCATGTTGTACCATGTGTACATGTAGAATGGTCAATAATTGCCTTCTGACGTAATGTGACCTTCCACCTTGTTTTTGGCAAGCTTTCTGGTTTTCTAGCAAATTGTAAGGCTTTTCTTCCTTTCAACTGTGCACAGATGGAATGGCAAATTTCTCATTAAAGATGTCATTCATCACGAAAATACCAATCTGAATTGAATTACAGTATATTTTGCTATAATAAGGTAAATACATGATGAGCATTGGAATCAATGGCTGCTCTGTTTTATGTCTGCAAGGGTTGGCGAGGTATATCTGGGCATTCAGTTGTACTGAGAATTGAAAACACTGGAGTTTGTATGGGACTATTATGGATCCTTTTAGTAGTGATGCTTACCATTGTCGTCGTTTTGTGGCCTTTGTCCAGACCACTCTTGAACAAGGGACTAGTGTGGAATGTCTCCACTGGTTGGGTGAAGTATTTACTGGGAATGTCGTATGGAGACAGACATCACCATGGTTACACTCTGGATCAGAAGTGATTTGTTGCAATTTGAGATTCTGCATGGCTGTGTAACTTGACTACGTAGAAAGTGATGACTATGAAGGACAAAAAGGATATAGCTGGGCTTTCTTCCAGGTTGACAGAAGGTAGAAGACTTTGAAAAACAGTTTATGTACATATCTTGAGGCCTGGCTATACTTGCATCCTTGCAAGTTGACAGAGTTGACAGAAGGTGGACGGAGTTAGTCCCAAAGGAGACATCTACAGGGACAATATTTGTCCAGATATACATAATGATGCAAAACAATTGATGAGGACATGGGTCAACATGACACAAAAGTGCAGACAATGGAAGGATATCTGCTTTGTAAGGAGTATAATTTTTTATGGCCAGAGATGTGGAAGAAACAATTAGAGGTAGAAAATGGGACTGTACAACATAAAGATTGAGTCATATGTGAAGTTCAAATTCTAAAACTATTTAAATTATGATTTTTGGTATGGTGTAAACTTTGGATTAGGCATATGAAATTGGATCAAGGTCAAATGTGTTATGTGACCAAAGATTCACTGTCTCATTGGTTTGCATAAATTAAGTTTCAAACGTGAGGATGTCCATTTTAGTTTTTGACATAAACCTAAAGCTAGACCATTTCAAAAATTCAATTGGTCCTATCCAATGTAACAAAGACATTACTATTATCTAAGGATGTTATTTCATGAGCCTATGAGCATGAGCAAGTGAGCACGACTGAATCTTTTTGAGAATATTTTGTTCACATCGTCAAAATATTTGGAGAGTATTTTTGACATGTATGACAGAATATTTGCCAATGTGGAAGAATATTTTTTCACATGTTTATGGATGAACAATATTTATGGATGAAAATGTGGAGGAAAATAAAATGGATGAACTTTTTACTAAAAGCTGGCAACAAACACTTCTTTTGTGAAAAAATGAACAATAGAAACAAGGTGGAAATTCTTTATGTTGGTTTATTTTGAATAATTGAACACTTGAAATGTTCAAGTCATATTTCATATTTCCTTAATATGAAATATATTAAGCTCTATAGCGTCTAAACCAATAAGTACCCCAAGAAGATGTGAGGGCTATTAGCCCAAGCCAAAAATGGTGATGAACAGTTTTGGAAATAGAAATTTTATGCAGCCAATGGGAAAGCCCAGCACACACTCAAGATGGACCCTGTTTTTCCCTTTTGGGGGTGGGGTGGGGGGAGTTATTTTTATTTTTCTTCCTTCTTCCCAATGTGTTCCCTATATATTCTCATCATGCCCCTTTTAAATTCACCAAGTTCCCAATTTGGTCCCTAAGGTGTTCCCAATAGCACCTCAATTTTATCCCATATGGTTTGTCCAAAGTTCAACTCTCATGTATATAAACTAAAAAGGTTAATTGTTTGGAAATATATCTATGTTTATTTTGCAACTAGTGATCCAAAGAGGTGCTTCCATGGGGGAGTGCTTAAATGTTCCAACCCAATTGTTGATGGGCCAATGAATAAAGCTCATTCAAGAAAAAGAAAAAGTTATGAGCGCACCCATGAACTAATTTAATATGAATCAAATATTAAGGAAGAATGTTAATCTAATCCAATTCAGTGGCATATAAATTTGTAAACCTACCAAGAGGTATGTGCCAATCCAAATAATACATATTCACCACCAAGAGGCATGTGCCCATTAGGAATTGAGAGAATATGAAATAGCCCTTACATTGTTTATACCATTTCAAGCTATTTTTTATTTTCATTCACTTTCACAACCTCTTGCATCTAAGACCATTCTCATTACTTGTAAAATCAATTTTCAAATTTTCCCCCTCTATTACTAATTTGCATGATTAATCAATTTACATTCTCTCCACCCATGCTGCATAATTGAATTCTTTCTACCTCTACCATGTGTTTGCAATCAATAAATCTTTATTCTACAATGGCAACAAGAAAATGGAAATCAATTATCACACTGAACACTTTGGAATTCATGATTGAATATACGCTAATTTCAAGCATACAAGATCTAGAATATGTGAGATGACAAAAAAAACAATGGAATATCCAAAAGATGAAACCTAACTAGTCCCCTTCTAGTATTTGCTAAAAATCAGAACATGGGGAACATGATGGGAAAAGAAAATTGACGAAACAAATGAATGGGCAACATGGTGATGGGCAAATGCCAAGATCAACAAAAAAAAATCTTGCATTGCTCAAACAAATTGTAAACATTTCCAAGGAAAATATGGAAGACTATAATTGCGCAATGTTTATACATGCCATGGACTTCTTTAAAGAATGTGCAAATTTGAAAAAGTCAATTCTAAACATTTTTTCACAAGCTTACTAAACAATTTGTCAATAGAAGATTTAGTAATACTTGCTATCAACAAAATTCAGGAAACCTCAAAGACATATTTATGCAACTCTAGATAGGCGAGCTTAGGTGCCATAAAAACTTTAAAACAAAATGTTAAAAAGTCCAGTGAATCATCAGATCACTAGCCCCAAAACCATGACACATGTATAATAATAAAAGAAAATGATGTGTTGACAAATGAAGTAAGAAACAAAATCATAGTGTTTACATTAAATTGTGATTGAATAGACGTTTAATTGAAAATATTCATGTGTCAAGGAAACAATCATTGAAAATATCATATTAGAGTAGTAAATGATTAGGACAAGCATAAAATAAAATACATGATTTTATGGTTGTTGAAACACATGTAATTGTTCTGCCATTTGGAACCATTTTGGCTTATGCTATTGTTAAAAAATGACCACAACCAACCAAATGGTCCAATGAAAGCTAAAGGTTGTGATGTTATTTTGAAATGCAAAATTAGAATGGCCAATTACAAGTAATATGCCAACGGGGTTTTTTTATGCATTCGATTTAGTTTCATTTTGAGGTTGAAGGGTTCAATCAAAGAAACATAGGATAGAACTTTTTCATTTGCATCATGTCACCATATCCATATCTACAACAATCTTGTCGAACGCCACCATATTTGGATTTATATCCATCAGTAGATGACGAATGTAAATGCAAAATTCCAAGTAAAGGTTAAATATCGGGCATCTACTAATCATGTGCAAGATTATAAGATATATGGGACAATGATCAAAATGTTTATCCAAGAGTTTTTGAGTAGCTTGCCACAACCACTTGTAGATAATCCATGGCCAACAAACTTGACAAATATAAAATTTAAAACATAAGTTGACAATGTAATTAGTTGCTAGGATTTTAAGTGCCCCAAAAAAAAAAACGATTCAATCTTAAAAAAGAAATGACCAAGAGACAATTCAGATGCAAAGGATGATCCATATGAAACACTAGTACTTGCTTACAATAGGGAAATGGACCAACTAGTGGAGGCCAATACAATTAGCAATGAAATGAAGGAGGACAACTCTGCAACATTCCCAAATGGCAAAATGACATAATTAGATGATGAAAAAGTAAGCATGGTGCCGAGGACACCATGCCTAAAAGATGCCATGACAGATTAAAAAGAAGAAAACATAGAACTCGCAACACCAAGGATAGAAATGGGCTCCAATGATTCAAACATCACACCCAAAGAAATTGATTCTGCTTAATATGACCAACACACAAAAAACACCATTAATATTAAAAAAGAAGTAACAACATAACACCTAGAACAATTTATGATACAAAATTGGTAGTTGAAAAACTCCAATTGGATGTGAAGCTTTGTTGATTGGAAAAAATAATTTTAGAAGTTCTAAAGTTGGGTTCTTTGAACATTAAACGTAGCATCATAGAGTTTGTAGGCAATCAAAGTTAATTTTGGTTTATGTAAATTATTTTTTAGGGAAAACACTTGAAGTTTTAAACTAGTGATAAAACTCCAATTAGATAAAATTAGTTGTTGCAAACATGCAAAGTATAGCAAGAAATCATTTGATTGTTGGCACAAATTTTTCTACAAGAGGATGGTATCTTAAGTATTTTCCATTGCATGTTTTATTGTTCAATGATTGTGAGTGGAGGGAACAAAAGCTTTCGTGGAAGCCTAGGAGGTATGTGCTAGGCAAATATATACGAAATTGCATGATATTCGTTTTCAATACAAACTTTTGAAACCAAGGCATGGAGCAAACCCTCGGATAATGTTCCTTGTAAAATCCCACACCAATTGATATGGAAATGGTTCCAAAAATACATCGATGAAAGGAACATATGCATTAGTATTCCTATGATGGCATTATATAAAACACAACATATTGTGATACAATATCATCTAATTGGTGTTAGAGGAGTAGGCATACTAGTAGTATGGTATATAATTCAATAACTAATGCATAATTAGATTTGAAATCTATATTCATGTATTCGATTTTAACTCATGAATATGGAAGTTTGCATTACTTGGTAAATATTATAAAATATGGAATGCATAACTAATGATTATTTCACATTAGGAGTAAGGGCCAATGTTCAACCCAAATCCAAGGTGGTACCACTAGAACAGGTGGTTAGCTAATAAATGATTGACCAACAAGTAATCCATCAACATGTGGACCAATAGGTAGGTAGGTCAACAGGTAAATGGTCGACATATATGTTGCAAACATGTATCTGATTAATTAGTGTTTGACTGAATAAGACCTTTTGGGAATCCTCGACCGGCGTAGCCACCATCCCTAATGTATCCATGCCATGACATAATGTGGTTACCATCCAAAATATTATAACCAGTAAAAAATAAGGCATCACCAAAATCGTAACAGAAAATAATGGTGTTTAGCACACCAACCTAACCACCCCAAACACACTAATGGGCACCTAGGTTCTTGAAGTGGAACCAGAAAATCTAGTGGTCATAACCAATCCCCTATTGGGGTTGGATGTGTCCATTGAGGTGTGGACTGTGTTAGTCAACATTAAGGATTGTGGCAAACAAACCTAATGTTGGGCCTCCCCATGCCGAAGATCTAATCTTTCGTTAACACTTCATGGTTCTTATACTCGAGCACTTGCCCTAGTAATTGGTGCAATTGTTGAAACCTTAACTAGGGTTTTGTCATTGGCTGCCTCTAAAACATGATCACTGGGAATATACGATTTGATGTCATCTGGACCTAATGGCCTTGAAATCTAGCCCCACAGAAAAATCCAAGGTCAAAACCACGAGCTAAATAATCACTTGGCACAAGTGCTATGGGTTTCACATGTGTCACCATACCAAATGCCATACTTGTCACTAACGTCTCCAAATGTCCAAACCATGCCTCCATGGCATTGGGTTGGTTTGGAGTTGATTTGGTGGCTGACCTTTTATCGGCCGCACCTTTCGCCTTCTAGCCCTTGCCAAAACCTAGGGACTTCCTTACATTTTTCATCTAAGATTGACCTTGCCGTAGCTTTGGATAAAACATGAAGCAATGGTCTACATCATGGCCATATGCCTTTCAGTGGGAACGAGGTTAGTTAGGATTTGGGTTAGAAGTGGTTGTTTGAGGAAGATTAATGCAATCCTTTTTCTAATGTGGCCCACCACACCTCCAACATTTGTCCTTTTTCCCTTATTTTGTTGAGTAGGACAAAAAACCCCCACCATATTCATGTTTGGGCCCCTTGCCCTTTTGTGGTGCAATCTTCAATGCTTGACCATGTGACTATCAAATCGATGAGGTAGGAAAAGGTTTTAAGGTTTCCTTATTAAACCTTAGGGTAATAACTTTTTCTTACACCATGTTGAACTCAATGCGTTCAGATACCTAGAAAACCAATGCTATGTGGGTTGGGTAGGTTGGGTGAGGACTATGTTTTGCACATGTCGCCTCAGATCCTTTTCTAGGATCCCATACCAAAACTGGATAGCTTGGGCTTATTTGACCCCCTTGGTCGCATTAATCAACCTCTACATTCATGTGTGCAAGCTCTCATGGGGTCAACATTGAAACTTCTGTAATGTACGAAGTTTTTCAATCTTCACACCTTGGTAATTGGTGCAAAGTTCTTCAAAAAACTCAGTGGTAGGGTTAAAAGTGGGAAAAACCCATGCCCTAACAATCGAACCATTGCCACCACCCCCAAGAATGGAAGGACCCACACCAGCCCATGTGATAGTGGTTGATGGGGTAGGTGTTGACGTAGCCAATAGACCTTTGGTGATGGAAAAGTAATTTGGCAACCAATATTGGAGCCATTCTTCAATGTCAACCTCATGGGCATCACAAAACTTGTGATAATCATCCATGGGCTCCAAATGTTGGAATAAACCCTTCCATGCTAGGAAAGGTGTAAATTGTTGTGGATTTTGCAAGTACTACATATCACATTAAGTATCAAACTCCCGGATGAAATCATCTAGTTCAATGGTGTCGGCTACCCTTGAAAATTGACAAGACCCTTTGGAGGCACCATACATGTCTTGTCACAATCCTAACACTGGGTTCGTGACTAAATGTGGAATGCAAAGGCCCATGAGGCCAAAAGAGTGTGTTTGGGTGTGAAACATGTTGTCACAAATGAGGGAAAGTGTAAGGGGTGGAGCCCAATGACTCTCAAGTGCACTCCCACTTTGGGAGTTGCACTTGTGCGGGAGTTCTGAATGTTCAAAGCCTTGGTTGGAAAGGAAAAATACACCCCCAAGACACCATTAAAAAGGTTTTGAAGCCTTAATGTTGCAATCACAGTTTTTTGGTATCTCAAGCATATTGCAAATCTCTGTTTGCTCTATTGTCGGGGGGAAAATGTTGTGCCATATGGTTACTCCGATAGTGATTATTAGGGAGATTTGGATGAAAGAAAATCCACCTCTAATTATGTCTTCTCCTTTGGAACTGCATTTACCTCTTGGAAAAGTAAGCTTCAAGATGAAACTATTCAATCTAGTGCTAAAGTAGAATGTTGCGCCACGAATAAAGCAACAAAAAAGGCTAATTGGTACAAAACCATTCTATGGGAGATAGGTTTTCCATGCGAAAAGCCTTTGACAATCTTTTGTGATAATCATACCGATATTAAAATCACCAAGAATCCTATCATTCATGCAAGAACAAAACATTTGGAGGGCAATTGTCATTACATTAGAGACTAGGTTAAGAAAAATAGAGTGGACTTAACATTTGTGAGGTCAAAAGAGCAAAATGTTGATGCCAGCCTGTTTAGTATTCCATTTAATCCTTAGAGGATGGCACTACAGTTTGTAATGATGATAGTGATGAAGAGCCCCTTTTGCAGAAGGGGATAAAAACTATAAGATTGTTATTTGAAGTGAACAAATGTAAACTCTAGAATTTAGATTTGTTTACATCTCAAACGATTTCAGCTTGTTAGTCAAATCTTCAGAAGAGAAGACCTTCTTTTGTCAAGAAGACATGCCAAATTCTGCTTGAAGATGATCATGTCAGGGCAAAAATTCTGTCAATGAAATGTATCTACTTTGTTACAATAGCATCGAGATGCAAGAAAAAAAAGAAAGGAAAGAAACATTGAATGTTCTCTCTAACACATAACACTTCATATGGTGCATCTGTATGTGGTTAAGGTTCCTTCTTACAGGTTCATTTTGCTTTGGTTTGTCTTTTTGTTTCATGGGTGGAGAAATCTCAATTCAGTTTTGACAAATGTTGTGCAGACTTGTTAATTTGAGTTGAATTTGAGTTGTAAGTGCAAAAGAGTTTTGCAAACTTGTTAACTTGATCAAATTTTCTGAAGACCACCTGGTATGTGCTCTGACATACAAGAACTTTGACTAAGAATGAGATCCTGCAGTAATTGGGATTTTGCAATTGAGATACATACGAGATCTGGGGGTAAGGTGATTTCTCATTGTAACTTATACTATTTTGACTTTGCAAGATTGCTCTTCTACTCGTCCATGAGCTCTCTCATGTTTTATTCTTTTGTTGTAGATTGTGGCAAAGTGTCTTGAGAAGATGGAGAACAAAAATGAAGTCCACTGAACCACTTACCTTGTTGGGGAACAACAGTTCTAGCAAGCAACTGGAGCATTACCCTTCCTTGTTACTGGTTGCCTTGACAACACTCCATTGCCTTGGTAGCTGCCGTAAAGGATGGTCAATGCTCATAGTGTATCTTCTCATTGGTATGAGGACAGAACCTCTTCTTCATGTTTTGTTTCTACTCCCCTTGTCATACTTTCTAAATGTTTTTCTGAAGGTACCTGGTCAAAGTGAAATCTGTAGTAGAAATTCTTTGAATGTCCGACAATCTCACTTCACTTGTTTTTCAGAAAAAAAAACGAAAGTTTACAATCTCCACAACCTTCTTGACATTGCCATTACAACATCAATATGTGGTTTTTTGGAATGAATTTGGATAACCAACATGAAAGAAACCAACCAAAAATACATTCCAACCCATTAATAAGAAATAAACATATAATTGCATAGTAGTAAATTTCAGTCAACTCTTGCACAACATTGGACACTTGAATCATTCACAAGAATTTGATGTTCAAGAAGAAGAAGAAGAAGAAAAAGAAGGAGAAGAAATCCATGCTTGGAGAGTATAAAGCATTGGCGCTTTTTTCTTCAGTTGCAAGACATTCAAGCTTCATGGTGTAATTAATAGCTTCAGGTTTTTCCTACTTGCAGATGTTTCAAAAGCTAAAAAAGGGTGGTAGTTGAACATCGAGTGTGATTCAGAGGTAAACTCTCCCCAGCTTTTTTCTAAAGAAGTTTGCTGAACTTCAATGTCATTTCATCATCATCTTCTTCTTCCAATGTCATTGTTGCTACACATGTAGAGAAACTTACTTGTGCAATAGGCAGTCAGTAAAGAAGGAAACTTTTGTGAAGAATATTCAGTTCTTGTTTCCATGTAAGTGAATCCACACACCCAAAAACAGTACAGGAATATGCAAACTTTCCAGTGCCCTTTTTTGTTACACTTTTTTACTCAGGAGCATTTAATCAAAAGTCTGGCACAATCTACCCATCCATGGATTGGAGATTACAGAAAACCAACCATTGGATTCAATGTTGACAAGCACAGAATGTGTTGTTGGTACAAAAGATTCAGTCAAAAGCATTGATGCTTGCTTGCTTGCTTGCTTCCTTGCTTGCTGGCTTGCTTTGAGCAAAGCAGCAACAGCAGAAAGAAAACAGGTGACAGATTTTGCTTTGGATGCCATGCTTGTGAAGTACAGGTACTACTACATCATATATGCACAGTGCCTGTGGTTGCCTCTGCAAGGTTCAAAATCATGTTCACAAATTAAAGTTATTTGTAAAGTCAACGTGATTAGGGGGTGAGAACAGCTAGTTTCCACATAATAGGGCATCAAACATGTGACTGGGAATGAAAATTTTACATAACGAAATAACTCGGACCCAAACTAGTTTTTCCACCAATTTTGGTGGGAAACTGAGTTTCATCCTGTCTTTCCTGTTTTTCCTGAGCACCTGCCTCCACAGTTGTTACCTATATTTTCACAGCTCCTACCTGTACAACTACTATAATTACTCCAAACCTTGTGGATTTAAATGCTGAGTTTCAGCATTTCATACTGAGATTTAATAAAATTTCATCACTCTGCTGATGCCACTGAAAATGGACGGGATAGGGAGTGAAAGCAGATGGGGATAGGGAGTGAAGGAGAGGATGACTTTATGGATAAATTTATTGTATTTAAAAAAAAGAAGTCCAGGACAGACAGGAGTGAATCAGCAGCACCCACCAGTGCACCATCCACTGGATGTCGGATATCAACTCAGTTGTGGATGAAGCTCAACCCAATACCAACCTGGTTATGGATGAATCTCAACCCGATACCCACTCGCTTGTGGATGAATCTCAACTGAGGCAATATCCCGCTTTTACCTTGGTAACCCATTCTGTAAGAAGTTGATCCTATATATGCTAACAACCCACTTGTTAATAAGTGGTTACTATGTAGGTAGGTAAGAAGGTAAGGCACTTGGTGACAACTAGGTAGGTAGGTAGATGCATGTGGATGGTTTAGTAACTACTTAAACCATTGTCGTTAGCTATGGGATAAAGAATACAATGGAAAATGTCTTTCCTGTCCACACAATTGCACACCATCATCCATCGCGCATGGTGCACTGGTGGGTGTTGTGGGTTCACTTGGAATTGGAGTAGAATGGACATATTATTGTCCAGAGAACCCAAGGCAAAACATGAAAAACATAAGACCTGAGGATTAACCCATTTGAGGAGAATAACTGACATTTTCAGCCTTTGGGTTAACTTTTTTCTTTTTTTTCCGAAGGTAATCTCTCTCTCTCTCTCTCTACATGTAAGGAAAGACTTCACCTTCTTTTCCTATGCTTCAAAATTCCTACGAATTGTGATTTTATAGCATTTGTTGTTTCTTTTAACTTTGTTGTCTAAATTTTAACTTTGCTTCCATCACTTATAATATTGTTGTCTTTGTGGATTTGGGAAAAACGATTGTGTAAAACAAAATAAGAGTGAGTTCATTTTATTTGGTTCAACTTATGACTACAATATGGCAAGTGTGACCCTTAATTGGTTGACTTGCAATATCCGAGAATGTAGCCAATATGTGATGTTGCAATAGAAACCCAAAAAGGTTGGGCATAAAGATAGATAGCCATCTTGACTATAGAAATGATGATGTAGGACATTGTGCATTGACACCCACAAAGTTTGGAGGGGGTGTTTCACATCCCCCACAATTGATTCTTGGGAGTATCTTGTCACAAGAAATTTGTGAACCTAAAAGAGATGTTCAATGTAGATGAAGCGACCATTATTATAATGGGCAATAAATGCTTGTCTCAAAAAACCCAAAACAATAAAGAGAAAAAAGTAATTCCACAAATTGATTTTTTTTCTCTTCTTGTGAGGCTATTGAACATTAGGTGTTAAATTAGTTTTTTTTTGTAAAGAGCCAACACCTTTGAGTGTTTTGAGGTAACATGTATAATTATGGCAATTGTGCCATGGTCTTTGTTGTACGAAAGTAGCCCTTTTCAATCATGGGTAGTTTTTATACAACTAAATTAGATTTTTTTGGACATTATGACATGCAACACATGTCATCTATTGAGATTTAGTTCATAAAACAACATAATCATTGAGCTTGAAGAAAGCCTACATATTTTATCTTGTTCCAACCAAGTTAAAACCTTTGATTCAACTCCAATTAAAGAAGAAGAAGATGTTGTCATGCTTGTGCTTGCAAAATCTCCTTACAATATCTTTCTCTAGCTAATTCACTTGTTTCAAATCCCCCCCCCCACCTTTAGCAACAAAATCATTAAAATTAGTAATTCACAAAAGGGAACATGTTGATGGTTTTTTTTTCACTCACCCAACTTACACCATTCCAATCCAAATCCATTAATATGCAACAAAACACAAGAATATTGAATTGAAGACAACACAATAAAAATGTAATGATTGTAAGCATGATGTGAGATTTTGACAAAACATATGTTTTATTTGAATTCAACATAAAGCAAAATGTGCATAAGTTGTGAAACTACCTTCAAGAGCAAAACATAGCAAACACATGATCATCTTCATAAGCAAAAATGCATGAGAGCATATGGGATTGTAGCTCAATAAAATAAACTTTGTTTTAAGGCTTTGGCAAAACAAAAATTCTTTTAGAACAAAGTAAACTCATGACTGCCTTCACAAGCAAAAACACATGAGAGTTCAAATGATTGTAGCTTAGCAAAACAAGTTCCATTTTTACATTTTGATAAAACAAAGCTACTTTAGAATTTTGACAATCACAATACTTGGCAAAAGAAAACTTAGTGAAATATAATGTGTGTTTTGCATCAAACCCATATTTAGAACTCAACAAAACATAATGCAAAAAAAGTAGAACAAAGCAAAACCTTAAACACTCAAAGCTCAAACCCACATGTAGAACTTGAAATACAAAAAAAGGAATAAATGCTTACTTGGATACAAAGATCATAAAGATCACTTACTTGCATCAATGCAAACAACAAGATGGCAAGGAATGGCAATTTTTTTTTAATTTAGTAGAGTTAGTGATTCTTGTTTCTCCTATCAAATGTCACACTGTCCTTTTGTTGGGCCTTGCCCCCCACAAGGGATAAGGATTGTCGCATCAAAGAAATTTTAGAAACTTACCTTAAGTTATTTAGTTTCACTTTTGAACAAAATAAATTAGAACAATTTTTGTTGGGAATATTTACATTATGAGCACTTTGAACTAGTTTTATTTTAAGGCTTAGATGATAACAATGGTGGCTTCTTCTTCTTCTTCTTAGCTCTTATGTTCATGCTACAACAACTAGTGTGGTGACAATGATGGTTTGTGGAAATAGTGATTTATATCATCAAACATGATTGGGAAGGCTGCATTTCTTGGCATGCATTTGATTTGAGCTATATTTGGGGTCTATCTTTGCTTCCATTTCATGAAGTTTTTTTTTTTCAAAAATAGTAGAAGTTTTCCCTAATTTTCCTTTGTTAGTCTTCTTAGTTCAATTTGAATTATGTTCTCAATCAAATGAGGCATTATGTCACAAAACTCTTGAATTTTGACGTATGGAACTCATTCAATGTAATGCACCATGGACTGAAATCTTTTAACCTGAACCTTTCCTTGACCTACTTGTAATAAATGGCCTTGGTGTTTGGCATGTCTACTTTCATCTTAATGATACACTTTTGTGGTTTTTTTTTTCAATTTGGTTCACTAGTTTATATCTCATAGTGGCAAATTGTGGATCTAGGTACCAATGATTATTTCAATTGCTTGATGATTTTCCAAGGTGTGAAATATGCTTTTGTGTAATTATAAAAAAAAGTTTACAACAATTCATGTAGGTGTTAATTATCCGTCTCAATTGAAGTTAAAAATTTTCACTACTAAAATTCATGACTTGTTTGACTTGAAAATGTAGTCAAAAAGGTCTTGAAAATGACAAATGTTTTTTGACTACACCATCATTTTGGTCAAGTCAAATTTTACATGGTCATTTTGACAATGGCATTTTTTACTAAGCCTATTATGAACAATGGTCTTTAGGACTTAATCTTATACATCATTAAAAGGTATTAGTATTTCTATTGAAAACATATGGTTTAGGAGGTTGGTCAATGTGGTTGGTTATGTTTCAAAGTAAATGACACATTTTCAAATGAGGTAATCCTTAACATGGTCAAGCATGGGGTGTCATGGTCTTCTTGCCTTTGTTGAAGCTACCACAATCGATACAACATTTGACCTTTGAATGTCATGAAGTGGGTTTGATTATCAATTACATTAAAAAATGGGAACAATGTCATATAGTGATAGGCATTTTTGAGGTTCATGAAACTTCAAAAGCCACATGACTATACAATTGAAGGATTGACCTATTCCATTTGGTTTATGTAACAAGGTCATAACATATTTGAAAGATGAAGGTGCCAACTTGAACACCTTCACAATTGCACCAATGAATATAATGTCATGCATTCCATTCATGTTATTATACCACATGCTATGGGCAGGTGATGTCCAAATGTTATCAATATGTTACTAACGATTTAAAAGTGTGTGCCAAAATGAGAGATGTTTTAATCAAAGAAGTGCAATCTTCTCTTTAAAATACTATTAGTACCCCAAAAAATGGAAAGGGGAGTAAGGGTGGGCTAAAGCTTGCAAAGATGCATCTCTTGCCTTTGAAAGTTGAAAACTCTTGTCAAAATTCAATTCACATTGAAATTCTTTTTTTTTCAAAAAATATTTTGGAATTTAAAGGCACCATCAATTTGTGTTATTCATTGCAAACCATTGCCTTATAAAATATATTTCCTAGTCCACAAACATGGGTTGTGGCACAAGAAATTAATGAAATTTTGACTTTTGTGGTCACCCAATGAGTTATGAACCAGTTTCGCAAATATTAGTTGTCATTTGATACAATTTCTACAACCATGAACATGTGTTGTATGTTGATGTACAACATAAATTTTCATGTGATTTCAGGTGAAATAACATAGGTGTGCATCTTGTCCAATCTAAGAGGAAGTTCCACTTTATGTCCAATCTAAGAGGACTTCCACTTTATGTTGAATTTGCAACTCAAGAAGGATGAACTATAATTCGATTCAATCTCACTTGGAAATTGTAGCATCATTAGAGTAGCATTGTCAGCTTGCATAGATTACATTTGTAATAGATCAATTGTTTAAACAATTTTATTGTCAAGTTGAATGGGGATATTTGACACCACGTTTGTGTTTATAAGGCTTGTTACATCTCAAGTAAATTTGATAAGGCAACTGTTCTTTGAATCATCCACGCTTTTATGATTGGTGTATGATGGTTTTGCCAATATGTATGCCTAAGTTGATGTTTGAAAAGCATGTTACTTATCCACACATAATATTCATGCCTAGATGCTTTAAGAAAAACTGATCTATGTGCATGGCCAAAGCGCTTAATTTTTCAAGAAAATATAACAAGACTAGGTGCTACAAACTTGACATATGTTTTTTTTAAAAATGCCCTACTTGTTGGGTATGTTGAAAGTGCATAGCTGGCCAACACTGGTCAACACCCAATCTCCATAGTACCAAAAAGTGGGTTCAACCATACCCAACAAGTACGGCATTTTCAGTCAGTTAGCTTTCCATGTCTTGGAGCTCTGGCAAGCATGGCAACTCAAACCTGTAAGTGTCCTGCGTGTGAGTACAAACACATACATAGCCTTTATGGAAGAGGAAGCTGGGGGGGTCTTCTTTATGTGAAAACACACACAATTCACCAGTTAGTACAAGTTAGCACTCACAGATGTAAACTTTGCTCCTTTAACCATCTAAGAGAATGAAAACTTCTGGTGTGAATGCCTTGTTAAATTGACCAAGAGCCAAGGCAACTGCACATTTGAGAGATTGTGAACTCTCTCACATTCGAGAGAGATTGTAAACTTTTGAGGCTCCAATCAATAAAAGGTTTGCAACTTAATAACTAGAGCCGTAAACAATGGCTATCAGAGAATTTTCTATTAAATGATAAAACTTTTCATGCAAATAATCCACAGACAAATGCATTATCTAATATTATAGCAACTAAACCATGTGAACCCTGTGACTTTGACATATGAATATTCAACACAGGTGCTCATCCAAAAATAGACTAGGAAGTAATTTGGGGTTCTAAAATTAGAGGAAGGCATGCAGCCTTGGTGGCAAAACAAAAAGACTCTGCCAAGAAAACAAAGACCATAGGGATAGGAATTTACAGTTAACAGTGAACTGCAGATTGCATGCCCACAAGATTTGGGGTAGTGTGGCCCAGATCAACTCATTGTGGAACACTGCCGAAAGACTTTCAAGATTTGCTAACTTCCAGAACTTGAAAGTGGGTTTTAGATGATTGTGGGATCATAACTTCTGTTTTTCACTTGATATTTCAATGTTCTATACAATGGGTTTCAATGGGGCCTGAAGTACTTACCTTCAGAGTCTTCAAACAAGATCTGGTGTATCCACCTTTATTTAGTCATGGGCTACCATGGGCTGCCTCACAAAGCCAAAACACCTTCACTATTAAACTTCGGAGTCTTCAAATGGGATCTGGTGTATCTACCCCAGTTTAGTCACAGACTACAATGGGCTTGCCTTACCACAATCTGCCTCGTGAAACCAATATACCGTAACTGCTAAAATACAAACTATTGTTCTCACTCAATGAATTGCAGCCTGGATACTGCACTCGCCTAGGCGACATCTGGGCATACCTCTCACTACACCTAGAGAGCATGTTTTGCCTGGATTCTTACCAGGTCTGCATATTCAACCATCATCCCACAGTAAACACCAGCCAAAGGATAATGCTAACCAGAAATTTCAAATAACTGGTTTCCCTTATGGATCTGTTGACAAACTTCCTGCCTCAAATATACCTGAAGGAATCTGAAGTTAGGAGTCTAGTGACTTATTTAACAGCCTCACACTGGTGTTTCAAGTTTTCACGGACTGCAGAAGAGCAACAGACCATCCTACATTTCAACCTACTGAGGAATGGTCAAGCCCCTGCCCATTTTGTTGGATCCAGGCTCCAGCCAAGGCCCTTAAGGCAAGATAGGTGATGCATAATGGGCACAGAGGCCATTCCATGACATTAAAGGTCTGGGATGACAGATTCAACAGTCCTTTTTTGAATTCATGTTCAACAGATATTTTAGTCACTATCCTGAGTGTATGAGCATGAGTGGAAGATTATGTCTATTAATGTGGTAAGAAAAATGACATAATCTGTCACCCCACCTTAATTTCCACAGAATGCTCTAGAGTTTAGTAACACCTGCAAATTGACAGTGGCACTGTTAATGAGCTTTGAAAGAAATTCAGCAGGGCACTACCTGGGAAAAAATAGGTGGCCAGGTACGATGATTTGCAAAGGACAACTGCACATACACTTGCAGCACTCTGGTTCAAGCTGTCAAAATTCACTTGAGCAACATTCCCCAGGCACTGTGTTCACTCTTTATATTTTGTATTACTACTTCCAAATCACATGCAAGCTTCCCTTGAAATACAAACTGATTACTGCCAGAAATGCATTGTAAACCCATGATCTTGTGCAATATATTAGCCTGTATTGTACCAGGCTTACCACAATGCCTGCTGGCCAAATCAGATACCATAGCACCCATGCCCAGCAGACTTCTGTGGACAAGATAAAAAACACATGGTATCCATGCACTGACCAGTTTTGCACAAAACTCTTAAATGCAGGATAGTCTGTCTTCCTGCCCAAAAACTGAAAAACAATATGGCTAAGCATTATGATAAGGTACTGTACTCACAGGACTGCCTACTTTGATCAGTCCAAGCATTCAACAAAAAGTGCACGTACATCCCTTGCTAGACTTTGATTGTCAGGTACTCCTATCATCCAAGGAGACCACAAGTGCTGTACTGACACATGCCAGAACTCTGTTTTAAAAGTGATGTTAAAATTACACACAGGCATTATGAGGAGCATGCTCTACCTGAAGCTCAAACCAAAACCTTTGCTTCAAACCAAGCCTAGAAATGGTCTACTGTGCCACATCTGCTTCTAGCACTCATAACTTCACACATATTGACAAGGCACAGAGATCCTATCTTTGTACCACAGCCATGTAAAGCAGTCTGCACAATCAAGCCCCAAGAGCTCCCAAATTCCCCAAAACCCACCTCCTGGAAAAAAAAGATCCCATAAACCTGTGGTCTGGTTCTGACAGCTAGAATTTAGAAACACTTGAAGTAAAGAACGTCAATCTGAGAGAGGGGCGTTGAGTTTAGGTTGTTAACCTCATCTGATCAGCTTCTTTTGTACTAAAAGGGTACCATTCTCAAGAAACTGTTTGATCACTGTCCCAGACCACTGGAAAAGGGGAATACACGCATGCCCAAGACTTTGCTTGTGGAAACAAAGACACATGGAGTCCATGCTGTTTGCTCCTAACTAGTTCTTGTTCAAATGCAATATTGCAATCCAGTTTAAATGCATTAACATGCACACAATACTGCACCATTGAAAAGGAAACAAAATGGATGGATACTTTGCATGGGCACCTAAGAGTGCACTACTTCACACTACCAGCATCATCTCTCTGCGCCAAAGGAAGCTCCACATTGACCAGAAAATAACTCTTACCAATATCACGGACATATTGCACATCACCATTCATGAGCTTTACAAGTTTGCGGCACATACTCAACCCCAGTCCTTCTTGTGTCATTCCCCGGCCCCGGTCAAACATCTCGTGAACCAGTTCCTCAGGGAGCCCTGATCCTGGGTGCGTTACTCTGCACCCAGCATGCCACATTTCCCTTAGCACTTGAACAACCTGTAAAGATTTCGAGTGCTCAAATCTAGACAAAAAGCTGAAAATGCAAAGCCTGAAGACATAAGGATGCCCTGAGTACTGGGATAGAAATGAAGTTTATGATGGCCAGGATAAAGAATGAGCAACTAATGATATAGAAACTCAAGACACAACATCATGAAGTAAATCTGTCCATAACATTGACACCTGCTGGTTGCTTCAGCTAATATGCCCACTCTCAAGGAGCTTTCCATCTTTTGTCAACTAGGACCAAAGGTGTAAAGTGAATGAAAATTACACCTGAACTCTAGTTGCATGACATGGACACCACCACCTAGGCGCTTCCTTGTGGGGGCAACCTTGATGCCAACCCACCCCTCAGAAGAAGGGGTGAAACGCACTGCATTCAGCAAAAAATCTGCTAGCACCTGTTGTAACCGGACTTGGTCACCAAACAGGCACATGTTCTTAATCTCCCTTGGTGTCTCCCGAATGAGTTGAAGCCCCTTCTCTCTTGATGTGATCATACCTTGACTTACAACCGCATCCATCACAGTCCCCAATTCAAACTCTGTTATTTCAAGTTCCAGATACCTGCCCCATTGCATAGGAAACCATTCAGAGCACTGACAATGTAATACTCTCCTGCAGAGAGATCACCAGCTCCACTGAAACAGGATGTTTCCTGACAGATGCTAGAAAGCAGTTCCTCTCTTGAAGATATGTCAGAAGATCTCTGTAGCTAAAGCAATGCAGTGACTTGCTTGCCCTAAGGAAGCTGACTCTGATTCCCAAAAACATAACATTAACAGTTGGCAGTCAATAAAGTGTGCATTTGAGATTCCCCAGTAGCTATTGAACACCTCATGGTATGCTTTATCATTCCAGAACTGTCACAATGAGCTCTCTCATTTCCCTTTCATACCCAACTCTGGTTTCCAGAGGGAGTGTCACTAATGGTAGAATAAATGGCCTCAATAAAAAAGTCGATGTTATAAAACTGTATTTGCCCCACAAAGGGACATCCATGAGTTTGCAGAGAACACTCCATGTAGAACTTTCATTGTAACCATGGTGCCATATCCAGCAAAACCAAAACAAAGAAATCAGAATGAGTGCAGTCATTACCCTTAGAATGACACCCAAAAGTATCAGACCATCATATATCCATCATGAAGAGCAGTGACTGGCTGCCAACACTCCCACTGAGAGCTCCTCACAGTGGGTGTACATAAGTATCTAATAACCTGCTGAAAATTGCAGGCAAACAATTATACAAAATCTGCATCCTGAGTTATGTCACATTTCCTGAAGCAACAGGAAAACCCAATCATGACGTTGGCTAGAACTGAAGAGAAATAGTTAATCAGAAAATTCAATCATATTCTAATTCAAGCTGCATTGAGCTTGTGATGGTAGCCCTTGTTCTGTTTTAGCTTGCTGCTGGTCAAGCAAGCATCTAAGCTCAAGACATAGAGACACATACATGGAGGAGGGTAGTGTTTGTGGCCTCCAGAACCCTGAAATATTCATTACACACACCATTGATGAGTATTTGGATGCAGTGTATTCACTTAAGCCACCAGAAAAACACATGTGTGAGATTGCACTGAAAATTCATGACAATAATTTGAAGCTCAGCATACAGTCTCAGCTCCAGTAAAATCAAGATGAACCAGACAAGAATGAGTGTATGATAACCTTCCAGTACCGTAGAATCAGACGATCACCTTCATCATGAATAGCAGTGACTAGCTGCCATTACCCCCCTCTTACTTGATTAGCTCCCTACAGTGGGTGTTGAACTGTATATTAACCTGCCCAAAAAGATACAATCTCATGTTCAATCCCATGGGAAAGAGAAAGAATGATTTTTTGCTGTACCCATCTTCAATGCTCTCCAAGTCCATGTCATCTAGAATCTTCCGCAGTTGCCGCTCACAAACTTCACTTGTCTCAACAAACTGCTTTTGGTCCTCTGACAAGTCTGTATCCTGCATCAGATTTCGTGTGAACATGATGCCATACAGAGGGTTTTTAATCTCCTGCCTAATGTAAGCCAGTTCCTTGAGCTTTGCAAATGCCACCTTCTCAGTTGCACGTTGTACTGTCAATGCCTGCAAGCATTTTACAAAGTCAGCAAACCACCACTTGACCTCATATCAGAAAGTGATAAAAAATACAAGCGTAGAAGTTAAGAGGCCAGACTAACCTGAAGTAACTCCACACTTGCAATTTGCAAGAAGCAAAAAACACCAGTGATGACCCCATCAGCATCAGTTCTCTTGTTGGCTGTGAGAAGGGCTTCAACATACTTGCCATGCCTGTTGAAAAAAGAGAATGGAAACTTGTCTGAATCTTGCCCATCCATAGCACCGTTCAACAATATCATGAACTTGGTCATTGAATCCTGCCCCTTGAGCCGACAGCATGTCATTTGCATACCAAATATCTCACCAACAAGCATCCTGCCAAGCACCTGCATCCAAATTCACATAAAACCTAAAGTACTGTTTCTGTCCATGGTGAGAAAACCTGACTTTATGGAAGCTTCTATCCTGACACAGAATGGAACCACAGATCTAAGTGACAGACATAATAGGGAGAGCCACTGGACCCCATAGTCATGGACATCACGAGAGGCTGGCTACATGGTCCATTGAGAAACATGGATGTAATTCTGTGTATCACCCCAGACAACATTGAAAGAGTGTGCATTGCATCAAAATTAAACAAGTGGTGAACAATACCTCTTCTCTTTTCCATCCAGTGAGCTTGTCCATGGATGCATTCCACTCCAAGCAGTAACCATACTCATCAGAACCAAAAATAGGCGGGATCAAAGGATTTGGATTTTGTACAATTGCTTTGTAGTCGCCCTGAATACGAGTGAATTTGTCAAAGACCAACTTTTGACCGGTCACATCTTGTCCCACAAAACAAACACCAACAACATTCTCTGTCACATCCCTGCTTGAGCATGCATTGACAATCAAGATCACAGCTCCTTTGTCCTTCTGTGATCCAAATGTCCTTAATTTAATCTCCACATTTTGCTCTTCCTCGCCTGCAAGAAACAATTGCTTAGCTTGCAATAGATTAAATCAATGCAGGTTATTGCATTCAAAATTGTGAGGAAGAGTAGATACATGAAATGAAAACCAGTGATTAAAACTGTACCTTGTAATGCAAGATAAAGCAAGCGCTCTACAACTTCCACAGAATCCACCAGAATCAAATCCTTCACAAGAGATCGGCCCATTGCTTCCCCAACTGGCAACCCTGTCAATTCTGCAACTTTAGCGTTCCAGCCATTTATGAACCCACTTGAATCAACAGCCAGAATCGGTGCTGTTGCCGTCTCAATCAATCTAACCATCTCATTTGCTACAGTGCTGAGCTCATCCATACCCTGCAGCTTCAGGTCATTCAGTCGAGCATGAATCATAGTCTTAGTGTCACTGTCATCAATATCCTGAAAAGAGCCACGCAATATGAGCTGGAGTGAGTGAATGGCATCCATCTCCACATCCTCCCAAGGTAGACTCCGACGCTTGACAACCTCCAAAAAGGCCTTGAATGAAGATCGTGGGTGCATTTTCCGCCCATCATCCCTTTCATCTGGGTCATGCTTGGCTCCTCCCCACTTTATTTCCTTTGCTGTGTGAGATCTGAACCAGAATAGAAAGTCCTTCGATGTGATTTTTGCAGCTGCCATTCCACAGACAGCATCACCAAGCAAAGCTGCATGTGAATAACCTGCATCTGCCAAACTGTCTGTACTAAGACCCGTAGAATCCTTGTGGTACTCAAGCAACCAGTCTGCAATCTCTTTAATCTGTGACTCTGTGGGTGTGATCCCCAGGAGCCAAAACCTTTTTCCATAGTATAATGCCGCACCATCACACTTCACCAGATCCATGATGTTGGGGGACTGTGACACAATGCCAATAGGTGCATCCCGGAGAAGCATGTCACAAAGTAAAGTTTGAGTCCTCAGAATGTGTTTCTCTCTCAGCTGGGCAGACAGCTCAACTTCCATGTTCAGCTGAAGCCCAAAAACCTGCATCAGAAACTCACAGGCAGACCGGAGAGGAAATGGCACAGTACGTGGTGATGTATGATGACAAACAACCAAGCCCCACAGTTTCCGACCTTTCTGTTGGTATGCACGCCCATTTCCGTCTTCATCAGAGTCATTGATGATCACTGCCATAACAAGGGATGCAACAGAGCCCATGTTGCCCATATACTGGGCATGACATCCATGAGGAGCTCGCAGGGTAGAGCCTGCCAAGCTAATAGGCTGCCGCAGATCCTTGTCTTGAATGACCTTCACGGGTGGTGCGCAGCAGTCACCTATCATCCGAACTCTGTTTTTCATAAACAAGAACCTGGAAGCCTGGGGAATGTCAGTGGCTGGATAGTGCAGACCTAAGTAAGGCTCCAGATCGGATCTACGGATCTCCGCAAGGACCTCGCCGTGCTCATCTTCATGAAACTTGTAAGCCATAACACGGTCATAACCTGACAGTTCTCGCACTTCCTCAACAACGGTGTCGCAGAGGAGACCTATGTCTCCACCCGGAAGAGATTGTAGCCTTGAAATTGCTTTTGCTGCTAACTTGTGGGATTGTAAAGCTCCCGCAGAGGACACAATCACATCGCTCTGGTGCACCGGCTCGAAATCGATGACTAAACCTACGTCGATGCGGTGCATAATCGCATAGAACGGCTTCCCGGAGCTGCGGGCGTGCACCGAGATAGGGTTTAGCATGCTTACGTCCACTGCCACGGCTGCCTTCTCTAATGCCGATGCACTGGAGGGAGTCAACAAAGACCTGGCATCTGTGCCTATCCCTAGCACATCGTGCTGCCCCACGCTAGGCACAGCTTGCGGCATCAGATCCAGCATCTCTGGTGCATTTTCGGAGTATGCCACCACCCTAAAAGTGCCATCCTCCACCGCCAGCATGCACCCGAACGTTTGAGTGAGCCCACCGCGCTGCATCCGCTGCAGATACGCCGTCACTGCCTGCGCAGGAACACTCTCACCCGTCGACTTGCTGGCATGAACAGATTTGGCATAGTCGAAGGAGTCACCAGAGTCCCCGGATTCCTCGTACACGGCTTGCAGCTTCGCATCTGCCGTCGTCTGCGCCACACGCACGCTATGCTTCGACTTGGCAGAGCTGCCAGACGAATACGTGACTTTGGTAGTCGACATCATGCATGCTCTCTTCTCTTGTTGTTGTTGTCGTCGTTCTTCTTCTTCTCCCCCTCCCCTTTGAGCCCCAACTTTACAACTCGACCAGCTCCAAACCCTAGACCGCTGTGGCCATAAGGTTGTTTCTTCGATCAAGCTCCGGACTCGACAAACGAGCGAGCTCGCTCCCACCAAAGAACCCCCAAAAGCGTCAAAAACATCTAGCTAAAATTGCTGCCAAAACAAAAAGAAAAGACCGTCTTCCGCAGGGCATCCTTCTTTCGGACATACTCCGACTTTTGGAGGCCTAGTCGCTGGGACTATAATCGCTTGCCACAACCATACCTACTCCCGTGGGAATTGCGACACGACAACAGCAACAAATTTGCAGCGGAAACGAAGACTGACTGCAGCAGCTTGCTGTGCTTTCATTCGTTCGTTCCTTCGTTCTCGCTCGCTGCGCATCGATTCCGCGTGTGAGGTATGGCTTGCCTGCACGACACTACCGGCGCAGGCAAGCCCCACCGGTCACCCAGGTAGACCGTCACTGGCCTATCCCAGCGACAGCAGAGAGTAGTATGTGTGTCTGTTGTTTTTGTTGTTTTTTTTTTTCTTCTTCTTTTTCCGTTCGAGTTCGAGCGGGTTGTTTTTTTTCTCCAATTTTATGGTTTTGAAATTTGTTGGTCTCTCTTTTGCTTGGCAATTTTTTTCGAATTTACACTTCTTAAAGACTTTTTTAAAATTCCATTCTTTTTTTGCCACAGCTCCTCCAAAATTCGCTCTTAAAATTTTATTTTATTTTAAAAAGCTGGTTTTGAGTTTGATCTTAGTACCTTCAACACTAGGGGTTTGTGAGTCCTTTTTTCTTGTTTGGGGATTTGGGGGGTTGACTATGGCCTCAGAATTTGTGCCTGAGGCACTAGCCTAAGCCAAAATAGGTGATGACCGCAATTGGGAAGAGAAATTCTGCTCAGCCAATGAGGATTTGCAGCGTGCACCCAATTAACAATAGATACAGGTGTGTGTGTGTGTGTGTGTTTTTTTTTTTTTTTTTTTTCCATGGAGGAGAAAGGGGGGGGGTTTGGGGAACTCGAAACCCAACTCCAAGACCCCTCTTTTCATTCACTCCAATCTTGGTTTGCTGTTGTCATCCCAAGAGTAAGAATGAATGACACAAGAAAAAGCACTGGACAGGAGCAGAAAAAACAAACAAACAAACAAACCATAAGTTGTGTGTCAACAGAGCAAAGAGAGATTGTGTCGGATCTGATCATTCACGTGAATGTTCAGGTGCTGTTTGACAGAAGCTGGACATATTATTGGTGGGGAATTTTTTTTTTCCCTTTTCCTCCTTTTCACGAGACCTGAAACAACTTGTGAAGTAGAGAATCCGTCAAATTGGAAGGAACCAACACAACCATCCAACAGCATGGTGTCTGCCAACCGACCGATGCCCAAGCCCTTTCTGATAAGGAGTTGGATACGGTTCTTTGGAAAGTAGACAATGTTCTGGCCCCATCTGTTTATCTGATCTGCTGTTGCTACTGCTACTTAAGAGATGATGGGGCCGTTGCCATTCCTTCCTTGGTCTTCCCAAGAAGTATATATATATATATAAAAGTGCATAATTTAGAATATTTCACTATCATTCTATTATCATAAGTTCCAATTGGTATCATAATTTGTTGGAACAAAAGAGGGGGGAGTGTCCATGCCTTTTGCTACAAAGGGAGACCAAGATCTGAATTTTTACTTTTCTGTGTTTTAGTGAAATCCTAGTTCTCTTCTTCTTTTTTTTGTGCTCATCCCCCTCCCCCCCCCCCCTCCTTCAAGGTGTTCAATCTGACAATTGTAGCTGTGCATTGTTCTGAGCTGCATTGTTCTTCTTGTCCCCTTTGGCTAAGAGTTTGAATTTTATCCAGATTGATTTTCACCTATCACAAGTTCTCTAGCTTGCATCATGTCCTCTTGGTGGGACCTAAGTTCAAAATTCTCTATTTGTTATTTTTTTTATAAAAAAAACCCATAAGACGTATAAAAGCATGAAAGATTGACAAGAAAAACAAATTCAAACGTCTGTAAACAAATTACTGCTTCAAATTGTGAGTCCAATTTCCCCCAATGCATTTAATCTTTTTTGACAAATGGACCCCAAAACAATATTCATAACCATCCTTTTTAGGGAGAATGTAGACACTCTGATTGGCTGTCAGGCTGCAAGTTCACTACCTGTAACTAGTTAAGGGGTGCCTCATGCTGTTGTCGATTGGCTGGATGCAGGTTATAACCCATGTGTGCCATGTCCTTTTATTGATCAAGGTGATAACCTTATGTCTATGTTGGCCCAGAGAGTGCGTGGAGCAACATAACCCATGCCCAAGTTTCACTCAAGCTTGAGTGATCATGCGCTTGGCACCCCTTCATGCTTGAGTGATTGTGCACTTGGCACCCCTTCATGATCGGTTATGTCTGATAACTGACTCAAGCTGCTAGATTGTTGAAAGTGGTTTCACTGCCTCCGTAGTCTTGCCACTTTCATGGCTTAATTGCATCCCATACTGTGACCTGCGAGGTTACCTAGTCCATAATCCTTGATCTCCATTTCATTAGCGACCTACTAGTTAGTTAACACAAGGTACCATCCCTCAGCTCTAATTGGCCCAATCAATCTTTAACCTTCTTCTGTTTTGGATGAAAGTTTCATAACTGCACTCTGTGTGAATGAAAAGATTGCATGTGGATTCTCAGGAGGAATGTTTAATTACTTGTAACCTGCAATGTTCTTGGCTCTCACCTAGTCCTTAAACCCTTGCTTTCCCAAGCAAAGAATTCTAGATGGGGTGGAGGGACAAGAAACAAGGCCTGAGAATATAAATAAGTTAGTGGTTCATGGGGTTCATGGGGTTCATTCTCATTACAATTGTACTTTGTTACCTACATCAATTGTTGAATTGAATTCTAGTGACAAGTGAATGATGTGACGCTTACTGTTTCTTATTGTTTTATGTATATATGTGTAGGCTATACTTGTGACTTCACATGAATCTTTTCACTAGGGTAGACCTGTCCAACATTAATCAGCTGTCTATGATCCAACATTTATTTATATCTTCATCATATGTGCTTCATTTGGAGTGATTCAAAATGTTATGGGAGTGCTACCTCAAAGCTTTAGAAATCATCTTTGAAATTCAAAAAAAAAAATGAATAATGAAAAAATAACAAGAAGAAAAATAAGCTTTTCAACTTCTTCTCTTTGGACTCTCTTCTTTTCAAACCTCATAACTTTCTTATTTCTTATTTATTTTAAACTATTTGAAGTGTTATAAGAACACCACCTGATGTTGTACAAATCATCTTGGAACTCTAATAACAACAAAGGAACATACAAAGAATATTTTGAGTGTTTGGAAATTGTCTTTGTAATGTTTGGTGGTTTGCTTTTATTGAGTTTTTGACCACCTTTACTTTGGGGGCCTTAACTTTCTCATTTCCAATCCATTTTCAACGATTGTTCATATGTCAGATGCACTAAGAGGAGAGGTTCAAGTTGTGTTTGGACACCAGAATCAAAGGAGCCCTCCCCTTGGATCCAGCCTGCCCTGAGCACTTAAGTGCTCAGTCACCAACGGGTCTACCCTACATGATAAAGGAGTGCTAATGCCTCCTCATTTTTGCCGTGGGCTAATACCCAGTCCAAAGAGAGTGGGCACCTAGGTATTTTGGACCTTTTTCATTTCTTCAATTTTTAACATCCACCCCCCTTTTTGAGTGCTGTGTTGTCGCCCTTTTTATTTCATTGTCCGACCATAACTGTCCCATGTCACGTCTTCTTGCAGAATCTTCTCACAGTTGACACTAAATAGCTAGCCTAACAATATCATCTCTCTCCCTTCAACTACTCACTCAAAAGAGCCCACCAAATGTCCTAGTACAAGGGTGAGCTTTATCCTCATGTTTGTTGAATGTTTAATTAATTTTGAATGTTCCATGGTGAAAAATAGAATACATCCCAACTTTTCAAATATATTTTTGGCTATATACATATATGCAAATTTCAACATTTTTTGCAAACAATATTTTTATTTGTAGAAACTGCCAAGGCACTACAGTAATCACCTAGAATGCAATATTACTTTTCTACTTTCCTGTTTGACCCCAAGCCAAAGTTGGCTTGCAACTCCACCTAGCTCACAAAATTGGAAAAAAAACCCTGCCCTATTCACCAAGCAGAGTATGGAGAACCAAAATAATAATAAAATGGCTACTCTAAAACAAAACAAACCCCCCCCCCCCC
>Ga0209611_10000661_pt1 | contig 53578 bp, 47 predicted proteins | sample S1TSphgellanicum_3_FD_187693 | JGI IMG/M metagenome (GOLD analysis project Ga0209611, IMG submission 187693) | Host-associated microbial communities from peat moss isolated from Minnesota, USA - S1T2_Fc - Sphagnum magellanicum MG (SPAdes) (version 2) | ecosystem: Host-associated > Plants > Peat... | reverse complement strand
GAATGATGCTTGGAAGGCAAAATAATTAACTTCATCTACGAACGCAACCTAATAACTAGACATACATTCGCATTCGTCCTTCATCGGTAGCATTTGTGCTTTCAAGCATAGTCACCTTGTAGAACCGGAGGTAGAGGGACAAAAGTTGCCTCACAGGACTCCCCAACCACTTGGGCTAAGGTCATTGTAGAAAAGGCCACTTTATTCAGGAGGGTTATGCCCATGGCCATGGAGAACCTGTCCATTGCACAACATCGAGACACCTTACGATATGCACACACACGAGGTGGCAGTTACAAACCTAAGGTGAGACAATTTGATGTTGGTGATTTTGTGTATCTTCAGCGACAACCCAATGATACTTTAGACACTTCTTCCGGTCGCACTATCTTGAGGATTAGGGCGATCAGGCCTTTAAGTGTGTTAGAGTTACAAGGAACTGACGGACGCACAATTCGTGATCATTCCAAAAATTGTGCACCCTGCCACCTGCCGAACTTGGATCCTACCATCATCACGTCAATTTGGATTCCTCCACTTGATTATCCATGTCAGGTATGTCAGAAGACGGATGATGCTGATCAGATGCTGCTTTGTGACAACTATAATGGTGGATACCATCTCTTCTGCCTCAAGCCGGAGCTCACTCAAGTTCCCGTCGGCAATTGGTATTGTTCATCATGTTCTCCTACAGCACCTTGATTCCTACTCAGACCATGCCATGCTTTTTTCGGCTTAGTCTAGGGGGGGGATACATGAGAATTTCATCTCAACCTCACTTGTGCATTGTATATATATGTGTGCATGCATCTATTTTTAGTTGATTAATTTATACCTTTGGCTAGCTTTAATCTTTTTGTTTCGTAGAATTTACTATGTATTTATGTCCTTACGACACCGTACGTCACAACACCTATCATGCCCGTATATGGCCTCATACATGATGACCAGTTACAAGCATGCCCATGTGTGCTTTTAGGGTTAATGTACGGTCTTAAGTGACTGTACGCTATTAGGTACTTAGGGTTTTAGTTTTTTGGCGACGGTATAAAAAGCCCAAACCTTTATTTCTCCTTTTAGTTTTTCTAGAATTCCTTTGTCAAGAACTTCCTCCATAATAAGTTAGAATTTCTAGATGCTCACAGCGGCCACTACACGGCCATCGTTTACATACAGTTCATTTCCTTCTTTCTTTGCATTTCAATACATGAGAATTTCATCTTAGCCTCACTTGTGCATTGTATATATATGTGTGCATGCATCTCTTTTTAATTGATTAGTTTATACCTTTGACTAGCTTTAATCTTTTTGTTTAGTAGAATTTACTACGTATTTCCATCCTTACGACACCGTACGTCACGACACTACACGTCACGACAATACAACAATCCATTAAAATTATAATAATGTAAGAAAAACAAAAATCCAAAGTTGTCCTTTACAATCCTTTAAATACAAGTCATTTTGTTTTGGTACCCCAATTGTGAATACACCTCCTTACAAGTTAGAAATGTATCCTAATCAACCATTGCATTGTTCAAATGTGCATCAATTTCACATATAAGGGTGAAAACATGGTCAAAAGAGGAACGGTTGCCACGGTAAAAGTCCTTTTTCCAAGGATTGCACATGACATGTGTTGTTTTTGTGTTGGTTTATAATTTTAAAATTAATATTTTGAGTACCCCTTTTAACATTGCATTTTAAATATAAATACATTTTGACTAGAAATTTATTTTATATCATGTATATTATGCATTCATGCCCTCTATCACATAAACATGAATAACTTTTGTAAAAGGCACATTTTCAAAATCCATAATTTTCAAAGTCAAAAACACTTTTGAGTCAAATGTGTTCAAATTGATTATAAAAATAATTTTCATTAGTTCAAGTCCTTTTGCCCTTTGAATCATTAATGTTAAAATCCTCTCCAATTTTTAAAAGGAATGGTGCACATTTGGTAGAAAAGAAGGATGTTTGAAAAAAAATAATGATTGTCCACTCTTGAAGTTTGAGTGCTTTGCACATGCAAAAATGTTTTTGATTTGTGTCAAGCTTTGAACATGTAAACTTTGCAATTAATGGGAAATATTCCAAAAAATATATAACAATCCAAACTATTATGTTTCACTTATGATCTTTCAAACATACAAAAATGTAGTTTTAAGGAATGTCCATTCACTTAGGTGGCTCCTTTGACTGTGTTTTTACCCATAATGAGATTTTTGGATGTTATCCACCTTTAATTGTTAATTTTATCATGAAATCTTTTCCAAATATTTATAAAGGCACATAAAAATGTGTTGAGTGAAAATTGTCAAATTGTGAATCCTTTTTGTGTACATTGTACCCTAGAAACATGTTACACTACTTTTTCCATCAATCATCTCAAGCCTTGCTTTTACAAGCACATCAAATGATAAGGCACATATGAAGGCAAAAGTGTTGTAAGTGTAGTTTTTTAGTTTTGCCACAATAACATGGGAGATGTAGATGAACAATGAAAATCAAAAAAGCTTGATGAAGGCTAAAATGAAATTAACAAAAAAAAAGGAAAAGATAGGTGAAACACAATAATTTCAAAGCAACTAAAAACATGGGAGTTCTAATAGATGTAAAATTCAATGTTAATGTTAAAAAATGTTCTACCTATAGTTAGAAGTCCCCATCCCATTCGTAGTCAATTAGTTCTTTAATTGAATTGCCAATGATTTTGTATGTGAAGTTTAAAAAACATTTGCGTAGGAAATTAGTCAAGATAGTTGTAGCATAGAATAAACGACTACATTTATCTTTTGTGGAATCAAATTGTTTCATTAATCATTTCCATTCTAAACCTCTAATTTCCCATTCTACTTTCACTTTATAACCAAGATGCATTTTGTTATAGGCATCACTTGAATTCTAATCATGCCCAAAAACAAGTTCACATCAACAAGCTACCACATAAAAACATTTTTTCACCCAAATAACCTAGGTCCTCCAATAAATATTTAAAGTACTCCTTTGTGTAAATTTGATTTGCACAAGATGGTCACATCATGGAATGAACCTAGATACCCATTAGGCAAGTCCATCCTTGGGTGGTACCATTAGGGATATCACACCTTGATTTTCTTGGACCCATTGTACTTTGAAAAATCATAGGAAACATTTAAATAAATATTTTCATAATTTTTTTAATGAGTACATTTATTAGGTTCCATAGATTTTGAATCTCAACAATATCAAAAATATTTTTTATTTTGATGTTCCTAATCATTGCATTTAGATAAAATTCCAAGAATGTAATGTTGGTTCCTTCCTTGAATTTTTTGGTCAGGAACACAAATTTTAAACATGATTTGAGATTTTTTTGGGAAATATTTTTCCTAATACAATTTGGAAATCATTCTGTTTTTATGTTTTTATTAGGTAATTAATTGAGTAAGTATAATTTAATTATGAATTTCCCAAGTTAAAGCTATTGATATTTTAAAGGGCCATTGAATTAGAAATACAAATTATTAACAATTTTCAATTTTAAAATTCCAAACTAAACTTCAAGCCACATATTAGTGCATGCAATGGATAAAAATGAGGAAATTTTTTTTTATGGTTGTGAAAATATTTAAAATAAAGGGCCCAAGAAAATGATTTAGTTGTTTTTGGTTCTTTAATCATTCCTTGAGGTGGTTCTTAATGGTACCACCCAAGGATGGGTTCAACCCATTATCTAGGTAAATGAACAATCCATGGTGGTCCATGACCATCAAGTGAAAACACATTACATGGTGATCCCTTTTGGGGCATTTTTGGGTTTAATATTATAATACATACAATATAATTCATTAGAAATTTTGGGTTTTGTAACTGTTGTGTGCAACTAAAATTCAATTGCATGTGACACATGCAACTGCAAATTTGTGTAGTTGCCTAAAACAAATTACACATGACATTTAGTTGCATGCGACACTACTTATGCAACATGTATATACGGTGCTAATATACATGCTCATCCATACATATTAATCTAAATGTAGTTGCACCTATGTGCAACTATCCTTGCAACTACAATATAACTAATAAAAATATGACATGTGTTTAAAAATTGGACAACTAGCTTGTGGACACATGTCATAAATTTTTTTTTCAAAATTAAAAATTCATTGGATAAATTTCAATCATTAAAGTTTCTACCACTAAGATGATGACATGTGGCACACCATGGAACCTTCATTGACCATTTGAATGTGTCCTTTTTTAAACACCAATTATATGATGACACTTGGCAATTAAGGCCCACCTTTTTTTTAATTTTGAAATATTAATTAATGAAATTTAAGTCATCCAATTTTTGGCTAATAAGATGTTGACACATGTTGCCTAGGTAGGAAAGTAAGTAGGTTAACATAGCTAGGTTTAGGTTATACAAGTAAAATTAGAATAATCCGATTTTATTTTGAAGATTAACCATTTCATAAAAGTCAAATTTTATTTATTTACTCATCCCCAATGGCACTTGGTGTTTGGTTATTACAAAGTTATTGCTCTTAGTTATATACTGAACCAAATAGAATTAGAAGCCAAAGGATATGGGATAAAAAATTCCATTACAAACTTCATGAACCAACTTAATTGCACATTAGATACAACTAATGTATTAGAATATAGTAGCCAAGGGAGGGCTTTGTTGCTTTTGGTGTCCCAAAAAAACTTGAAGGCCTTCTCTTGACGCATCTAACACACTAAAAATCGTTGAAAACATATTAGAATGAGAAAGTTATGGCTCCTCAAAGTAAAGGGGATCAAAAACTCAGAAAAAAACCATTGAACACTACAAAGGCCAATTCTTAAGCACCTAGAAAGTTCCTTTTATGTTGTTTTTTTGCTATTAAAGTTCAAACATGATTTGTGGAACTTTAGATAGCGCTCCTATAGCATTTTAAATCATTAAAAATGAATAAGAAATAAGAAAATTACGAGGCTTGAAAGTAGGAAGGATCCGAAGAAAAGAAAAGAAAAACGTTTTGTAACTTGGAAACTTTTTTTTCTTATTTTTCTTCTTATTAATTTTTCATTACTCTTTTCTTTTGCACTTCAAAGATGATTGTAGAATATTTTTAATAATTATGATTACTTAATGAAAATATGATTTTAACATTATTATATAGCTTAAACTAGTAATTAGCTTAAGATGTTTGTTTACTTGTAGGTTAATTCGTGTAGCCTATTACATTAATATTTTAACATAAAATAAATTTAAATATATAATGCCTATTGATATATATATAATTGATTATCATTATAATTATAATAAACATTTAATTGATAATTTTGAATATTTATTATAAATTTTAATATTATCATATTAATTGATTTTGAATAATGTTTTTGTTTAATCAAATTTACATTTTCTGAAAAAGATTCCAAATAGAATAATATAAAATTTAAAAACTTGCAATATATATTTAAACCATGGTTTAATTTAGTTTAATTTATTTTAGTATAATTTATTTTAGCCATAATTAATTTAGCCATTGTTATTTTTAGCTTAATTTATTTTACCATAAGTTAATGTAACCATATTTATTTTAGCCTAATTTATTTTACCATAATTAATATAGTTTAATTTATTTTAGCCATAAATAATTTAGCCTAACTTAATTTATCCATAATTATTTTGACCTAACTTAATTTAGCCTAATAAATTTAGCCATGGGTAGTTTAACTTTTTAGTTGATTTAACCTAGGTTAGTTTAGTCATGGTTATTTTTGTTTAGATTAATTTAGGTTAACCTAAGTTAGCATGGGGTTAACCTTAATACTAAAGGCACATAATATTATTATATATAGCCTATGTAGATATATTAAATATAATAATTTAAATATGTATAAGTTTAGGCCATCATTTTATAACACGTGTCCATGTTGTACACATTTAGTTGCACGTTACTTGCACACACAACCGTATGGTTGAAAAATTATACAATATCAAATTATAGTTGCAAACATGATCGAGGTAGTTGCAAATGACAACTAGTTGCATGTCAGTTACATAGTGACTAATTGCAAACGACATGATTTCTAATAATGATTGTTCCCAAAATATGGTACATTTAATTTTGCTATCAATTTTGGTTTTTGGGCCCTACAATTATTATTTTTATTAAAAAAAATTAATATTATTTTAAAAATAATAATAAATTTCATTATCTATATTGAAAGATCCATGGGTATATTTAAAAATACACATTGGTATAATAAGGCCACAATCTAGTTTGAAATGCACTAATTTTAAAGCTTCATTAGTAATTAAAATAATTAATTTAATGGTTCAATTTTTAAAATGGCACATTTAACCATGTTTGTCATCTTCCATGCGAATGTGATTATTTGTCAAAATTCCAATTTACCACACATTTATCACATCTTTACTGAAAATCTTCAAATTAGTCACATGGTATCCAAACATGGTTTGAACTATGTGAAATGACATTGTTCAATATACTTTCAACTTTCATGAAGATTAAAAATCATTTAAATGTTTTTTGGAATATACTTGTGTTTTTTAGCACATAGGTACACTACATTTGTTTCCATAAATGTACTCCAATCTCCCACTTTATAAAATGAAATGAAATAGTTTCTTTTCTAATATGTTACCTAGGTTATATTCTAACATAGTATGCAAAAAAATTGTGAAATTTTTTCAAAAGTTTGAGGTGGGATACATTCAAACATGCACACCCTTGGAAAACGATACAATGTGACACCCCAAAACAAGTCACCATAGTGTGCTTTCACCCCACCATGTTGTTCATACAATATGGTTCTTTTCATTTCTTGAATCACAACCCATAAGCAACATTGTTCCAAGGTTTTAAAATTTCAATGAGACCCATCAATGAGTTTAATACAACCTTGGAACTTAAGGATGTGGATACCAAGGGTCATTTATTCTTCAACAATAGACCATTAGATTTCATTGCTAAATATTTCATTGATGCAAAATATAATGAAAATGACATTGTCACATAGTAGAGTCTAGATTTTTATTCCACTTCCACATGAATGCATCATACATGACTCCATTGTCATGTTTCATATATAGGATGAATTAACATTATGAGAAAAAAAAGTGTTTTGCAAGTGGCCTTTTAATTTAGTTTTTGAGTTGTAATGACCACTTGTAATTCATCGTACTTTTATGTTGTGAATGTTATTAAACAAATTGCATAAGTTGTAACGATTGCAACTCACCATATATACGGTGCAACCCATTGCAATTCAATTGCAACTATGTCAAAACAACTCATTTTCAACTATTATGCAACTCCACTACAACTACAACTATAATGTCATGTTGACATTACTAATTTTCATCCATCCATTAAATTTGACACATGGTACAATAAGGGTTTTTGGATTTAAATGTTTTTTTGGAAATATTGATCTCCATCATCTATTATGATTGTTAATGATGGTCTAAGATTATGACATGTGGCACAATTAAAATTTCCACATGGCATATTAATTAAAATTTGAAAACAATAAAATTTAAATATTTATTTTTAATAGCTAGGTACGTTGGTAGGTTTTAGGACCTATACTACATACATGTTTACTTACTTACTTACCTACCTACTTACATAGGTAGGTAGAAAAATAGGACCTACTTAGTTACATAAGTAGGCAAGTAGGTAGGAAAGTACAAAACTAGGGGAATTAAATAATAGTCTTATAAATATTTTTATTTTATTTTATGTTTTGCCTTTCTAAGGTTAAGCTTTTTTGAGCTCATCACAAAATGGCATGTGTATTTTAGTGTGAGAAAATAAGAGAAGACATTTTTTAATATATATTTTGTGACATGGGATTCAAAAACAAAACATATGGGTTAAATCTTCTAGTTGTTTTTTGGTTGCAAATTGAATTACAACTACGTAAAGATTTTCCCACATGCTTTGTGTTTTTTTTCATTATGTAAGTCATAAAATTAAATTAATAATAAATAGGCATATCCATATGAGTGTGAGTACAAAGATAGGAGCCAAAAACCATGTTGAATAGTGGTGAAAATTGTGACTTTTTTTACATTTGTTTTTTTCTTAACATTTTAAAGTTATGTTAATCATTCCAAGTTGTGCAAATTTACTAATATGAATGTTGAGGAATTCAAATTAAAAATTCATTAAATTAAATTTTGGGTTTTGTTTTACATAAAGACGTTTGAATTTGAATAGGTGTTACGTTAGATTTTGGTTAATTTTATAAAAAACTAAGTAAAGGACTATTGTAATAACATAATTCTAATGGTAAATAAATTTAGATGATAATAACCTATTACCCAAGTTCAAAAAACACTCACAATTCAAAAGATATGAAATTTTAAAAATTAAAAAATTCAAAGTATTTTTCAAAATTTTAAATTTTCAAGAGTCCTTTACCACATGTAAATGGGGTGTAATGTGCATGACTTACAAAAAAAAGTTGTGGTTTATGATATAAGAAACAAATACCTAAAGTAGTTAACATATTTTGATATGATTCAAAATTATGATAAAATTTCAAGATGAAATGCAAACTTTGGCAAAATATACACACTTTGAAATTTTCATATTTATTCAACAATGATTAACACAAAAAATGTGATCTATTAAGGCAACTATATGTATTTTTAATAACAAATTGCAAGAGATTTCATTCAAAAAAAATTTCATATGAAAAAGTGAAAAAGTACTAAAAAAGACTCATATAAAGTAATCCCATTGGCTCCTATCTAAGTACTTGCACCCATATGTACACCCAAATTGAATTTTTAATATAATATAAGGTAGATGGGAGGTTAAGTGGCCCATTTTTGATAAATTAAAAGTCCCTAAAAGTCCATTTTTGGTGGCAAATTAACATAAATGGGGGACTATGGGTTAGTTAATGAGCTAATTAAATTCATATGAAAATATACCCACTTGGACATCTTTTTGACATACAGTTTACAAGGAAGAAAATCATCAATCCAAGAAAAAATGACCCATGTAAAGACTTTTGAAAATAAGGTCTAGATTTTGATCATTCATTTAAGTCCATAACTATATTTTGGTTAAAGCTTTTGTAATGAAGTTTTCAAATATATGTTTTTTTTTCTTTTATTTATAAATATCAAGTCCCTATAAGATATATTTTCAAAAAATGATATTGAAAATGTCATGTGTATGGGAAGTGCACATGGTCAGGATAATCCATAAATTTTCACTTCAAAAGTCCATTACTACATAATTGTGCACAAATTATATAGATAATTTCTTATTGAAGTTGAAAATCTTAAACCAAATCCCAATTATGCATATAAATGGTTTTATGGCATGTTAATTCACTACACCTTGCAAAAAATTGTAATGGGACACAAAAAGTGAACCATTATAACTTACATTCACCCTATACACATTACTTTTAGTCTCACATTTAAATTAATCATACATATCCTGATAATTAGGTTGTTAGTGAATTTAAATAATAAATGATCTAATAATTGTTGATGAGATATTAATTATCTTAATTAATCAATTTAATTCATTATTAAGTATCTCAATTCAAATAAATAGTTTTAAAATTATTATTTGATGAATAATTATTGTTCCTACACATCCATATTATTTAGTTTAATTATCACAATTATTTAATATAATAAATAATTTCATAATAATTAAGTGTATTAAGCATAGTCAATATTTAAAAGTCAAATTATTGAAACAATAATTCTTTATAAAATATTACATATGAATTGGCGTCCTTATTAAGTTATAAGTTGTTGCATAATAGTCACAACATAGTTGAACACTAGTAGTTCAATAATGGTGCACTAGTTGGCCTATTAATTATATCAATGGGAATTGTAATAAAAAACTAGTTACAAATATATCCCATAATGGATGGTGGAAATGCAAACACATGGCATGATCACATGTCTATACATCATATAGTAGTTGCAACATGGTTGTTGCCACTATTAGAAATCCAGTCATTTGCAACTAGTCATTATGCAACTGACATGCAACTAAATGTGTACAACATTAACACGTGTCATAAAAATGATGGCTTAAACTTATACATACTTAAATTATTATACTTAATATATTTACATAGGCTATGTATAATAATATTATGTGCCTTTAGTACTAAGGTTAACCCCATGCTAACTTAGGCTAACCTAAACTAACCTAAGTAAAAATAACCATGGCTAAATTAACCTAGGTTAAATAAACTAAAAAGTTAAACTAACCATGGCTAAATTAACCTAGGTTAAATAAACTAAAAAGTTAAACTAACCATGGCTAAATTAACCTAGGTTAAATAAACTAAAAAGTTAAACTAACCATGGCTAAATTAATCTAGGTTAAATAAACTAAAAAGTTAAACTAACCATGGCTAAATTTATTAGGCTAAATTAATTATGGCTAAGATAACTAAAATATATTAATTATGGCTAAAATAAATATGGCTAAATTAAGTTAGGCTAAATTAAATTAGCATGAAATAAATATGGCTAAATTAAATTAGGCCAAACCAATGATGGCTAAATAAAGTTAAGCTAAAATATTTATTGTTGAACTAATTTAAGTTAAAACTAACAATGGCTAAATTAATTATGGCTAAATTAAACTAAACTAAACCATGGTTTAAATGTATATTAAATTTTATTTGTCAAATATATTTAAATAGTTTTTTGGCAAGTAAAATTATTTTATTTTATTTTATTTGGAATCTTTTTTAGAAAATGTAAATTTGATTGAACAAAGAATTAATTAATATGATAATATTAAAATTTATAATAAATATTCATAATTGTCAATTAAATGTTTATTATAATTATAATGATAATCAATTATATACATATATATAATATCAATAGGTATTATATATTTAAATTTTATTATTTATGGTAAAATATTAATGTAAATAGGCTACCCGAATTAACCTACAAGTACATAAACATTTTAAGCTAATTACTAGTTTAAGCTATATAATAATGTTAAAATCATATTTTCATTAAGTAATCATAATTATTAAAAATATTCTACAATCATCTTTGAAGTGCAAAAGAAAAGGAATAATGGAAAATTAACAATAAATAAATTAAATAAATAAATTTCCAAGTTAGAAAACGTTTTTTTTAATTTTTTTTCTGGACCCCTCCTACTTTCAAACCTCATAACTTTCTTATTTATTATTCATTTTAAACTATTTAAAATGTTTAGGAGCATCATTTGAAGTTCTACAAATCATGTTGGTACTTTAATAGCAAAAAAAAACCATAAAAGGAATTTTATGGGTGTTTAAGAGTTAGCCTTTATAGTGTTCAATGGTTTTTGTTTTGAGTTTTTGACCCCCTTTACTTTGGGGGGCCATAATTTTCTCATTTCTAATATGTTTTCAATGATTCTTCGTGTGTTAGATGCGTCAAGAGAAAGGCTTCAAGTTTTGTTTGGACACCAGAAGCAACAAAGCCCTCCCCTGGCTACTATATTCTAATACATTAGTTACATCTAATGTGCAACTAAGTTGGTTCATGACGTATGCAATGGAATTTTTTATCCCATATCCTTTGGCTTCCAATTGTATTGGCTCAATATATAACTAGGAGCAATAACTTTGTAAGAACCAAACACCAAGTGCCATTGGGGATCAATAAATAAATAAAGTTTGACCTTTATGAAATGGTTAATCTTAAAAATAAAATCAGATTATTCTAATTTTACTTGTATAGCCTAAACTTAGCTATGTTCAACCTACTTACATATCTAAATAAACCTATTTATTTAATAAGGTTTAATTACGTACCTACTTAGGCAACACGTGTCAACATCTTATTAACCATAAATTGAACGACTTAAATTTTATTAATTAATATTATAAAATTAAAAAAAGGTGGGCCTTAATTGCCAAGTGTCATCATATAATTGGTGTTTAAAATAGACAAGTGTCAAATGGTCAATGAAGGTTCCATGGTGTGCCACGTGTCATCATCTTAGTGGTAGAAACTTTAATGATTGAGATTAATGCAATGAATTTTTTAATTTGAAAACGCAAAAATAATTAAATAGTGACATGTGACCACAAGCTAATTGTCCAATTTTTAAACACATGTCATATTTTTATTAGTTACATTGTAGTTGCAAGGATAGTTGCACATAAGGTGTAATTACATTTGGATTAGTATGTATGGATGAGCATGTATATTAACACTGTATATACATATTGCATACATAGTGTCGCATGCAACTGAATGTCATGTGCAACTTGTCTTAGGCAACTACACAAATTTGTAGTTGCATGTGTCGCATGTAACTAAATTTTAGTTGCAAACAATAGTTGCAAAACCCAAAATTTCTAGTAGTCTGCGTTAGTGGTACATGTACAACAATCGTAAAATAGTTTTCACATGTAACTGTAATGCAACTCTTCAAAACATCAAACATGGTTGACTATATAATACAAAGTATGACACATTCCCAAGCTCCTTGACAGACTCAAATGTGAGTTTGAAATGAAACCAGCGGAAAAACAAGGAGTTAGGGCACGTTCCTTGGCTTGTAGCACTTTGGGGGGGGGTAGAGGGGTGTGCTAGAGCTCGATGATGGGACTAGGAATAATGAGAAGCATTTAATCACTCACACGAACTTGCACAAAACCAAACAACAAGTTGATTAGTGCATAGTTTGAGCACTTTTGTTGCTAGGACGAGTCACGAGCAAACTCAGACTCATAAGACTCACCATGGCCTGGACTTGGGGGAAGCCACCACCTTCCCCCTTATATAGATTTTGTTTTCTTGAGGCTACACAATCCCAATCTTATTCCTCCATGGATGAAAAGAGCACAAGGTGAGGTTGTTAAGGATGAGGAGAGTGAATTTTTCAAAATGACCATGAAGGTTCGATGGTGGATTCTTATGAAAAAATGATCAAATTTGGATTAACGACATTTATATGAGGATTGTTGGAATGGCAAGTGGAAATGTAGTTTAATAGGTCTAGAACAATGATATTTTAGCTTTTTTTTTTTCATTTCTTGCCCGGAAAATACAACAAAAAATAATCAAATTACTATTATGGCTATTTTTGTTGGTAGAATTTAAATTAATCTCAATGTTGTTAATGCATCAAGTAATTTGTGAAGGATGTTGGTGACATGGATGAAATTATATTCTTGCTTTTTCAATCCCTTTCATATAATCAAATTGATTTTACTAATTTTTTGTATTTTGGGGTTTTTTTATGTTTGGTGTGGTGTTTTGTTTAATCAGTTGATTCATTGCAAAAATTATCCATGTATATTTTTGAACACTCATAATGAATAATTATAACCCTAATCCTTGGCAGCCACTAAGCATCTTTTTTTTCTTTCATGGCATAAAGCCCCAAAATTATTAATGATCTTGTTATAATATGAGCAACAACTTTGGATCCATTGACATTGTTGCCATTGGTGAATTGGCATGTTGTGCTTTCTTTGTAATTGAAAAAATAATTTTTTTTCTCATTAATGGGAACATTGACTTGCAACCTTCATAAAATCAACTATTATGTTTCATTTGTTGGGCACCAAGCAAAATGTTCCTTTCATCATATATTGAATGCAAAACTAGTAATATATTTGTAATAGTATGAAAACATGAATGAATCATTGACAACATTGCCATTATTAGATTGGCTTCATGTCCTTCAATGTATTAGATTCAAAACTTTGTGTTTATTTTTCTTACTATTGGGAATTGGGCTTAATCACCTTCAAAGAATTAACAATGTAATGTAAATGTTGCATAAAAAAATTGATATGATTTTTTTTGAGAGATGGTCATGTGTACATGGATGTTATCTTTTGGGAATTATAGTTTTCTAATTTGAAAATAAGCTCAGTGAAACATTTTTAAAAATGGTAATCATGACAAAAATGATGATAAATTTGTTGAAATCTGATCGCCACCAAGTGAAGTTTATCCCATCCACTAGGTTGGGTAGAGTTTTAAATTAACAATTCAGTTTTAAATTAACTAAAAATGTGTTAAACCCTAAAAAAAGTTCACAAAAAAACCTTAAAAACAACAAAATAAAATAAAAACTCTATTAAATATTTTAACAAACCTTTAAAAAAAGCCATAATTTTTTTAAAAACAACAAAATCAAAAATCTAAAATTTAAAATTGCAAAAAAACCAAAAAACCAATAAAAAATGTTTTTAAAAAATGAAAATGACAACATATTAGTAACCTTAAAAAAATCAAGTTGGAAGAGCATTTTGAAAATGAAGGCCAAAAACAATTGAACCTTCACAAATGAAAATAAAAAACTAGAAATTGAAAGAGCCCACTTATCTAATTCCATGTAAAATAAACCTTAAAAATCATCCTATGTAATCCTTAAAGCAAACCTTAAAATTTCTTTGTAATGAAAATTATTTTAAAATGCTTGAAAATGCAAGCCTTAAAAAGTTCCTCAAATGTGCCTTGTGAAAGTATCTTTAAAGGAAGATCAAGGAGGACCTTCAAGCGTGCCCTCAAAAAAGTGTCAAAGAAGTTTAAATGTGGCCAAAAAAACAAAACACAAGTTTTGAAAAAGCTTTTCAACTATACAAAAAAATTAAAATGGGTAAAACAAGTTTCAAAGAAGTCCTTCAAGTGTGCCCAAACAAACAAATGGCCCAAAAAGCTCCAAAGAAGTCCCTCAAACATGCCCAAAATAAAGAAAAATGTATTAACAAGTTTCAAAAGAGTCTCTCAAATGTGCCCAATTAAAAAAAAGTTGCCAAAAAAATTCAAGCAAGTCCTTCAAATGTGCCCAAAAGAAAAAAAAATTGACAAAATTAAATCAAGTCCTTCAAGTGTGCCCAAAGAAAAAAAAAGTGGCCATAAAAAGAAAAAGTCAAAGAAATCTCTCAAGTGTGCCAAAACAAAATTAAAAAAGCAAAAGAAAGATGATGCAATTATAATCGAAAGATGGCATTCAAAACAACTTGGGTCATATAATATTTGATGCGTAATTTTGGATTTTTGAAAGTGCACACTTGCCAATGATTTTCACAAGAAATTCAATGAACCACAAAATATTAAATGCATATAATAAGATCTAGATGATACACTTAATGTGATTTAGGAGTCATAGGACTTTTTTTCAAAATCTAGTTCATTCACATTCACACTATAAAAAATATTTACATAGGGCCATGTAAGTGTAAATGAAAGTTTTTTACACTTCCTCCATGTAAGTGTAAAAGAAAGCACTTACAAATGTGAGACAAGTGTAAATTTCAAAAGATTGGCATTTACTATTGTTTTACACAAAAAGAATGTATGTATTTACACTTATCCTCCCAACATTCGTTGGATGTGTGTTAGCTTTGGCCTTTTCAATTTGATGCCATTGGTGATTCTAGCCATATAATTCCAAGGACAATGATTTCATCAAAATTGGTTTAGGTGCGAAAGGCCATAGTCGTAGGTCATATAAAAAGACAATTTCAAACTGCAAATTTATTAGAGGTCAATTCCAAATCAAAATTTTTAAAAATAATTTTACAAGTTGTAATGTTTCAAAATGTCCTTATGGATCCTAAGATATTGAAAGAGAAACAAATCTCTTAATTTTTTTCAATGTCTTTTGGAATCTTTGTGTCCTTTCAAAAAAAATTTGAATATTTGTGTCTTTCCAATTTCATACACATGTTTACATGTAATTTCATACAAATGTGAATATGTGTTATTTCATTTGAATATTTTGAAAATTATTTCAAGAGAACGTGTTTTTTTATTTTTTGAGATTAAGTTAGTTTTCAATTTTAAAAAATTTCCCTTAAATACCTAATTCAAGGATTTAATCCCCACTTGCTTACCTAATTTAATGTTTATTCACCCTAATTGTCTCCAAAATTTCAATGGATTAAAAATAGGGATGGTTAATTAAATTTCCCCTTGGATGATAATTGGGTAATATTTTGTACAATTTGAACCCTATATATATATACACACACACACACAATATATCTGAAAATAACAAAGTTTTCAAATGTAAACCCTTATTTCTTTTTTGTCATTTTATTGTCACTAGTAGTGTGTGTAGAAGTGTAGAGCCCAAGTTCAACTTAATGATTTTTTTATGTGCATATTGTAGTTACTTTCTAAATTTGCAATATTTTATATTCAAAGTTCAAGGCTTTTACATATCATAAAATTGACCTTTTTAACCAATAATCAATATTTGGAGTCTGGATGGATGTCATCTACACATTAAATAACTATTAGATTCAACTTGAATTAGTGTTCAATTTTTGTATTGGCATCTAAGTTTTTTCTTCATAGTTTGGATAATTATCTAAGTTTGGCACTTTGGTGCTTTGGATTCAATTCTATTTGAATTTCAAGAAATCAAATGTGGATGTCAAGCTCCATGTAGATTGTTAGCAAATGGAGTTGGGTAAAAGCAAACTAAGGGTGAGCCACTTTTCACCAAAAGTGGCCTAGTCCTAAATATACTTAGAATATTTCTTGTATGTTAAAAAAAAAGCATTTTGAAAATTGGCAACAATGTTTCAAGCATAATATCCTTGGGATTTGTGTCCAAGGTTTTTTAGTTTTTTAGTTTTGCAAAGTCTAGGATGTAGGTGAAACTCATACCAGCTCATTGAAGCGGGCTCAAAACACTCGTCTACGTTTAGCAATGACATCATTAGGGCTGTAGCTTGTGGTGGCATTACATTACCAAACATCGTCGCAGGAGCTTGTGGCGATGTTGCAATATTGAGCTTTTGTTAATTTGCATCATCACAAGAGCTTGTGGTGGCATCACATTGTCGAGTTTTTTTTTACATCATTGTAGGAGCTTGTGGTGATGCTACATTATCAAGTTTTTTTTTTGCATCATTGCAAGTAAAGTTCTAGAATTTAAGGGTGAAGCTCATGCTACATTGTCTTGGGGCAATGTAGAAGAAGTTCAAGTCTTTAGTATTAGTTTTGAAAGTTGTTAATGTCTATCGGTTCATAACAACCTTAAAATTTGATCATTGAGGTACAAATTGTTTTATGTACATCATTCATGCTTTGTGTATTGCATTTTTTAATTTGCATTTCATTTCACGAATAGCTTTTTTTTTTTTCAAGCACCCAAGTTACCAAAATTGTGGTTGCAATTATAATGGCCTTTGCGATTCAAATGTAAGCCTCACAAACTACACATACACATACATAGGGGCCAAAAATTGCAACTACAACTATAGTTGGCTTTGGGATGCAAGTGTAAGCCTCATTTAGTGGACACATGTACCTTCCACAAGATTCATGTCATCTTTCTTTTGTGCCTTTTAAGGGTTTTAGTTGAAATTTCTTTACTTTGCATTTGGTGTTTCTAGGCTTTGGGTGTAAAGGTTGAAGATGATGGGTTATATGTGTTTGGGGATTATATTAGAAAGTGTAGTAAAATTAGGAATAGGTATAGTGGATGTTGGGATTAAGTCGATGAACTTCCAAGAAGTTCAAGTTGCCAAAGTTCAGTGAGCTAGTTTAGTAAGTTGACTATGGAGGTGGCTTTAACTTTCTTTCTTGTTGATGATAGGCATCGTTGAAGTGTTTGGCACAATGTTGTTTTCAAATCATGTATAACTTGTATCTAACATCATTCTTCACATTCCTTCACGTTCTGGTGTGAAGGAATTCAAGACAAAAAAATATCATATAGGCTACAAATCACACTGAATTAGACTTTGCAGTTGCCGATAATCTCTTTACACTTCATGAGGTAAGTACACGTAGAGATTAAAATGTTTTTTGTTTTTTTGTTTTATGGGTTTTGTGTTCAATCATGGTCAAGGTTCATGCAATTTAAAGTGGTAAATTAGGGTTTAAGACTCAAGGTAATATTTGATCTTAAAGGGCTACTATGCTTCTAAGTCAAGTTCTTTGAAGTGTGTTAGCAATATTGTATGGGAGACGTTGAGCACGGCAAGAAATGCTAATGAGAAGTTGGCTTGGGAGGATGAGGTTCAAAGTGAAGATCATTATATTAGAAGCAGAAAGACTGAAGCGCTCCCAAGTCCCTTGTTGAACCCACTTGAAGGTCCAACTATGTAGAGTTGCGGAAAATTGGGACTTGGGGCCCACTCCCGACTTCCATCACTAAAAGGGGGTAGAGGGGCATGCTAGAAGTCCCAGGATTAGACTAGGAAGAGGGACTAGATTACCAAGCTCGAATATGCATCCAAAACCAACCACAAGAGGGTTAGTTAGCATTCGGGAACACCTTTAGGTGTTGGGACAAGCCACGGGCACTTTGACACACAAGACTCACCATGGCCCGGATTCGAAGGAAGCCAACACCTTCCCCCATATAGTATTTTCTGCGTCTCATTGCGGAGTCTACATCCGAATGGCTATTTTTCCCAAGACTCCCAAGTTGAAGTCCCAAAACTGTCCTGGGTTGGAGTCCCGGGACTTTGGATGCTCATAGTTCCTCGCCCCGAACTCGGATCGGGACAAGGTCTAGACCAAAGTTGTAACTCTCGTCAAGAGCTTCTCAACGCCGTGTCACATTCCTTGAGGAGATGTCGGAAAGAGGTCGATTTCTGACTTTTAGTGGTCGGGAGTCAAACTGCCAGTTTGACTCCCGGCCCTTCTTTTGCCCATAACTTGGGCTGCATATGTCCAAATGGCCCATGCGAGGCCATTTTGGGCATCTAAACTTCAAGACCTTTCCATTGATATAAAGAACGCAGCAAGGCGAGGAGATTTGACCCCTCAAATCGTCTTCTGAATTTTCAGGAGTCCCAAAGGACTCCATTTTCCCACTTTTGGGAGTGTGAGTTGCATTCTCACACTTGGCCCCAAAATGGGGTTGCGACAAAGACGGGCTTATTGCGGGAACAAAACAATTTTGGCGAGATTAAGAGCCAAGAAAGCTAAAGAAGTCCAAGAAAGGGCGTGCCCTTAGATATCTCTGATTTTTTTTATAGTACTTTGAAAATCTATAGCATTTTGTCAGAACACATCTTGTCTTTTGACCTAAGTAGTTTTATGCATAGTAAGTACTATAGCCCCAATCATGGCTACTAATAAAATAAGATTAGAAACCAAAAACAAAACAAAATATGATGTATTCTTTACACCACTAGAAAGCCCTACAAAAGAAGATATTAGTGGTAATGTAATGTCAAATAGCAAAACTCATTTGGAAGTTAATGGTGCTATGCATGCTTGTATTGTTAAACAACTAACATGTTTAAATATTGTTAATCCTTTAGGGTTTCTTGCACCTAAGTTGTCTAAATCAAAATAGCAGTGGAAGTGCACAAAAGTCATCAAAATTGGGGATAGGAAAGCCCACTAAAAACTCCAAAATTTGATCGTGTTCAAAGGAGGATTTGTAATATCTTACACATTGTGGATAATGACCAGGATATATCCACTTTTGGGCCTTCAGGATCCACCTTTGTGAACTTGAATGAGGGGATCAACAATAAGCCCTTTCACTCTTATAATCTCCAAACTTCAAATTCCATCAACTAAAGAACTTGTTTTCTACAACTGAAACAAGGTAGATGTTTCCACTATTTTGGGCTTATTGTCTGATGTTATTTGTGTAGTTCATGGTTTTTTAATCGTGACATGATGCATTTATGAAATTCCTTTGAAAACATACATGACCATTGTTTCATATGTTGTTATGGCTACTTGAAAAAAAATGTTCAAAAAGTCTATTATTTCAACTTTTGACTATTTGCATTCTGCATGTTTTGGGTTTCAAAAAGGTTTCCATTGTCTATAGTACATTTTGAACTTGTGTACAATACATTCTAATCTATTATATCTAGAAAAAGTCCTTCATGTTTCTTTCTATGACCCATTGTCACCAGTGTCCAAGCATGAAGAGGTTTAGTTGTTGCATCAAGGTTAAAGTTAGATCACAAAAGTAATTGTGTATTTCCCCGATAGTAGACAATTGCTAATTGGTTGGGATTTGTTGGCATTTGTAAAGACAATTGGTGATTGGTTGGCATTTTTAGCAACGCTTAAGTTTTGCAGTCTACCATGTCCATAATTGTGACATTGGGCATATCTTCAAGGTACCTTATATCATGTTTTTTTCTTTTTGCAAATTTATGAATTTTTTTTGGTTTCTCATTAAAGGATCTAGAGGTCAATCAAAATTTTTGTGCCACAATAAAAATATCCTATTAAGTCATGTTGGAAGAATGAGTGTCTTGCATCTTGAGCCATGAATATTGATGTCCAACAAACAAGAGTTGTGAAACAAGAGGAATGAATGCAACTTGTACTTGTTAATCATTGAAAACAAATATTGAATTTCATTTTTTAGTCTCTTAATTGGGTTATTCCTAAGGTACTTACAATTGCAATGTAGGTGGTAGTGTCTAGGGCTTAGGGTATTGATTTGAGTACTTTTGAATGGTATTTGTCCCACTTATTGGGATCTATATGTACCTTTCATACGATCTATGGGTTTTATATATACATATTATACTTATCGCATTTGTTGTATCAAGAATATATGACTTTGATTATTACTTTGGGTTAAAGTGGAATAGATAGCCATGAAAAAGGTACCAAAACTAGTGAAATATGTAAGATCTAGCAAGGAAACTGCACTCAGTGAAGATGAAATGGAGATCACAGGCTTGGATAGAGCTAGTAAGTCAATTGAAGACATTAACTACACTATCAACTAGTTGCTGAAGAATTTGCCCCTGAATGCTTGTCCTTTTAATGATTTTAAGAACGTGCCCAACTTGCCACATGAAGGTATCAACCCTTGATCATAGGTTGAGAACTGGCGAGGATGTGTTTGAAATTGACATGGTTCAAGTGTTTGGCCCTTCCAAAGGAAGCAACGAGTATTTTTTTGCAGATGTGCATGACGACAAGGTGCTGGATAGGATTAAGGAGTTATATCATGTTGTGCATGGAAAATCTAATTATTATTATGCAAGAATTTGCAAAGGGGATTGTGGTAGAGGTGGTGAAGGGGAAAACAATTAGTTGGGCTAGTTTTGGCCATGAAACTAACATTAATCAATGAGGGAAATGGCAATCAAAGTTGGATACTTTGATTACAAAAAAGGCATTATTATTGGGCACGGATGTGGGGGATGTTAAGGAGCTAAAAGTGGTGGAAATTGTGAAGGTGGAGAAGGGTGTTAAAGCAAAAAGTGAGCTAGGACTTGCAAGTATTGACAAGGTTCGAGAGATCAGCCCTTGGATACGAAAAAAGAAAAGTGAAATGGCTAAATTGTTATATTTTGTTGGGAATGAGATGGTGGCTACTAGGTTAGAATTTGATAACGTACACAAGGAAAAGGAACGTCTATGTACAAAGATGGAACATGTCAAGGTCATGCATGAGTTAATTACCTCCATGATGAAGGAAAAGGAGAAGAAATTGTAGGTTTTGCAATAGTTAAATGGATGGATGGTGGAGATTCTGGTATGCAATTAATGAAGCTTGATTTCTATAAAACAATGGTTATCAAGCAAGATGAAACCATTGTTGGTTTGTTGGGCCAACAAAAGGAAAACTAGAGGAGCTTAAGAATGGTAGAAAGGAAGTTGGGGTTTTTGTACATCCAATTTCATGTTCTAACTGAACAATTGTTGAATCTCAAAAAGGGTGATGAAGGTGTATCCACTCATCCCCACCTTATGTGCTATCTTGAGGTTGTGGTTGTAAATGCAAAGAAAATTAATGTGAAAGTGTGCATAGTATGTAATTGTCCATTTCCTTTGTTTGATGTCATTGTGAATAATCGTCAATATTTGTATCATCCATGGTGTGCTCCCATCTGGTTCAAGGCTACTAGTAGCTATAAGGAGGAACATTGTACAAGTGTTATTCATCTAAAATGGTTGAAGAGCTTTGGGTTTGCATCACCCACACTTAAGTTAGAATAGAAGGCAGTTGATATGGATTGTGTAATGGTTCAAAGGATGGCTATTGCCCAAAGAAAAGCCCTTGTGTAATCAATATATCCCTCCATTGGTAATGTATTTTATTTAATACACCCTTGTATGTCATTTTAGGCTCTTCCTTTATAGTTGTTTGTTTGGATGTTACTTGTTGAATGTATTGGGTGGTCATGTAAGGTACTTGTCAATGTACAAGATATGACCCTATAAATATTACTTTACAGTGTACTTTTGTACATAGTTGTCATGTTTATGTGTTTAGTTTCCATAGTATACCAAATATGCACTTCTGGACTTGCAAATTATTTGATGTTGTAATGAGGTTGAGTTGATTTTATATTGCAAGTATGGTCTTTACACTTTCAAATTCTTGTAGTATATAAAGTTCAACAATTTGTACATGTAGTGTATATGGGTGTTATAGGTATGTTACCAAGATAGTCCCAAATATTTTAAGTATATGAAGTTCTTCATGTACTATATAATGGGTATCTAAATAATAGATAGAATAATTTAGTATTATAGTTCCAAATTTTTGAAGTACACAAAGTTCATTATATTGTATGTAGTGTAGATCTGGATAGTACATAAGGTACTTCAATATTATTGTTCCAAATATACACATGTTTAAGGTACATTGTAGTACATACAATCTAATTGATGTATGGTTTTTGTCATTGTGTCATGCATGATCATCACAAAACATGTTCCATGAGCCATCATCTGCTTGTACAAATTTTAGTGTTGGTGAATCAAGCCAAACATGTGCTCTAGTAGCCCAAATTCTAGCAACTCCACCAAATTTCAATGACAAGGTTTTTAGTTGATGTAGCCCCCAAAGGTTTAGGGCATACCACCCCTCATATGCATTCACCATCCAAATTGCAAGCCCCCCCATGGTGCTCACCCCTGAGTCACAAATGGCACCTACTCCATAGAAAGAGGTCAAAACCATGAAAACAATTACACCCTCAAAACCCCCTTTACACCAAAATCTCATGGGCAAGTTAGAGCTTACCAAAGTATGCATCCATGAGTCCAAGTTGGCATCTCCACAAATGGAGGTGATAACAGAGAAAAGAATTAGTCCCTCAAAATCCTTTCTACACCAAAATTTGTCATACAAGTTAGAGCCCATGCCATATTCAAGATTAAGGATCACAAAAGGATTGTCGCACATGAAAAATTCCTAGACATATGTAATTTCCAAGGTTGCTTATTTGCAGAATTTAAATTATGTTCCTAAAAGAATACCTTCAAAATAAATGAATGGTATGGCATATTCAAACATTTCATAGAAAAATGATGTCCATTGAAGTTCTGAAATGAAAAAGTTCGTGACTATAACAAAACCAAATATTATTTTTAGGACATGAAAGGATTATTTAAACCAATTAGATTCTTGAACTCTTGGATTCAAAGAATCTAAAAAACCTATATTTACTTATGTTATATAGTAGAAGACTATATGGATTAATATTTACAAAAATCAAGACTAATTTGTCAGGACATTTTTTAAGAAAATTGGCCATGAAGTTTAGGATTATTAATTTTTTTTCAATTTATGGTTTTGATGGGTGCAAAAAGCTTGGTAAGATTACTATTAAAGCCCATAATGAAAATCAGGACAAAGAATCCAACCTTGTTAAAAAAAAGGAATTTTTTTTTGGGTGGCCATTAGGACTTTGTTTTTTTAAGTCAAGGGTAGGGTCCTATATATTGGGAAATGTGCATCTTAAGAATATGAGTATAACCATTGATTTTAGGTTTTTACATATTTGATGATTCAAATTTCATAGCATTTTTTTGATGTGAACAAAAATGGCTTTACAATTAGATGCACATGTTATTCTATGTACATTCTACGGACAATAGTTTTAAACTCTAGGAACAATCTACATGGAGTTCTTGATTGCACTTGTTGAAATTTGTGTTTTGTGTTTGCATTCTTTGCAAGGTTTTTGTTTTGAAACATGTGTCTGGCCATTGGTTTCAACAAACTCTTTGAGTGCATCCTTTCAACGTTCTTTTTTAGGTTGTGGACAAAATCTGCATAGTTCAAGCTTTCAATGCACACAAAATCTATTTTGGAAAGTAAACAACAAGAAGATCTTTGATCTTGTGAGGATTTTGGGAGTATCACTCATAGGAACTAAAAGAGCTACACAAATAGTTGCAATGCCAAAGCTTCATGGCACATGACCATGTAAAACCTCATAGGCTATAATGTTTCTAAATTTTTTTACTAATTCATAAAAATGTAATAATGAGGGACTTTACCATTTTTGTCAATTTTTGGCCTATGTAGAAGTCCATAAAACTTTTATGTGAGATTCAAATGACTTGCAAACACCCATTTTAAATTACTAACCACATTTTTGAGTTTTGGAGAAAAAATGAATTTTGTTCATTATAAGTTCAACATATGGTGAGTCCATTTACACATCCTTTATGTACTATCACACTTCAACTAGTATGTGATGAAAAGTCCCCCATTTGGTGTAGAAAATTCAACTTCAAATAATTTCAAGATTCTATCACACTAGATTATATAACAATCACATACATGAGTCCTTTTTCATAAAATTTAATAACATTTGACATGGGACAAATTCTAATCCATAAGGGTGCTTGAAAAAATGGACTATAATGCCAAAAGTGATTCATTCTAGTTTGCAAATACTTTCCTGACATAGAGAGGTCGACCTCCAAGCTTGCAAAATAGATTGGTCCAATCTTGCATAAGATGACAAGCATGAAGGGCTTTGACTATCAAAGATTGGCCATAGAAAAGCTTTTGAAACAACCCCTCTTGAAGAAAAATGTTTGATCTGGTAGTGAATTCAAAAAATTTGAAATAGCTTTTGAAATAGTTCACAATATGAAAGAAGGTTGGTTGGATATCAAAGGTTGTCATAGTACTGATGATATGAAAGCAAGGAATGTTGTCACAAGTATGGTTGTATTAAGTTCCACTCAAAATTTAACTACAATGGGCCAACTCATGGGAATGAACCTTAGAATCTTAAGTAAGGGACAAAGCAAGAGAATACAACTACAAGAAGGGGCCAACATGGAATGGGCCAGTGTAATTTAAGTGAAGAGGTGAGATGTGCTCTCGAAAGCTATTGTTGATTTGGTGGTGGATTTCGAGACCAATGAAACAAGGCTTAATCCAAACAAAAAGGATGTGGTCAAGCACTACATTAGTTAAAAGAGGTGGGAATAACATGCTACTCATTTTCTTGAAGAACCACATGTATTTTCTTCCATTGTTGTTCCTTTGGATTTATTGTTCCTTTGCTAGTTTACATATGTGGCTAGTCAATTCAAGTTCTTAATCTTCTATTACTTTGTCAACTTGGATCTATGGATCTATCTTAATGTATCAAGTATGTCATTCTTGATCTAGATGGCAATTTTGCAGATTTTCATGGTTTTTAGAGTCCTTGGTATAGTCTTACAAATTCTATTTCTTTGGTATTTTTGGTTCACCATATCATTAACAAAAATTTCATAGTTTTGGTCCTTTTGGTATAGTTCCAAGTTCTTTTTTTGTTTGGAAAATCAAGCATGTTATTCTTGGTTTATGATAATTTTGAAAATTTTCATGGTTTTTGGAGTCCTTGGTTTAGTCTTACAGATTTTGTTTCTTTGGTAGTTTCTTATTCACCATATCATTTGAAGAAATTTCATAGGTTTTGGTCCTTCAAATATAAATTCAATCAGGTTTTTATTTGGAAAAAAATGTCACAAATATGGTTGTATCAAGTATGCCATTCTTGATTTGCAAATTTTCATGGTTTTTGGAGCCCTCAATATTGTCTTGTAGATTTTGTTTCTTAGGCAATTTTTTATTCACCATATCATTAGAAGAATTTTCATGGGTTGTGGTCCTTCCAATATGGTTTCAAGTTGGTTTTTGTTTGGAAAATCAAGTATGTCATTCTTGATCATGGCAATTCTACAAATTTTCATGGTCTCTAATGTCCTTGGTACAATCTAATAGATTTTATTTCTTTAGCAATTTTTTAATCATCATATCATTAGAAGAAATTTCATGGATTGTGGTCCTTCTAGTGTCTTGTTGTTGATCCTTTTCACTTTAATTACCTAGTAGATGTAAGCAGTAAACAATCTTGTGTTGGTATGTTCCTTTCACATACTAGTCAAGTGTTGTTATTGAGTGCTTTCATATCGCCCAAGTCACCTCTATCAAAGCCTAGTACATACACATAAAAAAGTTTTAAATCTATTGTAAATTTGGCTACAGAGGAGGTTAGAACTTCCTAGCCATATGACTCAAATTGATTTCTATTTGGAAAAAAAAGTCACAAATTTTGATTTTCCAAGTTGTGATTGAAACTCTACTTATCCAAAAACTGTAATCGTAATGTTAACATAATGGAAAATAATCCCAAAGTAGGTCTTAATGTGGTTTGAACTTTGTTGTTCATTTGTCATGAATGTGTATGATTAATGCTAAATGGTGTGGAATTTCATAGGTTTCAAGTCTTGGTACATAATGATAGATTTTGGTAGAAGTTTCCCAAGGCCTAATATGTACTGGATTTTTGAATATGTACTTGTGTGCAATGTTTTTACTCTTCATGTGATTCAACTCTATAGAGTTAGGGGTTGAATTACCAAAGTTCATGAATTAGGTCCTAAGTTTGGCTTTTTGTTGGTCATTTATCGTGGATCATGTGGGGAATTAATCAAACTAGTTTGTAGAATGATCCAAGGATTCCATACTTTATTTGGTTTCTTGAATCCTTGATATAGCCTTGTAGATTCTATTTCTTTGGCAACTTTTGATTCATGGTCTAAAGGTCCTTGGTACATTGTGATAGAATTTGCCTTTATATCAACTTGATACTAGATTAAAAAAATTCCATGTATTAATTCATTTACTCTTGATGTGATTTAGATCTAGATAAAGTTAGGGGTTGTAATGATTGTCAAAGTTCTTAAATTAGACCATCCAAATTGTGGCAGCTTTTTAGTCTTGCTAGTATGTCACTGGTTTTGGATTTACATGTTTAGAATTGGCAAAGAATATTGTCATTCTTGATATATTGTGCAATTCACATGTTTTACATAAAAAATATAACAAAATTATAAAGTATTCAACATGTGTGTTTCTAAATTATTTAGTTGTAAATTTTGTGGTTGGTCATTTGTATGCCATTTTTGACCTATTGCATCTAATTATATTTCATGATTGTGCAAAATTTCCAATGGACAAATATGTGATTTTATGATGTATGGGTATTGAATTTAAGCTCTACTGATCTTGATGCAAAATTACAATCAAATGTTAAAATCGGTCCTTAAAAATTGATCATGATTGATTTAGTCTACATGGTTTAATTTGATAGTTCATTTATATCTACATTTAATCCATGTCTTTTTTGTTGGAAATCGAAGAATGCATGTTATTGTAATTTTTTTTCTTTAGCATTCAAATGAAGGTGAACACACACTAAGGGTGAGTCACTTTTGTCAAAAAAGGTGATGTATAACAAGTATTATAGTACGTAATAAACTAAAATCTTGATGATATCTTTTAGTTATCCTAAACACGTTAAAAACTTTAGAATTTGCACAACAACATTTTTGAACTCAAAATTCATTTTGAGTTAAAAATTCATTTTGATCCAATGGTTAGATGAGGAGGATTGGATAAAATCAATGTACATAGAGTATATAACTTACAATTTTTAACGGCCATAGGGCCTCATGTTTATGATTCATGAAACATTACTAAAAAAAAGAAAATTGAAAAAATAATGTAATGCCCATTTATAAAATCTCCTCCTTTTTGATATGGTAGTGGTTTTTTCCTAAAAAAAGATACTATTATGCATTCATTACTAAAAAAATGAAAAAAAACACATTTCTTGAATGAAATTTCATCGAAAAACTTTAAATTTCTAAATTGTCCTATATTTAATTGATGTATATCAATATCACACACCAGAAAAAACTTCACACAAGAATTCCATCCACAACCCTAGTTTTGAAGTATATATTCAAATTTTCAAACCTTATGATGGCTATTATTTTGTCACGAATATACTCCATACATTCAAATTTTTCAATGTTTATTGAACTTTTAAAATTAATTAATTAAATTAAGTCTAAAGCTAATCAAATATACTTAAAACAAGTAAAAGAATCCAAAATGTGATGTCCATACATTACCAAAAAATTTAATTGTAGAAATATTATAGGTGTGACTACAATTTTGGGGGGGCTTAATGTGCTTTCATTCATGACATAGATGTTTTTAATGAAAGGGAAGGGGAGATGGGCAAAAAATGTTGTATAGGTACTATATGAATTGATGTCAAAATATTTTTTATTTCAGGCTTATGGACTAGATCTGGCATACACCAAAATGCTTATGACGTAGTCATGGAATTAGTGTTGGACCTTCTCTAATTAAGCAAAGCGGTGAAGTTGGTTGTGCCACTGATGCTATTGATTAACATTGCAACAATTTATCAAGTATTATATATTCCCCATATTCTTTATGTTCCTTATAGGATCGCCATTGTGTAATCCATCTACATGGTTCAAGGATTTCCTTTTGCATTAGGTTGTACATATATTACATGTGGGCACAAAGATGTCTACACTTTTTGCAAATTTAAATTTTTTAAAACTATTACTTGGTGGTTGGACATGGAATATTGGTATTCATGAGCTTTGGAAAATTGTGAATTACAAAATTACATTAAAGATGTTACCTGATACAAGGTAAGTTTGTCTCATATGATTGCATGGTATTGATGGAAATTTCTAATGACTTTGGTGAAATTGGTGAATTCACAACTACATATTATGCACAATTTATAGTGTAGATGGTGAAGGACAAGAAAAGTCACACGTGTGATTCATTTGAAGTAATTTGTTTGGAATGAAAATTTGAATTGTTCTCATTATTGAGCTTGGTGGTTGTGACATAATGGTATTCATGGCTAGTCCAATATGTCCATTATGTCACAAATAGAATGGCTAATCCATTATGTCCATTATGGTCCATCATAGTTTAAGATATTCCAATATGTCGAATATGTCAAATATACTCCAATATACTCCAATATACTCCAACATTTCTAATATAGCTCTTAAAAGTAGTGTTACATGCATGACTCATGGTTAGCTAACCTTATTCATGGGTTTTATATTCATGCTTCTGAATAGTCACTTGTGCAATATCATGTGCAAATTTGTTAAGTTCACATGAAGACACATCTTCCTTGATCCTATGTTGTGGTTGGAATGTTAGAACTCATAATACATGTTTCATTGATTATGTTGCTCTCCATGGTCTTTTAGTGCTCCATTGTAGGGAAGTCAATAATCAAGGTCCCAAGGATAATATTTTATTCACTAGATGTTTACACAATTATTATTCACACTTGTAAAAGTTCTTGGGATTATTACAAACTAAAAATGGCTTTGGTTGTGGGTGTAGATTGCCAAGCCAAGCTAATTAAAATCAAATTGGATGTAGAAAGTCAAGATGCAAGTGTTTATATAATTGTTTGTCTTAAATTTTGTAGATTTAAAGAATTAAGAATGAGAAAGAAACTTGCTACGCATAAAGATATGTATTTTTCACATAGGAAAAAAATCATATTTTCTTTATTTCATCATTCTAGGTTGTTCTTCAAACTTGTAGTGCCCATGGTTCTCCTCTTCCATTGTCTTTTGCAATAGATCCAATTTTAAGTTTTCATGAACTATTAACATGGCAATTGGGTAGGTTCATGGTAATTAAATACATAGATCATGATCATTAGTTATTAAGTGACTTCCAAAGGAAGCACATATGTATTCATATGTAGTATAATTCTTGAAAAACTTTGTTTCATTTTGACATTTTCTGTGATTCTAGAATCATAGAATTTTCTTCCACAACTTGAATGATAGTGCAATGGTACATATTACAAGAAATACTTTACAATCATGTACTTGGTCTCTAAATGTAAGATGTAGCCCCAAATTAACTTGGCTTTAGAGCCCTATGCTTAAGAAAATTGCAAAATTATAAAATAATTACACAATTGCCATTGTAGAATTGTGTGATTTTGTAAAACAATTTTGTTCAAAATTGTAGAAACAACATATTTAGAACTATTTACCTTTTAGATTGTCACCCACCAATTTGTGAAGCTTAAAGTTAACATTGATTTATATTACACCACCCAAAAGAAGACTTGTTTATATAGGAGAAGGTTTGCTTAACCACATAATTAAAAGAGCCTAGGCAAAAGTCTATAGCAAGGGACAAGATTGATTAAAAAAAATGAACAAAACAATTGTTGATCAGGGAATTGAATCCAGAGCAAATAGTCACCATAGATCCTTATCACATGTGCAAAAACGTGTGACAAGGATCGGGTGAATGAATCCTAGTAGATAATACATTAGTTAGGTAATGATGCTAAACACTTCTATATAAAATCCAAAAGGCCAAGGAATGTGGATTTGAATGAAAAACACACAAGACCAACTCCTCCCAAAGCCTATCTATGTATTTTCTATTAGTATGCAATGTTACAATTCACAAGGTTCTCTAGAATGCACATTCCAATGGAGCTCTTGTTCTCCTAAGTTGTAAATATGCTTTCTGGGCTAAAAGATTTCTAGGTATTGAGAAAATAGAATTTGGCCATAGCAACTTGTTAAACTCCAACACTATGTGATGGGTTCATCCAATGAAATCCCAAAAGCTACTACCATTCTCTTATCAATTATTCCCACCATTACAAAAAGATAGTAACAAACACTTCTTCCACTCAATATGGATAGGGGGACTTGAGGAAAAACAATCATGCATTGAAACTTCATGGGTAGATGAGTTTGTATTTTCAAGCATCAATTTACATAATAAACAACATTTTGTCCATAATGTTTGAGGATTAAAAATCTTCCTATTAATATATTAAACCTACTACATGGTATATAAAAGTTAAAAACAAAAAGACCATGCACTATGGCTGGGGTAGGGTAGATATTCAATGAGAACCCCCTCCTATGACCAAGCAAAAAATCCATAGCCTCCTTGTTAAATAGAAAGCCTCCAAAATAGTGAAATTTTCACTTGCATAATGATAACCCATAGAATCATATGTGTAAGTATCACATTAGATTCTTTTGGTAGGAAAAATAAACTTGATAGATCCAAAATGTGTGGGATGGTAATTAAATTTGTTGTAGATCCTACCAATTAGAAATCTATTTATCTACCTCATTTAAATCACTTCAATTTGCTTGCCACACCTATTATATGTGTTATTTGCTTGTCAACCCGATTTCTTATATCCACAACCTAAGTCATGGTACCTATAGACACCTGCAAAACTACAATTTTGGTGGAGGATTTCTTCTTTTTCTTCAATGGGTTCTCCACTATTTGATTATATAAGGTGTGATTTATTTGACCTCTTTCTACTAGATGTACTTGTACATTCCTTCTCCTCTTCCTTTGACTCCTCTTCATTAGTAGGGTCTTCTTGGGTCTCATGATCCAAGTTGAGGGCCTTCTTCACACCTTTCTTACATTTGTGGTCTTGGTAGATAGGTTTTTGCAATTATGCAAGGTCTTGGTCATCCACCTTATCATTTTCATTTGTTTCTTTTTGGAGGAGGGAAATTATAACTTTGCATTTCATTGGTCCAAGCTTTTCTGTAGGAAGTTTAATGCTTCCAACAGATGGGCTAATAGTATTAGATTTTATAGGTTGTAGGCGCCATTGCTCATGTTGAGTTGAAAAGAGATGGATGTTCAAGCTAGATTTGCCATGGAAAATGAGCGAAACATAAGGAAACTTATGGTGAATGAAGGAAATTACACACATTTAACCTAAGCTTTAACTAGAAGTTATGTTGAAGCTTCATTAGCCACAAAAGGTTGAAGGCTATTTTTAAATGTCTAATCATGGACTAGGCCATCTAACATCCTGTAACATGTTCTAAAAAAGAAGGGAAGTTCAATAGAAATAAATAGGAGTAGTATGGGCAATATATTCAACATATATCAAAATCCAAATTTGGTAATTCGATTATAAACCAAGATGCAACAATTGCATTGATCCAACACCTGTATAGCAACAACCCTAGACAAAGATGGACAACATAAATCTAACAATTTAGTATTGATGCCATACCCTACTTATCAACATAAATTGCAAAAACATCATCTCACATCATTCTTGGAGTCACAAATGTTTTCCATTTGTGATGCCATCTGGAACACATTGATGTGATCACACCTTTGTTCTTGGAACACATTAATTGTAGAAAAACCAAAATTTGAATAGATCACAAAAGCATTATCCTTAAGCAATCCACATGTTATATACCAAATTTGTAATCTTGAAACATATTTGAAATAGAAAAAAATTAAAGTGGAAAAAGGAAATATAATATGCATAACATATAATTACAACTTAAAAAATAAATTTTAGATTATCAAATGCCATCTATGTCAAACTGGTGTCCATTAGGAAAATGAATTCTCATTAATCCAAACTTGTAGGACAACTAGATATGTCCATTTGTCTACAAATAAATTGATTTAATTAGTTCACATCTTCTCTGACAATGACCTTGGTGGGATGGAATTAACACTAAACTATGATTCAGAATTCATGGACTACATGCTGGACAATAAGCAACAATGGATGGACTATGCATAGACTCTATAAGGTTGCACAATAATTTGGAATGGACTATTCTAAATAGTAAGCAACGAAGAATGGACTTCATACAAATTATAAGGTTGCATAATAATTTTGAATGGACTATTCTGGATAGTAAGCAACAACAAATGGACTCTATAGAGACTTTGCAAGGTTGCAATAATTTGAATGGATTATGTTGGATATTAAGCAACAACAAATGGACTTATACCATACTTTACAAGGTTTAGGTAATTTGAAATGGACTATGTTGGACAATAAACAATAACAAATGGACTATGCATGGACTTTGCAAGGTTCAAGCCACTACTAGAAATTTTGTCTTTTGCAACTTGTCTTATGTAACTAAAAAATGTCGCATGCAACTGCACATGTTGCATGCAACTCCAAAATAGTTGCATGTGAGATTTTTTAATTGCATAAGACAAGTTGCAAAAGACAAAATTTCTAGTAGTGAGTATTTTTTAAGGGCTATGTTGGACAATAAAGAATAATGAATAGACTTTGCAAGATTGTAGGTATTTTGAAGGGATTATTTTCAATAGTTAGGAATAATGAATAGACTCTGCAAGGTTGTAGTAATAATGAAGTGATTATGTTGGACAATAAGGAATAGAACAAACTTTGCAAGGTTACAATAACTTTGTATGGACTTGGCTTACCTAACATGAACTTTAAGGAATTTTGAATAGACATTATAAAGGTCTAAACACCAATGGATGGACTTTGCTTAGGTAAAAAGAACTATGAATGGACTTAACTTTTTGACTCTACAAAAGTCTAAAAGTTCAATTAAAGTCCAGAAGTTTTGCTGTTAGCAACTAGATTTGATTATTTGACTATAAGTATGTATATATGGACTCTTATGATTTCACTACAACATTTGGTGTTTGCTTCAAAGGATGGAAGGGAAGCATGGACTTTAAGAACGCCAATAAATCTACAAACAAACCAAGGAGATTATTAAGATTTGTAGAATGAAGTTTATATGCATCCAAAATTGAGCTTCAAACATTACAATGTCCACTACTATGGCAATTGTACATTTGTGTATTGTCAAAACCTAACCTTAAACAAAGTTACCTTCCATTGACACATTATGAATTCAATGAAATCCAAGATAGAATGCACTACTACAAACTTCAATTTAATTGATTATTATGATTATACTTGAATGATAAATCCACATTTGAAAAAAAAAAGACATCAAAACCCTAATCTATTAACATGTTCAAAGGATTTAAGTTAATTAGGTACCTTCTAAGGTTATACCTAGAAGTCCCGAATCTGCTTCCTTTGCTTTCTCCTCTTCAAAACTAGGCTTCTTAAATCCAAAGAGTGTCCACCAATTTGCATGCATTTCCTCTTCACAATGCAAACACTTTGAAGAAGTTGAGAAATGATTAAATGCACACCAAGAGTGGTAAGGATGTTTGCAAGAAGCAAGTTTGCAATCCCATGAAGGAGCAAAACCTCCAAGGGAAAATGAACATGGTAGTATTAACACAAGAGGTCCAAAATTGGTGAAACATCACTATCCATAAAAAATTTTAGCAAAGGTGATGGATTAAACATTGGATGTTGTCTACTGCTCTTCATGCATTGAATTTGCATGCAAAGTGTGAACTTCTATTGCTTCCACACATCCATCTTACCAACAACCTTCTTCCATGCCTCTTATGCTTTTGAGTTCTTCTCCAAAACCGTGGCATGATCAACCTCTGCCATTGCTAATAAGTTTTTGAAAGTATCAGCCATTAGGGCATGGGAAACCAATTTGCATTGTAGAGCATCTTGTTTGAGCTCTACAACTGTTACATCTTTTGTGTTGTTGCCTTTCAAATGCAAGTCCAAAACTTGCAGTGTTATAGCATCCAATACTAACATAACTTCAAAATTGTATCATCTTCTCCATTGATAAGGCCTTTGTGATCCTTGACTTGTTCGACATGCTTGAAAAGTTCACCAATGGTGTCGTCCTTAGCTTTCACAAGAGATGAGATTTCAACTTTTGAAGCTAGCATCCCCTTCTTTAAAACAAAAAGATATTTTTGCAATTTTTTGATGGCCTTAACTTGTTTTTGGGAATGGTGACCATGACTAGATGGAGGAGGCATGATGATGTCATCTTCAATGCATGTGTCATCTTCTTCTACTTCAAAGTCTACAACAACATCATCTCCACTAAAATTTCTTGGTTTGCTTAAAACTATAGCTACTTCCAAGGACTATATTCTCCTAAGTTGGTCACAAATTGTACATTTAGCAAAGACAACCCATTTGATATTTTTACCTTTAATCTTTTGGCAAACAAAACCACCTTTGTTTTGTTGATTATTCATGTGTGGGGTAGTTATGTTTTTTGATGAGTGATCATCCACAAGCTTTCTACTCTTACAATGATCTCTTCATCACTGCACCAAGTACATTGGTAGCCATTTTTATTGATACATGGCCCAAATACCTTTCAATTTCTACTTCTTCAAAGTCCTTACCTAATTTCAAACATTTAGGTGACAAACCTTTATTGCAAAGGCTATTCCTTCAACAAACTGCCTCTGAGAAATGATTTTTTTGGGTCAAAAATGATGTTTGGTTGGAGCCCATACAAAGGGTCAACCCATGATGACCTTGCCCTTTCAATTTTGACCTTCTTGTGATCGCTTGTTCCCAAACTATTGCCCAAACTCCCATTTGTTGTAAAAGAAATGTCATTATGTGACATAATAAAAGAGTAAAAATGTAAAAATAAAAACCTCAATAATCAAGCTCCAAATGTATTATGTAGATGTTGATAAACCTCCCATGTGCACAAGCTCAGTGCAATGATTGAATTGCAGAGATGATGATGATCAAAACTATTCACGCCTTTTTTGAGTCCCGCGTTGATTAATGGCTGAAATTAGTGAAGGAAAAATTAAGTATAATAAGATTTCAAAAATTAAGCAGTAAAAAATTGACTAATGAGGATGCACATTTATACATCACTTTACATCATTTGTTCCAAATTTGATCCCTTGAAACACTATTCCATTTTTTTTCTTGGATTGCTAAGGATACTTGTATCTACCAAATTTGAGCCACTCATTCTTGAACCTACCCTTCTAGCACTATAATTTCTTTGTCTTCACTGGATGCCTAGCTCAAATGGGATGCCTAGCTCAAATGCATGTATACCAGAATCTACCCTTGCCTAGGCATGGAATTACATAACACTCTAAGTGTTGATCCAAAAATTGTAGAATGGAAAAACAATGACTCACTATTCTAGTGTGTTCACATAACTTTACAGTTTTACCAAAATTTAAGGATGATAGATTTCAAAATTTGAAAGTCCACATACATTGTGCACCTTGTAGGCTTCACATATGTATCACTAGGCAAAAATTGGTGTTTACCCTACACACCATAGACAACTTCATCCTCTAAGTAGGGGATCATATAATTGTCATTGCATTTAATAACCTCTTTGAAAGTCATGTTGTCATTAAGCTTCAAGTGTGCAAAAACATCTTGACCTATATGATATGTGAACTATCCATATTGTAGTTATAGTTAAGCTTTCATATATATTAGCTCAAGCAAGACACAAAGGTCTTTGCCATTACCAAAAAATACATTATTTAATTATAGTCTTGAAATATTGATCATTACCTCTAAATACAAATAGAAAATATATCTTACTTTATTGCCCCCTTTGACCCAAAGACCTTGAGTTGACATATATCCTCCATCACCCTTGCATCACTAGGAACTTCTTGTCTTAACCTTATCAACATAATAAAATGATCATTAAAACCAAATAAACAATGGAATTTATGTGGAAAAACCTCCCACCTCTCAAACATAACTTGTTGATAGGCACCCATGCAGAAAGGCAATTTGCATTGACTTCATGTAGATATTCCCAAAAAAAAAGCAAAACAGTCATAGATATTGAATATGTTTAGGAACATTCAACATTAACATGTATAGTACAATATAGAAAATAGCCATCACAAACATTCCCACTAACTTCAACAAAACCAAGTTACCCAATTTCTATTATAAAATTTGCAGTTAAAAATATGAATTAACCTAATAGGCACATGTGCAAACCATCACTGCTCAACCATCATTAAATGTCTTTTTCTAAACTATAATTTCAACATGTACATCTAAGAGACAAAATTTGAAAATTGAAAAGAAAAATAAGAACCAATTCTAAATATTTACCAACTAGGGACTATCTTCAAGCCTAGATTGATGACTTGTAGGGCCTCATAAAGAAGTTGGTAAACTGGTGCATCTCCTTTCACTTTGTGATGAGCTGGCAACATCACAAATTTGCATGCTAGGACCAAGTGGGTATAAACAAATGCCAATTGTGAATTGGCCAAGAAAACATAGCCACTAATCTCACCACACCCCCACTTTTGATAATAGATGCTTGTAATCACATGATCTCCAACATCAAAATTCACCACCCCAAGGACATATGAAATTTTTTCGAACAATATGATTTGCTTTTTGGCATTGTAAGCCATAAAATTCAACTCCTTCATTGTTTCCTTCCTTTGTTGGAACTGCAAAGTTGTCCCCCACACACACCAAAGAACCCACATCCTCCCCATTAACCTCTTGTTCACTTGCATTAGGCTCTTCCTTAGTCTCAAGAAGAGTTCGCACATAGTTAGTGTTCTTGGGTTGAAGCTTGATAGGCCGCCCCATTGGGACATGTGACATTACCTCACAATTCTCCCAATCTTGATCAATACAAGGGGCACAGAAACAAGACAAAGACTTCACTAAACATTGTTGGGTTAGTAGAGGAAAAACCAAATATGGAATGCAACTTTTGTGAACCAAGTATGTGATCACACAAATGAGGGGTTGATCTATCAACATCAATAAGCATCACATTCCAAAAATGCTTGGCAATAGAAGATCTATTTCCCTCATATGTGTTAGGTGCTAAAAAAGACATTGCTTCTTTCAAAAACTCCACAACATTAGCTACATCTTGGAACCTTCTTTGTGGATTGTGGAGTTGTTATACTCTCAAGGCCCTTTTGACAACTGCACCTATACTGTCCCACGCCCCCTTCCCATGTCCTATGCCAAAGTAATGCCAAGTCAATTTGCAACTTGAGGTCAAACCTAGGTAGCGAAATACAAAGTACATAACCCTTGATCCTTTGAATTGGCCTTCATATCCATCACTCCAAATTATATGATGTAATGGCCTTACACCTTGACTGGTAAGCTAATTCCAATGTTGAAGTACACAATGCTGAACAAATAGAGTATCATGTTCCTTATCATCTGAAATGTAGAAGTGACTCTCTTTGATGAAAGTTTTATCCTCATCATCAAATCCAGAAGCACACACAATCTTCCCGTAGTTTTGTCACCCCCTTGCAGACTCTTGTGTGGGCTGCACAAATGTCTTGTTTAGTAGCCCCATCATGATAACAAACCACACATTGGCATGTAGGCATTTGAAACATAAGCTCCTTTAATGCCATCCCACAAGTTATTAAGCCCTTGTCATAATAGATCAAGTTCAATGTGGTACTTGCAACAATAAACATTCCTATCCTTGCACTATTTCACAAAGTAAGGCCTCAAGCCTTCAAATGTCCTCTACCCAATTTTTGTTGTAGGATGGGCAATTATAAACTAAAGGTAGAATGAGGTTTGCAAATAGAAAACCCCTCACAACTTGTAGACAAATTTATTTAACCTTTTAATCCTTGTGACTATATTGCACATTATTGTTTGCCTTATCTTTGTCATATTCCTATGTGCTCAAGAAATAAACCTTTGATGTGTTGCCAAAAACCCAAAATATAATTTGCCTAAGTGATGCATAATCAAAACAAATCTAAAAGTTACATTATACATTAGATCCTTATCATTACAAAATGTTGAACTTGCTTTAAAACCCAAGGTGAAGCTTACTTGGGTTTTTAGTAGGCAATGTGTTGCATGAAATTCATATTGATGTGCTTTAATGCACTTTCGAACGACATCCTTTTTTGTTGGGGCTTACTTGTGTCTCAATAGTCCACCACGAATTCAATAGCCTCTTTGTTTCTATAGTCACACCATCTTGCTTCTTCCTCCTTTCAAGGAAAACAAATGGTGACAAACTTCAATTTTGAACTAATTGCTTTTGTTCAATGGCTCGTGACAAATTGTGGCAACCAGTACCCATAACTCTTGATAGTGCTCGTAAACTAGAGCCATCAACACTCATTGCAACTTCAAGTAAAGCACCCCTCCTTGCCAACTTATCTTTTGAGCATGGAATTTTCACTTTCCCCAACTCTTCCTAGAAGGATTTTATAAAGTCATGATGTGCCTTAGCCTCATGGGGACAAGGGTAATATTTAGGTAATGATGGGACAATGATCTCATATGCAAGAACTTGCTTCAAAATAAGTTAACATGTAACAAACCTAAGGCATGAAGCCAACTCTATGGCCATCAATTGAACAAGCTTATTTGACCTCCTACAGATAATGTTAGCATATATATTAGCATTGGTTAAGTCCAATTCAAATTGAGAAAAAATAATTTTGGCTAATTCCTTTTCAACCTTTATTTTTGCTTGATGTTTTTGTTGGCATAGCCTAACATTCTTTCGAATTCAGTCTTCAGTCAAAACATTCTCACAATTTTGGTGTTCATCCAAAAGATTTTGTTCTTCCTATTTTTCCACCAAAATATTTTCTTCAATTGGCTCTTCCAATACAACCTCTATGTCTTTATCCTTTGGTAGATCATTAGCCAATGTTGACCGCATGGTTGGCCCATGCTTGAAAATTCCAATTTGATGAAGTTTGTTCATGATGTTCCCCATGATCAAAGCCTAGCCATTGATCTACCGACACCTACAAAATCAATTGCACATGTACATAAGAGAAAATCATTATACAATAAATGTTGAATTATAACCTCAATGGGTCAAAGCGTGATCAAGTATACAAAAAAAGTATGAGTTCATAGTGCAAAAAATTGAATCTTTTGAAATACACAAAGGAAAGTAGAAGGGCCTTTATTTATTTTGAAAAAATGCATATACATATGTTTAGGGAACTTGTGTAGCTATCTTCTTTTATATTTGAAAGTTGACAAACTAAAATTGATGGTCTACTTGTAATCTACTTTATGCAGGTATGCATAAATGTTCAAAATTAAAAGTATGGAGCAAGTATGTCATAAAATGGTTGAAATAGAAATATAACTATTTAGTGCACTCTATGAATATTAGATGCACATTCTAGAAGTCCAAACTTGTCAATTAATGTGCTTGTTAGGCATAAAAGTATTTTCAAGTGTGTAAATTACACTATTTTTCAAAACTACTTTTGACCTATTTTTTCTTGTCCAAATGAGGTGCAAAAGAATGTTCTAGAAATGTTCAAATGTAGAGAAAGTCTCAAGACAAAATTCAATTCCAATTTTTTTTTCCCCCTAATGACTAGCAAGGGTGGGAAGTAATCAAGTAAGTCACACCCCTAGGATGTGGGCACATGTCTAAAGCAAGATATCTAGACCATTGAATTTTGAACTCATAATGCCCTTGATACCTAATAGTAGGTAGTAACCTATTTGCCACTACCTAGAAGTAACCTAAAAACCATTAAGTTTTTGTTCCCACTTTGGACATGCACAAACTCGTCAATCTTGCCTCTCACCTAAAGAAATGCATTGTGAGTTGTGGTGTCATGCATTGTTTGATGCCATTTTGAACCTATCTATTCATATCATTGAAAAATTTGTCATGGGTAACTTGTCTTTACATTTGTTCTTTTGGTGTTGTTGTTGAAGTTTTGTGTTTGGACACTTTGAATCTCTAACCCACAATCATGACACTGCTACTTGCTTTGCAAAGGTTACAATATCAAACTTATGCTATTGTGCAAATTGTCTACACCTTAGGGGCACAACTCAAACAAATGTCATTTTGTAATTATCAAGAAAGTACGACCTTGATAGAACCTACTTGAAAAAGGCCAATGAAGCCATGATTTTGCAACTCATGCTTGAGTCTTCATTTTGAACAAGTAACCAATTTTTTTTCTTCATATGCTTTAATTGAACCCTAAACATTTAAAGATGCTAATGGAGTTCAACCAACAATTGCAAATTGTCTTCTAGAACTTAGGTTATGGTGTGAACTAATGGTACATGTAAACATTGAACATCTACCATCATGTCAATTGGTGTTATGTTCATCTTTGCAAAAACTATTTTAACAGATGAGCTGGTGAGCTTACCTAGGACTAACTAAGTGGTATCTTGTGCATGAAGGAAAATTTTCCATGGTTGCAATATGTTTTAGGTTAGTTGCAAAATTTCGCAAGGCTTCTTGCTCCCAAAAGCCAAGATTGCTGCAAGTTTGAACTTGACATAGATTTTGTCATATTCAAACATAATCATGCAACAACATCAAACCAAGAGGTCAATGGAGAGGGTCAAAAAGGTTGTTTTGGGAAACATTGAGGTGAATATGCATCTTAGAAGAATAAGAAATGAATGATTCAAAGGAAGAGATTTTCTTTAGACCTTTTGAAACTCTAAAGAGAAAACCTAAGATTGAATTGTTAATGGACATTAAGTAAGAGAATGACATTATACTATAGCTAGGTACCAGAAGATGTTAGACTTACATGATACAATTGCTGATCAATTGTTGAATCCATTGACTTCATTATGTGGCCCTAATCCAACCTCTAAAGTTCAATTCTAGAATCAAGTTACAAGCTTCCTAGTGTGCATGCTTCGAGTGGACCTAATTATGCCAAAGAAGACAATAATGCCTGGTAAATGAGCTTTGTTGTCAAGTCATGTTAGTTTGAAACTTGTGCTTACCATCAATCTTCAAAATTATTGCATTCCAATTGTGGCAAGTAGTTTCCAAGGATTTATTAATGATATTTTTTGGGTCATGTGGCATGTGTTTATCTTGAATTTAACATTTGGTGCTCACATAAGTTGATGCAAGGTGTATAGTTGAACATAATGTCTAGCAAAAACCTACATTGTAAAAGGTTTGATTGATGCTTACCCAATATGATTAGCTAGGGTTTGTGGGAGGCCCTTTGAACAATTCATTTCAATTTTGTGCATGTTTAATGGCCTTTGAACATTTAATGTGAGTTCATTAGGTCATATTTGTCACAAATCAACTTGACAGTCAATATGGCCTAATGACTTGTGACATGTGTTGTTTCACTATCCCTAACGATAATTATGTCTTCTTTTTTTCTTATTAGAATGTTTGCACATTCTTTTCATTGATGTGTGTATGATGCATTCATGAAATGGTGCCATTGCAAAGAAGGTTCACATTGTTCACTAATGTTTAGATGGGAAATCAAAGGAACAAGTTTTTGACAAAAGTGGAAAAAGTCAGGCTTCATGAAGAATAAAGAGTTGCAAGAGAAGAGGTTGTCACAATTGAAGCAAAGAGGTATGACCTACCACCCAAATTTAGAATCTTGTTGATATATTATTACTAGATTTTCCACCATAACTTAGGTATGGCATGTAGAATATTTAAGATTGTTTACATTTAAACAAATTTACTGAACTACGCACATGAATGAACTGTGTTGTGGTAGGGTTCTGGTCCCATATTTAAATGAAGGGCTTGGAAGTTCAAGTAGGGACATTGTTCATGAAAGTATTTGCATATACTTGTGCATTAGTCGCAACCATAATGCATAAGTTCTAGTTTCACTCTAGTTGCTACAAGTTTGATTTGCAATGTGGCATATAAAAATAATTTTTGATTTGCAAAGGCATGGGCATTTTTTTGTAAGGTGGAGACATCGCGGTTGCAAAAATAGCAACGTCAAGAAAGGTGCAAATTGCAAGCTATCCAAAGGTCATCTTTGGGCTCATGTTCATAAGGAAATCTAGATTCTGATGATTTAACATTCAGAATTGGTGGTCCAAATTTTGATGATCCAACAATTTGAATTGGTGGTCTAGATTCTATTAATCCAGCAACTAGAATTGGAGGTCCAAATTTTTTTAATCTGAGAATCAGAATTGGTGGTTTAAATTCTTTTAATCCAACAATTGGAGTTGATGGTCTAGAGTGTGATGATTTGGAGACTAGAATTGGTGGTCCAAATTTTGATGATTTAACAATCATAATTAATGAACCTCCAAATTTTGATGGAGATATAAGAGTCTAAAGGTGGAGGACATGTGCAAAATTGGCAGAACAAATGGTGTAGCTTTTGGAAGGCATGTGCTTTCATTTAATGAAGAAGAGAAAAAAGATACAACTATAAGGTTTATAGAACATTATGGGGTGCAACAATACTTACCAAATTATGTTAAGCATGGAAAGGATGCTAAGAACAATCATAAATTAGTGGGTGCCATTAAAACTATTTATAATCAGCTTGTTGCTACAAGACACAACCAACACTTGACTTATAAGAATGTCTTGTTATCTGCAATTGTGTCTGCAAATGGTAGAAGAAGCCAAAACCACATTGCAAAAACAATAGGGGCCCATCGTTATTCTATCCAAAAAGCAGTGGTTAGATGTATACATGTTCATTACACAGGTGAAAATATTTGGGGAGGCTTGCCAAGGAAATGTCAACGTGATGTTATGAATGATGAAGATTGGGAATTGATTGTGAAGTGGTGGGAAACATCTATGATTGTCTCACCAAATCAAAAGGATGTGAAAAGGCAAAGAATTATTCCAAAGACATTTGAACAACATGTAACACATTATCTACAAGAATCACAAGTACAGTTTTAACCAACTTCCTTTGTTTGTAATTACATAATATCTGAACATTTCTAGGAGATGAATCCAAAGATCTTAGAAAACATTGTGACATCTCTATTTGGGTACTTTATGTTTTGACTAGCCACTTGAAGTTAGCTGGTTATTAATTGTTGTTAGGAATAGACACTTTAAATCTATGGGATATACATTGAGTGGTCCTTATCAATAGGAATTATATATGATGAGCTACTTGGGGTCAAATTTTGTTGTTTATGTATTGTTCAGTCAATAGATGATCAACAATTGTTTGGGCTAAACATTGATTTGTTGAAAGGGCATCATGGCTAAACTTGTTAAGTTTTGATCCTTGAGTGTTACTTTTCAATACAATATTTTGTTGGTTCTTACATGTAATGAAATTGGCATTACTTATTTGATTAAATGTACATATATTTCTACTTGTTGGCTGATCACATGTGTAACATGTGTCCTCCTAGCTAGTAGTCAATGTACTTTTACATGTAATTTGCATTAATATCTACTTGATAACTTGTAATAGATTAAATCATGATGGGTCACTAATGTCACTTGCCTAACTAGTAGTCAGTAAATTCTTACATGTATTCAAATTTACATCTACTTGTTTAGTCATTAGCAAGTAGACTTACATGTAGTTGCATTGAAATCTACTTGATAATTTGTAAGTAAGTAGATTAAACCATGATGTGTCACTAGTGTTACTTGTTTGACTAGTAGTTAGTAGATTCTTACATGTATTCAATTTTATATCTACTTGTTTAGTCATTAGCAAGTAGATTTTTACATGCCCCATCACTACTGTTACTTGTCTAAACAATATTTAGTAGATTCATATATGTATTTAACTTGACACCTACTTGTTTAATTTTGAACAAGTAAACTTGTATAGGCCCCATCTTTACTGTTACTTGTTCATCAAGTAATCAAACTATTTTTACTTGACATGTCAGCTTGACATATACTTGTTCAATAATTGAAAGATTGTAGATTTATACTTTCTATGTCACTATTGTTACTTGTTTATTTAATTGTTAGTATGTTCTTATATGTAGTCAAATTGGCAAATCAATTGTTTAGCTATAAGGTTGAACATATTTGCGCTTATATTGAATTGTGTGTTATTTGCTGAAATGCATTCGACTAAACTTTGACTCAAGTACAAGATAGCTAGTATGTAACTATTATATTTTGTAAACTAGTTTTACCCACTTACTTTCTATGGGTTATGTTTTAGTATTGTTACATTTGAGTTGCATTGTGAAATCCATTATTATATAACTGTCCATTTCTATTTGATTATTTTTTGTCAGCTACATTTTAGTACATGTACATTTCGACTTTTCATTTTGGTATCCAGCTCACATGTGAATGGTGCTTGGTAATGCATACAACCTAGGCTTTATGCTATGCCAAAAACTTATCTTCTGTTAACCATGAAATTTGCAATAGGTTATGATGTTTGTTGCATAATTAATTCTTATAATTTGTATAGGTGATTTACTCCAATTTGGGTAGAAAAATAGTCTATGTAGATCTAGGTATTTATTGATTTATTGAGTTTACTACTTGGTTTAGTGATCTGCAAAAACATATTAACTTTCATATGTTAATTTGGGCTCTATAGTTGGATTTTTATAGTCAATTTATGAAGGCAAACACATCATGCCAAGTTGGTTTGCAAGCATTTGAAGGCTTGAAACCTTACTATGTAATTGATTGAAGGAAAGAAATACTTGTGCCTGCAAGTACCATGTTGAGATGGCAAAATTGAAATTAGGGTTGAACAATATGTGCATTGGTTCAAAGGGGGTGCATGGTAAAAATCGCACATGTGATTATGATGTGTGTTTTAGTGTTATTCTAGTTGACAAATGCTAAGCTAAAAAATGTCAGTTTGCAAGTTTAACTGACATGTGGGACTTCATATTATGTCTAGTGGAAAATTTAGCTTGGCATAAACCCAATTATGTGAAAGGAAATTGCAATGAATGTGGAATTGACATGTTGATGACATGTCCTATGGAGGAAAATAACACTTCCACAAGTTTGATGCAGTGGAAGTGTTATGAATTTGTCATCCATGGTAAGACAAGGGTTGGAAAGGATAATTAGGTCTTGAGGTTACAATACAAAGAAACCATTTCCAGGTTTTTCTTGGACTATATGAGGCCTAGACTAGGGAAGTTCATCATCCATAATTTTGTTGCTTACTTCCAAGAGGAGCAATACAAAATTTATTTGGGCACTTTTCCTTAAACTTTTGTGATGTCAATTGTTGATTTTGTAGAAAATTACACCTTTTAGGAGTACAATGAAGTCTAAGAAATGCATTGCCATTCCTTCCAATTGACCATATTGGTCCAAATTTGTTATCGTTGGAATAAGGATTACCTGTTGAGAATTCAAGTTCAACTAGTTAGGTTTCATTAGTTAGTGGAGTAGGAAAGTAATTAGGTTACTTTCACAAGGTTGAATTACTTTCGTTATTTATTTTAGTTCGGTTATTTGTGGTTTGGTCTTTTAGTTAAATACCTTGGTGTTGATGGTTTGGCTCTCTTTTTCTTCATTACACAAGTTTGTGTATTTCATGTGGCAAGAACCTTGGAGAGTTCTTGATGTTATGTTTTGTGTTGTGAACATTATGTTGTAGTCTCCTTTCAATAAAGGTTTATGTTTGCACTTGAATAGATCTCCTATTTGTTAACATGGTATTAGAGCTTCGGTTGTTTGGTGAGAAAGTTGAAAGAAATCTAGAGCTAGAAAGTTTCTAGAACTAGAGCTTGAGAGTCTCTAGTAATATCATAGGAGTTTGTCAAGTGCAAAAGAGAAACAGGGAAAGGAAAGATTGTGAAGAGAAAGAAAGAAAAAAAAAAAAGGTGAAAGGAGATCAACATATCAAAGTTATGGAAGTCAGATCTTTAAATCTAGATCTAGATTTATTGTGAAAAGATCTTGAAGTGAAACTTGGAGGGACTATAGAAGACTATAAGACGCTTCTATTCTCAAAATTTCAAAAGAAAAAGATATGTTTTGTGAGAGTTATGAGCTTTTGAAAACTCTATGCCAGATCTGGTTTTTTGATCATATCTCCTTTGTTTGAGCATTTTTGGATCTGCAGTTTTGGGATCTTATATATCATATAGGAATATATGTGTGAGAGGAATTTCATGTCATTTGGATCTGTATTGAAAGAAATCCAAGCATCTAAAGTTTTAGTCTTAGTTTTGATGTCAGTTTCTTTTGAAAGTGATATCTCTTTGTAGTCAACATTAATAGAGCTGAAATTTTGGGTAGATATAGAAGACATATACCTAATATGTCTCCCAAAATCTCAAGGATTTTAGAGTTGTTGAGAGCGAATTGTAAGCCATTTTGTATTTAGGTCCCAGTTTGAGGTGATTTCAAGGAAGTAACAAGATCTCTCAATTTATGAAGTTAAATGAGCTGAAATTTTGAAAGAAGATATTTCACATAGATTTTCATGTTTCACCAAAATTTCAGATCGATCCAAGATCATATGTGTGTGGAGTAGTTTTGCAAAGTTGTTGTGACAGAAGTTTTTTTTGAGAAGACATCAAAGCAAAGTTTTGAAGTGGAGCAAATACAACTTTGGAGAACTTGAAGGAAGGAGTTTGAAGATTGGGAAGTGCAAATACATTATCAAGACCTTCGTATAAAAATGTGGTATGTAATCATGTACTTAATACCATACGAAATATTATACGAGATACGTACCTATACGTAAAACCTATGTATAGTATAAAATTTCGTATAATACTCAAGACATACATACATATGCAAGGTCCATCTTGTTCAACCCTAACCCTAACCCTAATCCTAGAAACCCAAGGAAAGAATTAAAATCATTGTGAAACCTCAAGAAGACATTGAGTGGTGCCTTGAGAGATGGCGGATAGTCTTTCTCAAATTACAATTGAGAAATTAGACAAGAACAATTTCCAAATGTGGAAATTTAGGATACCGAATTTCTTGATGGGGAAAGGCTATTGGGAATTCATAACTAGTGATGAGAAAGAACCTCCTCTCCCAGAAAACCCCACGCAACAACAAATTCAAACCAATAAAACTTGGCATGAAAAAGCAAGGAAAGTCTTGTATTGGCTTTCTGTGAGTGTGTCCAATTCCATGATTGTGCATATTCAGGATGCAAAATCACCCAAGCAAGCTTGGGATACATTAGTGAAGATGTATAGCACCAATACACAAGCCCGCAAAATGTAGCTCAAACAAGAGTTACATAATTTACAGAAAAACAAGATGAACATTAGTGACTATTCTACTAAGGTGAAAAACCTTGCAGATGCTCTTTCATCTATAAGATCCCCTATAGATGATGAAGATTTAGTGGCCGTGACCTTAAATGGACTTGGAAAAGACTATAGCCAGTTCCGTACTTCAATTGTAGTTCGAGAAACATTTCTCAACTTCTAAGACTTAATAACACTACTTATAAGTGAAGAAATGAGAATTATTGGTACTTCCAATGGAGGATCACAAGAAAGTGCTTTTTACTCAAATACCAATAGAGGTAGAGGTAGAGGTGGTAAAACCTCATTTCAAAGTCGACCCGGAAGCTCGCATGGTGGACATCATCAACATGAAGGTCAGTTTCATGGAGTTGGATGAAGAAACTTTGGAGGAAGAGGAAGTCGAGGAAATCGTGGAGGTGGTGGTGGAAATCATCGAGGTCAACAACCAAATAGCAACTCAAATTGCTACTATTACGGGAAACCTGAGCACATGGCAAATAACTGTTATCAAAGGAAGCATGATGCACGAAATGGAAAGCTGAAACAAGGGAATTATGCATCAACTAGCAATCAAGGTGATGAGCAACTGTTTGTGATGCAGCACATGGCAAATTCAATGATAGGAGGTGCATTAGACAACAATGTCTGGTATGTGGATTTTGGAGCTTCAAACCACATGACTAATCATGGAGAATGGTTTAGAGACACAAAGGATTTGAAGACACTAGGGTTTGTGGAAACTGGTGATGACACTACACATCCCATCACACAAATTGGCAAGGTGCCATTGTCCATGCAAGATGAGCAAACAAAGTACCTAAAAGATGTATTTCATGTTCCAACCATAACAAAAAATTTGGTCTCCGTAGGCCACATGGTGGAACAAGGTTTATAGGTGACATTCAACCCAAATGGATGTTTTGTGGAAGACATGAAAAACCAAGGCAAATTGTTTGCAAAAGGAAAAAGGAATGGAAGAATGTTCACCTTGGATGTGAACATGCCTGAAGTGAATTCCATGTTATTCACACATGGAAAAGGAGTTGGAGACATTGGAATTTGGCACAAGCGAGTTGGCCATGTTAATCTCCAGCGTCTTAAGCTCATGGAGAAACAAAATTTTGTTGGAGGTCTTCCCAAATTTGGAACAAAAGAGGTGATGTTAGAGGTTTGTGAAGCATGCCAATTGGGGAAGCAAGCTAGGCATCCATTCCTAGTTCAAACAACTCATGTAAGTTCTAAACCTTTGGAAATGATCCACTCAAATGTGTGGACCACGAAGACAGAATCCATTGGAGGATGCAAGTACTACGTGAGTTTCATTGGTGACCACACAAGGAAGGTGTGGGTTTACTTCATGAAACACAAAGGTGAAGTGTTTCAAGATTTTTTGAATTTCAAAACAATGGTGGAGAAGGAGAAGGGTGTGAGCATCAAATTCCTAAGGTCCGATGGAGGGGAGAATATTTTTCAAATGAATTCAGTGAGTACTTGAATGAACATGGGATTCAAAGGAAATACTCATGTAATTATTCCCCATAGCAGAATGGAGTTGCTGAAAGGAAAAACAAGCACATTGTAGAAATAACACATGCCATGTTGAATGAAAAGAATTTGCCAAATTACTTTTGGGTTGAAGCGGTAGCAACTACAGTCTACATCATGAATTGAACACCCACAGGAGTAGTCCATGGCATGACACTTGAAAAAAAATTCATAGGCAAGAAACCCGATGTTTCACACCTGAGAGTGTTTGGTTGCATTGCATACGTGCATGTTCCTGATGAGAAGAGATCAAAACTAGACCCAAAAGTTGAGAAATGTATCTTCATTGGATATTCTTCAGAACAGAAGGGATATAGATGTTTCAATCCTTCCACTCGGAAGTTGCAAGTGAGTAGAGATGTTGTGTTTGATGAGATGGTTAGCTGGTACTCACCATTGAAGATAGCAAAAGATGGAGAGGCTAGAAATGTTGGTGTTTCATCAAATTTGGAACAAGAATCACAATTAATTAGCGGACCACAAGAGCCTTCAATTAGTGGGTCCAATAGCACTACATTTGAAGGAAGATTAAAATCTTCAAACATTGTACATGGTAGTTCTCAAACATCATTTAGAAATTCTCATGTAGATGGTGAGTCAAGTGAGTTAGAGAAGAATGTGGGTGAAGAATCAAAAATCACTTCAGTTACTACTCCTGGAGCTAGGATGGCTAAGAAAGCTTTGAAAACACCTGACAACAATAGTGGAGTACAAAGATCCACACGAGTCAAGTACCCTATACAAAGACTCACATATGATGGCTTTGTAGTTCATCATTACGCATACATGGTGAAAGTTATACATGAGGTTGAACCCACTTATTTTGAACAAGCGGTTGGAAACCTTAAGTGGGACAATGCCATGGATGAAGAGATGGCGGCTTTGGATGTGAATGCTACTTGGGAATTGGTAGTTTTGTAACCAAAAAGAGAGGGTCTTGAAAACATAGCACACTGATTGCCTTCAACGAACCTAGGCGTCCATGTTCTCCTGAAATGCCCACATACAATGCAGACTCCTGAAAACACAGCACACAATCCACCTCCTGACTCTTTCAGACGAGCATCACGAGATCATAGACTTGCAAGCATTTTCTTCATACATAGCAGCAGAACAGGATTTCGATGGGTCTATTTCCTGCCTTACACATTCTCACAGATGCTAGGAAGGGAAATTCTTTTGTTGCATTACTGACTCTGTACATTCCCCAAAAACACAAGCTTGCTTTCCATCTGAGATGTTCACCAAAGTTCTAGATTCCTAGTACTCTCTAAGCTCTCTCTCTCTCTCTCTCTCTCTCTCTCCTTCTCTCCAATTCTTCTGCAGTAGCTTGACTGATTGTCAGGCGTAGCGGAAGATTCTAACCTTCACCCAAGCTACTTTTTTTCATTAAGCTTTCTCTCCCCTTTTCACAAGGATTGTTCCTCCTCCGCCTTTTGTCTGTGCTCCCAGTGCTCTCTAATCACCAAAAATCTGCCTCCCTTTCCTTCACCGAGCTTCTTCTTCTCTCCAAAACCCCGTCACACCCAAGCGTCTTCCCGTTCTGTTCTACACCAAGCTTCTCCATCAAGCTTTTCCTCCCTTTCCACCTTTTGGCGCATCAATGCAACTCCACTCCTCTTCATCATTTGCGCCGCCTTCGCTCTTGCACACCCACTCACACAAACGTCCCATGCACAGCCATGCAGCCGTCATGGAGAAAACATCTGCCGCCAAAATCAGGACGGCTTAATTATACCAAAGCACACCCTCAATGCCCGAGTGTTCATGCTGTGTGGAAACCCACTTTCGTGTTACAGTTTTACTAGAGGACAAAAAAGCAATTGGGTGCAAATGGGTGTATAAAATCAAACACAATGCAAATGGATATGTGAGCAGATATAAAACAAGATTAATTGCCAAAGGTTATGCCCAAACTTATGGCATAGATTATGAGGAGACCTATAGTCCAGTTGCCAAAATGACAACTGTAAGAGCAATCATTGCTATGGCAGCAATGAAAGGATGGTCTTTACATCGAATGGATGTAAAGAATGTTTTTTTTCATGGAGATTTACAAGAAGAAGTGTACATGGAACAACCACTAGGTTATGTGGACCAAACACATCCTAATTTAGTTTATAGGTTGAAGAAAGCTTTGTACAGCTTGAAGCAAGCACCTAGAGCTTGGTCAAATAAAATAGGCGAGTATCTTGTCACAAGTGGATTTCAAACATTCAATGCAAATTTTTCACTATATGTGAAAAAGACAAATCATGGGATTGTAGTCATAGTCATTTATGTTGATGACTTGATTATCACAGGAGATAATGATGTTAACATCTTTGACTTGAAAAAGCTTTTGAAGCAAAAGTTTGAGATGAAGGATTTGGGAGAGTTGCGTTATTTCTTCGGCATTGAGGTAATCCAATCTCCTAAAGGGATATGGTTACTACAAAAGCAATATGCCTTGAACAAATTGTCCGAATATGGGATGACGGGTTGTAAACCCATTTCAATTCCATTGGAGCAAAATGTGAAGTTAAATGCAGATGAAGGAGACCTCGTGGAGGATACCACTATGTATAGATGCATAGTGGGGAGTTTGATTTACATGACCATCACAAGGTTAGATTTGAGTTATGTAGTTGGAGTGGTAAGTCAATTCATGCAAACACCACAGAAGCCACATTTGGATTGACGCGCTCCCAAGTCACGGGGTGAAACCCACTTGAGGGTTTCACAAAGTTAAGTTGCGGAAATTGTGACTTAGTAGCATGCTCCCGGCTTCCAACTCTAAAAAGGGGTAGAGGGTCGAGTTGAAAGCCCAGGGATTAGACTAGGAAGAGGGACTAGTTTAGCTCGTGTGAATCTGCATCCAAAAACCAACCAAAAAGGGTTAGTTTAGCATTCGGGACACCCTTGGGTGTTGGGACTTGCCACGGGCACTTGGACACACAAGACTCACCACGGCCCGGACTTGGGAGTAAGCCACCACCTTACTCCCTATAGTATTCTCTGCGGTTGGTCGCCAAGGCTACATTCAAATGACACATTTTGTTGGGATTCCCAAAATGGAGTCCCGAAATTGTCCCAACTGGACTCCCGGAACTTTGAACGGCCATAACTCCCAACTATGGAGTCCGATCGCGACAAGGTATGAATCAAAGTTGTAGCCCTCGTCGAGATCTTTTCAACGCCATGTCGCACTCTCAATTCGGACGTTGAGAAGAGGTCGATTCCCGACTTTTAGTGGTCGGGAGTCAAACTGCCAGTTTGACTCCCGGCCCTTCTTTTGTCCATAACTTGGGCTACAGATGTCCAAATGGCCAATGCGAGGCCATTTTCGATATCTACGTTTCAAGACCTTTCCAATGACACCAAGAACACCTCAATACGAGGTGTTTTGGGCCTTGCTGTCGAGCTCTAAACATTCGGGAGTCCTAGAGGACTCAAAACCTCCAACTTTTCCAAGTGTTGGGCTTCACCCCCACACTTGGCCAAAGTGGGGTTGCGACATGGATGCAATGAGGTGCATACTGAGGTACATAAAACATACCTTGTAGTGTGGGATTTTTTATGAAGCCAAGAGCTAGTTACAAGTACATGGATACACGGATGCTGATTGGGCTAGTAATGTTTCAGATATAAGATCAACCAGCGGTTTCATGTTTACTTTTGGAAGTGGTGTTGTTAGTTGGAGCAGTAAGAAAGAACCAACAATTGCATTATCAAGCACGGAAGCAAAATACAGAGGTGTAGTAATTGTTGCATGTGAAGTAGTTTGGTTACAAAAACTACTCTCGGATTTGGGACAATCAGTGGATGCTCCTATTGTCATCTATTGTGATAACATTAGTAGCATACTACTTGCTAACAACCTGGTCTATCATGTTAGGACAAAGCACATTGAGGTGCACTACCATTTTATTAGAGAAAAAGTTCTAGCAAAAGAAATTGACCTTATTCATGTTAATACCAAAGATCAAGTTGTTGACATTTTCACAAAGGCTTTAGGTACAGACAAGCTAAGGAAGTTTAGAAAAATGCTTGGTGTACTAGAAGTGGATTTGAGCTTGAGGGGGAGTGTTGAGAATTCAAGCTCAACTAGTTAGGTTTCATTAGTTAGTGGAGTAGGAATGTAATTAAGTTATTTTCACAAGGTTGAATTACTTTCGTTACTTATTTTAGTTTGGTTATTTGTGTTGAAGATTATGATGTAGATGAGACATAGTTAATAGTGTTAGAGATATTAGAAACAATCTGGTAGAAACTATGTGATAGATTAGTGTTGCAAGTAATCAAAGACATAGGTGGATTTGATTTATGC